>Ga0209022_1001866_pt1 | contig 19725 bp, 19 predicted proteins | sample PinacodermPK_FD_187300 | JGI IMG/M metagenome (GOLD analysis project Ga0209022, IMG submission 187300) | Host-associated microbial community of the marine sponge Aplysina aerophoba from Gulf of Piran - sponge pinacoderm, lysed by proteinase... | ecosystem: Host-associated > Porifera > Sponge >...
AGAAAAAGGTCTTGGCAAGAGAGATATTGGCTCGACGAGGAGATATCTTATTTTCACGTGCGTTAATCCTTTGCGAAGGAATGACCGAAGAACAGGTAATCCCTGCCATGTTTGAAAAATATTGTAACAATCAATTGTTCATGCTTGGAGTTTCCTGCGTTAGCGTCGGTGGAAAAACATATGCTCCATTTATAAAGCTAGCTTGCAGTCTTGGTATACCTACCTTTATTGTCAGTGATTACGATGAAAACACAAAAATTGAGATTGAAAAACTATTTTATAAATTACCCGAGGAAGTGTTGTCTCAAAGGGGAGAAATATTTGACATCTCTTATTGTAGCGATGGAAATGATTTTGAAAAAGAAATTGTTAATGTTTTAGGAATACATCCAGAAATTAAAAAAGCCTTAATTCTCAAAGATAGTAAAAATGAACAGCACGCAAGGGCTAAAATGAAAGAGTTAAATTCTCTATCGGATGAAGAATTATATGACAAAATTAAAAAAGATAAAACAGGTTATTCTGGTTTCTTGGCTGATATCATCAGAGAAAACCCTGAAAACAGGAAACCTGAAGAGTTGATTCCACAATATGTGTTGGATGCATTCAATAGAATTAAAGAATGGCTAGAATTGTGATAAATCTATCGCAAGATCAACAAAAAATTGTAAATGCTGAAATTGGTGGGGCAATTCAAGTTCTAGCTTCAGCTGGAACAGGAAAAACCCGTGTTTTAACAGAACGTGTTCGATATATCATAAAGAACACAAAAAAAGATGGCGTAATTGCTATTACATTTACCAATAAAGCAGCCGATGAGATGTCCTACCGGTTAGACGATTTGGAAGGCTTACAACAAAGATGTTGGATTGGAACAGTCCACTCAGTTGCCCAACGTATTCTAGAACAGTATGGCCGCACTATTGGCCTACCTTCTGAATTACATATTTATGAGCGAGATCAAGATAGAAAGACTGTTTTCCTGCAGTCTCTGCGAGACCATTGGACAGATATTGATATACTATTCAATATATCAGATGAAAAAGGGCGTGATAAAATAATATCTCAATACATGAGTGACATTTCTTTTATCAAGCGCGAGTTATTCACTGAGGATGAAATTAAGGAAAAATATGATAGGCAGAATAGGCCTATTTTTGAAATCTACCAAGAATACCAGGAGGCCTTACTTAATAGTGGGGGGATCGATTTTGATGATATATTGGTTTATGCTAATCGCATCCTCATAGAACGACCTTGGTGTGCACAAATCTACCGAGCGAAGTACAAACATCTTTGTGTAGACGAAGCTCAAGATCTGAATAGAGCTCAATATGAATTTGTGAAGTCCTTTTGTGGAGATCAGATTAAAAGTGTTCTTATGGTGGGTGACCCCAATCAAATGATCTATGGATTCAATGGATCATCCGAGAAATTCCTTTGCAAACATTTCCCAAAAGATTTTGAAGCAACGGAATATAAACTTAAGAAAAATTATCGTTCTTCAAAGAAAATTATAAGTCTAGCAAACAATCTAAGGAGTAACTCCCAGGAGGTAGCTGATTGCGCTTTGGATGGGATAGCTGAATTCAAATTAGACTTAGAAGATGAAACAGCCGAAGCCACTTGGATTGTTGATAAAATTCAAAGTCTCCTTGCTACTAAAGAGAGTGAGGAAATAGAAGGCGAAATATCTCCAGATAAATTTGTTATTATCGGCAGAAATCGGTTCGTTTTCCAAAAATTGGAATGTGTATTGAAAAAAAGAGAAATTCCATATTCAATTAAGGGGGGTGACCGTCATATAGAGCCTTCGACACTTTTTGGAAAGACGTTTGATCTAGGTATTCGTCTACGAATAAATCCAAAAGATTGGGTCAGTGGTAAAAAACTCTGTACGGCATTGAAAATTACGGCGACTGAAGTTTGGGATCATCCTAGTATTTTAGGGCAATTCGCTACCAAAGATTGCAAAGGTGATTGCCCTATTAATAATATCTTATCTGATCTTTTAACATCAATCCAAGCGCTAGATATCGATTCCCCTAAACTTGAAAAATTATTTAGTAAAAATTCTAATTCGTTAGAAGATTTAGCAAAAGAATCTAATGATGAAGCGTTGTTGAAAGAATTAGAAATGTCTCTTTTGGAACTAGATATGTTTAAGCAATACTGGGTAAATTTTAATCGTAAAGGACTTGGTAGTACTTTGACGGCCTTCCGAAATGCAATGGCATTAGGTCAATTAACAGAAGAAATCAGTACCTCAGGTCTCACGCTTAGTACTGTCCACACTATGAAGGGATTAGAAAAAGATATTGTTTTCCTTATGGGAATGAATGAGGGAACCTTTCCTGATTACCGTTCCCAAAGTAGCCACGAAATTGAACAGGAGCGTAATAATGTTTTCGTTGCCGTTACCCGCTCAAGACGATGGATTTACATCACATATCCAAAATCAAAGAAAATGCCATGGAAAGCGAATAAAGCACAAGTTCAATCTCGATTTATAACTGAGATGATGACTTAGGGCGAATTCTTAAACAAAACCTACTAGTATCTCAACTCCTTAGAAGTGATGTGATACTAGTCAAACTGAAACAGGTGATCAGTGAGATTCGACTTAAAATCACGTAGGAGTAATTCCCCGGAGTTTTTCTGATCGCCGGCGAAGCAATTCCACAGTCGTTAATAGTAGAATTGAAAAAATGATGAGTATTGTTGCCACCGAGAGAATGGCTGGGCTGATTTGTTCGCGGATGCCATTCCACATCTGACGTGGAATTGTTTGTTGGTCATGGGCGGCGACCAAGAGAACGACAATGACTTCATCAAATGAGGTTACGAAGGCGAAAAGAGCCCCCGATATTACCCCGGGTAAAATCAATGGCATGGTGATTTTGAAGAATGTAACCCGAGGGTTGGCACCTAAACTTGATGCGGACCGGGTAAGAGAGTGATCAAACCCTACGAGAGTGGCGGTGACTGTAATAATTACGAACGGAATACCTAAAGTCGCATGGGCGAGGATGATACCAATATAGCTATTGGCTAAGCCAACTGAAGAGTAGAAAAAGAACATGCCAGTTGCCGTAATGATGATTGGCACGATCATTGGCGAAATCAATACGGCCATAATTATACGCCGAAATGGCATTTCCGGTCGACTCAGGCCAAGTGCCGCAAGAGTCCCTAAAGCAGTGGCGAGGATAGTAGCGAAAAACCCGATTATTATTGAGTTTCTTGCCGCATTGATCCACTGGGCATTGGCCCACGCGTCGGCCCACCAACTTTCATTACGAATACCTTCGGGGGCTTGCATGCCAAAAGTCAAAAGGAGATCATACCACCGCAGGGAAAAACCTGTGGGGTCAAGTTTGAGCATTTTTTCGGTGAAGGTGAAATACGGTTGAGCGTTAAAACTCAAAGGAATCACAACTAAAATGGGCGCAATAAGAAAGATAAAAATAAGCACACATATAACCAGATAAATGTAATGCCAAACTCTCTCAAGCATTGATGCGTGTGTCGGAAGAGCCATCGTGTTATCCCAACTTTAAGTTATCAATGCCAATGAGTCTATCATAGAGCCAATATAACAGCAAAACGCCACCAAGTAAGAGTCCCGCTAAAGATGCTGCAAGTGACCAATTCAACGATTTTTGCATGTGGTAAGCAATCAGGTTTGAAATTAATTGTCCATCGGCACCACCAACGAGTGCTGGAGTGATGTAATAGCCGATGGAAAGTATGAATACAAGTAAACCACCGGCACCAATCCCTGGTATCGTCTGCGGAAAATAAATCCGTCGAAAGGCTGTCCAACTTGTCGCACCTAGACTCCTTGCGGCATGAACATAGCTTGGTTTAATCGTTCGCATGACTGAGTACAGAGGTAACACCATAAAAGGCAAAAGAATGTGGGTCATGGCGATAATTGTACCCGTTTGATTATACATCATTTGAATGCGCCCCTCATCAGTAAGAAACCCGGTTCCAACCAAAGCATCATTGACTACGCCTTGGCTTTGTAATAGCACAATCCATGAAGTGGTTCGGACTAGAAGCGAGGTCCAAAAAGGCAATAGAACCATGATCATGAGTAAGTTTGAATAGCGAAGTGGGAGTGTCGCAAGCAAATGAGCAATTGGATAAGCAAGTACGAAGGTCAGACCCGTAATGATTAACGACAATACTAAGGTACGAACAAAGAGTTTAACGTAGATTCTTCTGTTTTCAATAACTTGGGTAATTGAGCCTTCAGTATCACGAGTCAGGTCAACCGCCGCAAGATAAAAATTCATCGTATAAGGTGATGAACCATTACGCATGGCTGACCATAGTTCAGGTTCTGCCCAATCCTCATCCAGTGCTAAAATTGCTTCTTTGTAGGGCGGTTCCAGTTTAGTTGAATTGCGGGCGCCCTTAGTAAACAGGGACCGAGAACCGGACAACTCATAGTTAATTCGGGTCCCAGCTAGGCCAGCGGCTTTGGTTTCGCGGAGCACAAGAAGATCTTTAGCGAGTGCTTCAAATGCCGCTTCATCAGGTTCGGTTCCCCTTGGGTTGGCTTTAAACCAACTACGGAGATTAACCATAATGGGGGTTTCTTCCTTAGTTTCAATATCAGTGTGAAGGGTAAATCCATCATTGTAAATTGACCGATGAAACATCTGCCCGAGAGGGGTCAAAAAAGTTATGAGAACGAAAAGGAACAAAGGAAGAACAAGAAAAAAGGCTCGACGCTTGGCGCTTGCTTCAGCTTTGGCAAGAGATTCCTTAAGTGGAATTCCGTCAGCGGTCGTTAAGACACCTTGAGTCTCAAGTGAATTGTCTAATGTGTCGGCGGTCATTATTTAGCGTGAGTTTGGGATATGATAAGGGCAGTAAAGGTCATCCCTATACTGCCCTTTGAAGTGAGGTTACTGCGCTAACCAAGCATTAAAACGCTCGTTTAACTGATCGCCATTATCAACCCAGAACTCATGATTAACACTCAAGGCATTAGCTAGATTGGCTTCGGCTGTTGGCATATGGGGCGCCATTTCAGTCTCGCCATCTAAGTAAAGACCGACCAAAGGACCCGAAGACCGACGAGCCGGACCATAAGAAATCCAAGTTGCCTGATCCGCTAGTCGTTGTGTATCGGTTGAGAATGCAATGAAGTCAAGTGCATTGTCTACATTGGGAGCACCTTTAGGAATCACCCAGAGGTCAAAATCAAGAATCTGGCCGTCCCAAACGATTTCAAGTGGTTGTCCCTCACCGACCGCGGCGTTGAAGATACGTCCATTAAAGGCCGTTGACATCGAAACTTCACCGTCTGCAAGAAGTTGTGGTGGCTGAGCGCCAGCTTCCCACCAAACGATGTGATCTTTAATTTGATCAAGTTTCGCGAATGCGCGATTAATACCTTCTTCAGTTTCCAACACAGCGTAGACTTGATCGGCAGGAACTCCATCACCCATTAGCGCCATTTCTAGGTTAGGCTTTGCTGATCTGCGTATTCCCCGCTTGCCAGTAAAATCGGTTACATTAAAAAAGTCAGCAATCGTCTGTGGGGGTTGATTGACGACTTCGGTGTTGTAGGCAAAGATCGTTGACCAAACGATATTGGCCACGGCACAATCCTGAATTGACCCGTCCACGAAATCACTGGCCGCCGGTGTTCCATCTGGTGCAGGCGGCAAAATTGAGCTATCAATCTCTAAAAGCAAACCCTCATCACATAATCTCAGGGCATCTGACATTTCGACATCGGCAACGTCAACTGATACATTGCCAGCTTCAACCTGTGCTTTGATGGGTGTCGCTGGGTTATCGGCATCAACCGAAGTAATTACGATTCCAGTCATATCGGTGAAAGGTTTGTGATAAGCCTCCACCTGTGATTTGGCGTAGGCACCCCCCCAAGACATAACAGTGAGTTCGTTTGCTGTTACTCCAAAGGCGAACGCTGCGAATAGAGCAGAAAAAAGAAAGGTCTTTGTATGCATTACAAATTCTCCTATGTTGTGGCCCGCAAAAATGAATGGAAGGAATGATGATTGTGAAACGGACCCTACACAATCAACATATGTTCCTTAGAATTAATAACATAATTATAATCACCAATCAAGTGCATGGCAATCTTCTGGTTGCCAGCCAATTTCAATCTCAGTTCCAGGTGTTAATCGCACTTGATTGGGAGCGTTTCTGGTTTTAACGATAAAATCATCATTACCGGCAACATTAAGTCTTGTTCTGAATGTATCTCCCATGTAAATAAATTCTTTCACTTGGGCTTTTAACGTGTGATGTGCATCCGCTTTGAGGCGGGAGGTGTCAAACTCAACCCGTTCGGGTCGAATCGAGACTCGAGTGCGTTCACCAACGGTACTCACATTCACGGGTTTGGCATCGATTTCCTCGCCGGTATCAAGGGTAATAATGGCGGTTTGGCCGTCAATTGATTTCACTTTTCCAGTCAGGGTATTATTTTCGCCGATGAACTGGGCAACGAAGCTATTTGCTGGTTGTTCGTAGAGGGTATCTGGTGGGGCTAATTGTTGAATGCGGCCGTCATTAAACACAGCAACCCGGTCTGACATAGTCAGAGCCTCGGTTTGATCATGCGTGACATACATTGTCGTGATTCCAAGCTCATGAGCGAGACCAGTGATTTCAAATTGCATGTGCTCCCGTAATTGTTTATCAAGAGCACCAAGTGGCTCATCCATAAGCACCAATTCTGGTTCAAAAACCAAAGCCCTTGCTAAGGCTACTCGTTGCTGCTGTCCGCCCGAGAGTTGACCAGGCCGTCGCGATGCAAACGCGCCCATCTGGACCATTTCCAAAGCCCGCCTGACCTTCGCTTCCCGATCTGATTTATCAATCTTGCGAACTTCGAGTGGGAACGATAAATTTTCGGCGACAGTCATGTGAGGAAACAGCGCATAATTTTGAAACACCATGCCAATCCCACGCTTGTGTGGTGGAATATTGTTGATAGGCCGCCCATCTAAGGTGATTTCGCCATGGGTTGCTGTTTCAAAACCTGCGAGCATCATGAGGCAGGTGGTTTTACCCGAACCAGAGGGGCCAAGCATTGTAAGAAATTCACCACGGGGCATTGATAGATTTAAATCTTTAACAACGAGTGTTTCACCGTCATAGGATTTTTGGACTCGTTGAAATTCTACGAAGTTAGCGGTGTTGTCAGGTTGCGACATTATATTCTCTTAGTAAGTTTTGCGTTGGTTGTCATAGTATATATCAAGTTAGTTTTAATCTAAATTTACTTGCAGTTTTTTGCGATAGTGTCAATTTATTATCTTTTCATGCCAGCGTATTCAAGTTTCAATATCCAAAAATTAAATTTTTGGTGGTAATGACTCTACCAAAATTTTTTTGCAATGCTCACAAATTTGTTCAGAGGGAGAGAGGTAATCGCACATTGCAAAGAATAAATCGTGGATAGAATTTTCATGTCCTGTTGCCAGATGATAGAACGAAGCTCCATCTATCTCATAAAGGTTTTTTTCAATTTGTTTCGTTTCTCTAACTGGTTTTCTGGGAATAATTTGTACCAAGTGAGCTTCCCATGTTCCCTTTTTTTGTCGAAGCGCCGTTCTCAATCCTTCTAAAACCTCTCGCTTGTTGGACATGTTCATGGTATTATGTTTGTTTTTGACTTCAGCGATTATTTTTCTTGATTTACATTCAAGGTCATAACCAGCGTCATGGTTAACCCAGCCATCCAAAGAGCCCAATATATTTTGGTGAAAATTGCCCATTGCGTTACTCATTCCCCGAAGTGCGGATTCAGCATCCTGAAACGAAACTAATTTTTCAGGTTCTTCAATTGCAAATGTTGATGCAATGAATAAAGAAGAAAAAGGGTCAATGACGTTTTTAACTCTCTTTTGACTAGCTTTATTTTTTGCACTTTGACCTACGGTCAAAAGGTTATCAATGGCCTGCTGAAAGTGTTCATAAGCGATCCATTCCAAGTTGAACGGGATTTTTTGTGTTTGACCCTCGGGCATAAACCTAATCAGTAATTCTAGTCTCTGAGTTTAATTCAATACCCAGGCCAATGCGATTATGTTGCCGAGCCACTCTATAGGTCGTTCCTGAACCGAGGAAGGGGTCAAGAACAACATCCCTCTCATCAGTAAATAATTTAATGTAGAACTCAGGGAGCCACTCTGGAAATGCGGCACTGTGCCCAGTGTTATGGCATACTGGCGGTTTGTGAAGAACATTTGAAGGGAAAACGGTATCTTTTCCTTCCCATGCGTCAATGCGGCGACCTATATTAGATTGTGTAGCTGAATTGCGGCGAACACGATCATTTTCGTTCATGTTACGAAGACGATTCTCAGTCCAGTTGCCGATTGGAACTTTTACCGCCTCTTGACGCATTTTTACTTCTTTTGTTTTGCTGAAATGTAAGATGCGTTCCCAAGCATCTCTGAAACGATATTTCCATCGGCCAGGTGCAGAGGTTGTCTTGTGCCAAATATATTCTTCAACCCAACGAAATCCCACCTCCTGCTTCATGGCGAGAATGAGTTCAAGGACATAGGTGTGTCGCTCTCCGTCTACGGCTTTTTCCTTTATGTTTAATACAAAAGAACCGGTCGGTTTGAGAATACGATACATCTCATGGGCACGTTCACTAAACCACTCCACATAATCGTCTGGCTTAACACCGCCATAGGTATGAGAGCGCGCATCGGCATAGGGTGGAGAGGTGATAATTAAATCAACTGAATTATCGGAAAAATCCTTCATGACTGAAAGACAATCACCAAAAAATATCTGATTATCCAAAGATTTGACTCCCCTATCGATTCTTTGCGATTAAACGTGCAAGTTGTTTGTCTTGAATTTGTGTTATATTGTTAATAGGATTTAATATAGTAAACAATTTACCTATCGAAAATCTTAGGTCAAGGAATAAAGAACTGTTTACCATGCTCTGTGCGCACTGAATCTATTCATCTTCACTCTACTACTTAGTTGTTATTTTTCAGCATCCCAGCTTCTTCAATGAATCGAATAACAACCTCTAAACCAACCCCCTCTTTGAGGTTGCTGAATACATATGGCCTGCCTTTACGCATTCTTTCAGTGTCTGTTCGCATGACCTCCAAGGATGCTCCGACATAGGGAGCAAGATCAATTTTGTTGATAATCAATAAATCAGATCGAGTAATCCCAGGCCCGCCTTTTCGCGGGATTTTTTCTCCTTGGGCGACATCAATGACATAAATCATCAAATCGGCGAGTTCAGGACTAAAAGTCGCTGAAAGATTGTCGCCACCACTCTCCACAAACACAACATCAAGATGAGGATACTTCTCTTGTAAATCAGAAATGGCCGCAAGATTCATGGAAGCATCCTCTCGAATGGCTGTATGTGGGCAACCACCAGTTTCTACGCCAATGATTCGGTCTTCATCCAATGCCTGGGTTCGGGCTAATATTTTGGCGTCCTCTTTGGTATAAATATCATTGGTAACGACAGCGATTTCATACCGTTGAGACATCGCTTTACATAATGCTTCAAGGAGTGCTGTCTTACCTGACCCCACAGGTCCACCGACACCAACTCTTAACGGGGAATATACATGTTCCACTTCATTCACCTTATGATCTAAATAATCGTGTATATTGTGTCTCGTGTAAGCTACTTGCTATGGCCACTGCTGGAGTTGATGAACCAATGACCTCATCACTCCTTTTCAGTCCTTTCGCTACAGCGCTAGGAATTGATTCGGCAATTCTGAACAGTAGGCTTTGCCCTTCTGTTTGCCCCAACGGCACCAGTTTGATAGCTGAAGCAACGTGATTCTCTAACGTCCCCCAAACATAACCAATAGCGGTATGATGGATTGGAATTGACCATGCAACGGCGGCAAGAGTAAAGGGACACAGCATATTCTTATGGAGGGCATCATCCCATTCTGCTTCTTTTTTTACACCAAGTTCACGAATTAATCGATTCAATGCTCTTGCTTTGTTCTGCTCTTCTTGGCGCAATTCAGACGTTTCCCGAGAGGCAAACAAGAGTGCACTCCAGTACTGAAATGATTTAAGGTCTTCATGTTCAATGGCCGTATATAAGCGTCTTAAAATTGGAATCTCAAGCCAAGTTATGCTCCCATAAAGCAAACCCGATAGCCATTCCTCTACATCAAGGACGTTCTGTACCCACTTGTTTTCAACGGCAAATTCTAATCCTTGGGAGTAAGCAAATCCCCCGGTTGGTAACGAAGGGCTCACAAGTTGTAGGAGTCTCAAAAGAGGGATCTGAGAGGAATTATCAATGGGCATGAAAGTGATGGCTTGGGTTTAAGTCATGATCGCTACCGTGATCACCGTAAGCGCCGGGTTCAGGTTCAAAGGGACAGACCATCGGTTTGGGAAGTAAGCCAAGTTTGACCATCAGATCATCTAAGACGGTGTCATGGTGGTAGCGAAGCTCGTTGTTGAGAATTTGTAAGGGCACATGTCGATTGCCAAGGTGATAGCAAGCACGCGCAAATAAATGAGCATTGTTTGTTTGAACCACGGACACCTCTTCGGGAGCAGCAACAACTTTAATGACGCTACCGTCTTGTGCAGCAAGGAGATCTCCATCACGCATGATGGGTCCTCGATCCAGAAAAATACCGGCCTCACGTCCATCATCTAAGCGATGCTTCAATCGGGCTTTCACCCGTAATTCAAGTGGTAAAGTAATTTGTCCAGCAGGTGTACCACTTTTGATTCTTTTAACAATTTTGATCATGTTAGGTTGGAGCTGTAAGTTATCCTTCAACTAAAACAGGAAGTGTAATTGAGCCATCGGTAATTTTTCTGCCGGTTCACATGTGAGCAACTGTCCGTCAGCCTTGACTTGATACGTTTGGGGGTCAACTTCAATTAGGGGCTGATAATCATTGTGAATCATTGCCTTCTTGGCAATATCACGACACCCTCTCACAGTCCCAATCATAGACTCTAATCCAAGCTGGTCAGCAATTCCATTTCTTTCTCCTTCTTTTGAAAGAAAGGTCATCCGTGTTGCTGTGCGAGCTTTGCCGAGGCCACCAAACATGTAACGGTAGTGAACTGGTTGAGGCGTCGGAATAGAAGCATTGGGATCTCCCATTGGAGCAGCGACGATCATTCCCCCTTTGACAATCAAATTAGGTTTAGTGCCAAAAAAAGCCGGCGACCACAGGACGAGATCAGCGATTTTGCCCACTTCAATAGAGCCAACCTCATGAGCGATTCCATGGGTAATTGCAGGATTAATTGTATATTTGGCAATATATCGTTTTGCTCTAAAGTTGTCGGATTCGGAAGTGTCCACTTCAAGCGGCCCTCGTTGAATTTTCATTTTATGAGCCGTTTGCCATGTTCGGGTAATAACCTCTCCAACCCGACCCATCGCTTGGGAGTCAGAAGCAATCATGGAAAACGCGCCTAAATCGTGAAGAATATCTTCGGCAGCAATGGTTTCACGGCGAATACGTGACTCGGCAAAGGCAACATCTTCAGCAATGGAGGGGGATAAGTGATGGCAGACCATGAGCATATCTAGGTGCTCATCCACAGTGTTAATGGTATAGGGCCGGGTGGGATTAGTTGAAGAAGGCAATATATTTGAAAATCCGGCAACCTTGATGATATCTGGTGCGTGCCCACCACCTGCCCCTTCGGTATGATAAGTGTGTATCGTACGCCCATTGATAGCGGCAATCGTATCCTCAACAAAGCCTGACTCATTTAAAGTATCGGTATGAATTGCAACTTGGACATCATACTTATCGGCGACAGTAAGACAGGTTGATATTGCACATGGTGTCGTGCCCCAATCCTCATGCAGTTTCAAACCGATTGCACCGGCTTCAATTTGTTCGTCAAGCGGCTCTGTTTGCGATGCATTACCTTTACCCAGTAAACCAATGTTAACGGGTAACTCTTCAGCTGCCTGCAGCATCCGGTGGATATTCCAAGGCCCCGGTGTGCAGGTTGTCGCATTCGTACCAGTTGCAGGGCCTGTGCCACCACCAAGCATGGTTGTAATTCCCGACATCAGGGCGTCTTCAACTTGCTGGGGACAAATGAAATGAATATGAGCATCAATGCCACCGGCGGTCAGTATTTTTCCTTCACCAGCGATGATTTCGGTCCCTGGTCCGATAATGATATCAACACGGGGTTGGATATCGGGATTACCAGCTTTACCAATCCCGGCAATACGACCATTCTTGATTCCAATATCCGCTTTGATAATGCCCCAGTAATCAAGGATTAGCGCATTGGTAATGACAACATCTGCAACTTGAGATGATACCGACTGACTCTGTCCCATACCGTCTCGAATGACTTTGCCACCACCAAATTTTACTTCTTCACCGTAAACTGTTTTATCGTCCTCAACTTGAATGAATAAATCGGTATCGGCAAGCCTGACACGTCCACCCACTGTTGGGCCGTACATCTCGGCATATATTTGCTTTGAAATTTTAACCATCAGTCCAACTCGCCCATAACCAAACCATTAAATCCAAAGACTTTACGATGACCTTGCAATGCGACAAGCTCAACCTCTCTTGTTTGGCCCGGTTCAAAACGAACAGCTGTTCCAGCGGGTATGTTCAATCGGAAACCTCGCGATTTCGGTCGGTCAAAAATCAGAGCAGTGTTCGTTTCATAAAAATGGTAATGCGAACCGACTTGAATTGGTCGGTCCCCATTATTGGCCACACTGAGGGAAATTTTCTTCCCGACCGCGTTTAACTCAATATCGCCATCGGCGACTATTATTTCTCCTGGAATCATTATTTTCTCTTCAAATTATGGGTTCATGAACAGTGACAAGTTTGGTGCCATCGGGGAAAGTGGCTTCCACTTGAACATCATGAATCATCTCGGGTACGCCTTCCATGACATCATCGCGGTTCAGCAATGTCCGACCAAAGTCCATCAATTCAGCCACCGACTTGCCGTCGCGTGCTCCTTCCATTATGGCAGCACTGATCAAAGCGACTGCTTCGGGATAGTTCAATTTTAATCCGCGGTTTTTCCGACGTTCGGCCAAAAGTGCCGCAGTAAAAACGAGTAGTTTATCTTTTTCTCTCGGTAAAAGCTCCATTTATTTCTCCGTTAGGTGTTCCAGATTCTTGGTAACTGGGGCGATTTTCCAATAATCTCTTTGCGTAAATCAAACCAAATGCGTGTGAATAGTTGACGAGCCAATGCAGTCGAATTGCCAAGATATCGTATGACCAAAATATCCTCAACTAGAGTAGCGCCTGAAACATTCCTTTGATCGGCGATCAAGTGTTTTCGCGAAGTTTCGAGGGCTTGCTGATGAGCCTGGGTTATGATCAATGTTGCATTGACGGGTGAACCCCTCAGCAATGATGAAAGATTAATATATTCTTTGTCAACTTTCAATCGTTCAATTAATAATGGTGTATTTTTTCGCCATAATTGTGTCCCGATATTGATTTCACCATGATCAAATGTTTCGGCCAATGATGGTCGACCAAAACATTGAATATCCCACGCGGCCACAATTGCGTTTTCAGCGATTTCAATGTGCGTATCTAAGTTGGCGATGGTGCCAGGGAAATAGATATTTTCAAGCGGAAACCATTCAATACACCCCTGACTTGCGACTTTGATTGTCTGCTTTAGTGTTGCTCTATTGCCGGAACTTCGGTAAAATTTGGTTGCACCTGGAGTGGTAATCAAAGCGTGTGCATGGTGGTCAATGGCAACAGTAACATGCAAACTATCGCCAGCGACCACGCCGCCGGGTGGATGAAGAATATAGACATGGCAAACTTCGCCCTCAGGATAGAAAGGTCGTTGGATGGTTAAGGGTCCATATCGTTTTCGTTCGGCTAAAACTGTTCGTCTACCATCAACTTGAAAACCAAGCTCTAAATTTGCTACCCACCCTTGGTTCTGGAGTTTCTTTTTTATGGTCTGGGCCAAAGGTTTCGGAGGAGTTGAGTTTTATCGAAAAACCACATTGACTCAATCACAAAAACCCATTTTAACAATGAAAAAAGTTGATTTGAAATTCTCATATTATGGTCGGGTTAGAAAGAACCTACCTTTGTGGCGAATAATTGTGATTGCTCTTGTTCAGCGGTAATCCACCTGTTCGGTTAAAGAATGATGCAATCGCATGGTCAAGTTCCCGGTATAATTTGTCGTCTCTATGTCGTCCGGCCCAAATGAGAGCCTGAAGCCTTTGGCCAGAATTGGCAAAATCAATTGCCCCGGTTCTGAGAAGATAGATCGCAATGTCTGTGTGTTTGTTTTTGATTGCTTCAATGAGAGCGGTATTCCTGCCAGTTTTATCAGTCAAATTGACATCAGCACCGAAACTTACGAGACAGCGCGTAACATGGGCGTGTCCTTTGACAGCAGTTTCAATTAAAGCCGTCCGACCGTAATAGTCAGATTGAAGATTTACGCGTATCATCGGATGGCGTAACAAGCATTCAACACTGTCAAGATTACCGCTGCTAGCAGCAAGCATTAGAGGTGTACTTCCCCATTTATTTCGGGCATTAACATTGATTTCGGGGCGTTCAAGGAACCACCGTATAAATTGCACGTTTTGTTTTTGGACGGCGATGTGTAATGGGTGCCAACCATCATCGTCAGCAACATTGATTTGCGCACCTTGATCAAGAGCAGATTTTGTTGCATCAACATCACCAGCTATTACTGCCTGAATTAACTTTTCTTCACTGCTCATCGCTTTCGTATCAACCACATCAATCCATGTTTTCCAAGTGATTTATGACTCGTTTGTGTTGTAGACTCTGAAATAGATTCAACGTAAATCATTTAATTTATTATTAGGAGATTATATACTTGTTTACCCATAAGTATATAATCTTCTTTTATTGGCCCAATGTAGCACCAATCAACCTGAAACCAATGTTATAAGCCGCACCAACGGATCAGGGTTATCCACATCATAATTTTCCATTGGGGTTTATATTCACCAATCACGCCTGAATGATGTATTATGATTATCGGAGACTGTATTTATGGTCAAGGTTTTTGCTCTTGCAGCTCTACAAAATTTTTTGTAAAAAGAGGGCCGACAAATAACCCCATTCTTTTCGGGCGCAAGGTTCTTCAAATCAGGATTGCTGAAAAAAGCAAGATTATCAGTCAAGTACATCTTGAACATCCACATAGTAATCCGGCAGATGGAGAGACGTAAATTATCCAAGGACCACCGGGTATTGGCAAAACCTCGTTGTTGGCAAAAATCAAACAGAACTGTATTGATCAATTGAATGATGAATCCTCGGACTACAAGACCATCCCGATCTATATCTCAAACTCCGATTATTTATCGGCTGGTTTATTTTTCCATTTCAGGATACTGACCAATTATATTGAAGTAATACCTAGTGTGTTTAAGCCGGCCGATTTTTATCAAAGCCCCCTTATCTACCAAATCGTTTAAGTCGCGTGTTGCAGTTGCACTTGGAGTTGATGTGATTGATCTGTAGTTTTTAGCACTTAAGCCGCCTTTAAAACCACCAATTCCTTCGCGTAACATGCGCTCAATGGCTTTTTCTTGTCGGGAGTTTATGATTCCTTTGAGCTTGTCATATAGTTTGGTTTTCTCTATGATAAACTCAATTCGTTTTCGAGTATTTTCCTGAGCAGTTAAAACGGTCTTGGCAAAATAGATAATCCAGTCAGTAATCTTGATTCCTTTGTTATTACGTTCTAAACCTGCGAAATAGTCTTTTTGGCCATTTTGAATTGTATAGGCCAATGAAATTAGTGATGGCTGATTTAAACTTTGCGAAAGGGATTTTTCAGCTATTGCTCTGGCAATACGACCATTTCCATCTTCAAATGGGTGGATACTTACAAAATACAAATGAGCAATTGCAGATCTCGTTAGTGCAGGTAATGGGTTTTCGCCATTTTTAGAGGAATTGTTATACCAGCGAATGAAGGCTTCCATCTCCTTGTGTAGCACAAGGGCAGGTGGAGCTTCAAAATGAATCTTTGGATTATTTATGGCTCCTGAAACAATTCTCATTGGTTCATTCCTGTCTCGGTATGCACCAATTTTTATGCTTTGTTGTCCATTGAAAAGCATTTTGTGCCATTGCCACAGATATTCATGGGTTAAGGAAGTGTCGAATGTTTTGTAGAGATCTACCATCATAGAAGCAATTCCTTGCTCAGCTGGTGGTACTTTGCGATAATCTGTTTTTAAATCAAACTGCAGACAAAACGAGGATTGCAAGCTATCTCTATCCAAGAACTCACCTTCGATTTCAGATGTCTTTAGAGCTTCTTCACTCAGCAATTCAATTCTTAAATAATCTCTTTCATCATCAGAAATATGCTTTAATACCCCAATGTGCATTCCAGAGTTTATAAGAAACTGTTCTTCAAACTCGACAAGAGCCTGCTTATTGTAGCTAAAGCTTGGCCAATCTTTATGTTCCCAATTCCACATTTTGATTTATACTTTCAATTTTATAAATCATAATATAGGAGTTATTTGATTTATAGAAATGGTTTTTATAACCAATATTAATATATGGATACCTCTATAAAATCCCAAAATCAGGATTCACTTGTTTTTACCTTTGAAAAAATCAGGATTATTCTGAATAATTTCTTCTCCTTTGGGTCACATTCATTCAATAATCTTCCCCCAAAAGGTAAAAATAGACCCTTTTCCATTGTGTCCTAGGCCTAATCATACACTTGGTCTCACATTGGCGCTACTCATACCAACAAATCTCCATTAAGGTATTTTCTAATTTGGAATAAATAGACGTGCCCTTAAATTGCCAAAGAATATGGGTGAGTATCACTCCTAATCCCAGTAAATTACAACAAGCAAAGTTATTAATATACTAACTCATTAATGAATTTGATTCAATAGGGTTTCGGCAGAAGTTAGTTCACAAACTCCTGGTTCCGATTCAATATTGATTATCTTGACTTGGCCATTCACCGCATACATTGAAAACCGCTTTGAGCGCTTATAAAGCCCTGCTTGGGGCGCCGAGAATTCCATACCGATTTTGGCAATAAATTCACCGTCAGGATCACCTAAAATTAGCAGGTTCTTTTCTTCAGATTTTAAACTCAATGCCCAAGCATTCAAAACAAACGGGTCATTAGCCGCAATGCAAATCACCTTACTCACTCCCTTTGCTCGCAAGGCTTTATGATTATCAATGAAACTCGGAAAGTGGGAATGAGTGCACGTGGGGGTAAAAGCTCCTGGAACACCAAAGATGACGACATTTTGTCCTTGTATTTTGTCATAAAGTGATACTTCTTCGGGACCATCGTCCCCCAAAATCATTAATTGAGCTTCTGGAATTCTATCGCCGACTGAAATTGTCATTTTTTCCTTAATATTTTCTGATTACACAACTTGTTTGATATACTTTGTATTATACCAATTTATAGCCCAAAGGATAATGTATGGAAAAAATTATTGTTGTAGGAGGTGGCCAAGCAGGATTTTCAACAGTCGCCAAGTTGCGAAATCTTGGTTACAATGGGAATCTAACGCTGATTTGTGAAGAAAATGAATTACCCTATCAACGTCCGCCTCTTTCAAAAAAATATCTTACCGGGGAGTTTGAAAAAGAGCGTCTATACTTTCGACCACAATCCTTTTACAGTGAAAATCAAATTACCGTATTGCTGAATACGAAGTGTCAAGAGATTGACCAAAAAGCAAGTTGGATAAAAACAAGTCATGACAGACTTTCATATGATCACTTGGTTTTGGCAACTGGGTCAGTTCCCAAAAAGCTTCCTCCATCTATGGGCGGCGATTTGCTCGGTGTACATACTATAAGAAATCTAAAGGATATTCACACTATCCAGTCCGAGTTAGTCCCTGGAAGTAAAACGCTCATAGTTGGAGGGGGATATATTGGTTTAGAAACAGCTTCAGCTTTAATAGCAAAGGGATTGCAGGTGACCTTGGTTGAAGCTGCACAACGGATTCTCCAAAGGGTTGCGGCTCCAGAAACGGCTAATTTTTTTCGCCGTTTGCATAAAAAAAATAATGTTAAGTTAATTGAAGGCGTTGGATTAGAGGCTTTAGATGGTGATCAAAGAGTTCAATCTGTGACTTTATCAGACGGTTCAAGGATAGATGTTGATTTGGTTATAGTCGGTATTGGTATATCACCTTCAGTTGAATTAGCAGCTCAAGCTGGATTAGATATCGAAAACGGCATCAAGGTTGATACAAAAGGTCAAACTTCTTGCCCTAACATCTGGGCGTCGGGTGATTGTGCTTCATTTCCTCACAAGAATACAAGGATTCGCCTTGAAAGTGTTCAAAATGCAATTGATCAGTCAGAAGTTATTGCTAAAAACATTCATGGCAATGCAGTTAACTATGACCCTGTTCCTTGGTTTTGGTCAGATCAGTATGATGCTAAACTACAAATTGCCGGTCTTAATCAGGGCTATGACCAGATTATAACCCGCAATAATCTAGCAACTGATGGAGTTTGCTTCTGGTATATGCAAGGTGGTCGTTTACTTGCTGTTGATGCGGTCAATGATCCAAGATCCTTTATGGTCGGCAAACGCTTATTGGAGAAAGGAATTCAAGTGAACCCTGAAGCACTGTCAAATCCAGACAGTAACCTCAAGGAATTGCTACGTCAATAAGCCCTCAGGAATTTACCTTTATGCAAATTATTGCTGGGCAACTTAAAGGACTAAAGCTCAATACTTTTCGTGGTAAGGGTAACGCATCAATTATCAGACCTACCGCTAGTCGAATTAGGGGAAATATTTTTAACTTGCTAACCAACAGTCATCTTGGGAATCGAATTAAGCATGCCCGCATATTAGACCTGTTTGCTGGAACAGGGGCGTTGGGTCTTGAAGCGATGTCAAGAGGCGCTGAGTTTGCCGTATTTATTGAAAATAATCCGATTTGTTTTCAACTCATTAAACGCAATGTGGAACGTGCTGGACTAACCTCTAAGACATTATTGTTTAAGGCTGACGCAACACACCTTCCTAGAAATGTTAGGCTCGCGTTTGATCTAGTTTTTCTTGACCCACCCTACTACAAAAACCTATCTATGCCAGCACTTGAAAGCGCCAAAAAGAAGGGTTGGCTTGATGCAAGCAGCATAATTGTTATTGAAAGTGAGGGTCGAATTAATTTAGGGAGTGAGTATTTCATTCACGATATAAGACGCTATGGCTCCACATGGATAACAATTGCAAAGTTCAATCCTGCTGATTTAATTTTGCCATGTGAAGAATCTCCGAGGTCGGATTGAGGATAGAAACTTATAGCAATAGAAAATTCAACAAACGGGGTGTTATCTAAATCCAACTACAATCCCTTTGAAGGGTCTTGCTTAGTTCATTTTTTCGATCAAGTACAACCGCTACAAGGAATGGAGCTAATGGTTTTCAACACCCCATGACCAAGGGCATAATTACGTCAAATTCAGTTCTGCCAATGTCGCTGAAAGTAACAGAAAAGAAGTTAAGCCAAAGGATTGCCAATGCAGGGTTTGTTGTAATGATTTTTCTGTCAAGTTTGGGACCTTCAAATTTACCGATTGAATAAATTACCAAATTGATTAAGTATATATAAAACTAACTAACTGGTTATTCTATAATGTATCTCACCGATGAACACATTGAACTCAAAACGCTGGTCAGAAAGAT
>Ga0209022_1001873_pt1 | contig 19679 bp, 17 predicted proteins | sample PinacodermPK_FD_187300 | JGI IMG/M metagenome (GOLD analysis project Ga0209022, IMG submission 187300) | Host-associated microbial community of the marine sponge Aplysina aerophoba from Gulf of Piran - sponge pinacoderm, lysed by proteinase... | ecosystem: Host-associated > Porifera > Sponge >...
CCGCCCAAGGTCTGGAAGTGGGACGCCGAGAGCGGCGGCCGCTTCGCGAAGATCAACCGCCCGATCGCGGGCGCCACGCACGAGAAGGAGCTGCCGGTCGGCGACCACCCCTTCCAGCTCTATTCGCTGGCCACTCCCAACGGGGTCAAGGTCACGGTCATGTTCGAGGAGCTGCTGGCCCTCGGCCACACCGGCGCCGAGTACGACGCCTACCTGATCAACATCGGCGAAGGCGACCAGTTCTCGAGCGGGTTCGTCGCCGCCAACCCGAACTCGAAGATCCCGGCGCTCGTCGACCGGAGCACGGAACCACCGACTCGGGTCTTCGAGTCCGGCGCGATCCTCCTCTACCTGGCCGAGAGGTTCGGCGAGTTCCTGCCTGAAGATCACGCGGCGCGGACCGAGTGCCTGTGCTGGCTCTTCTGGCAGATGGGCAGCGCGCCCTACCTGGGCGGCGGATTCGGCCACTTCTACGCCTACGCTCCCGAGAAGTTCGAGTACGCGATCAACCGCTTCACGATGGAGGTCAAGCGGCAGCTCGACGTGCTGGACCGTCACCTGGCCGACTCCGAGTACATGGCGGGCAGCGAGTACACGATCGCCGACATGGCGATCTGGCCCTGGTACGGGGCGCTGGCCGCCGGCAAACTCTACGGCTCCGCCGAGTTCATCGAGGCCCACACCTACGAGCACGTGAACCGGTGGTCGAGCCAGATCGCCCGGCGCCCGGCGGTCAAGCGCGGCCAGATGGTGAACCGGGCCTTCGGCCGGCCCGAGAAGCAGCTTCGCGAGCGCCACGCCGCGAGCGACTTCGAGACGAGGACCCAGGACAAGCTCGAGCCGGCCGAAGAGGGCTAGCGCCCCGGCGAGCGACTACGCGGGAAGCGCCGCTTCGACGTCGGTCAACGAGAAGTCCTTGCCCTTGAACAAAAGCGGGAGGTCCTTCTGGCGCGCGAGGGCGTAGGCGAACGTGTCGCCGAAGTTCAGGCGGGCGGGATGAAGGCCCTTGCCGAAGCGTCGATACGCTTCGACGGCTACCAGCGCCTGTTCCGCGTCAACCGGTTCGATCTCGACGAAAGGAAGCAGGAGGAACTCGTCGAAGGAGGCGGACGCCTGTGCCTTCCCTGCGGTAACGGCAGCCAACTCGACCACCGAACCGGCCGAAAGAACCGCGCCGCCAGCACCCAGGATGCAGTCCAGAAGGGCCCGGAACTCCGGTTCCTCATAGAGAATCGCCACTACCGCCGAAGAGTCGACCGCAATCACTTCGGTAGTCCCCGCTCATCGTAGAGCTTCTCGAAGAGCGTCTCGGACAGGGGCCGGTCCGGGTCAAGCGTCGGGTCCGCAGCCAGGGCCTCGGCCCGCAACTCCGGCCCCCTCTCGGCGAGCTTCGTCAGGGCCGCCCGAATCTCCTCTGGGCTGCACTTCCGGACACCCCGCTTCTCCTCGAGCGCCTCGATCGCGCTCTCGATCACCTTGACCTTGCTACCGCGGGCGCCTCCGTGCAGGACCTTGGCCAAGTACTCCACCCGCTCGTCGAGGTCAGGTCGGTGCGCAATGTTGATGGCCATGTCGATTGTCTCCGCTCGGGTCTCTCTCTCTCTCTCTCTCAAGAGGACTTCATCGTAGCATCGATCGTAGCAACCAGACGGACGGATGTCGGCCACCGGAGCGGGCGCAGCGACGCGGCCCTGCCTCCCCCCGGGACAGGGCCGTCACGAAGGCAGCGGACGCGGCCTTACTCCGCCGTCCCCTCCAGCACCATGTACATCCTTTGCACTCCGCGAAGATCCACCCGCACTCGGGCCGGCGGCAGGTTCTCCGCGTGGTGGGACAGGTCGATCCGTTCCACGGCATCCTCGGCAGAGACGCCCTCGGCGTGGAGGGCGGAGACGACCTCCCAGAGCTCCCTGTGGAACGCCTGGACGTAGTCGATCAGCTCCCGGTCACGGAAGTACGGGCCGTGGCCCGGCAGAATGAGATCGAAGTCGAGCTGCTTCAGGCGCTCCAGGGTGGCCGGCCACTCGTTCACCCAGCCGTCACCGGGCCAGGGCGGGCCGCCGAGCATCATGTCGCCGGTGAAGACCAGCCGTTCCGCGGGCAGCAAGACGACGACGTCGCCCCCGGTGTGAGCGCGGCCCAGGAAGTGGAGTTCGATCTCCCGGCCGCCGCGAAAGAACGTCATCTTCTCCGCCAGCGTCGTATCCGGCGCCACGGGATCGATCTCGGCGGTCGACTCGACATGGGCGGCCTGGATGCTGATCTGCGTCTCGAGAGCTTCCCGCTCCTTGTCCGAAACCGTCTCCAGGGCCGCCCGCAACTCCGCCAGGGCCTGCCTGTCTCGCTCGCTTGAACCCACGAAGGTGTGCTCCTCGAGCGGCGCCGTCGCCATCTTCTGGCGGGTGTACTCGTGTCCGACCACCCGCACGCCGGGCCCGAACACCTGGTTGCCATGGGAGTGGTCGTAGTGGAAATGGGTGTTGACCAGGGTCCTGATCGGCTTGTCCGTGATCTGGTCGATGCCCTCGACCAACGCCCGACCGGCGGCCGGCGTGATGTGAGAGTCGACGACGAGGACGTCCTCCTCAGTTACCACGACCATCGCGTTGCTCCGCGTGACCATCGCGCCGGTCCCGGAGACGAAGTAGACACCGTCGGCCACCTCCTCGAAGCGGTGCGTCTCCGTCTCGACGACGTGCTCCTGGGCGGCCAAACCCGAGGTCAGCAGGCCCGTCACGAACACGCAAAGAAGAACTCTCATGGCTCGTTTCCTTTCCGCTGGGTGCGCCGGCCTGCCATCCGTGCCGGCTTCTGTTCCGGACTTCGTCCAGTCATCTGAGAAGCGTACCGCCGCCTCAGTCGGCCCAACCGAGCGCCCGGGCTCGATGGACGATCTGCTCCGCCGCGCCCGGGAAGCCGAGTCGCTCCGTGTTGAGCACGAGGTCGTAGTGGCGCGGATCGTCGCAGTTCCGGGCGTAGTACTCGCGGTGGTAACGGACCCGGTTCGCGTCACGCCGGGCGACCACTGCTTCCGCTTCACTCTCGGGCACGCCCATCACCTCAACGGCGACTCGCTTCCTGAAATCCGGTCCCGCGACGAGGCGCGCATGGAGCGCGTCCTCGCGCCACGCCAGGACGGCGGCCGAGGCCCGGCCCACGAACACACAGCGTCCCTCGGCCGCGATCTCACAGACGACGCTGCGGGTGACGCGGACGAGGTTCCCCTCGCCGATCGGCTGGCCGATCGGCGGCGCCGGGAGGAACAGATCCGGTAGCTGGACGCTGGCGATGCGGGCAAGGCGCTCCACGAAGCCCGGAGGCCGATCCTCCCGAGCCTGGACCTCCTCCGGCGGAACGCCCGCGCGATCCGCCACCGCGTCGATCAGCGCGTTGCCGACCAACCGCCACCCGAGCTGTTCCGCGACCAGCGAAGCCACCTGAGTGCCGCCGGAAGCGTACTGCCTCGAGATCGTGATCAGCATCGAGTACCTCCTGTCAACGCACCGGGAGTCGATCGACACCAGCAGCAGCTCGACAGCATGTTCATCGTCTCCCTCCCGCTTCCTCAGGTAGCCGACCCACGAGTGACCGCCGGTGCGGGCCTCTCCGATCTCACCGGCCGTTCGGCATCGGCGCGCGCGGCGTCCCGAAACGCCCTTCGGATCAACACGTCCATCCGTCGCAAGTCGGAACTTGCAAGGTAGAACACGATCGCCACGACGACGGCGAGCAGCGAGGACAGCCCCACCGCGACCGGCGCGCCCCAGACCTCGGCCAGGGCGCTGATCGGCGCCACGCCGAGCATCGGCAGCGAGAACGACATGGTCAGGAAACCGGACACCCGGCCGCGCACCGAGTCCGGGATCAGGACATGGATCGCCGTGTTGTTCAGCGTCGTGTAGATGGCCTGGAACGCCGAACCCGCCATCACCAGGGGAAGGCCGAGCCAGAACCACGGGCTGAGCGCGAAGCCCATCATGAACATGCCGAAGGCGAAGACGCTGGTCATCATCAACCGGAGCCGGCGGGTCGAGTAGGACCGCCAGGCGACGAACGCGGCTCCCAGTACGCCGCCGACGCCCGCGGCGCCGCTCAACGCCCCGAGACCGCCCGCGCCCACTTGCCAGATGTCCTCGGCGAAGACCACGAGCAGGGTCTGGAAGGGCATGACGAGGAACATCGGCACCAGGCCGAAGAACAGCAGGATGAGGACCAGCCGGTTCTCCGCCACGTAGCGGAAGCCCTGCCCCATGTTGTGCAGCATCGAGTGCTTCGACGGGTCGGCCACCGGCGCCCGATGGACCCCCATCATGCCCGCAAGGGCCAGGGCATAGAGGCCGGTGTTGATCGAGTACGCCACGTTGACGCCCGCGGCCCAGATGAGGAAGCCGCCCACCGCAGGCCCCACGACCCTGGTCACGTTGACCGCGGTCATGCTCAGCGCCATCGCGTTCGTCAACCGGCGCCGGCCGACCACGTCGGCGACGATCGCGTTCCTCGCCGGCATGACGAAGGGGAAGACCGCCCCTACCACCGTGACCTGGACCAGGATGTGCCAGTAATCGAGCTTCCCGCTCAGAAGCAGGGAGAGCACGATCACCTCAGCCACCACCACCGTAGCCTGCCCGGCGGCCACCAGGCCCCTGCGTTCGAACCGGTCGGCCGCGGCTCCTCCGACCGGCCCCAGACTGAGCATGGAGAGTGCCACCATCAGGCTGACGAGCCCCAACGCGAACTCGCTGCCGGTCAGAGAGTAGACGAGCCACGAACGCACGACGAGCTGGCCCTGCATGGCCAGGAAGAACGTCGTGTTCGACAGGTAGAGCCAGCGGAACTGAGGAATCCGGAGCGACTCCCACATTCCGCCACGTCCGGGCGGCGGCCCCGGGGTCCGGCTGGGAAATCGTTGGACGGTCATCAGTTGCGCACCAGCCTCGCGGCAGGGTATCCCGGAGCGGGCTGACGGAGTCAATCCGCTGCTACACTCCGGCGTCCTCGCGCCGCGACCGGCGAGTCTCACCCGGTCATGCCGACGTAGCTCAGTGGCAGAGCAGCTGATTCGTAATCAGCAGGTCAGCGGTTCAAATCCGCTCGTCGGCTCCAGTTCTCCGAGGCCAGCAGTGCCCCCAATGAGCGACGCTCTATCGCAGCTCTCAGAGGCGATTCGCGCCGGGCTCCCCGGACCAAGCAAGGGCTGCAAGCCCCTGATCGAGGGCCTGTTCGGGGGGCGCTACCACCAACGCCACTTCCAGACCGCCTTCATGCGGGATGCCTACGCGCTGGCGAGCGACGGCGGCGGCAAGGTCCCCTACGCCGGGATCATCAATCCGGAAAACCCTCCGAGCGGCCCCTATGGGGGAACGAGCCTGGTCTGGTTCCCGGCCGAAGTTGGCTCGCTGATCGTCTTCGTCGTGGGCACCCGCGGCCTGTCACCCGACGAGGGCATTCTGATGAGACCCGGCCATCGGCGCCGCATCGCATCGCTTCGACGGTACCTCTCCCGCGAGCGCGTAACGACGTGGACCAAGCCCGACCCGGCCGCACTCGGCGTGAAGGTCCCTGAGTCGATCAGCGGGAAGTTCCCGAGCTTCGCCGCGGCATTCAAGAGATACGGCTCCGAGGTTTACGCGGCGGCGGAAGTTCCCAAAGACCCGGACGGCGCCCGGCGGGTGGTTCGGGCTTTCCTCGACCTGTACGCGTTCGAACGCGGCTGGCAACCCATGGCGGCCGCCAGAGCGGAGTACGAGCAGCTTCAGTCGAAGCTGCGCGAGGACCTGTTTCCAGCGGTCGATGCGGAGTCCCTCTACGAGTTGGTGCGAGAGCGCCGCTTCGTCGTCCTTGAGGGACCGCCCGGCACCGGCAAGACGCGTCTCGCGGAAGAGATACGGCGTACCAGGTTCAATGGCTCCGGTATGACAGTGCAGTTTCACCCGGCCGTGACCTATGAGGACTTCATGATCGGCCTGAGCCCAGATGCGAGCAGCGACGATCTGCGGTTCGATGTTCGGCCAGGTGTTCTGCTGCAGGCGAGCGCCCTCGCCGCGGAGCGGCCGGCACTCCTGATCATCGACGAAGTCAATCGCGCGGACCTCGGCAAGGTCCTTGGAGAGGCGATCTACCTCTTCGAGCCGGACACCGTCGGCGGGGAACAGGCCCGGAGCGTCCAACTCTCCCACACCTGGAACGGGAATTCGTCCTTCCAACTCCCGGAGAATCTCTACGTACTTGCGACGATGAACACGGCAGATCGCAGCATCGCGAGTATGGATCTTGCGGTCAGACGGCGCTTCGCCTTCGTCACCATGTATCCGGACCGAAGGGTCGTGGAAGCCCATGCGCCCGCGGTCGCCCTTGAGATCTTCAACCAGGTGGCCGATATCTTCGTTGAACATGCTCCACTGGACGCTCTGAGCCTGATGCCTGGGCATGCGTACTACTTGGCGAAGACTGAAGAAGAGTTGGAAAATCGTCTGCGATTCGAGCTGGTTCCTCTCTTCGACGAATACCTGCGGCAGGGCGTGCTAGGCGCGGCAAGCACCGAACTCCATGCCTTGCGGGACTCGCTCGCGGACCGGGTTGCTTGAGGTGGCGCGCAGACCACCCGGACAGAGAAGGCGCCCGAGGATGCGCAACCGACGCCGCCCTCGAAGACCCAACCGGTCGGCGAACCCGCCCGAACAGAGACCGCTGCACGTCGGGACCGACCACGGGGAACCAGTCCTGATTCCACCCTCCAGCCACTTTGCGCCGCCCCAACGAGACCGCGGCTGGGGAGCCTTCGCCGAGCCCTTCATTCGAGCGAACGAAGCAGCCCTGGCGGAACTCGACGTGAAGCCAACGCTTGAGGCTGGCGAAGAAGGTCTCCGGATACGGCTCCGGCCCGGCGGACGAGCCGGCGCAGTGCCTCTCTGCTCCGCCCAGACCCAACGCCCCATTGGGGGGTTCGTCGTCCGTCCGCGTTTCGGATGGGCCGGTGTGGGCCGGGTGCTGCATGCCACCGGTTGGGCCGCGGCGCCACGACTGGGAGCCTTCCCGCTAGTCCCCGGTAGCGGACGCGAGGTGCCTCCCTGGGTGATTGCCGGTCCCGTTCTGGAGAGGCTCCGGCAACTTCTCGACTCGCAAGAGCGCGGCTACGAGGAACGCGAAGCGATCCTTGCGAAGCCGCGAGGCCGCATCCTCTGGGATCAGTACAGGACGGTCAGCCTGGCCCGCGGCAGGTGGCACCGGCTACCCTGCCGCTACCCGGAACTGGACGCGGATCCGAAGCTCCGGCGATTCATCCGCTGGACCCTCGAGCAGGTCCACCGGTCGCTCCTCGCGGCCGGCTACGACGACCTGATGGGCCGGTTCCTTGCAACCGAAGCCGCCGGGCTCCTCGACCGGCTTTCCGAGGTGACAGGCCAGGCCCCCTCCCGACAACAGCTAGACGAACTGACCCGGAACCGCCAGGTCTCCGGCGCCGTGTTCCGCCAGGGGCTGGAGGCCATGGCGTGGATCTTTGACGAGCGGGGCCTCGGAGGGGGCCGCACCCTGGACGGTCTGGCCTGGCACCTCCCGCTGGCTGAGGCATGGGAGGCCTATGTGGAGGCGATCGTTCGGGAGGAAGCTGCCCGGACCGGTGGGGATGTACGAGTCGGCCGCCTGCGGGAGACAATCTTCCCCATCTCCTGGTCCGACCCTGTGCACAGGTCTCTTGGGCACCTTGAGCCGGACATCGTCGTCCGGCATGGCTCACGCGTTCAGATCGTCGACGCCAAGTACAAGAGTCACCTCGTTGAACTCGATGAACATGGCTGGCGAAGGTTCGCCGACGATCTCCGGGGGCGGCATCGGGCTGACCTTCACCAGGTTCTCGCCTACGCCTCCCTGTTCGAAGCCAGCGAAGTGAAAGCAACCCTGGCGTATCCGCTCCGTTGGGACACTTGGGAATCTCTGAGCTCACGCGGGCGGGACCGGTCGCACGCGGAGCTCCTGCACGGCGGCCGCCGTGTCCTTCTTGAGCTGCGCGGCCTGCCTTTCGGACAACCGCCAGGGGGGACTCGCGGGCTCGGGAGCGAGGACATCGTCTCCTGGTCTCCTTCTGCACCAGGAACTGGCGGCCGTTCTCGACTCTCTTGACCGGCACCGTTCTACATGCAATTCTGCATGTATGAGCACGAAGACGATCGCACTCGAGTCCAGCATCTACGGGCGTCTCGCGGCGTTGAAGAGAGATGGCGAGTCCTTCTCCAAGGTCATCGACCGTCTGTTGTCCGAGGTAGCGGACGCACACACGGGCCACGACATTCTCCGAGGCCTCGGGGGCTTTTCGCGCCTGACCGAGAGTGACGCGGACCGATTCCTGGCCGTTGTCGCCGAGAATCGCGACAGCGAACACTGGGAGCAATGATCTGCTTCGACACGACCTTTCTGGTCGATCTCTGGCGAAGTCACGAGTTTCATGACTCCTCGGCAAGGTCGCTACTCGAGCGGCACTCCGGGGAGGAGTTCGTCGTTCCATGCCACGCCGCCGGGGAGTTCCTCGAGGGGGGAGCCACGATCTCCGAGGCACGCCTCGCAGAGTCGCTGCGCTTTCTGCGACTCTTCCGGATCGGCGACGTCACGATCGAGACGGCGCTGCGCTACGCCCGCATCGTCTCTCACCTGAGGACGAGCGGCGGTCTCACGGGGCGTTCCAAACCCGATCTATGGATCGCAGCCTGGGCAGCGCAGAACGCCGCCCCACTGGCCACTCGAAACACGAAGCACTTCGATGGCATCCCGGGCCTCGAGTTGTTGCCCTATTGAAACCACCGCGACCGCCGGAGCAACGGCTTGAGCGGAGCCATGCCGTGGTAGCTTTCCCGGCAGTTCTCCAATGAACCCGAGGAGGTGGTCCCATGAGGCTGCACCGGCTTCTCTTTTTCGCCGCCGTCGTTCTCTTGACCCTCGTGGCCGTGGCGTGCTCGCAGCAGGCCGAAGCGACGGACGCCGATGTCTCCGCCGAAGCGCCGTCAGAGAACGCGAGCTTCCCGCTGAGCGCGAAGGGCTCCTGGACCATGGAGCGGTTGCTGGCGCTCGACCACGAGAGCACGGTCGCCCTGTGGAAGACCCTCCCAGCCGCGGACATGGCGGAACTGGGCGGCCACTACCAGGGCGTCATCCCCAACGCCGGTGACCCCGAGCGTCAAGCGAGCACCTCCGGCTTCATGTACGACGAAGACTCGCCGCGCGGCTACTGGCTCGGCAAGGCCTACCGGCCGCTGACCGAAACGGAAGGCGAGGGCTACAACCGCTGGCGCTTCCCGGAAGGCAAGATCGTCCGGAACGGCCGCTTCGCCACCCGCATGGGTCCGTCGCTCATCGACGGCAAGCCGACGTACATCATGGACTACAGCGCGTTCAACGACACGACTCTCGTCGACGAGATCCGCAAGCTGGACGAAGGGGTCTACCTCGGCGTCGGGACGACGGAGACCGACGACGGCGGACGCAGCGCCCCCGGCCACTTCGCGTTGGTCGGACCGACGGACGAGTGGATCGGCGCCGAAGAGTGACGCGGCAACGAGCCGGCGCACCGGCGGTCGCAGCCTGCCTCGCGACCTTCGCGGCGTTGGCGTGCGGTCCGGGCGCCGGGCCGGATGGCGACGCCGAGCCACGCCCGACAGGCCTGAACTACGTCACCCAGGAGTGGAACCCGCCGAGTTCGCCGGCCGCGCCGGCGGAGTTGGCTTCACGCCAACCCTGCGCGCAAAACGACCCGCTCCGACAGGCCTTCTTCGGCGATCTCCACACCCATACCGCCTTCTCGCTGGACGCCCTCGGCCGGGGCGGCTTCCAGACGCCTGACGACGCCTACCGCTTCGCCCGCGGCGAGGCGATCGGTCTCGGTCCGCTGGACGACGAGGGGCAACCGACGCGCACCGCCCAGCTCGTTCGGCCCCTCGACTTCGCGGCCGTCACCGACCACTCCGAGTGGTTGGGCGAGGTCTCAATCTGCACCGATCCGTCGTCGCCGCTCTACGACGAACCCGCCTGCCGCGGGATGAGGCCAGGAAGCACCGCGGAGGAGCGCACCGCCTGGATGGACCACCGGATCACCGGCCGGGTGTCAGGGCTCTGCGGCGAGGATACGAGTGTCTGCCGCAACGGCCTGCTCACCGCCTGGGGCGCGACCCAGGCCGCTGCGGAAAGCCACTACGACCGGTCGAGCGACTGCTCCTTCACGGCGTTCCATGGCTGGGAGTACACCCGCATGCCGGGCCTGTCCAAGGTGCATCGCAACGTCATTCTGCACAACGAGATCGCGCCGGAGCTGCCGATCTCCTGGATGGACGCCGCGGAGCCGCTCGACCTCTGGACCCGGCTCAAGGACCGCTGCAACGACACCGGCACCGGCTGCCAGGCGCTCACCATCCCCCACAACTCGAACATCTCGAACGGGCAGATGTTCACCGTCGACTGGGCCAGCATGCCTCTGGACGAACAGCGCGCGCGGGCGGCGCTCCAGGCCGAGATGGATCCACTGGTGGAGATCATGCAGGCCAAGGGCGACTCCGAGTGCCGGCGCGGCATGTGGGGAGTCGTAGGAGGAGAAGACGAGTTCTGCGACTTCGAGAAAGTGCGGTACATCGACGGCGAGAGGCCGCCAGACTGCGAGGAGGGCACCGGCGCCGGCGGGCTGCGCGGCCAGGGTTGCCAGTCCCGGCTCGACTTCGTGCGCTACGCGCTGATCGACGGTCTGGCCCAGGAGGAGCGCCTGGGGGTCAACCCGTTCCAGTTCGGGATCATGGCCTCGACTGACGGCCACAACGGTCTCCCGGGCGACACGGATGAGTTCGACTACCAGGGACAGAACGCGAACGTCGACTCGGACCTCGAGAAGCGGCTCACGACACCCGCCTACGCGCCGCACCGACTCAGGAACCCCGGCGGCCTGATCGGCATCTGGGCCGAGGAGAACTCCCGGGACTCGCTGTTCGACGCGATGCTGCGCAAGGAGACCTTCGGCACCAGCGGCGTGCGGATCAAGGCGCGTCTCTTCGGCGGCTGGGACCTGCCCGATCTTTGCTCCAGCGGCGACATGATCGCCGACGCCTATGACACGGCGGTGCCGATGGGCGGCGTGCTGCCGGAGAGCGGAGGTTCCGGGGCGCCGTCCCTGTTCGTCTCCGCCATCGCCGACTTGGGTACCGCCGACCACCCGGGTACGCCCCTGCAGCGCATCCAGATCGTCAAGGGCTGGGTCGGCGACGACGGCCTGTTCCACGAACGGATCTTCGACGTCGCCGGCGACCCGGACAACGGCGCCGACGTCTCGCGGTCCACCTGCGAACGAAGCGGTGACGGCGCCGCTTCCCTGTGCGCCACGTGGACCGATCCCGAGTTCGATCCGGCCCGCTCGGCCGTCTACTACGCGAGAGTGCTCGAGAACCCGAGTTGCCGCTGGAACGCGCTCCAGTGCGCGGCCCTGCCCGAAGCCGAACGCCCGGCGGCCTGTGCCGATCCGGATCAACCCTGGCGCATCCAGGAGCGCGCCTGGACCTCGCCGATCTGGTACCACGCACCTACTCGCAAGCAGGAAACAGTGCCATGAAGTCGATGAAAGTCCTCCTGGTGACGTCGGCCGCCCTCGCGTTCGCGACGACCGCCGGCGCTTAACCCGGACAACTCGTCCCCGGCAACCTCGACTCCGACCTCGTGCCGTCACCGGTCGAGTACTACGCCCTGCTGCCACCCGGCTACGACGAAACCGGCGAGCCCCTTCCGCTGGTTCTCAATCCCCACGGCGGCGGCCGCCGCGACGTGCTGGGAGTTCAGTAGCGGCCGATCCTCACCGAAATGTAGGAGGCCGGCACGCTGCCGCCGAAGTTGATCGGCACCGCCCGCTACTTCTGCTTTGACTTCAAGGCCGGCTCCGAGAAGGAGCGCTCGTTCCTGATCGGGCCGTTCCTCACCCATGTCCGGGAGACCTACAACGCCCGCACGGATCGCCGTGGCACCCTGTTCGCCATCATCTCGATGGGAAGCATGGACTCGCTCAGGCTGGCGTAAGAGTACGCCGAGACCTTCAGCGCCGTAGCCTCGATGGGCCTCAACATCTCGGCGGTCGACGACTGAGCCGACATGCGTCCCAAGCACCGCTTCTGCCGCAGCGACGCCCCGCTGGAACCGATCTCCCCCGGCCCGGCCAACCGCGAGTACGGAAACGCGACCACCCCGCCACCATCGCCAATGCAAGTGTCGACGCGATCAGGGAGTCCGACCTAAAGGTACTCATCAATGCCGCCGCAGAGCACCTGTTCAGGCTCTACAAGCCCACCGAGTTCCTGCATCAGGTGCTCTGGGATCAGCCGATCAGACCCGACTACCGCTCGTACTACCGCGCCAATCACGCCGGTCCAACCCTCGGTCCTCGAACCGAAGAGGCCTACCTCTCCTGGCCACCGTCCTGACCTTCCGGGGCCTTCACTCCACCCGCAAGCGGATCGACCCGCTGGTGCGCAACCTCGCGGCGACCGACCACTACGGAGTCGATGAGGGCCTCCTCGAAGGCGGTGGGAGCCCACAGTAAGGGCACACACACGTTCCCTCCATCTCGGTAGTCACTGGAGCACACCCTCCATCGCCCCCCCTCAGCCACGTCGACCTCCGCCCGCTCTCTGAGAAAGTGCCTTCATCTCTCCCGCTAGCGCCGCTCCCCCGCACTCTCCTACGGCACTCCTCCTCCAGAATCATCAGCCGCTACCATCCCCGACCAGCCACTCCGGAAAACCCGTGAACTCCCACGGAGTCCACAACCGCCCCTCCCCCCGCCAAGACACTGGATCCTCCTTCTCCCAGCGGCTAGAGTCCCCCTCTTCACGCACAACCGGCTCACCGCACCCCACCCTGGCCCCCAAACGCCTGGCGCTACTGGCCTTTCTCCGCCTGTAGGTTTGAACCAGGAACAATCCTCGCCTTCAACCACCGAAAAGGCCCTACATGCCCCGCCAGCTGTCGCCGGCTGAACCTAAGGTTCTAACCCCCCCAAACCCAAGAACGGAGAAAAAGTTAAAGTGAGCGCCAAAGCAGAGCCCCTCAGAGTTCGTCTCCTCTACAGCTACAGCCACAAGAACGAGAAGTACAGAGACGAAACAGAGAAAACGCTTTCCCTGCTACGCAGGCAGGGTGTGCTTGACGACTGGAGCGACCACTCAATCTTACCTGGGCAACCCATATCTAAGAAGCTCCAAGAGCAGATGGACAAGACTGACATCTTTCTGTTCCTCATCAGCCGAGATTTCTTAGCGTCCGACGAATGCCTCAAGGAGTGGGACTACGCCGCAAAGTTAGCTCAAGAACGCCCCAATATCGTCTGCGTGCCCGTCATCCTCACACCTTGTCCGTGGCCAGACCTCCCCGGGGCCGCAGACCTCAAGGCGCTGCCCAAGGATGCTAAACCCATCTCATCCCACTCAGACCGCAACATCGCTTGGCAACAGATTTACGACGGACTAAAACGGGTTGTTGAAGCGTTTCGCACCGACTTCAGCGTCAGGCCAAGTTTCAGAAAAGAACTCGCCAAGACGCAGTTTATCTCTCAATCCCATGTCCCTCTCGACACGGTCTTCGTGTTTCCCCGTCTTACGACTCCCGTCGCCTCCGGAAACGTGCTAGACGACATCGTCGTCGCCGATGCCGAGCAACTCCTTGAAACCAGTCACGTGCTGATCGTAGGCGACGCACTGAGCGGTAAGACGGCGCTGTGCCGTCACCTGTTCCTCACGTTGAGCAAAGTACAGTCCCCCGTCCTACACTTTGACCTCCACAATGCAGGCCCCCGTCCAGCAGCGACACTCTTCGCCGAGCACTATGCAATGCAGTACTTCGGCGACTACTCGCGGTGGTCCCATCTATCCCAACGACTAATCGTCATGGACAACCTGACCGCCGACCCGCGCACCCTCGAGTACGTTGTCCAAGCGACGGAGACCTTCGACAGAGTGATCGTGGCCGTCTCGTCTGAAATCTACTACTCTTTCTACGATGACAAAGAGTCACTGGCCTCCTTCCGGCGCGTCCACCTTCAGCCCTTGACACACACAAAGCAGGAAGACCTTATTCGCCAGCGACTAAGAGTCTCGAACACGATAGCCGCTCCCGGAAAGATCGACGCGACCGTCGATGAGTTGGAGGGCCGCGTCAACTCCATCATCATGAGCAACCGTATCGTGCCCCGCTATCCTTTCTATGTGTTAGCAATCCTACAAACGTACGAAGGATTCCTCCAGACCCAGATGGAGATTACGTCGCACAGCCATTGCTACCACGTTCTCATCCTCTCCTACCTCGCCAAATCGGGAATCGACCTCAAGGATGACGAGGTCAACGCCTGCTTCAACTTTGCCGAGCACTTGGCATATGAACGTTTCCAGGCTCATGGAGTCGGTCCTCACGCCGACTTTACTGAGGCAGACTTCGAAGCGTTTGTCTCAAAGTACGAAGAGGAGTACGTCATCAAGAGCTCCACTTTGCGGCGGCTGCGCAGCGATCCTTACGGAATCCTCCTGAAGAACCATGAGGCCTTCCGCGACCGGTACATGTACTTCTTCTTTCTTGGTAGGTTTCTGGCGAGGAACTCGCACCAGCATACGAACGAAATCACGGAGTTGGTCGAACGCAGCTACATTACGGCCAACTATCTGACTCTTATGTTCACCATACATCATACGGACGACACCAGAATACTGGACGAGATACTGAGCCGGACGAAGGCTTCGCTGAGCGCGGCAACGCCAGCGACGTTGGACAAGGTTGAAACGAGGATGTTCGCGGACCTGGTCCAGGCGATTCCCGCACGAATTCTGTCCGAGAACAGCGTAGCCGAGGAGCGAAAGAACGAGAGAGATCGGCGGGATGAGACCGAGGAGTTGACTGCGGACAACGATGTCGACGAGGACGATCCGGTAGAGTTCGTCAATGACATCTACCGAATCATGAAGAACAACAATGTCCTAGGGCAGATACTTAAGAGCAAGTATGGTGTCCTTCGGCGCACCAAGTTGTCCGAGGTAGCAGAGACAGTGGCGGACGGGGGTCTGAGGTTGGTGAGCCTCATGGTCGGAGCTGAGGACGAGGTTAGGCACCTTGCCGTGCGGATACGACGAAGCTACCCGGAAATGAGCCTTGAGCGGATCGAGAGGGCGCTTCAGTTCTGGATTTTCCTGCTGACCATGTGGAATGTCGGGAAGATCGTCGGAGCACTTAACGGGCCTGAGATTAGGGAGGTCATCGAGAGGCTAGTGGCGGAGAAAGACACGCCAGCCTACGATCTCATTGGTTTCTATCTAAGGCTCGAAACCGGCGATGACTTCGCCAAAGAGGACCTAAACGAACTCAAGAGGCTGATGGACAAGCACGCCTACCCGTTCATGCGAACGGTGCTGTCGTTCAGAACCCAAGAGTACCTGAATACGCACCGGGTGCCAGTGCGGCTAGCGCAAGCCGTATGCGCAGCGCTGGGCATCAAGTACCGCGCCAGGTTGAAGGATGCCTGACCCGACGTCTCTTAGGCCCTGATCCGGGACTCCGTTGGTCTGACGACTAACTGCCTTCATCCAGCGCAGCCGCACGTCAGAGCCCCTATGCCTCGGGAACCCGTGCTCGCACTGGAACGCTCTCTAGTCTTGGCCCAGCCCGAGGACCAGCAGATCGGCAGCCGGCTTCGATCCGGACTAGCGGTGGTGGCTCCGGGAAGGGGTGCGGAACTCGCCCCACGCGGGAGGCCAAGATTGTTCACTGGTGCCCGAGGGCCCCAAGGCTAGCGGTCGCCCAGGAACACGCTCGCGGGTTTAGGCACGTCGAGGTTCAGGTGAACTTGAGGCGCGGCCGTCCGAAGGCGGGGAGGTTGGCCCCCTGCGGGACGACGTGCGCCTTGTGATCGCAGGGCCGGTACTCGACGGGATTGTCCAGGCGTTCCAGAGTGTTGAAGATGGTGTCGCAAGCGGTCACATCGCCGTCACTTCGCCCAGTCCGATGAGCAGTGGAGCCTCGTTCCGGACGAGCCGGAACAGGGGCCAGTTCTCGAAGTCCCGGTAGGGCCTTCCAAAGCATGCGGCCCATGCGGTCGGGGCCCTGCTGGTAGTAGCCCACGTTGCCGGCTATGCGGTGGGCGACGAGGTCCGGGCGCAGGGACCGCGGCGGTGATTGCGGCCGCCATGAACCGGGCCGTCTGCGTGATGGTCGCGAGCGTGTTGTATGAGCCGTAGCTCTGGCCCATGATCGCCAATCGCTCCGAGTCTGCGGAATCGTGCTGGATGGCGACGTTCAGGGCGGGGATCACGGTGCTCGGCAGGTCGCTCATCGGCGGTCCGACTCGCAGAGGCGGATCCTGATAGAGCACCGCGTAGCCGCGAGTGGCGGGGACAGGCATGCTGAAGGCCGGCAGGCTGGCGTCCATGATCTCGAAGCTGCGGACGTAGCCCGGGCCCATCGACCCGCCATCGACCAAGACCTCTAGCGGCGGACGCTCCCCGTCGCGGTACCCGGGCGGCAGCAGCAGCGTGCCGCCGAGTTCCTGCCAGTCGAGGCTCCGCCACCGGATGGGCCGGGCGCTTGCGAGTTCGTAGTCGCCCTGCCCTTCGTGTATCCGCGACGCCTTGCGAAACGGCACCCCACCGGTGCTCAACGTCCATGCGTCAGGCGTGTGCTCCTGGTCCGAGGCGACGAAGACCATCTCGCCGATCGCGTCGCTGGCATCCAGGTTGAAGGCCGCCGAGTAGTTCTGCAGCCCACTGGCGGCGCGGCGGGCTTCGCCCGAAACCGCGTCGACCGCGAAGAAGGCCGCGTTCTAGGCCGAGCACCCATAGCCGCCCGTCGTCGAGACAGTGCGGCCGTCATCGGAGACCATCGCGCGCATCCGCCACTCCGGAACGGGGCCGACGCGCCCCGCCTGGCCGACTCGACATCGATTCGCCACAGTTCGCCTTCGGCGATCTTGTAGATGCCGCTGCCGCCGCTGCTCCAGAGTGGCGACACCTCACCCTCCCCGAGCGACGGGCCGGGCGCGGTCGCGCCGATCACTCGGTGTGAACCGGTCCGGACGTTGACGACGACCAGACGTTCGATGGCCTCCTCCACCGCCGCCGCGGCCTGTCTGCCGCTCGGAAACCAGCAAGCTGACCGCTCTCCTGCGCCCAACTCCACCGTAGGGCATGCGGACGTCCTCGGCCACCGTTCTCGGCGCGTCGGCGGCCAAGTCGCGCACGACGAGGTCGAAGTTGGGCTGCCTGGTGTTCTTCACGGGGCCGGCCCATCCAGGGGACGACGCACCCATCCGGCGAGTAGTCGTAGTCGTCGAATCACCGCCGCTCGTGGCGATCCGTGAAACCACGCCTGTTCCCAAGCCGACGACCGCGGGTCCACCAACTTGTCCCTCACCCAATCGTCCTCGAGTCCGAGTTCCTTCTCTGGAGTTTCTTCGCTTCCGGAAGACCCGCAGTTCGCACCAGCACCGACGCTTTACCGGGCTCTGCCACCGGGGAACGCAACGCTCCGGAGGACGGCTGAACGCCAAGCGCGTTCATCTCCCTAACCGTCCTGCCTGAGGGAACCACCTTGGCCAGAACCCACCCGCCATCGGGGCTGAAACGCGCCTTCTCGAATCCGAAGAACGGCCGCACGGCGATTCCCAGAAAGCGGCGGACAGTTCGACCGTCCAGCTCCCAGATCCACAACCCGGCTTCTCCGCCGGCATCGGAGTAGAAGGCCACCCGGTCGCCGAGTACGGCAGGCTGTCCCGCGGCATCGTATGCCTGGTCTGAACCGTGGGGGCGGCCCAGCGCCCATAGGGCGACAAGTCGACCGGCGAGCGGCCGTCGTGACCTCGCAACGACACGGCGAGTCCCAGAGGCAGCCGCTCCGGCCGGGCCGAGTCCTGCGCCGCCGCAGTCTCTGGCAGCGCAACGGGCGCAAGCGCGCCCGCCAGGGCAACGACGAAACCTGCTGCTTGAACCAAAGCGCTCAAGCGCCTAGGCTACTAGTGAACTACGCGAGGAGCTTGCGCCATGGCTACAGCGACAGTCCGAATCCCGGCCGAGAAACGGGATGTCCTGAGGATCATCGCGGGTATCGAGAGAACGGAGATGAAGACGATTCTCTCCGACCTGATCGACGAGTACATCGAGCGCCACAAGGAGACTCTCGACCTTCTGTCCCGCCCCGAATGGGTGGAAGCGATCGAGCAGGGAGAAGCCGAAGTGGATGCGGGAGTCCCGGGCAAGGGGCTTGATGAACTGGAGGATTGAAGTCAAGCCTTCGGCGCACAAGCACTACCTCAAGCTGGACAGCACGACTCGGCGCCGGATCAGGGAAAGTCTGTACCAACTTGAGAGCGACAAACGGCCGTTGGCGCACCCACGGGTGCGCCCTCTGATGGGCAGGCTCAAGGGTCGCTACCGAGTGCGCGTGGGCAACTGGCGGATCCTCATCAGACCCGATCGGGAACATCGGATTCTCCACGTCTACGCGATCCTCCCCCGCGGCGCCGCCTACTGAACACCCTCTCACAGAGGCGTCCCGCACCCCTCATGACCGTACCTCAGGGCCATGAACCGTTGACAGCGGACGCTCAGGCACTTAGGTTGCCAGCGAACTTCTGAGGAACCTGAAGATGAGCGAACCGACTGCGACATCACGGTGGGCAGCCTGCGCCCCCCTTCTCCTTCTCCTGCTGACGGCCGCCTGTGGCGGCGGCAGTGGCGGCGACACCGACATGGCCCCAACGGCCGGCAACGTCGACGACGAGCGGATCATCCGCGCCGCCGAAGCGGAGCCCGGCAGTTGGCTGACCTACGGCCAGACCTACAAGGAGCAGCGTTTCTCGACGCTCGACCAGATCACCCGCGACAACGTCGCTGATCTGAAGCTCGCCTGGTCCAAGCCGATCGGCGGCCCCAGCGAGAGGATGCAGGGCACGCCGCTTGTCGTCGACGGAGTGATGTACGCGACGAACGGCTGGGGCGTGATCTACGCGCTGGACCCCGCGACCGGCGAAGAGATCTGGACCCACGACCCGCAGACGGACCGCACCTACGTCAAGTACTCCTGCTGCGGCGGCGTGGCGAACCGCGGCGTCGCCGTCTACAGGGGCAAGGTCTACGTCGCCCTGTTCGACGGCCGGCTGGTCGCGGTCGACGCGGCGACCGGCGAGGAGGTCTGGGACGTCGACACCTGGCATCCCTCGGCGCTCGGCCGCTTCAACATCACCGGCGCTCCGCGCGCCGCCGCGGGCAAGATCTTCATCGGCCAGGGCAGCTCCGAGAGCGGCAAGCGGCGCGGCTACGTCTCCGCCTACGACGCCGAGACCGGCGAGCTCGCCTGGCGCTTCTACCTCGTCCCCGGCGACCCGTCCAAACCGTTCGAGCACCCCGAGATGGAGATGGCCGCCAAGACCTGGGGCGGCGAGTGGTGGAAGATGGGCGGCGGCGGCACCGCCTGGAACTCGCTCGTCTACGACGAGGACCTCAACCAGCTCTACATCGGCGTCGGCAACGGCGCACCCTGGTCGCGCCAGGTCCGCTCACCGGGCGGCGGCGACGACCTCTTCCTGACCGCGATCGTGGCGGTCGACGCGGACACCGCGGAGATGAAGTGGTACTACCAGACGGTTCCGGGCGACAACTGGGACTACAGCTCGGCGATGGACATCGCCCTCGGCG
>Ga0209022_1001875_pt1 | contig 19673 bp, 18 predicted proteins | sample PinacodermPK_FD_187300 | JGI IMG/M metagenome (GOLD analysis project Ga0209022, IMG submission 187300) | Host-associated microbial community of the marine sponge Aplysina aerophoba from Gulf of Piran - sponge pinacoderm, lysed by proteinase... | ecosystem: Host-associated > Porifera > Sponge >...
AGAGTTTTTATCAATACAAACACTCACCTTTTCTCCTGTAAACACTCACCTTTTCACGAAAAAGTGCTATTTTCGATGTTTTGAAGCTACTGATTTCATTGGGTTCTTATCGCTTCTCCTGTAAACAATTACCTTTCTCCTGTAAACACTCACCTTTTCTCCTGTAAACACTCACCTTTTCTCCTGTAAACACTCACCTTTTCTCCTGTAAACACTCACCTTAAAGTCTGGGAATGCCCGTGTGGCGTGGGGGGGTGGCATCCTTAAAACATTTAAAACTCTTAAAAATATTAAAATAGTTAAACAACATGCACCCAAACCGCTTCTGAGAAGCACAAACGTCCCTATTTTTTGTTGTTCTCTCAATAAAAAAATAAGGAGAAATGGAGGGAGGACGATCACCCGTTCGCGCCTCCTGACAAATACCGCCAATACACCCAAATCCTAAAATCCGCGTCCATCCGTTGAATCCGTATAATCCGCGATTCTGACAATTAGGGAGTGGGTGCCTTGACATTCTTCAGTACGGTGGTTAGGGTGTCCAGCGTTTTTGTGAGGGCTGCGTGTGCTTGGATGAGGATCTGGTGGTTTTGGAGTGCGGTTTGGAGTGCGGTGTTGAGGTCTTGCTCGCGGCGCTGCGTCTCTTCTAACGCCTGACGGAGCCTCTCGTTCTCTTGTCGAAGCGCGACTCTCATAATATCTACGGACTTATCGCCGGCGTATTCGAGATACCCATCAGGGATGTAGACACTGCCATAAAGGCGTGAGAGTTCGCTAACAGCGATGGTTTTCTGCTTCCGTTTCTGGTCGGGGTTCTCGGTCGTGGTAAGATTTCCGGATTGAATCTCTTTGTAGAGGGTTTCCTGCGAGACACCCAACAGGTCGGCGGCTTGTGCGACAGAGAGATAGATTTCTGAATTCATAGGCTTGTGCCCTTAGGTCTCGTTAGGTGTCTGGAGAGCAAAAGCATCCCATTCCGATGATCGTGATAAGATGAGGATTCGCAGGATTTGGCGTATTGCAAAAGGCATTATTTATGATGCGAACCTGTGATAGACCCAAGCCTAAAGACTTGGGCTTCTGCAAAGTTGTTTTTCTTTACAGAAGCATTCGTGGCTTCAAACGACATTGCTTTTGTTTTGAGAATGTCAAAAACGAAAGGCTTATTATGCCTAAGCACAAGGGACGCTATCCCGACCCCGCACCGAAGTGCCTTATGAACAGTTTGATGTGTTGCGAGAGGAAACTATTAACCTCTTACATTCTCGTGGGATACAACATGACTTGGATTTCCCGAACACATGTCAAGCATATTTTAGATATTTATGAGGTGTATAGGCTTTTACGTAGTTGTCTCAATATCAAGCAATATACCACTGCAACAACTCACAACCAATGCCGAATACACGCATATTAAACCACATTTTAGACTGAATGTCAAGGCAAAAATGAACGTTTTGGTCCTTTCCAAAAGGGCGGTGTCTACATCCCAAACCTAAAGGATTCGGTTTTGACACCGAAGTTAGATAATACATGCGTTTACAGAATAAGTCAATCTAAATCTATATGATTTCGTGTGTTATACTTTATTGATATTAATTTTTTTTGTTGCTTTTTTTTGAAAAACAGCGTATAATTAATATCGTAGCCTGCGGGTTACCGCTTACGAAAGTGAGCGTAAAATCAAAGCATCGGCGAGGAGGGTATGCTATTCCTGTTCCTTAACAGGTAACCCTCCAAACCCCTCACCTTAGCATGGTGTTGTCGCTTTGATTAAACGTTTCCTCTCCACCGTGGAAATGAAACGTCGATGCAATCCCATTTTTATACCTGACTTTTTACAAGGCATGATATGCGCGCTTTGTGCTTTGCATGCTGAAGGAAAATTTGAATATGACGCGTAATGAGATACTTAATCAGCACTATAAGGAGGAATCCGATCGTGCTGACGACCAAAAACTCTGGTCGGGGCTTTGGTATTCTGCAATTCCGGTCGAATTCCTGGTCGTAGCAACCCAGGAAAAGTTCAACGGCTCCGTCTGGGCGGTCTATGCATATATCGCCGTCCGCATGAATCGCGACACCGGTGCCTCTCACAAAATCCAAAATTCAGATATATGTAAAGCACTGTCAATATCCGAATGGACGCTTGACCGCGCAAAATCCACGCTGAAGGAATATCAATTCTTAAGCGAGGACGATGGAGATGGCTCTACCTACTATCTCAGGGACATTGAGACGACAATAGCCCGCTCGATAACACGAAGGAATAGAAAAGAAAAGGAGGCGCGCCTCGCAAAACACGAGGCTGCGATCGCTGAGGAAGAGGAACGGCTTGGAGTCGAACTGTTCATGCGACAAAAGGTCGATCTCATTAGAGAAAAGTTTGATGGTGAGGAGTATTATCCAACCATCCAATAAGTTTTCCACAAGTTATCCACAATTTTGCAAGGTTGCTCGAAATCCGTGCAAGGTTGCTCGAAATCCGTGCAAGGTTGCTCGAAATCCGTGCAAGGTTGCTCGAAATCCGTGCAAGGTTGCAAAATAGGCAGTTTAAGAACCCAGTGGTGACGTGGCTTGGAGAGGTGTTTTTTTTCCTTAACGAATTCTTAACGAATTCTTTAAAGAATTTATAACGAGTTCTTAAGCGACAAGCGCGGGAAACTCGATATAAAATTGAATTCGGGAGGGAAGAGAAGAAGGGGGATACCCCCTCTGCCGATTACGGCATTCACCCCAACCCCATCAATCAAATTAAATTCTTGCGAAATTGGCGGAGAAATCGCAATTCTAAAATCTGATTTTGTATAATTTTGTAATAGACAGGAGATATTTTCCATAAAATTGTGGAGCCCCTGCACTCATGTTATTTTATCCAACACGGCGGCGAGCGTATCACGGGTTTTTGTGAGAGCTGCGTGTATCTCGACAAGCATTTTGTGGTTTTGGAGCACTCTCTTGAGTCGGCGATTGAGATGTTGCTCGCGTCTCTTGGTGTCTTCGAGTTTCTGACGGAGGTGGGCGTTCTCATATTCGAGCGCGCCTCGGACGAAGTCGACAGATGTATCGCCGGCGTATGTGAGGTAGCCGTCAGGAATGGAGACGGTGCCGTAGAGGCGAGAGAGTTCGCTGTGTGCGATCACCGGATATTTCGGCTTCACGTTCGGGGTCTCTATGGCGGTAAGATTCCCAGATTGAATCTCTTTGTAAATGTTTTCCTGCGAGATGCCGATGAGATCGGCGGCTTGTTCTACGGAGAGATAGATTTCGTTTGACATAGGTTCGTGGCTGTCAGCCATCGGCTTTCAGCGGCTCCTTCCGGGTTTTGCGTGATTTTCTGTAAAATTATAGCGCGACGCTAAGGCATCGAATGAAATCCCCTTTTAGGGGTCAGGTGTCGGTTAACAGACACGTGTAGCGGTCGCGTTCTGTGTGAATGCCACAAATTGTGAATGCCACAAATACCGTTTTCACCGAAAACCGACACCCCTTCTTCCATTTTACACCATTTTACACCTTTTTAACGCATAATGCACTTTTTTTGTAAAAAAATGTATTTTTTTGTATTTTAACTTGACAACAAACGTTTATAAGCGTATAATTAAGGGCGTAAAGGGTTGAAACGCGAGTTTTTTCACAAACGCGGGGGAATTCACAATGCGCCGGACAAGCAAAAAACTATTGTTAGAGGCTTGTAAGTTGTCTTTTGAGGGAAATACGGACGCACAAGTCGCAGAGGCTTTAGAGACAAGCGTCTCAAACGTTTCGCGCTGGCGAAAAAAAACGCTCTGGCAAGAGTTTGAGCAAGAACTCGTCGACGCACACAAGCAATCGCTCTTAAGCGAACAGCCCGCAACCCTTTCCGAAGGTTAGGTTCAAAACTGAATGGATACAATCCCTGGATCCGTTCTTGGTTTGAAAGGTTTTAGGTTTAAGTTACAAATTTTTATTCCATAAGAACAAGGAGAGTAAACGAATGTTGTCGAATAAAATGACAGTTTCGTTGATGAGTTTAATAACTATTCTCGCACTCGCTTTCGTGGTGCCTTCTGCGATGGCTGCGGATGGCGGACCAACGGTGACAATCTCGACCGAAGACAATAGTACAGCCACTGGTAAGCAGGTACGTCTCAGAGATCCTGCTGATATTAATGGGGATGGTACACAGGATAATCCGCTTCATCCAACAACTGCTGATGCTACTACCATCGCTGCGGAGTTCGCTTATGATGCTATTGCTAATGTTGTTATCGTAACGGTTGAGTTCAGTGACCCAGTCGACTATAACGAGACCGTTGATGATGATAACCCTAACACGGCTGCTAACTTCTCACCGACTGAGGATGTTATGATCCGAATTTTCGATAAGGACAAAAAGATCATAACCACACCAGCGTTTGCATGGGCTCAAATCAGTGGTACAAAATACCAAGCTGCTATACCTAATACTGATAATGCATTGTATACAGCAGCGGTAGAGGATGACGCTGACACAGCAGACGTTGACGAGTCAATGCCAGCGATGATGAGTACAGTGGTTGTCTCTATAAACGCAGATGTGGCTAACGCTGTGGGTGGTGGTAAAACACATGGCAAAGGAAACCAAGCTGCCAGTGTTTACGAGTTTTCTATATTAGAAATGCCAGCAACAAGCGCGCCGACAACCACAATTGAGTTAGTAGACGCAACAGTACCGCTCTCTGCGGCAACCGTCAGGTTCAAGATCATGCTCAGTGAGGTTCCCAAAGAGTTCAAGACGGATAAGGTTGACGTTGCTGAGGCAACTAAAACCGCTTTTGATAAAGTAGACGATAAGACCTATATTGTGACGATCACGCCGAAGTATGAGAAGACGGATGAGGTCCAGATTAAGGTCAAACTGTATGAGGATCAGTTTGGCAATAAGTCTGCTGCTATAGATACTGGAGACAATAAGGACTTCACTAAGATAAGCAAATACAAGGTAGCTGAATCGAAAGTAGCAGCGAAACCCGGGACCGCTGGCAGTGAGGTTGGTATAGGCAACGACTACATCATCCCCGTTGGTGGCTCCTTGATTGTTGCCAAAGATGATGGCGAAGGGGACCCTGATGCAGATCCAGCGGATGATGGTGATCAGGAACGGACGGATTCCACTTTCATCATGTGGCCTGGAGATCCGAAACAAGCGGCTGCGGATATTGCGCTTCGGAAACCGGCTCTGCGGACCTATAACATGGTCAAGGCTGGATTGCCGGACTTAGAGAGTTTCCTCCTGCGGGGTGGCACAATTGACCTGAAGTCGGCACACGCTGTGGCTATCAGTGAAATTATGTGGGCGACCGATGGGGGTAGCGTGAATCGTCAGTGGATTGAGATTATGAACATGAGCACTGATCCGCTCACGACGAAGGACTATAAACTCGTGTTCTATGGTGCCAGCGAACCCGTTCCTGCGATGACAGCTGATGGTAAGTTGCCTACCGGTGTCGCCGATCGGGTCGGCAACATCTATAAAGGTGCTTATTGGTCGGTCGTAGGCAGAGGTCAGACTGGGAGAACCGATGGCATCATTGAAAGAAAGATTGCGGACGCTGAGATAGATATAGAAGTTGTTGGGACGACCCCACTGATTTCTATGCAGCGTAAGATGATGGCGGATGGTACTTATGCCAATGGCACGATGGAGAGTTCCTGGACGGCTTCCACACCACCAGCTCAGAATTTTGTCGAAGCCTCGAGAGGGTTGCTAGTCGGCACACCGGGGGCATCACCGCTCATGGCGGAGCCCGCCCCAGTGCCTGAACCCAAACCGGTCGTCACACCTCCCGCTGACGTTGCGAAAGCAGCTGACATCAAGATTACTGAAATCATGGTAGACACCGGCGCAGGCAGACTCCCACAGTGGATCGAACTCAACAACGTCTCCATGAAAGAGGTCAGCCTCGCAGGGTGGTCGCTTGAGATTGAGAACGCCGCCGCCGATGCCGATGCCATTGGCCGCAAATTGAGCATTGACCTCATGGGCACGCTCGGTATCAGTACGAATGCAAGCGGCGAAGTTAACGGGAAAAGCCTCCTGCTCGTCTCTTGGGCGCATCGCAGCTCGAGTAACCTCCAAGGCAACAAGCGAATTAAGGATGTCTCCAGCGAAGTCGGTGGCAAGGGACGCTATAAACTCATCAGCGATATGGGTTTCATGATCACGCTCGTCCCGCCGCAAACGACTGGCATTCTGACGTATGGTGACATGGCAGGCAACCTCGATGCCGCTGAAGCCTGGGAGATTCCGATGTCTGAGAATGGTCGGAGTTCGTTGATCCGTCGTGAAATGCTTGCGGATGGCACGGCAACCATGGGCACCGATGCTAACGGATGGGCCCTCGCCTCCAGCACGACGCTTACCAGCGGCCCCGCAACCTGGTATGGCAGCGATGAAGATTCTGGAACACCTGGCTATGACGCGGGTGGACCCCTGCCCGTCGAACTCTCACACTTCCGTCCTGCCCGTGATAAAGCGACAGGCGCAGTGGTGATTACCTGGGCAACGCAGTCCGAGCTGAACAACGCTGGATTCTTCATCAAGCGGAGTCAGCAACGCGACGGTCAGTTCCAAGTCATCAATGCTACTATGGTCGCTGGCGCAGGCACAACGTCTGAGAAGCAGTTCTATACCTACACGGATACAACTGCGCAACCTAACGTCGTATACTACTACCAAATTGAAGACGTGTCTCTTGACGGTCAACGTCAGACACTGACCCGTGGCATCCGCCTGAAAGGGCATGTCGGGGCAGCTGGTAAAGCGACCACCCTCTGGGGTGAGTTGAAAACGTCTCATGAGTAGTAGGAACAAAAAGGTTATTTCAGGGATAAAATTTGTTTGAACTAACCTTAACCACGAAAATAGCCGGTGTGCCTCCGTGTACATCGGCTATTTTTGTAAAAGCAAGAGGTATTTTATTATGCGAGCAAAGATTTTTAAGTCTAATATTGCTTTCGGCGTGCTGGTGGCGTTTGTGCTGGCGTTGGGTGTGCAGGGGGTTGCGGAGGCGTTGACTCTTAGTCCCAGTATTAGTCCCAGCAATTATAGTACGCTAACTGCGGGATCAACGATTACTGTAAGAGGAATTAGCGGGAGGCTAAATGATGCAGACCGGGAAGAAAGGGTGGCTATTACCGCTACTGGTGCAGGAACGCCGACTTTTGATCCCAGCTCGCCTCCTTGGGAAGAAACGAATACTGATCTGACAAACACCAGCAATGGAACTATTACGATTCCCAGTTCGGTGAAGATAACCCTTCCCGATGCAGGAACGGCTACAATTACTGTAACATGGAGCAATAAGGATGGCGGGGATGATACAAAGATCTTCACGATCTACGTAGTGACACCACCACATCTTGTTCCAACTCCAGATACAACTCCAGATACAAGACTTGTGGGTGCTGGAGTCCACTACGGTTATAAAGGTGTCGAGCAGCAGATCAATAGTGCCTTTACCTTTACGCCAAGGGATGACGCTCCAGTTTTTTATTCAGTTCAGGGAAGTGGGACGCTCTACGTCGGAGCTGGCGACCCGAAACGCCGTCTCCCCAATGGGGAAATGACATCCAGCAGTGCCGAGGTGTATCTTAGAGGACATACAGCTACCAGTAGAATTACTGCTTATGTTGCTGGCGTTTCCCCTAAAACTGCTATCTATATCTACAATGATCCGAGTAACCCAGCGAAGTATCCTCGTCTAGAGAAAACAAAAGGGGATGATCAGACCGGGGCAGCACGCGGACGGCTTGAGGAGTATCTTGAAGTAAAGGTAATCGATAGTGCCAACCGTGGTGTGCCTGGCGTGGCAGTTGGTTTTGAATCTGCTGAAACTGATAGCAGTTTTATTCAGGTCCCCGGAACAATGTTAGCGGCGGAGTTGGCAAGTCCCGCAACAACAATATCCGTCATAACCGATTCCAGTGGTCTGGCAAGAACTTACTTTGTGACAGCTGCTTCAAATGATACGGTTACTGCCACTTTAACGGGACCAGGTCTAACTCAGACTTTCACTGTAAAAGTAGGGGATGCTGAAAGTACGAGAGTGGCGAACTTAGAAATACTCTCAGGGAATCCGCAGAGGGCAGAGAAATCTAAGAATCTTGATGACCCCTTGGTTGTAATCGCGCGCGGTCTGGGTGGGCATAGAATTCCGGGAGTCATCATCCAGTTCAGAACTGTTACAGGAACGCTCTACCGGGTTCTTGAAGCAAGCGCGCCAAGTGATGCTGAAGTAGGATTAGTTCAGGATTCACCTCTTAACCCCGACAGCGGTCAACAAATATATGTCAAGACCGGTTCCGATGGGGAAGCCGCGGTGATTTATAACATCGGTCAAACGGTTGTTGCAAGGGACGTTATCGCCGAGGTTCGAGGTGAAGTAGCAGCAGATAGAGAGTATGATTTCGCAATTGACCGTGTGGTTTTCAAAATCAATGGAGGTAACACCGGTGGCTCCGGCGGTGGTGGAGGTGGCGGCAGTGGAAACACCGGCGGTGACACCGCAACAAGAGGCAGTCTTGCTATTTCCGTTCCAAGCACAGGGAACACACGCACTGTTACGGTGGCAGCAAGCAGGGGTGGCAGTACAGTCTCAGGTGTATCTGTCATACTAAACGTCAACAATGGCGCAACGCTTTCAAAAACAAGTGGCGGGACACCCTTAGAAAGCACACTCACGCTCCCAGCGACTGCAGGCACCTATACCCTCACCGCGACAACGACACACCCAGACTATACGGGTGACTCAGAAACGATTACCGTAACCGTACCCGGCACGCTGTTACTTCAGGAAATCGGTAACCGTGCCGCGAACGGAGGACAATCCATTCGGGTGACTGTCCGAGAAGCAAACGGCTCTCTCGCGAGTGGGACTGTCATTGTAACACTCAGCGGGGCTGTCTCCAGAACTGTTACGACGACAAATGGGACTGGCACGGCATCTATCACGTTACCCACGACAGCGGGATCCCACAGAGTAACACTCAGGGCGACGGGGTATACACTAAGTTCCTATGATTTCACTGTTGGCACAACCGGTCAACAGCAACAGCAGCAGCAACAGCAACAGCAACAAGCAGTCGGTGGAACAGCCGAGAGCATTGAGATTGAAGGTTCACGCACGCTTGAGGGCACAGTGGACACATCGACACGGCTCCGCGCCCGAGTTCTCGATGCCAACGATCGAGGTGTTTCGGATGTCAGAGTGACGTTCCGTATCCTGGCACCTGGGCGCGGACGGCTCTCACAGCGCGGCAACGGACGGGCGGTCCAAGTCAACACGGATCGAAACGGGTATGCAACTGCGAGTTTGACACCGTTAGGCGGCAACCTCATCGTTGAAGCAAGGGCTGCCGGGGGTATTGCTCCCGTCACTTTCATCATTGATGTCGGTGAAGCAGCTGACGACCCAGAGACACCGGCACCCGGAACAGGCGATACGCCTCGCACGGATATAAATCCGTCAGAAGCAGAGGTGCATATCGGTGCGGCGAAGCGTCCGCCGATGGTATGGGTAGACGGTGGCGGGCTCTACGCACTCGTGGGTGCGAGCGTCGAAAGATTCGCACCGAGTGTGGAAAACGCCCTGAATATCACCGTCGGTGGCGGGAAAGTCTACTGGACGGAGCAGACGGGTGACAGCGGTGGCACCATCAACAGTGCGAACCTCAACGGTTCCGGCGTTACCGAACTCGCCTCGATCCAGGCGGTTCCGATGGGCATTGCCGTGGATGTGCCCAATAGTAAACTCTATTGGACGAACGCACGCGGCAGAATCCAGAGTGCGAACCTCGACGGTTCCCGTATCACCAACGAGTTGCAAAATCTGCCGGGTCCCAAGGATATCGCCGTCGCACGCGGAAATGTGTATTGGACACAATACGACGCAACAGCGGGTGCCGGAAGCGTAGGGATTGCGAACTCGACGGGTCGCGGGACTCCGAAGTATATGTCGACGGGTTCAGATACCCCCGGTAGCCTCGTTATCAGTGGCAATAAAGTCTACTGGACGGAGATGACGGGGACGAGTTCAGGCACCATCAACAGCGCGAATCTCAACGGGAACGATGCGAAGGAACTCAACGCAATCCGTGCTGTCCCGATGGGCATCGCCGTTGACGGTTCACGCAGCAAACTCTACTGGACGAACTCGCGGGGTAGAATCCAGAGCGCGAACCTTGACGGTAGTAAGGTCGAGAACGTCGTTGACGGGTTAGGGGGTCCGGGTGACATGGTGCTGAGCAACAGCATCCAGGCACCAACGGAAACGACTCCCATCCCACCCGACACGACGGTTGGTAAATCCAAGTATGACATCAATGGCGACGGTTCGGTCGATACCACAGATGTCGATCTGCTCTTGCTCGCGATCTTAGCCGAGTTGACGACTGCCAAATACGATGTAAATACCGATGGGAAGGTGGATATTGCGGATGTCAGAGCCGTGAATGCGAATCTCGACGCAGGCGCAGCCGGTGCACCGACCCTGCTCGGTAAACAGTTCAGTGCCCTTGAAGTCAGCCGACTCCAAGAACAGATCGATCTCTTAATCGCGACTGGCGACCGTTCACCCGCCGCAATCAAGACGCTCATCTACTTGCAGCAGCTCATTGCCATGGCACGTCCAGAGAAAACACAGTTGTTTGCGAACTATCCGAACCCGTTCAACCCCGAAACCTGGATGCCGTATGAACTGGCAACGGATACCAACGTCAAGATTACGATCTACAACCCGCAAGGCGTTGTCATCCGGACGTTGCAGTTGGGTCAGCAGTCGGCAGGCTACTACACCGATCGCGAGCGTGCGGCGTATTGGGATGGTAAGAATGCGCTCGGCGAACAGGTGGCGAGCGGAATTTATTTCTACCAGCTCGAAACCGACGCAATGTCGTCACTGCGGAAGATGGTAATATTGAAATAGTATCATAAGACCTGATGATCGCTGGGAGGACACCGATGTTCATTCGCTTCCCAGCGATATGAGGTGTATCATACCCTCAAGGAGTTTTTATATGCATCGAAAAATTGCCTTGTCATTTCTCGTGATACTGCCATTGGTATTGGGTATTCAAAACAGTGGCCACTCCCAACACTGCAGAGTCGGGGATATTATTCAGCCGGGAGGGAGTTGTCGGTATCCGGGCACAACTGACGTTTTTTCTGTTGACGCTGCAGGGAACGCCCGCTTCTTGTTCTTGACGGCTGGCGACAATCTACGGATCAGAGATGCCAACATCAATGGAAGACGCTACACGCTTGTTACAGAACGCAGCGAGGGCGGGGGTCGGCGAATCACAGAACTTGGGGGTGCCCCAGGACCCCCGGTGCAGCCGACAGATGAAGGCTTCAGCATTGAAATATCCACCACACTGATACCCGACCGCAACTTAGCAGCGGCGATCTCTGAGGAACTTGGCACTTCGATTACAAGGCAGACGCTGCTGAAGCTGACGCACCTTGAAGCCCCGAATCGCAGGATAAGAAGGCTCAACGGACTTCAGCACGCCCGCAATCTCCGATATCTGGACCTTGGCAGCGAGTTGGTTGACGGAAGCGGATACATCAACAGCAATCGGGTCTCGGATTTTTCACCCTTAGTCGGTTTACGCCACTTGGCGTATCTGAGGGCGGATCGCAACTCGATCTCGGATATATCGACGCTTGCGGGGTTGCTACACCTTCGGTATCTTTCTCTTGACAACAACGCCATCTCGAATATATTTCCGGTCGCCGGATTGACAGAACTCATTGAGCTCTCCCTTGACAATAACGCCATCTCGAATATATTTCCGGTCGCTTGGTTGACAAAACTCAGGTATCTCTCTGCCAATAACAACGCCATCTCGGATATCTCTGCGGTTGCAGGATTGACAGAACTCAGGGCGCTCCATCTCTTCAATAACTCGATCTCCGATATCTCGCCACTCCGAGAGTCAAGCCTGATAGGAACAAGGTGGGACAGGACAGGCCTCGATATTCGATGGAATCCACTGAGTTCGGCTTCCATCAACACCCATATTCCCGCCCTCCGCGCAAAATGGATTCAGGTCGTGTTTGACGACAACGCACCCATGACTGCCGGCGCACCGACACGCCTTCGGACCCAGTTCAGTGCGCTGGAGATAGACCGGTTCCAAGAACAACTCGATCTGTTGATCGCAACAGGCGATCGGTCACCCGCTGCGATGAAGCGGCTGATTTATCTACAGCAGCTCATCGCATTGGCACGTCCAGAGCAGACGCAATTGTTGGCAAACTATCCGAATCCGTTCAACCCTGAAACCTGGATTCCCTACGAGTTGGCAACGGATACGACCGTCAAGATTACGATTTACGCCTCGAACGGTGTAGTGGTACGAGCATTACAACTTGGACATCAATCCGCAGGCTACTACACCGATCGGGACCGTGCGGCGTATTGGGACGGTCGGAATGCCCTTGGCGAACAGGTCGCAAGTGGTGTGTATTTCTACCAGTTAGAGACCGACGAACTGTCCACAATGCGCAAGATGGTGATTTTGAAGTAGAACTTGAGTCGTCTCCTTGGATGGGTTGCAGGTCCCACGCGTTCGTCGCGGAAACCTGCCCCTCTCTCTAAGATAAAAGACATTCCGAAATTCGCATACTGGACTTAATCTTTAAGTTCTAAAATCTTGATTTCAAGATTCAAGTAACACGATCCACTATTTTATTTATCAAAAGGAGTTTAAAATGGCAAAAATAGCAGACGCAACTTTTACCGGACGGTCCGGCACAAAGTATACATTTGAAGTTTATCCACGTAATACAAATTTCAATGATGTAGGCGGAGTCTATATCTTTTCAGAACGTACTTCAGAAGGAAGACATACAGTCTTATACGTCGGTCAAACACAATCCTTTGAAGAGCGGCGACTGGCACACCACGAACAATGGACAAAGTGTGCAGAAGAGCGTGGTGGTAATGTAATTTGCACCCATATAGAGAACAGTAGTCTCACACGCCAGAGAATAGAGCGAGATCTCATTGAAGCACACAATCCACCCTGTAACAGTCGGTAAGTGAACAACGTCTCGCTTTGCAGGGTGTGCGAGTTAAAACACTCTGCTTTTATCAAGCTCTGAACTGAACACAACTCCAGTTTTGTTAGGTTCAAAAGGAGAATACAATGTTAAGCAAAGAAGATAGAAATTCAACTCCCATGCATTACAAAGGCATGAGGTATTTACATTTATACGAATTCTATAGTCGAATTGCAGGGTATCAACTTATATCGCAATACTATTTTAGCCAAGGGATAAAATACTTAGAATTAAGTATTTCTCAGAGATGAACATTCGCTTCACCTCAATTTTCCCTCCACACATAACAGGAGAACCAATTATGAGCAAAAATTTAAATGAAATAAAGGAACAAATAAGGAATGTTCCTCTGCAGACCGATGTAACTATGCTGATTATTTCTAAAATATGTTTTGGGAATATGCAAAAGAGAGATGTAGCAGAAAAAGTTTTTGAATTCCACGAAAAGTGTGGAGGCAAAGAAACGCTGCCGAAATCAAGGGAAACAGCTCTCAATGGTGCCCTTGGTAAGTTGGTGAAACAAGGAAAAGCAACCAATCCATTCTTAGGCGTTTACAATTTTAAAGGAGAGACACCGAATTCTTCTGAAGGCAAATCAACGGTTTATGTGATTTACTTCCCGACAGACAAAACGATTGCCGAAAATGAAGAGCAAGAGTTTTGGAAATGTAAAATAGGGATCACAGATCGTCCTGTTGCAGAAAGAATTGAGGAATTAGGTCGTGGTAAACCAGAAAAACCAGTATGTGATGTTGAGATCAAAACTGATCTACCTGGAGACTTAGAGTCTACATTACATGAAATACTCAAATTTAGAGGAAGATCCGTAGAAGGATCATCCGGCAATGAGTGGTTTGAGACCAATCCTGAAGAAGTTGAGCATATATACCATTTTCTTACATCTTTAACTTAGAAAACCAAAACATTCAGAAACTTGATTTACAATTTATAAAAGGAGAATCACATGAACACTATCATAATTACAGAGGAAAATGGTGGCATTAATTCAAAAGACTACTGGGGTTATGCCTTGAAACCATCTATCGTCCCTAACCCAGGTGATGAAACTGAAACACTACACCGGCTAACCCTAATTGCCTGTCGTGATAAACATGTTCAACAAAATGTAGATATCTCCATTTTTTTCAGTGACGACCCCGCAGATACTTCTCAACAAGCATGTAATGCCCTTGAAAGTCTTATAGATGCAATTAAGACAGGTGAGCGTATTTGGGATATTAGAGATCATAATCCTAATCTCTAAGGAAACCCAGAAAGTATCTCGATTGCGAGATCAAATGAAAAAAGCAATGCACTAAGGTTTTGAAAGTATTAATTCCAAATGGAAACAAGTATAATCATAGCACTCATTTTAACCATCCTTATCTTACTCTTTTCAGGGATACGCCAAGCACAGACATTCCGTGAAAAAGAAAAGTTTCATGAAATACAGATGCAGCAGATAGCACGTTCTTTCGCAGCAGAGCGAAAGGTTTTTATCCAAAGAGAATCAAACCTCAGAGAGCAGTTACGTGAGAAAGTGAATGAGGTCATACTCCTAAAAAGCCGACCACCCTCCTCGTCACAGCCCATATACATCCAACCACCCCCAGAGATATTACAAGACAGCGGCTACTGGAGAGTCCTTTCAGAGTGGTATCGCCGAGAACAAAACTGGATATGTGAAGGCTGCGGTATAGATTTAGGTAGACGGACAGAGTTTCTCGACACACACCATATTCGAGGACGTGCTTATAATAGTCCCGAAGACTTAATCGCACTTTGTATAAGATGCCACTCCGATCAAACACTGCCTACTAATCACGGTTTTATGAAGGATTCACCAAGATACAAGAAATTTATGAAGTGGGCCAGGTTAAACGGACTCAGTGATTTGGCACCACTCTAAGATAGTAAAATTAGAAGTATCTAGATTGCGAGATTGAACATCTAAAAAAGGAAGGAGATTTAAGATGGATTTCACATATCCAAGACGTGGCGTATTTGTAGGGAAAATAACAACTGGCTTTCATTATTCTACCGCAACAGGGGACATTCACGCATATCAATTTCTACACAGTGCTGATGGAATTATAAATGAGATAATGTTGCACACCCGGGATTCAAAAGTTCAGGAAGAATATTTCAATCAGATGTTTGGACAGTCTGGTACAATTCATCTCTGGCCTCATATAGTAAAGGTAACGATCGCCTCCGATGGCTTGGCATTTGAAGTTTTTGAAATTGAGATTCTTGACCAATAAGGAAGGAGAAACCTATCAATGAGCGAAACACTTGCACAATACAAAGTTAAAGAAGACACTCTTAAGGAAAACGCAGTAGAATATGTAACTGACCAGTTGGTTGAATGTACTGAGTCTTTAAAGGAATTTGACTTTCAGAATCATCCTATTGATATTCAGCGTCTAAAATCAATTTTACAAAGAATAAAGGGAACCTGCATAGTCCTCGAATGTCTAAGCAATATTCTTGAAAAGAGTCAAGAGCTTCAAGAAAAGATTGCCAAAAACCGAACTTAACAAAATGCCAATTACGTTAAGTTCGCTGAAATCCACTGCCGACGAAACCTTATTTTTACAACTCGCACGCCGAGGCTACGACCTCTCAAAACTTCGAGACGAAGAAACAACTGCCGAAATCATCAAAATCAGTTAAAACGTAACCTCTTCTGTAGAACGAAACTCCGATGCCCGATTCTTTTGTCGCGTAAACTTTCGAGTTTGCGCCCTCAGCCCGCCGATGCTCCTAACTCCGACTCTTTTCATTTTTTTATCGTTAAGCAACAGAAAACCGGAGACCTTTATGCCTCTCAGAAGCGGTTTAGGTGCATGTTGTTTAACTATTTTAATACTTTTAAGTATTTTAAATGTTTTAAGGGCGCCACCACCCCACGCCACACCTACATTTGCGGATTTAAAGGTGGACGTTTACAGGGTTAAAGGTGGACGTTTACAGGGTTAAAGGTGGACGTTTACAGGGTTAAAGGTGGACGTTTACAGGGTTAAAGGTGGACGTTTACAGGGTTAAAGGTGGACGTTTATGGGATGAGGAAAAGAATGCACCGTGAACCCAGTAAACATCAGGGTTAGAGGAAACGAAACACGCGCTTTTTATCTTTAAAGGTGGACGTTTATGGGGGTAAAAGAGGAAACTTTATTGACAAAAAGTCCACCATTATATTAGAATAATACTATAGAAAATACATCAAGGAGAGAATCAGGATGCTTTTAGCAAAAATTGAAGAAGTTATCAAGGCGAGTCCAGCGATCCAGATTCAGAGTAAAATCACGCATCTCCAACGCCGTGCTTGGAATGTCCTACTCGCAAACGCTTACAACGAACTCCCAGATAAAGACATCCATACTGTGAGTGTTTCTGAACTGGCGGCGAAACTCGGTTATGACAGTAAAGACCAAGAGTACCTCAAGGAAACATTAAAGTCGCTTGTCGATTGCACCGTCGAATGGAATATCCTCGGCAAAAACAACAAACAGGTCTGGGGCGCAGCGAGCCTGTTAGCAGAGGTAAATATTGAGGATGGGCTCTGTTTTTATCAGTACTCGCATACATTGCGCCAGAAACTCCACAACCCGATTATGTATACTCGGCTGAACCTCCGCCTGCAAAACGAGTTCACGAGTCAGTATGCGCTGATTCTATGGGAAGTCTGTTTTGATTATTTTCATGTTCACTGGGGCAGAGGCGAAACGCCATTCATCCCACTCGAGAAGTTCAGAGAACTCATGGGAGTCGAAACCCATGAATACTCGGAGTTTAAAGACCTTAACAAAAAGATCATCAAACCCGCCATCAAAGAGATTAACATCTTGACGGACTATTTCGTTGAAGTCGATCAGAAACGTCTCGGACGGCGGATTGCCGAGTTGAAGTTCCGTATCACGAAAGTCAAGCAGCTTCCCGTTCAGGAGTCAGTGCTACCGGATGTCGAGGACCTCCCGCCTGTCGCTATGGAGCTTGTCCAGGCACATGTTGATCGAAAACTCGCTATCGAAGTCGCTAAATCCGAGTGGGATTTCATTGATCCCAAGAAGTTGCCGACCCCCGGCGACTACACAGATTTTCTCGCCTACGTCTCTGAGAAGATAGAGATGTCGATGTATGCCTCGACTGTCAATAACACGGCGGGGTATGTCGTCGAGGCGATTCGGAACAACTATCAAAATGATGAAGTCCGAAAGCAACGTCAGGCGCGCGCAGAGCGAGTCAGAGAAAAAGAGATCAAGGACATTGAGGAGGCGTTTCGTGCCAGACGTGCGAATCTCCTACGACAAGCCATTCAAGCCGACCCCGAACTCGTTGAACGTGCCGTCGCAAGCATTGAGAATAACTTCGTCCGCAGGCGTATTGAAGAATGCGACACCGCTATGGAAGCGTATCAAGCCTATCCTGCGGCAAAGGCATACATCAACGACATCCTTGCCACAGAGTTCTGCCAAGAGTTGCTCGCACCCGTTGTTGAAACATATCAAAACGAGAAAGCGAGAATCCTCGAAAAACTGTAGGAGCCATCTCCCGATCGCGACCGTCCACCCCCGCTATCCTCACAAATGCCCATGATAAACAAAACCCCTAAAATCCGCGTCCATCCGTCGAATCCGCGAAAATCCGCGATTCTGACCCCTTCCCTCCTTCCATCCTCGCCTCTTTTCCTGCCTGCTATCGCAAAATCCTGTCCTTCTCATCCTGATACGCTGTGTTCACGGGTGCCAGCAAGTCCTGACAGAACTCCGCAGCAAGGATGGCATTGATCTCTGCCGCCACCATCCCGCCTTTCTGATACGCCGCGAGAGCCGTATCGTGCGCTTCAAGGCGTTGACGGACAATGTAGGACTGGACCCTTTCCGCCGCGGTTTCAACAAGTCCCGGATCGGCATGGACGGCTTGACGCAGGAGCGTATTCCGCTTGGCGTTGTATTCTGTCCTCAAGTCCTCGAGTGCTTTCTGTTTGGCTCTCTCGGCGCGTGCCTCACGTTGCTTTTGGAGTTCGGGGTCCTCATAGTTCTCACGGATTGCCTCAACGATATACCCGGCACGGTTCTTGACACCCATCGCATCCACCGACATCTCTATCTTTTCAGAAATGTAGGACAGAAAATCGGGATACGTGCCAGGTTTCGGCACCTTTTCAGGGTTGACGAAATCCCAGTCCTTGTCAGCGATTTGTACCGCCACTTTCCGATCGATCTCCGCTTGGATGAGTTCAATCGCCACCGGCGGCAGGTTCTCTATATCGGGGAAGATAGATTCTTGAACCGGCAGTTGCTTGACTTTGATGATACGGAATTTGAGTTCGGCAATCCTGCGTCCGAGGCGTTTGTGTTCGACATCGACGTGATAGTCCGTCAAGTTGCTGATTTCTTTGACAGCGGGTTTTATCACATCACGGTTGAGAACCTTGAACACAGGATATTCATTTTTTTCGAGGCCCATGAGTTCTCTGAAACTTTCGATGCGGATGAAAGGCGTTTCGCCTTGATCCCGCTCGGTATCAAAGTAATCGAAACAGACCTCCCACAAAATCAGAGCATATCGACTCGTGAACCGGTTTTGCAGACGCAAATTGAGTTTCGTATAAATACGAGGGTTGTGGAGTTTCTGGCGCAGGTACGGTGGGTAGGCATAGGTACAGATCCCATCTTTGATACGCGCCTCTGCTAAGAGACTTGCGACCCCCCATTCTTCGACTTTGTCCTTGTCCAAGATATTCCATTCGACGGTGCAATCGACAAGTGCCTCTAATGTTTCCTTGAGATGCTCGGTGTCATGGGAAACGTAGCCGAGTTTTCTTGCGAGTTCAGAAACACTCACATGATGAACATCTGTATTCGGGAGTTCGTTATAAGCGTTTGCGAGTAGCACGTTCCATGCACGCCGTTGTAAGTGCGTGATTTTACTCTGAATCTGTATCGCAGGACTCGCCTTGATAACTTCATTGATTTCTGCTAAGTACATCTCGGAGAACCTCTCTCTTTTGGGGATATGCTATGTATTATAGCACACAGGTTATATTTTTGTAAAGACAAAAATCACCTTTCATCCTGTAAACACTCACCTTTAGGAAGAAAACTCCAATTTTAGCCGTTGCTGGACGTAGGTTTTCAGGGGTTTCCTGTAGACTATCACCTTTCATCCTGTAAACGCTCACCTTTCGTCCCGTAAACCTACACCTTTCATCCTGTAGACTATCACCTTTCATCCTGTAGACTATCACCTTAAAACCCGCAAACGTAGGTGTGGCGTGGTCGCATGGCACCCTTAAAACATTTAAAACTCTTAAAAATATTAAAATTGTTAAACAACATGCACCCAAACCGCTTCTGAGAGGCACAAACGTCCCTATTTTTTGTTGTGCTCTCAATAAAAAATTTAAGCAATCAAAAGAGGGTTGACGGCTTTCGGGCGCACCCTCGAAAGTTGACGCGACAAAGCGGAACGGGAGACCCTGACGACAAGGCGGCGGCACCGTTAGTGTCATTCATTGGGTGAGGATGCGTGCTTTTTCGTCTTGGTAGTTCTCAAGGATGGGTGCGAGTTTGTCTTTGCA
>Ga0209022_1001884_pt1 | contig 19548 bp, 18 predicted proteins | sample PinacodermPK_FD_187300 | JGI IMG/M metagenome (GOLD analysis project Ga0209022, IMG submission 187300) | Host-associated microbial community of the marine sponge Aplysina aerophoba from Gulf of Piran - sponge pinacoderm, lysed by proteinase... | ecosystem: Host-associated > Porifera > Sponge >...
TCGACCTCCCCCCGCTCGCCCTCCGCGATCAGCCCAGCGAGTCGTAGACCGCCCGCGCCAGCCCGTTCGCGCGCGGGTCGTCGGCAGCCAGCGTGTTGGTCCACATCTGGTTCATCGCGTACCCGAACCCGAGTCCCCGGTCCGGGTCGCAGAAACCCAGCGACCCGCCCATGCCCGCGTGCCCGAAGGCGTTCTCGCCGCGCGGGTCGGGCAACCCCGGGACCGGCATCATGTACCCGAGGGTCCGCCGCACCGGCGTCTGCAGGATGATGTCCCGGCCCTCCAGTTGCGGTGTACCGGCAAGCCGGATGGCTTCCTCGCTCAGCAGGCGGTGGCCCTGCCACGCGCCCCCCGACCCCAGCGCCCCGTAGATCGTCGCCAGCGCGCGGGCGTTCGTGTGGCCGTTCGAGCCCGGCTGCTCCGAGCCCCGGTAGGCGCGACTGTTGCGGCCCTTGTTCGGACCCCGAGGGGCGATGTTGAATGCGCGCGCCGCCAGAGACGTCGGCTCCAGCAGGGCCGCCGCCGCCAGGCTCGGCAGCTCCTCGGCGGGAACCTGCGCCAGGTGCAGGTCCGAGACGCGATTGTCCTCCTCGGGCCCGAATCCCAGCAGGAACTCGACCCCCAGCGGCTCCGCGATCTCCTCCCGGATAAACGTCCCCACCGACCGCCCGTCCACCCGCCGGATCACCTCTCCCACCAGCCATCCGAACGTCGCTGCGTGGTACCCCGTCTTCTCGCCCGGCTCCCACACCGGCGCTTGCCGCGCCAGCGCCCCGGCCATGATGTCCCACTCGAGCTCCGCTCCCACCGGCAGTTCCTCGTCGACGACAGGCAGCCCCGCCTGGTGCGTGAGCAGGTAGCGCAGGGGCAGCGTCTCCTTCCCCGCCTGGGCGAATTCCGGCCACACATCCGCGACCGGCGCCTCGAAGTCGATCAGCCCCCGGTCCGCGAGCATGTGCGCCGCCAGCGAGACCACGCCCTTCGTCGACGAGTACACGAGCACGAGCGTGTCGCGCTCCCACGGCTGCGTGCGGTCTCGGTCCACGTGGCCGGCCCACAGGTCGACCACCAGCTCGCCCCCGAGCGCCACCGCCACCGAGGCCCCCAGCTCGCCCGACTCCGCGAAGTTGCGCGCGAACGCTTCGCGCACGCCCTCGAAGCGCGCGTCGCACAGTCCCTCGATCGCCGGAACCTCCACGCTCACAGGGTCTCGCTGAACGAGGTCGCGATGTGCCCTTCCGCCTCCAGGCGTTCGTACTCCTCGTCGCTCACGCCAAGCAGTTCGCGGTAGACGTAGTCGTTGTCCTGCCCGAAGGCGACCGGTGGCCTCCGGATGCCACCCTCCGACTCCGGGAAGTCGTAGATCGGACGCGGATAGCGGTGTACGCCGATGTCGTCCTGCAGCTCCTGCGGCACGTAGAGGTTCCGAGCCTGCACATGCGGGTCATCCAGCACCCGCGAGGCTTCGAGCACGGGCGCCGCCGCCACACCTGCGGCCTGCAGCCGCGCGAACAGGTCTTCATCCTCGAAGTCAGCCGTCCACTCCGCCAGCTTCTCGTCCAGCATATCCTGGGCCGCCGCCCGGCCCGCGCCTGTCGCCAGCTCGGGGTCCTGCGCCCACTCGGGATCGCCCATGACGGTGCGCAGCGCCTCCCAGGTGGCGTCGCTCGTCACCGTGATCGCGATCCAGCGGTCGTCGCCCGTCTCAGCCCCGCCCGGCGAGAGGCACGGATAGACGCCGCAGGGCGCCTGCCCGTCGGCGGCGTAGATCGATCGGTTCCCGATGGCGTGGTCCACCTCGCCGTTGAAGCTGTAGTTCATGTACGCCTGCGCGAACATGGCCGCTGCGTTCTCCGCCTGCGCCATCTCGATGAACTGGCCCTTGCCCGTGTTGTTCCGGTGCCAGATCGCCATCATGATCGCCAGCGCGATCTGCGCCGCCGCGATGTAGTCCGCGGCGAAGATGCCGCTGTTCGAGTTCGGGTCGCCGCCCAGGTAGCCGCGCAGGATCTGGTGGCCCATCGTCCCTTCCAGGTGGGCGCCCATCGTGCGCGCGGACGCGTACTCGCCCGTGATCCCGTAGCCCGGCGCCCGCAGGAAGATGATGTCCTCGCGCTGCTCGCGCAGCCACTCGTACGAGATGCCCAGCTTCTCCATCGTGCCCACGGCGCTGTTCTCCAGCACCGCGTCCGACATCGCCGCCAGCCGCCCCAGGATCGCCTTCCCCTCGGGCTGCCGGATATCCAGTGTGAAGCTGCGCTTGTTCCGGTAGAGGCTGACGAACATCGGGTGGTAGTTCCAGGGACTCTCACCCGGGTCGTTGTTCGGCAGACCCGTGACCCAGCCCGGGCCCGCCTGCGCCATTGCCGGCGGGATGCGCGGACCCGGAACCGCCCGCGTGCTCGGCTGCCAGACGAACTGGTTCTCCTGCTTCAGGACCTCTGCTCCCAGGTCGGCCAGCAGCACGGTCGAGAACGTTCCCGCCCAGACGCCGCCGAGATCGAGGATGCGGATGCCTTCCAGTGGTTGCTTCGCCATCAGCGCACCTCCGCCACGCCGGCCGCCGCCAGCTCGTTGATCGCCCCGGCGTCGTAGCCGGCCTCCCCCAGCACCTCCGCGGTGTGTTCGCCAAGGAGGGGCGCCGGACGGCGCAGCTCCCACGGCGTCTCCGACATCAGGAAGGGACGCCCGGGGATCTCCACCTCGCCAAGCTCCGCGTGGTCCGCCATCTCCCAGAACCCTCGCGCCCGGAAGTTCGGATCCTCGAACACCTCGTCGATTGTGAACAGCGGCCCGCAGAGGAAGCGCACCTTGCGCGCCGCCTCCCAGATCTCCCGCTTGGTGTGCTCAAGGAGCCACACGTAGAAGAACGCATTGAACTCCTCGACCGCCTCGGGGTTCATCTGGATGGCGGGGTCGTCCCACTTCTCGTCTTCCATCCAGTCCGGATAGCCGAGGAACTCGCGCGCGTTCGAGAAGCGCGCCCCTCCCCCCTGCAGGTCCACCCAGCCGTCCTGGCAGGGGAACACGCCGTTCAGCATGCCCACCGCCGCACCCGGCGACCGCAGCGACTTTCGCCCCGAATACTGGTATCCGATCACCGTCGCGTGGCGCCGGTCGACGCCCACCAGGTGGCTGTCCGCGATCGAGAAGTCGACCTGCTGGCCCACCCCCTGGTAGCGACCCGCCATCAGCGCGCCCATCATCGCCGTCGCCGCTGCCGACCCCGACTGCACCAGCGCCGCCGTGCCGTACATCTTCACCGGCTCCCGCTCCAGCAGCCCCGTCGAGAACATCTCCCCGGCGAAGGCGTACAGCACCAGGTCGGAGCCCTTGTAGTCGCGGTACGGGCTCTCCTGCCCGAAGTTCGTGATGGAGATGAGCGGTACATCGCCGCGGCGCGCGTGGATCTCGTCCCAGCCCAGGCCCAGCGAATCCATCACGCCCGGCCGGAAGCTCTCGACGACCATGTCCGCGCGCTCCAGCAGCCGCCAGAACGCTTCCCGCCCCCGCTCCTCCTTGAGGTCCAGCGCCACCGAGCGCTTGTTCGTGTTGAAGTAGAAGAACGTCCCGCTCTTTTCCGGGTGCGGCTCCCCGCCCTTGTAGGGCCCGAGCCGCCGCGAGGGGTCGCCCCCCGGCCGTTCGATCTTGATCACGTCGGCCCCGAAATCGGCGAACAGCTTGGTCGCGTACGGGCCGGCGATGTGCTGCGTCAGGTCCAGCACCCGGACATCGTTCAGAGGACCGCTCATCGGCCCCTCCTCTGTGGCATGTGCTTGCGTCCGCCTCGGCGGGCGCAGGGGCGCATCTTACGGCGTTCTCGTGTCCGATTCTCCGGGACGCAGACAGGGGGCGCGACTCAAAGCCGCGCCCCCTGGTGTCGGGGCGGTTCGCGCCGCCTGGCCTAGTTGGTGTACGGCGCGATCTTCGCCCGCTGCTCGGCCAGCAGGTCCGCGGGCATGGTCACGTAGCCGACTTCCGGCACGATCTCATCCACGCTCTCAAGCAAGAACTGGACGAACCCGGCAACCTCGGGGCGCTCGCTCAGGAGGCTGGCGCGGGTGTAGATGAAGAGCGGCCGCGAGAGCGGCGTGTACTCGCCGGAGAGGGCCGCATCGAAGCTCGGGGCCACACAGCCGTCGCCGTCGTCAACTGAGACGGCCTGCAGGCTCTGACCCGCTTCGAGGAAGTAGGCGAAGCCGAAGTAACCGATGGCCTTGCGGTCGCGGCCGATGCCGAGCGCGAGGATGTTGTCGTCCTCGGAAGGCGTGCCGTCGCCACGGTGCGTCGCGCCCTCGACCGATTCAATGATGGCCTCGTTGAAGTAGTCGAACGTCCCCGAGTCGGCGCCCGGGTAGTACGCGACGATCTCCTCGTCCGGCCACTCGGCGCGAATCTCGTTCCAGCGCTTCGCGCCGTCGGCGCTGAAGGCCTGGTTGAGCTCGGCCACGGTCATGCACTGGGCGAAGTCGTTGTCGGGATGAATCATGACGGTGAGGGCGTCGATTGCGACCTGGATCTCGACGATGTCGTCGATACCGTTTTCGGCGCAGGCCTCCACCTCGGAGTCCTTGATGGGACGGGAGGCGTCGCTGATCTGGGTCTCGCCGCGGCAGAACTTCTCGAAGCCGCCGCCGGTCCCGGAGAAGGCCACGTTCACGCGCACGTCGGAGGCGTAGCCGAACTCCTCGGCCATCGCCTCGGCGATGGGGAACACCGTCGAGGACCCGTCGATCCGGATCTCACCGGAGAGGTTCGCGTATGGATCCTCATCAGCTGGTTCTTCGGCTGCCGCCTGCTCGCCCGACGCTGCCTCGGTCGCTGCCGGGGCAGCCACCTCGTCGTCGTCGCCGCATGCGACCGTGACCAGCGCGAACGCGGCCAGACCGGTGATGAGGAGCAGCAGCCATCGCCGCTGCGCCGAGTTGAGGACGTTCTTCTGGAAGGTCACGGCAGTAGTAATGCCCCTTGAGTGATTTGCCGGGCCCATCGGTCCCGGCGCTCGTCGCCATGGAAGCTAGCCCGGAGGGCTTAAGTGGTCGTTAACACCGCCACCCGGGCCTGTAACTCCGGTCCAGGGCGTACGATCGCCCCCGCGTTCTTATGGCTATCAACGTCGTCGCACTGCTTGTTGCCCTCGTGGCCGGCTCTATCCCCTTCTCCTGGCTCCTGGCCCGTTTCCGTTACGACGTCGACCTCCGTACGACCGGTGACGGCCACGTCGGCTCCGGCAACCTCCTCCACGTCGGCGGCATGCCCGCCGTCCTCGTTGCCACCATCCTCGACCTCCTCAAGGGCGCTGCTGCCATCGCTATCGTTCTCGCTATCACCAGCGACGAGTGGGTCGTGATCACCGCGGGAGTCCTTGTCGTGGTGGCCCACGTCTTTCCCCCGTGGCTCTCCTTCGCCGGGGGACGGGGAGCGGCGCCCGCCATCGGAGTCGCCTGGGCGCTCTTCCCCATCGCGGGCCTCGCCATGTTGGGCGTTGGCCTCGTCGCCCTCGTGGGCACCCGCCGCACCGTGGTCGGCATTGCCGCCGCCGTCATTGCCCTTGTCGTTGTCGCCTTCGTGGTCGACCAGGACCTCAGCCGCCTCCTCTTCGTCGCCCTCCTCTTCATCAGCGTCGGCCTCAAGGACGCCTTCGACCGCCTCCGCGCCCGTCGCGCCTAGCAGTTCCCCCTGGGGAGGTTCCCCACTCCGGCGGGCTCGGCCCGCCTCTGCACTCAGCCGGGCGTCAGCACGGCGCTCTTCTCGTCCTCAGCGGCGCGCTAGCGACGCGCTCTCCTCGAGAATAGCGGCAGCGACCGCACGCCGCGGTGCTGCAGGCTCGGCATTCGCGGTAGCGCCTCCGCGTCCGCCCGCTCGATGTGCGCGAAACGCGACAGCAGCGCCTCGATTGCGATCGCTCCTTCCAGGCGCGCAAGCGGCGCCCCCAGGCAGAAGTGCGTGCCGATCCCGAACGTCAGGTGCCGGTGCGCGTTCGCTCGCCGGATGTCGAACGCGTCCGCCTCCGTGAACACCGCTTCGTCCCGGTTCGCGGAGCCGAACCACAGCACTGCCTCCTCCCCCGCCTCGATCCGTGCCTCACCCACCACCGCCGCCGCCTTCGCCCGCCTCGACATGTACTGCGCCGGAGCGCTGTAGCGAAGCACCTCCTCAATCGCGTTCGGCGCCAGCGACGGATCCGCTCGCAGCAGTTCCAGCTGCTGCGGGTGCTCCAGCAGCGCCAGCACCGTGTTCCCGATGAGGTCCCGCGTTGTCTCGTTCCCCGCCACGAGCAGCAGGATGAGCAGGTGGATCAGTTCGTCGCCCGTCAGCCGTGCCCCCTCCACCTCCGCCCGCACCAGCCCGCTGATGAGGTCGTCCCGCGGCTCCGCCCGTCGCGCCTCGATGAGCGCCGTGAAGTACCTGCGCAGTTCCGGAAACGCGCGTCCCCCCAGCGGATACCGCCCCGGCCCCGTCCCCCGGGTCTCGATCGCGATGATCGCCTCGTCCGACCAGCGCTTGAACTTCGCCCGGTCGCTGCTTGGCACCCCCAGGATCTCCGCGATCACGATCACCGGCAGCGGGTGGCTGAACGTCTCCACCAGGTCGAAGCGCCCGTCCGCCGGGGCGGTGTCGAGCAGCTCCTCCGCGATCGCCCGGATGCGCGGCGCCAGCCGCTCGACTGTCTTCGGCGTGAACGCCTCCGCCACCAGCGACCGCAACCGCGTGTGCTCGGGCGGGTCGCTGTTCAGCAACCCCACCGTCTTCGGCAGACGCTCGTTCGTCTCTGGGTCGAGGTCGTACTGACCGGCCCGCGGCTCCATCGTCCAGTGGTCGTGGTCCCGCGAGATCTGCACGCACTGGTCGTGCCGGAACACGAACCACACCCCGTGCCCCCGCCCGAACTGCGCCGCCACCCGCTCGTGGATGCGGCGCACGTCCTCGCTCCAGGCCCCGCTCCCCTCCGCGTCCACCCGCAACGGGCTCCGCTCCCGACCCCATGCGTAGAAGTCGTACGGGTTCGCGAGGAACGGGTCGTCCTCGCGCCAGGGCGCCTCCGAGGGGGTGAATGTCTCTGTCATCCCGCCCTCCGCCGCGATTCTAGTCCTGCCCGCCGTCCCTCACCGGCGCCGGTCGCCCCTTGATCGCCTCGATTTCCACGATCCGCTCCTGGAAGCGCCACAGACCGTCTTCGCAGCGACGCACCGTGTCGCGGTACCGTCCGAACACGAGCACGTACGGCTCCTCCGTCTCGTCCTCGTCCAACCGCGTGAAGAAGCTCTCGACCTTCGCCGTGTCGCCCTCCACGGCGATCCGGGGCTGCACCATCATGTGCTTGTGCCACGTCTCCGGCGCCCGCGTGTGCGTCGCGATGAACGCCGCCAGCGCCTCCCGCCCGTCGATGCGGTTCCCCACCTTGTCGAAGTCCGGCGGCCGGCGCATGTCGAATGCCCCATCCTCGGTGAAGCAGTCGACCCACTCCCCCTCCAGCCCGTAGTCGATGCTGTGCGCATAGCGGTACATGTTCGCGACCACGCCCCGCTCGTCCTCGAGCACGGCCAGCCGCGCTTCCACCGCCGCCAGTCGTTCCTCGGTACTCGCCATCGCGTCCCCCGCCCGGCCCGTCCGCCGGCCCCGCGACGCTACCCCAGCGGCGCGTCCCCGCGCTACCCCGTCCCTGGCGCGACAGTCACCTCTTCGTCCACCGGTTTGGCCGCCTCCGGATGCGACGGCATCCGCCGCAGCCCCGGGTTCCGCCACAGGATCATGGCCACTACCCCCACAAGCACGATCGCCGAGCACACGATCCAACCTTCATCCTCGAGCAGCGCTTGTCCCCCGCGGGCTATCTGCGGACTCAGGAGTCCCGCCGCTGCCGTAAGCATCAGGTAGATGCCAGCCACCCGTCCCATGACAGTTATCGGCGTGTGGGACTGCACCATGGTTTGGAAGACCAGCCAGCGGAAACCGAGGGTTAGCCCGATCAGGCCCACCAACAACGCCGTCAGCACGTAGAACGGTGAGAGCCACACGAAGATCAACAGCAGGGCGGCGGCAGTGATCGCGAGTCCGTACAGGAGCCCGGCATTCCTCACCCGTGGCGCCATGGTGAGGACGACGGCGGTGACAAATGGGCCCACGCCCAGGAATAAGCTCACGACGCCCCGCCCCAGCGGGCTCAGGTCGAACCGGTCCCCCGCCAGTTCCACCGCCACCCATGGTCCGATGAGCGTCGCGGCGAGGAGCAGCACGAATAGCATCCGCAGTTCGAGGCTGTTCCAGAGGAAGCGAAAGCCCTCGGCAATGTCGCTGCTCACCGTCGCGGGTTTCTCAGGCTTCGGTGCCGCTCCGTTTTCCGGTGCTGGCTCGCGTGGAGGAATCCGCAGCGGGAGCAGGAACAGAGCCCCCGCCCCGACCATGACCGCCTGGAGAACGAAGGCGGCTTCAATCACCCAGAATCCGAGAATGACGCCCTGAAGCGCCGCTCCTGCCACCCCTCCAAGCAGGAGCCCCAGGCTGTCGAGCGCGTTGGCGTTCAGGAGTCGTTCCTTCGGCACGAGCGCGGGAATGAGCGCGATTCGCACCGGTTCCCCGAGCGCCAACCCCGCTGCCGCCAGGAGAGCGAGCACGACGAGCAGCCCCAGCGAAATCACATCCGCTGCAACGAGGACGGCGGCAAGCGAGAGGAACAGGGCTACGGCAACGTGGCTCGTCATCAGCAACAGACGCCGGTCCCGCCGATCCGCAAACCTGCCCGCCAGCAGCGCAAGGAGAACTATCGGGAACCCCAACGCGGCATCGACGAGACTCAGGTCAAAGCCGCTTCCATCGAGCATCTCGATGGTCAGCCACACGAAGGAGAAGCTCAGGGCGCCCTGTACCGCCCCATGCGTGACATTTGCCGCCCAAAGCCACCGGTAGTTCCGGTACCGGAACGACGCGAACGGCTGTAGTCGGCGGGGGCGCTGGGCGCCGGGCTGCTCCTCCGTGCTCGTCATCACGCCCCGGCCGGCCCGGGTGCCGGCCGCGCGACTCTAGACGAAGGCGTGGATTACCGTCGCGTAGTAGGTCAGTCCCGCGAGCGCCGTGAGCAGGTGGAACAGCTCGTGGTAGCCGAACACTCCCGGAAACGGGTCCGGTCGCCGGCGCGCGTAAACCACGCCGCCCACGGTGTAGAGCGCCCCGCCCGCCAGCAACAGCGCCAGCACCGTCGGGGACGCCGCCGAGGCGAACGGCACGATCGCGACCAGGCCGATCCACCCCAGCCCCAGGTAGAGCGCCAGGTTGAGCCACCGCGGAGGCGCCGGGTTCAGGGTCTTCGCGGCGACCCCCACGGCCGCCAATCCCCACACCGCCGAGAGGATGGGAATGCCCCAGCCGTCCCCAAGCAGCACCAGGCAGAACGGCGTGTATGTGCCCGCGATCAGCACGAAGATCATCGAGTGGTCGATCCGCTGCAGGAGCGCCTGTCCCCGTTCGATCAGGTGGTAGGCGCTGCTCGTCGAGAAGAGCAGCAGCATCGACACCCCGAAGATCGCTCCGCCCACGTATTCCCGGGGGCTATCGGCGATGAGGAGGAGCACGAGCAGCGCAGCCGGAGAAGCCAGCGCCATCAGCAGATGGAACTGGCCGCGGAGGGCGGGACGCGCCTGCTGGATCATGCTTCCAGCGTAGTCAACGCAGGGTACGGGCCCGGGAAAGAAGCCCCCGCTACGCCGACCCCGACTCCGCCGGCGCGGCCACCGCCACCTCCGGGTGCGAGGGCATCCGCCGCAGCCCCGGTTGCGTCAGCAGGAACACCGCCCCGAGCGCCACGCTCGCCCCGCCGCAGAGCGAGAAGAAGCCGCCCGCCCCCAGCCACTCCGCCCCTAGCCCGCCAATCAGGCCGCCCACCGGCGTCGCGCCCATCATCACCAGCGTGAAGATCGCCATCACCCGGCCCATCACCGCCGCCGGCGTGTGCGACTGGATCAGCGTCAGGTTCAGATTCATGAAGAACGCCGCGCTCAAACCGGTCATAAACATAAGCACTGACGTCAGCAGGTAGCTGTGCGAGAACCCGATGATCACCGCCAGGGCGCTGCTCGTCATGAGCGCGCACGTGAACCACCCCCCGGCGTTCCCCAGTCGCGGGATGGAGGCGAGGAAGAGCGAGCTGATGGTCAGTCCCACCCCCATGTACGTGAACAACATGCTCGCCCAGAAGCCGTCGGCATCGAGCTGCACCTGGGCCACCTTCGGCAGCAGCGTTACCCAGGGGCCGTTGATGATGAGCGAGGAAAGCAGCAGCAGCAGGAAGAGCACGCGGATGTTCGGCTCCCGGACGATGAACCGGAACCCGTCGACCACGTCGCTGAGGATCCCGCCCAGGGCGGAACGGCCGGCCGCGGCCACGGCAGGGGAGGGTCCCCGCGCGGGAATGCGCAGGGGGATGATGAAGATGACCCCCACTCCCATCAGGATCGCCTGCAGCGCGAAGTTGCCCCCGATGCCCCAGAGCGCGATCGCGGCCCCGCCCAGCGCCGGCCCCACCATCTGCGAGATGGTCTGCCCCGCGCCATTCAACGTGATCGCGTTCATCAACCGCTTCGGCGGCACCACCGCCGGGATGAGCGCCTGCCGCACCGGCTGCCCTACCGCCACGCCCGTGCCCACGAACAGCGCCATCACGAGCGCCACCCGCAGGGTCATCAGGTCCATCCAGATCAGGATAGCCGTCAGCAGGGCGGCGACCAGCACGATCGCCTGGCTGATAAAGAGCAGCCGCCGCCGGTCCCAGCGATCCGAGAGAACGCCCGCCGGCAGGGCCAGGAAGAACACCGGGATACCCAGCGTGAAGCTGACCAGCCCCAGGAAGAACTCCCGCTCCTGCAGCGTCTCGATCACCAGCCACACGAAGGCGAAGCGCTCGATGCCCTGCACCAGCGCGTAGCTGAAGTTATTCGCCCACAGGAGCCGGAAGTCGCGCAGTTCAAAGGCCGCGAACGTGTGGAGGCTGAGCCTGCCCCCCGTCTGTTGCTCGCTGCCTGACATGGCCACGGGAACCCTCCCCCGACTGGCCGCTGGCCGATGCTACCCCGATCCCGCGTCCGCCGGAGCCGCCGCCGGGGCTTCCGGGTGGGAAGGCATGCGTCTCAGCCCCGGCTGCGTCACGAGGAACACCACCGCCACCGCCGCGATCGCCCCGCCGCACAGGGCGAACCAGCCCCCCGCCGTCAGCCACTCCGCCCCGATGCCGGCTAGCAGACCGCCGAAGGGCGATCCCCCCTGCAGCATCAGCGTGTAGATCGCCATCACACGTCCCATGACGTCGCCGGGCGTGTGCGACTGGATCAGCGTCAGGTTCAGGTTCATGAAGAACCCGGCGTTGAAGCCGCTCAGGACCATGAGCACGACCGTTAGCGCGTAGCTCTCCGAGAGCCCGATCCCGACGGCAAGGCTTCCCCCGATGACGAGCGTCAGACTGAACCACCCACCCGCATTCGCGATGCGTGGTATCGAGGCGAGGATGAGCGAACTGACGATCGTGCCCACCCCCATGAACGCGAACAACATCGCAGTCCAGAAAGCGCCCTGATCGAGCTGGGCCTGCCCAATCCGGGGCAGGAGCGTCTGCCACGGACCCATGATGACCAGCGCTGAGGCCAGCAGCAGGATGAAGAGCACCCGGATTTGGGCGTTCTTGAAAACGATGAACCGGAATCCCTCGAAGATGTCGCCCAGCATGACCCGGAGCCGGGACTGATCGGCACGCCCCTCCCCGTCGTTCGCAACCGCCGGCGCCCGTTCCGGAATACGGAGGGGAATGATGAAGAACACGCCCACCCCCACCAGCATCGCCTGCAGCGCAAAGCTTCCCCCGATCCCCCAGAGCGCGATGGCGGCGCCGCCCAGCGCCGGGCCCCCAATCTGGGAAACGTTTTGTCCGAGGCTGTTCAGCGTGATCGCGTTCATCAGCCGTTCCTTGGGAACGACCGCCGGGATGAGCGCCTGCCGCACCGGCTGCCCCACCGCGATGCCCACCCCCGCGAAGAGGGCCATCGCCATCGCTACCGCCACCGTCATCACGTCGATCCAGACCAGGATCGCCGTGAGCAATGAAGCCGCCAGCACCAGGAACTGGCTGACGAACAACAGCATCCGCCGGTCCCAGCGGTCGGAGAGCACCCCTACCGGGAGCGCCAGAAACAGCACCGGCACGCCCAGCGCGAAGCTCACCGCGCCAAGGAAGAAGTCCCTTGCCAGCAGCGCCTCGATAACCAGCCAGGGGAAGGCGAAGCGCAGGATGCCCTGTACCAGCGCGTAGCTGAAGTTGTTGAACCACAGCAGCCGGAAGTCACGCACCTGGAACGCTGCGAACGTCTGCAGGCTCAGGCCGGTCCCAGCCGCCCGCGCGGAACCCGCCCGCGAGCCCCGCCCGTCGGTAAGTCTGGCCAAGTACCCCACCAGCGCGAGCGCGGCTCTTCGGTGCTGACGTTCTCGCGAACGTCAACGTACGCGCACGAGGGGCCGGGGGCAAACCCTTGCGGCTCACCAGCGCGTACGATGCGCGCCACGCGAGCATCCTTGTGACGACGCCCGAAACCGCCCCTGCTCCCCTGCCTCTTGAGGGCATCCGCGTCTGCGATTTCTCCTGGATCGTCGCGGGCCCCCAGGCCACCCGCATCCTCGCCGACCTCGGAGCCGAGGTCATTAAGGTCGAGAACGCCGACCACCTCGACTCCGTCCGCCTCATGCCCGGCGAACCTGGTCCCAACCGCCGAGGCATGCACAACAACTTCAACCGCAACAAGCTCAGCATCACCGCTAACCTCGGTCACCCCCGCGGACGCGACCTCGTCGAGCGCCTCATCGGCGTCTCCGACCTCGTTGTCGAGAACTTCAGCCCCGGCGCCTTCGAGCGCATGGGCTTCCCCTACGAGCGCCTCCGCGAGCTGCGGCCCGATGTCGTCTACCTCTCCATCTCCGGCTACGGCCACGCCGGCCGCGACTCCAGCTACGTCACCTGGGGACCCACCGCCCAGGCCGTATCCGGCGCGACCGCCGTCTCCGGACTCCCAGACCAGCCCCCCGCCGGCTGGGGCTTCTCCTACCTCGACCACACCGCTGGCTACTACGGCGCCATCGCGGCCCTCATGGCCCTCTACCACCGTTCCCAGACCGGCGAGGGCCAGCACGTCGACCTCTCCCAGGTCGAGACCGGCATGCTCCTCGCCGGCGTCAACATGCTCGACTTCCAGGTCAACGGCCGCCCCTCCGAGCGCATCGGCAACCGCTCCCGCTGGCCCGCCGGCGCGCCCCACGGCATCTACCCCTGCGCCGGCGACGACCGCTGGATCGCTATCGCCGTCGAGGACGATGCCGGCTGGAAGGCCCTCTGCGCCGAGCTTGGCCTGCCCGCGCTCGCTGCCGACGCGCGGTTCGTCACGAACGAGGCCCGCGTCGCCAACCAGGATGTCCTGGACGCCGCCATCGCGTCCTGCACCCCGGAGCGCGAGCCGCACGAGCTCATGGAGGCCCTCCAGGCCCGCGGCGTCACCGCCGGCGTCGTCCAGACCATGGAGGACCGCATGGAGCGCGATCCCCAGCTCGCCGAGCGCGGCTTCTACCCCACCGCCCCCCACCCCGAGCTCGGCGACCACCGCTTCGAGGGCTTCCCCGCCCGCTTCTCCGGGGCCCGCTGGCGCCTCGACCGCGGCGCCCCTCTCCTTGGCGAGCACACCCGCCACGTCGCCACCGACATCCTCGGCTACAGCGAGGCCGAGTACGACGCGCTCGTCGCCGGGGGAGCGGTCTGATGCCCGGACCCCTCACCGGCCTCACCGCCCTGGAGATCGGCGACCGCGGCGAGGTCGCCGGCAAGCTCCTCGCCGATGCCGGTGTCGAGGTCGTCCGCGTCGAGCCCCCCGAGGGCGCCCGCACCCGCCACACCGGCCCCTTCGTCGATGACCGCCCCGACCCCGACGCCAGCCTCCGTTTCGCCTACCTCAACACGAACAAACGCAGCGTTAGCCTCGACCTGGCCGACCCCACCGATGCCGGCCGCTGGCGCGCCCTCGTCGCCCGCGCCGATGTCGTCATCGACAGCACCGAACCGGGCGCGCTCGACGCCCTCGGCCTCGGCCACGAAACCCTCGCCCCCGACTCGCCCCGTCTCCTCTGGTGCGCGATCACTCCCTTCGGCCTCACCGGCCCCCGCCGCGACTGGAATACCACCGACCTCGTCAGCATGGCCCTCGGCGGCCCGCCCATGAGCACCGGCTACGACGACCACGACCTGCCCCCCATCCGCGCCGATGGCGAGCACTCGTTCTGGATGGCCGGCGAATACGCCGTCGCCGCCATCCTCGCCGCCCTTCTGCAGCGCACCCTCACAGGCCAGGGGCAACTGGTCGACGTCTCCATCCACGAGGCCGTCGCATGCACCACCGAGGGCGCCTTCGAGAGCTGGGAGTATCGAGGCCGTATCAACCAGCGCCAGACCGGACGCCACTCCGCCCCCAACCCCACGCCTCCTTCCCAGTTCCTCAGCGGCGATGGCCACCACATGCAGATCCTCGGCGGCGGCGTCCCCCGCAGGAAGCACCTCTATCCCCTGCTGCTCGAGTGGCTCGATGAGCACGATGCCGCCGAAGACCTCCACGACCCCGCCTACAGCCGCGCCCTCTACGACGGGGAGGGCGACGCCGCTGCCGCCAACCGGCATGTCGGCGAGGTCATCCAGCGCTTCGTCGCCACCCGCCCCGCCGAGGAGATGTACCGGCGCGCGCAGTCCATGCACCTCCCCTGGGGCACCGTCCGCCAGCCCGAGGAAAACCTCGACGACCCCCACTGGGACGACCGCGGCTTCTTCGTCGAGGGCCCCGTCCCCGGCTCACCCGCCCCCGCCCGCTACCCCCGCGCCGGCTATCGGTTCACCGCCACCCCCGTCGAGTTCCGCCGCCCCGCGCCTCGCCTCGGGGAGCACAACGACGAGGTCTTCGCCGAGCTCGAAGGCGGCTGAGCCCGCCACTGCTAGCCGTCTTGCTTCAGTCGGGTCCCGGCCAGGAACGCCTCGAACTCCGCGCGGTGGTCGCCCGCGCTAGCCGCCAGCTGCCCGATGTCGATCAGGTGCCGCTCCGTCCGTACCACTAGCGTCCGCAGCAGGTCCGACTCCTCGCATGGCGCCTCGTGCTCGACCGCGTCGTACCCCTCGAACGACCTCGGTACTGTTTGCACAGCCTCCAGGGCGACGTCGTGGACGCGTTTCCACCGATCCGGCACGTCGTCCCTTTCCGCTGCCCCCCGCACCCGGATCGCGAACGCTGAAGCGCCCTCCTTGCGGAACAGAACAGCGTAGTCCGCCGTCGAGAACCGCTCCCAGCCGGAAACGGTCAGGTCCGGGATGCCCAGCTCGCCCTCATCTCCGAGCCAGATTCGAGGCTGTCCCCCTTCGTTGGTCATGGCCGCCTCCTCCTGCGAGGGTCGGTCCTCGCCCCCGTATCGCAGTAGACTACCGCCCGCTGGCCCCCGGTAGAGGGGCTCGCGATTGTCTGGAGGCCGAAGTGGGAAGGTTGGAGGGAAAGGTCGCGCTCGTTACCGGCTCCGCTCGGGGACAGGGAGAGGCGGAAGCCCGGCTCTTCAGCGCCGAAGGCGCCTCCGTTGTCGTCGCCGATGTGCGCGTTGAGGAGGGCACGAAGGTAGCGGCCGAGATCGCGGAGTCCGGCGGCAGCGCAGAGTTCATTCGCCTCGACACCACCCAGGTCGACGGCTGGAAGGAAGCCGTCGGCCACGCCGTCGACCGCTTCGGCAAGCTCGATGTCCTCGTGAACAACGCCGCCATCTGGCGCGGCGAGGGCGGTATCGAAGACATAACGAACGAGAACTGGGACGACCTTTTCGACGTCAACTGCAAGGCCGGCTTCCTCGGCATGCGGGTCGCCATCCCCGAGATGCGCCGCGCCGGCGGCGGCTCGATCATCAACGTTGGCTCCACGCTCGCCCGCCACGGCGCCACCAGCAGCGCTGCCTACTCAGCGGCCAAGGCGGCCCTCGCCCTCGTCACCCGTTCCGCCGCCCTCCAGTACGCGCCCGAGAAGATTCGCGTCAACATCATCCACCCCGGCTCCATCAACACCCCGATGCTGCGCGAAGGCACCCACGGCAGGCACCTCGATATCGCCACCCGCATCCCCATCGGCCGCCTCGGCGAGCCCATCGATATCGCCTACGGCGCGCTCTATCTCGCCTCCGACGAGGCCTCCTTCGTGACCGGTGTCGAGCTCATCATCGACGGGGGGACACAGGCCTGATGACCGCCGAAGTCCTCGTCGAGCGCAACGTGATGGCCCCCATGCGCGACGGTGTCCGCCTCGCCACGGACATCTACCGCCCCAACGACGACGCGCAGTATCCCGTCCTTGTGCACCGCATCCCCTACGACAAGTCCGTCGCCCAGAACATCGGCAGCCAGATGGTGAACCCCGTCGTCGCCGCCGAGCACGGCTACGCGGTCGTCGTGCAGGACTGCCGCGGTTGTTTCCAGTCCGAGGGCATCATGACCCTCTACGGCGACGAGCACGACGACGGCTACGACACGGTCGAGTGGGCCGCCGCCCAGCCCTGGAGCAACGGCAGGGTCGGCATCTACGGCTCCTCCTACATGGGAGTCACCACCCTGCAGGCCGTCGCCTCCGCCCCGCCCCACCTTGAGGCGGCTATGGCCTACCTCACAGCCGCCAACCTCTACGACGGCTGGGTCTACAGCGGCGGCGCCCTCGAGCTCAGCTTCAACCTCGGCTACACCCAGGGCCGCGCCATGCCCGCCATGATGCGCATGGGGGTCGACGCCGACCGCCAGCGCGAGCTGCGCCGCCAGATGTCAGAGGGCGCCCGCGATCGCATGGCCTTCCTGCGAACCATGCCCCTCAGCGAGGCCCCCGTCCTCCGTGAGCGCGATATCCTCCCCTACTGGCACGACTTCATCGATCACGACACCTACGACGACTTCTGGAAGAACCTCGATGTCGCCGGCCGCGCGGACGAGATCACCGTCCCTGTCATGCATATCGCCGGCTGGTACGACCAGTTCCTCAAGGGCCACCTCGGCCTCAACCTTGCCCTCCAGGAGCACCCCGACGAGCGTGTGCGCGATACCCACCGCTTCGTCATCGGCCCCTGGGACCACAACTCCTACATGGGCTACAACCTCTCCCGCGCCGGCGACCGCGACTTCGGCGGCCGCGCCCTCAGCGGCGTCGCCGTGGTCAGCGACATCCTCCTCCAGTGGTTCGACCACTGGCTCAAGGACGAGGACACGCCCCTCATGTCCCGGCCCCGTGCCCGCTACTTCCTCATGGGCGACGAGAACGTCTGGTGCGAAACCGACACCTGGCCTCCTCCGAACACCCCCACCTCCTGGTACCTGCACAGCGGCGGCCACGCCAACACCCGCTTCGGCGATGGCGCCCTTGCGACCGAGCCCCCGGGCTCGGAAATCCCCGACAGCTACAGCTACGACCCCGAGGATCCCGTGCCCACCATCGGCGGCCGCGTCTTCGCGACCGTCACGGGTCCGGGCGGCGTGCGCGACCAGGCCGAGGTCGAGACCCGCGACGACGTGCTCGTCTACACCTCCCCACGCCTCCTCGAGCCCCTCACCATCGCCGGCAACATCACCGTCGACCTCTGGATCGCCAGTAGCGCCCCCGACACCGACTTCACCGGCAAGCTCGTCGATGTCGAGCCCGGCGGCTACTGCGCCGTCGTCGCCGACGGCATCCTCCGCGCCCGCTTCCGCAACTCCTTCGAGGCGGCCGAGTTCCTTGAGCCCGGCCAGCCCACGAAGCTCACCATCGACCTCTGGGACGTCGCCTACACCTTCAAGCAGGGCCACGCCCTGCGCCTCGAGATCAGCAGCAGCAACTTCCCCCGCTTCAGCCGCAACGCCAACTCGACCGTCCGCCCCGAGTTCGCCGGCCCCGAAGACGTGCGTGTCGCTGTGCAGCAGGTCTTCCACGACGCCGAACGCCCCTCCCGCATCACCCTGCCCGTGCTCAAGGATGCGGCGGGAGGAGCAGGCTAGCGGCCCCTGTAGGTCTACACACCCATAGAAGCCGAGGAGTCCCCGTGTTCATCCCGCCCGAGAGCCGCTGGTCCGTACCCTTCGATGGTTCCTTTGAGGTCCGCGCCCATCCCACGGCGCCTCTGGCCGATCCCCCCGCCAAGAAGGAGCTGCGCCGCCAGCTCAACGAGATCATCAAGGACATCGACGACCTCCAGTACCGCCTCTTCGCCGAAGACAGCCGCTCACTGCTCCTCATCTTCCAGGCGCTCGATGCCGCCGGGAAGGACAGCACCATCCGCGCCGTCTTCCGCGGCGTGAACCCCGCCGGGCTCCAGGTCACGGCTTTCGGCGAACCCTCCGACCTCGACCTCGACCACGACTTTCTCTGGCGCACCACCCGCATGCTCCCCCAGCGCGGACGCCTCGGCGTCTTCAACCGCAGCTACTACGAGGAGGTGCTCGTCGTCCGCGTCCACCCCGAGTACCTGAAGCCCCAGCGCCTGCCCCCGGGCGATGACCTCGACGCTCTCTGGGAAGGGCGCCTCGCCTCCATCCGCGACCACGAAGCGCACCTCGCCCGCAACGGCACCACCGTCCTCAAGTTCTGGCTCAACGTCTCCCGCGATACGCAGGCCAAGCGCCTGCGCGACCGCGTCGAGGGCCTTGAGAAGCAGTGGAAGTTCTCCGAGTCCGACGTGCGTGACCGCCAGCACTGGGACGCCTACCTCGACGCCTACCAGTGCGCCCTGAATGTTACGTCCCAACCCTGGGCCCCCTGGTACGCCATCCCCGCCGACAACAAGCCATACATGCGCCTGGCGGTGGCCGAGATCATCGCCACGACGCTCCGTGCCATGGACCCCCAGCTTCCCCAGGTCGAGCCCATCGGCCCCGGGGAGCGCCGGCGCATCCTCGGCCTGCTCGACCAGTAGCTCCAGAAGGCGGACAAGAAGAAAGGGCCTCCCGGAGAGGGAGGCCCTTTGCGATGCCTGGTAGCGGGGGAGGGATTCGAACCCCCGACCTTCGGGTTATGAGCCCGACGAGCTACCACTGCTCCACCCCGCGCCGATGGCCCTGGTGGACCTTCGCACTGAAGAGCGACGAAACGCGGATCGATTCATGGCGAGCCTCAATTGAGGCCAAGCCCTCGACCATTAGTACGCCTCAGCTGAACGCGTTACCGCGCTTACACCTGGCGCCTATCAAACAGGTAGTCTTCCTGTGGTCTTAACCCCTTAACAGGGTGGGAAGTCTCATCTTGAGGTCGGCTTCGCACTTAGATGCTTTCAGCGCTTATCCGATCCGAACATGGCTACCGGGCAATGCTCCTGGCGGAACAACCCAAACACCAGCGGTTCGTTCACCCCGGTCCTCTCGTACTAGGGGCAACGCCTCTCAAACTTCCTGCGCCCACGGCGGATAGAGACCGAACTGTCTCACGACGTTCTGAACCCAGCTCGCGTACCGCTTTAATGGGCGAACAGCCCAACCCTTGGGACCTACTCCAGCCCCAGGAT
>Ga0209022_1001889_pt1 | contig 19502 bp, 18 predicted proteins | sample PinacodermPK_FD_187300 | JGI IMG/M metagenome (GOLD analysis project Ga0209022, IMG submission 187300) | Host-associated microbial community of the marine sponge Aplysina aerophoba from Gulf of Piran - sponge pinacoderm, lysed by proteinase... | ecosystem: Host-associated > Porifera > Sponge >...
GAAGGACAACGGCCCCAGGACGCCGGGCCACCCGATGACCGAGTTCGCCGAGGAGTTCCTCGACCGCCAGGCCCGGCACTGGAAACCCCGCACCCTGGAGACGAACCGCTACCTGATCCGCAACCACATCCTGCCTGCCTTCGGCCACATGACCGTGGACGCCATCGAAGCCGACGACGTGCGGAGCTGGTTCGCCTCCATGGCCGGGAAGCCCGGCAGCGCCAACCGCGCCATGCCCGTGCTGTCCGTGATGATGCGCATGGCGGAGCTCTGGGGATACCGCGCCCACAACACCAATCCCTGCAAGCGGACCCGGCGCTACAGGATGAAACCGAAGGAGCGGTTCCTGACGGCGGAGGAAATGGCCCGGCTCAACGCCGTGCTCACCCGCGACGAGTTCCGCTGCCCCGATGTCGTGGCCATCGTGCGCCTGCTGATGCTGACCGGCTGCCGCTTCGGCGAGATCGCCGCGCTCGAATGGGACTGGATCAGGGACAGGCGCATCTTCCTTCCCGACTCGAAGTCCGGGCCGCGCACGGTGTGGCTGTCGAGCGCCGCGCGCGCCGTCATCGACGCCATCCCGCGCTATGGCGAGGATTGTCCGTATGTCTTTCCGGGCCGCCCGCCGACGCGGCCCGTCGACAACATCGCCAACCAGTGGAACCGCGTCCGCGACGAGGCGGGTTTGCCCGGATTGAGACTCCACGATTTGCGGCACAGCTGGGCGTCCACCGCCGCCATGAACGGCGTGGACATGGTGACCATCGCGAAGCTGCTCGGCCATGCGCTGGTCGAGACCACGGAACGCTATGTCCATCTGTCCGACCGGTCGGTTGCCGACGCCGCCGACCGGGTATCGAACCGCATCCATGCGGCCCTGGCCGGAAGCGGCGCGGGGCGCGAGGGAGGGTGCGATCATGCCGACGGTTGACCTCACCGCGCGGCTGGCCCGCGACAGCGAGCCCGGACCGAAGGACACCATCCTGTTCGACAAGACGCTCCCCGGCTTCGGCCTTCGCATCCACTCCTCGGGCCGGAAGGTCTGGATCGTCCAGGCCCGCATCGAGGGGCGCAGCCGCCGCATCGTCATCGCCCGGCACGGCGAGATGGAGCTTGCGGAGGCCCGCCGCCGCGCCCGTGACCTGCTCGACCGCATCCGCGCGGGGGGAAACCCCGCAGACGACATTCGCAAGGAGACGACAGCTCCCACGGTGCAGGACCTGGCCGACGAGTATCTCCGCCGCTGCGACCCGTACTGGAAGCCCTCGGGGCGCAAGACCGTGCGCATCTATCTCAAGGCCCGCATCCTGCCCACATTCGGCAAGTTGCGGGTGGACCGCGTCGGCCCCGAGGATGTGGCCGCGTGGTTCGACGAGGCGAGCCGGGATCGGCCCGGTGCCGCCAACCGTGCCTTCGAAATCCTCCGGTCGATGATGTTCCGGGCCGAGGAGTACGGATTCCGTGAGCGCGGCACCAACCCCTGCATCGGCATCAAGAAGAACCCGAGGCGCAACGTCGCCCGGTTCCTCGACACCGGCGAGCTCGCCCGGCTCGGGCGCGCGCTCGACGCCCGAGAGGCCGAATGGCCCGAGGCCGTCGCTGCGATCCGCCTGCTGGCGCTCACCGGCTGCCGCCGGGGCGAAGTGCTCGATCTGCGCTGGCGCGACATCGGCGACGGCGTAATCACGTTGGGCGACTCGAAAACCGGACCGCGCACCGTGCAGCTCGGCGAGGCCGCGCAAGCGGTCATCGAGGCACTGCCCGGCCCCAGCGACCCGGACGCCTTCCTGTTCCCGAAGAATGCCGGGCGGGACTCGCCCACCAACATCGTCGCGTGCTGGCGCGCGGTCTGCGACGATGCGGAGCTCGGCAAGCTGCGCCTGCACGACCTGCGGCACACGGCGGCGAGCCACGCCGTCATGTCGGGCGAGACCCTGCCCCTGGTCGGCAAGCTGCTCGGGCATCGGCGGCATAGTACAACGGCGGGATACGCCCACCTTGCGGATATCCACCTCATCGAGACCGCCGAGAAGGTCGGAAGCATCATCGCCGGGGCGATGATGCTTCCCGTCGCGCCGCCGCCTTCGCGTCCGCGCGCCCGCCGCGGGCACGGCCGCTGGATCTGACCCTCGAAACATTGCGCAAAACCGGGATCACCTCGCATGATCGGCCGGCTGCCGGCGCTCACCGGATGCCGCCGCAGCGAAGTGCTTGATTTGCGCTGGCGCGACATCGGGTCCGACACCATCAACGGCGCATCCACCTGATGAAGAAGATGCTGGAGACCGGCGAGACCCCGTCGGCCAAGGTGGTCGGGCATATCGACCGCTGCCTCTCCTGCCTCGCCTGCATGACGACCTATCCCTCGAGCGTCCACTACATGCACCTGGTGGATCTCGCCCGCAAGCGGATCGCCGAGACCTTTCGCCGGCCGTTCGTCGACCGAGCGGTGGGGGCGCTACTGCTCGCCGTCATGCCGTCGCGGTTTGGCCGGGCGGTGCGACTCGCCCGCCTCGCGCGGCCCCTGGCCGGCATCCTGCCCGGCCCGCTCGGCCGCATGGCGCGCATGGTCCCGTCCACGAGAGCGGGGCGTCCACTTCCGGACGGGGTGGTCTGCCCGGCGGAGGGCGAGCGCCGCTGGCGCGTCGCACCGCTCGCGGAGGCCGCCGCGGCCGTCGCCGAACGCGCCTGCGACATATCGGATCTCCTGCAACGCATCGGACTCAGCGGGACGAGCCCGCCCGAACCGCTTTCCGTGGCCTACCGCTCGGCCTGCGCGCTGCAGCACGGCCAGAATGTCCAGGCCGGCCGCGTCGACCTGCTGCGCGAGGCAGGGTTCGCCGTCTCGCTGCCGGCGGAAGGCCATCTCTGCTGCGGCTCGGCCGGCACCTACAACATCCTCCAGCCGGCGCTTGCCGACAAGCTGCACGACCGCAAGACCGCCCACCTCGAAGCCCTCGGCGCGGACGTCATCGCGGCGGGCAATATCGGCTGCAAGGTCCAGCTCGAGGGCGTGACGCAGACCCCGATCGTGCACACCGTCCAACTCCTCGACTGGGCGTACGGGGGGGCTGAAACCGCGCGTTCTTACGACCAAAAGTAGCGAGCCGGTCGATGACGGAGAGCGTCGTCAGTAGCCTTCGTAAAGGTCTGGCCTAGCTAGACCTTTCTTTTTCATACGATCAGGTAAGCGTTTCTTCACATATCGTTTCCAAGTTGTCGGACAGGCTTTCGTCCCGTCGAACTCCCATCGCTGTGGCTTTCCCGGAACCGTGGGCGCCTTTTTCCACACATGGGGAACATACACACCTCGACAAATCCCATCGACAATTGCCAGCACGTAATCCGCTTGGTCCGCCTTTCTCTTGCTTATTACCCAAGAACTGCGGACGGCTTCGTAAACAGGGTCAAGCTCTGTGACACCGTCACGCCTTTGACACGCTTCCACTGTCGAAGATCTGATTTTGATAACCATGATTTTTCGACCCTGTTCGAATTCCATTTGCTCGGCCCCGTACCGCACGGCCAATTCATCCGCATTCGCGGGTCCATAATCGTTCGAACCTTCCCCGGCTGCGATGTTTGTCAATCTGGGATACGCGTCGATCAGCACGGCCTCGGCGAGGGGGGCTTCTCCTTCCGACATGCCGTGACGATGGATCACATGAATTGGTTTCAGATTAAGGCTCTGGATCGCATTGATCGTTTCTTGGCGCAAATCATCGGTTCCTTTGTTGGCAGTCTTCAAAGCGCCTTTAACATGATCGAACACACGGTTTCCCTTGCCTCGACCAACGTAGAAAGTTGATCCATCCCGAGGATCGACCAGCCGGTAGACATAGTGTCCGAGTGAGTCATGCATATCGGCGGGAAATTGAGCCATCACGCTCTCCTAGTCGAAAGGGAATTCTATACGAAAGTGACCAGAGGGAAGGCCGGGCCATTGCCGCAAGACCCGGCCATCCCTTGGCCTCAACAAGGGGCCGGCTGCACAACGAGGGATCGAAAGCACCCGGCCGCCGCCGTTGAGCCTGTCAGGAGCCGGCAATGCCCGGCTCCTTGAGATAGTCCCATTCGTCATCGCGCTTCGGGGGGGGCAGCAGCGCCCGCATGATGTTCTCCGGGCTGTCCGGGATCGGGTCGGGCATCGGCCGCTCAACCGGCCGGCCGCACGGGCGCTTCGGTGTGTCGTCGCTCATCGCTGGTCTCCTTGTTCATCGACAGAAATTATACGCAAGAATTTCGCAATATGTTAAATTTTAGGAATGACTTTTCGCAGGCCCCGCTCTGTCGGGTCGCCTGCCGAATACAACAGCCCTCTCCATGGCAGGGAGTAGCTACCCGGCCGGGCGAACAGGCAGGGTTTTCTGCACAACCTGCGAAAAGTCACAACGGCCCGGCGCCAGCTGGGCCGGCGACCTTGTATCGGGAGCGAGGCGGGCAGCCGGACATGGCTGTGCCGCCTCCGACACAACGATGGATGGATGCCATCATCATGCCGCGCCCAGACAAGCCGAGTGGCCTTCCGTCTATCGACAAAGACGGAGGCCGACAATGCGCATTTCCTGCAAGCCCGCACGCCTGGCCGTCATGGCGGGGATCCTCGCAACCCTGTTCGGCCCCGCCCTGGTCCTCGCGCTCGCAGCACCTTCCAGTGCGGAAAGAATGACTGCGAAATTGGACAGATTCAAGTTATGGAACGGCTGCAAGCCTGTCGGGTTGATAGTGTCCGGCCTGTCAAGCGGCGCCAACGCGCTGGGGCTTCGAAAGAAGGCTGTCGAGGCGGCTGTGCGAGCTCGTTTGCGCGGCGCTCGAATCTATCAAGAATCCTGGAATCCTTATCTCAATGTCAGAATCGCCGTAGCGCGCTCCGCCGCCACTGTGACGTTCGATTTTCTCCGGCCGGTCAAGGTGATTTTGCCTTTCAGGATCAATCCCAAGAAAGCACTTCCAGTCGGCTTTGCCAGTACATGGACCAGGGGATCGCTGGGGTCGGGCGAGGTCACGCCACAGAGTGTCCTGTCTGCCGTGTCGGGTCACGCCGATACGTTTATTGACGAGTATCTGCGGGTGAACGCCGACGCCTGCAAGTGAGGAAGCCCCGGCCGGTTTCAGCGGCCCGGGCGCTCAACCGCCCACGACAGGGAGGATGTGCCGTGAGCCCTAAGACTGTAGCCGTTTATCCTGAATGATGCCGCGTTTCCACTTCTCTTGAATCGGGCAGCATCATCGTAACTTTTGAGATTCTAATCGATGGAGAGGAGCAGGGAGCGTCTGCTGCACAGCAAAAGTACATCCTCGATCCGTTCGACGCGATCGCAATTGGACGACGACTTCAGGACCAGTCTCTTCGATTACTCTTGTCCTTAGCGGGTTACGAATTGCCGCCCGATACAACTCCCGAGACTGAAGCGCCGCGTTCTTCGACAACTCAGTAGCTATCTCAACACGCGAACCTTGCTGATTTCCCCGATGTTGACTTAACCCAAGAAACAGGAAATGGAAAAGACCGTGAAACGCAACATCTTCCGCACCGCGGTTCTGCTGATCGCGGTCCTTGACGCTCCCTCGGTGGCAGCGGCAGCCGAGGGAGCGGCGGTCAAAAAGTCCGGGTCGGGTATCTGTCACTGCCCCGGCGGGCAGTATTACGGCCGGACGAAGAACTTCACGCCGTTCGACTCCATCGAGGCGTGTCTGGACAGCGGAGGCCGGCATCCGAAGCGCGGTCAGGGCGATTGCGTTAAGGCGGCGCCGGCCAAGCCAAAGAGCGAACGGAGCGTCAAGCCGACACGAGCCATCGATGGCGACACGCTCACCCTCAAGGGCGTCATGGTGCGCTTACAGGGCATCGACGCGCCGGAGTCCGGCCAGTCCTGCCGGAACGCACAAAACCGCCCCTACCCCTGCGGGGCGGTCGCCACGGCGGCGCTCAAGCTGATGCTGGCCAGTGGCGGTGTCCGGTGCGACTTCGAGCCGAAGCCGGGGCGCTACGGCCGTAAGATCGGCTACTGCTACGCCTCGGACGGTACCGATATCAACCGCTGGATGGTGCGGCAGGGTTTCGCCGTGGCCTACCGGGAATACTCGAAGCGGTACATCAAGGCCGAAGAAGCGGCCAGAAAGGCGAAGACCGGGTTATGGCAGGGTGCGTTCGTCCTGCCGTGGAAGTGGCGCCGCGGCAAACGGCTGCCGAAATAGTCGCTCGCATACCTGTAAAAAGACGAAGCCCCGGCCGCTGGACAGGCCGGGGTTTCATTCACCCACGAGAAGGAGGGTTCTCATGAGCGAACCACGCGCTCACAGGGACGTGCAGACGATTCCGACAGCCGAGATTATCCGCGTTCTGGAGCGATCCAACGGGTCTTCAGCCCTTGAGCTTCGAGTGAATATCGAGGGTCGAGACCTGCCCATTCTGCTACCGCTTGATGCATTGGCCAGCTTCGGAGTGACAGATCAGGCGGCGGCAGCTGAGCTTCGGGAGGTTCGCAAGACTCTTTCGAGGATTGAAGGTGCTGTCCCCCTCTCGGATGAGATCGCGGTTTCGCTGTTTGCGATGATCGATGCGAATTACCGCTTGCCGAAACGGGAAACGGGATGATTTCGGCGCTGGACACGGCAAAGCCCTCTCGGCTATTGTTCCCGTCGAGAGTGCTTCTTTCCTGAATTACCGCCCCGCGCCGCTCGCCAAAGCTGCGGGGCGTTCTTGTGTCAGCCTGCGATCCGCGCATCAGCGGCCCATGTAGCGCGAGGGTGGGCGCTCTGACTAGGGCGTAGCCCGCGCTCGCCCTCACCGACCCCCCCCCGGCTGGCGCTTGCGGCCGAGGGCAGTTCTCTGGTCACTTTCGTATATAATTCCCCAGATTATGGTACCAGATGGCGGCGGGGATGTTACGTATGAAGGCGTTGGCATTAAGCCAGATGTCAAAGGTGGTCTCGCCAAGGACTGTCATAGTATCGCCGATGGCGGCGCGTTCGTCGAGCGTGTATGCCCGTTGGACAGCGCGACCTTTGCCGGGCATCACGGCGTCACCCTGACCATAGAGTCCCCAGCCAGCGGTTACCGCGAAGTCCTCGCCCGCCATGTTGCGCCCGCCGGCCGTGGCGGGGATGGCGATGTCGGCGGTCTCCGGTCTGAGCGGCACTTGCGTCACGCCGGGAACCGGGGCGTCGGGATCGAGCAGCGCCGCAAGTTCGCGCCCGCGCGCCGCCGACCGGGCGAGTTCCTCCGCCGCGTCCCCGTCCCCGCCGTCCGGCCAGCCCGGCAGCGGGATGCGCGGCCACTCCATCCTGAGCGCTCCGGCATTGGCCTCGCGGTAGGCGGAATCGTGCAGCGTGGCGAGGACGTGGTGGAACAGTTCTTCCACGCCGAGGCCGAGGCGGTCGAGGTGGCGTTGCGAAGTGCGAGACAGGTTGGGGCGGCGGGCACCAATCCCGATATCGTCGTCGCGGAACCATGCGGGAATGCACGTGGCACTCCGATCCATCAAGTCGAGACAGCCGATGTGGGATATGACTTGAGGGGGCGACCAATCGCGACGCGGCTTCTGTTGCGTGACCAGCCAAGGAATCCCCGCAAACATCTGCCGGGGATAGCGCGGACTCTTCTCCCGAAGTAATTTCGTTTCCGCTTCCCAATAGAGCCAGCGGTCGCCGAACGGCCGATACGCATAGCGAACGAATCCGGTCACGTCCGGCCCGCCTCGTTTCAACAGCGTGTTGCGCACTTCCCCAGCGTCGAATCGCGCCGTGTTCGTCATCACACGCGGATATTGTCGTGCAATTTCTTCGTGGCCGAGGGCTGGGTCGAAGTAGTCGCGGATTCGTTCGACCAATCGGTCGCGATCGTGGTCGACCAGGAAAGCATCACGCCCGGTTTGGACTCCGGGGAAAGACACCGGGAACAAATCCGGCAGCGCCGGCCAGTCGAACCACTCCGCGCTCACCGCTGTCCGCACGAAGGGCGGGCCGAGGGGTAAGATGGGTTCGACATTCCCGTAGAACGCATCCGGTTCCTTCTCCACCGCCGCGATCAGATCCGCCGGTTTCGCCTGTCCCCAAAGGTGTCGGAACTCGAACCCATCCACCGGCGTGTGATCCGCCTTGCGCACCAGCGTCGCGATGGCGGTGCCGACTTGGATGCCGACCGGATCGCCCTCGGTCGAGATGATGCTGAGGTCGGGCGTGCCGTCCGGCGCCACCTTGTCGGTCTTGTACTTATCGCCGTTCAGGCAGTCGATCCGGATTGCGTCGAACGCCTCCAGATAGCGTTCCCGCATGCCCGTGAAGGAGAGGCCGTCGAGCCACGAGTAGTTGGAGATGAAGTAGACGACGCCCCGGCCGGTCTTCTCCGCGATGCGCCGTTCGCCCATGGGGGAGAAGCGCACGTAGAGGTCATTCAACCCCTGCCCCTCTGGCCGGCGGACCCGCTTCGTGGTGCGGTAGGCTTCGGAGAGTTCGCGTTCCTCGTCCACCGCCACGCCCGCATATCCGTTGTACGGCGGATTCCCGAGGATCAAAAGGATCGGCTCTTCCTGCTTTACCCGCTCCGCGCGGTCGCACTCTTCCTCCAGTTCCGGAAAAGGAAGCGGTTTTGTTGTGCGCGGCTCCCAGCCTGTCAGCGCGTTGGTCAGGAACACCCCGGCACGCTCGGTTCCATCGTCTGCGAGCGTTGCATCGAGCCCCTGCATCGTCAATCCGACCTGCAAATGCGCGATGACGAAAGGTGCGGGCATGATCTCGAAGCCGAACACTCTTTCAGTCGCCGCCTGTTTCACCCGCGCGCCAGCGAGCGCCCCGAGGCCCTGGCCTTCCAGATTGGCCGCGATGCGTCGCAGCACTTCGGCCAGATAGGCGCCGGTACCGCAGCACGGATCGAGTACGTAAACATTCTCCGCCGCCAGCCCCTCCGGGATGCCAAGATCGTCCCTCAGCGCCCTGTCAACGCGGGCAAACATGTAGCAGACAACTTCCGCCGGCGTGTACCAGACCCCGAGGTTCTTGCGCAGCTGGGGATCGAAGGTTTCCAGAAACGGCTCGTAGAAATTGGGTACCGCCTCGCCTTCGTTGAAGCGCGAGAAGAAGGTTTCCCGGTCGACCCGGTCCAGCGCGGCGGCCGTCCAGTCCAGCACTTCCACGAGTCCGAGCGGCTGCAACCTTCCGGGCTGCGCCAGTTGCTGGAACAAAGCGGCGAGCACAGGGGCCCGCAGGTGCCAGACTACGGTCCGCCAATCGAATCCGCCAACCCGGGGGCGGCGATTGCCGCGCCCAACCACGGCGGGCTACGCCCACCTTGCCGATGCGTACCTCGTTGAAGCGGCGGAGAGGGTCGGCAGGTTTATCGCCGACGCCATGAAGGGGGGCCGATATTGAGGTAGAGTGCTAGCCCCTGTCAAACGACCGGATGGGTCGAGAAACAACAGGGATTCCCAGAGTTCTCTTGTCGGAGATTCCTTGTTCTCGGAGCTTTTCCTCCCTATGCATGGCGAGAGACAGATATATCAATGTCTCGCGAGCCATCTTAAGTAGGCGTAACGCCTTACCTTCAAATTCATCGATCGAAATAAATTGATGTGTGTCCGTGGTCTGTCCCGTTACAATGCTCTGAAAGCTCAAAAAGCGATGCTCTGCTCGATTTCTCAATTGTGAGAGTTTTGCCGCATCCGGCTCCGCAACCTCCTCGAATTCTCTATCGAACATATCCATTGACAGGAAAAACAGTCCGCGTAATGGCCAATTCTTGCATCCTTTGAATTTCAAACGTATTTCCGATTTCTGTCGCTTCGGATTCTCAAACCAAACATTGCGGAATGTAACTTTTTCGGGTTCCATTCCTAGACCAAAGTAATCATTCAAGAAAAGTCCTGCCTTATCGAAAATTGCATAGGTAGATCGGAAAGACGCTCTTAATTCTTCTGTATAGTGACCCAAGATTTGCCCTTCGCCACTATCCAGCAACAACACATCTCGCATTACGAATTCCGAAGCTTGTTCATGGATAGCCCGATACAGTCTATACCGAGCACTGACATATTCTTGTTTCAGCAAATTGAAATAGGTTGGAAAACGTGGCGATTCATCAATGCGGTAGGAATGGCTTGGAAGATGCAACACGTCTGTTGCGGCGACGCTCTGAGTGTATGCGTCGTTGAGCGGATTGAGAAATAGGCGCTCGCGCAGACACCAGCGACGATAGGCGCGTTCATCTTCAGTATCTCCCAACGACCATCGGTCAAAATCGTAGCTTTCATCATAGCAATTTCGTTGAAGATCGTCGGCAATTCGATTGCGTTCTTCCAACAATTTTGGGGCAATCAACTCACGGTCACCACTTTCCCAAAACGCGGTTTTGTCAAGTGCTTCGTCATATAGAGATCGTGCGGCTGCCAACAATAGCAGTATGTGGCCATTGTCGTAAATTTGGGTGGCATAAAACGCAATAGCTTGGGCTTGCCCTGCGAGCGTCTTGGCGAAAGGAGGATCGTATCTCAATACCTTCAGGCGTTCTTCATTGGCGGCGACCGGGCGGCCAATCTCGTGAAGGCGAATGGCGAGGTTCGTCCGTACCTGGCGTGCAATTATAGAGTCTGTGTCCGCAAAACCGGGTTCACCAATTGCTCTGCGAAGCAGGAGAATGTTTTCGATCCTTTCAGGTTGATACCAGCCCGAAATGTATTCTGGATCATTTCTTTTGATATCGATGATAGAACTAAATGTATTGGATCGATAGTAGAGAAGTCGAACCCGATTAAGACCTTCCGCGGTGCGCAATCGGTCTTCACACACATCGCCAAGTCGGCATAGCGAAGTCTCATCCCCTGCATCGGAGGCGGTGTCAATTGCGCGTGCGAGATCGTCAAGAGATTGCACTGACATCAGACATTTCCATTGAACGAGGTGATTCCGCAGGGGCGCAGTGGATTACCGTACAAGGAACCGGGCTCCGCGTTGTTTCCTCTTCGCGATCAACTTGTCGGTTAGCGGCGCGCGCATCTTTTCGTACAGCATGAACAGGTGTTCGACGCGCTCGCGTTCGGAAGCGAACCCGGAGCGCCGGTAGAGCCTGTCCACGGCGCGGTCGAGCGCCCGGTGCGCCCGGCGGAGGTTCAGGGGCATCAGGTCGGGATCGTATAGATCGGCGAGTGTTGCGCCCGGATGCGCGGCGCGGGCATCGAGCACGGCTTGCGCGGGCCGTTCCAGCCCCGACAGGTTCGCGTCCTTGGGTGGCATCGGAAAGGTGTTGTAGACAACACCTACAGAATACATGTAGCGGCTTTCCAATCGTCCCGTCACGGCTCGCATCCATGCCATGTGCATGGCGGAGGTCAGCACCGCGAAGTTCGCGAGCGAGGCGTTTGTCAACAGACGGAGCTTGTCGCTTGGGATCACCGGCGGTTCCAGCCATCCGATGGGCGCGTACTCGCGCCGCTCCGAACTGACTTGCGGGATGACTAGGAATGGTTCGGTGGGGATAACGTTAACGTGGTAAAGCGTTGGCGTCGCCGAAATTTTTTGTGTTGGCACACTCTTGCTGTCTTCGCGGTAGGCGCGGACAGAGGCGACCCGCTTCCTCACGAGCGGTAGCCGCGCCAGCACTTGGGGCGGCGCGTCGTGCAGCGCCAGAATCCAGCGCTCGCCGCCCTGCAAGTATTCCCGCGCGCCGATGAATGGTCGAAGCCAGGGCGCGGCTTCCAGCTCCGCCTCAAGAAACGCGGCGCGTTCCGCCGCGTCAAAGATGTAGTTGCCGCCGTCAATAGGCTTGGAACCGGTTATCAACCGGCTCATCCCGTTGATCGGCGCACTTTCCTCCCGCACCACCAGATGCGGGTCCGACAACCCGCCTGCATCGAACAGATACGGCGACAGCACCCCGTGGCTGCTCTCCTCCGGGTCGCCGTTGATGTCGGGGTAGCTGAACAGGCGCTTCTCCGCCCGCGCGGCCTCGCGCCGGTCGAGGCCGAGAATCACAACGTGCACATGGGCCTTGCCGCGCGCATCCGAACCCCACGCGAATGTCCGGTGCGCGAAGGCGATCTCCAGCTTGCAGCGCCCGAACAGGACCGGCCATAGCTGCGCGACCTGCTCGCCCTGGGTGATCGAATTTGTCGCGACGAAGCCGATCCGGGCACGGCTGCCCTTCAGATACTCTCCCGCCTTGATGAACCACGCGGCGACGTAATCGAGCGTCCCGCCGCTCTTTCCGAGCGCCGCGATCCCACGCACCTGCGCGCGCTGCTCGGCCGTCTGGTACTTCGCGCCCACGAACGGTGGATTGCCCAGCACGTAGGAGCAATCGCCTGGCGGCAGCAGACCGGACCAGCCCGTTTCCAGCGCGTCGCCGTGGACGATATGCGGCGACTTCTCCAGCGGGATGCGAACGAAGGTCTGCCCGAACTCCAGGCTCAGCCGGTTGTTCATGATGTGATCCATCATCCACAGCGCGGTCTCCGCGATGCGGGCCGGGAACTCGCCAAGCTCGATCCCGTAGAACTGATCCACGTCCACCGCCGACTGCCACGCTGCATCGAGTACCGCCTGACCGGTCGCGGCGGTGGCGTCCCGTATCTCACGGATGACCTCGATTTCCAGCAGCCGCAATTCCCGGTAGGCGATGATGAGGAAGTTGCCGCAACCGCACGCCGGGTCGAAGAATGTCAGGCTGCCGAGCTTCGCCTGGAACTGGCGGAGCGCCGCGAGCCGGCCCCGACCCCGGCGCTTGCGCACCCGCTCGAACTCGGCGCGCAGGTCGTCCATGAACAGCGGCTCGATCACCTTGAGGATGTTCTTCTCGGTCGTGTAGTGCGCCCCCTGCGCCCGGCGTTCCGCCGGGTCCATCACCGACTGGAACAGCGCGCCGAAAATCGCGGGCGATATGTTCGACCAGTCGAAGCGGCAGGCATCGAGCAACGCGCCACGCATCGCCGTGTCGAACGAGAACGTCCGCAGATGCCCCTCGAACAGGTCGCCGTTGACGTAGGGGAACCGCGCGAGGTCCTCGTCGAGCGTCGCCGCGCGTTCGTCCTCCGGCGTATCGAGCACCTCGAACAGTTGCGCGAGCCACGGACCAAGATCCGCCCCGTCCTCGCTGGTGCGCGTCTCGATGAAGTCGAGGAAGATGTCCCGCGGCTCGAATACTCCGGTGTCGTCGGAGAACATGCAGAACACCATCCGCACGAGGAACCGTTCCAGATCGTGCCCCCGGTGCCCGGCATCGGCGAGCGCGTCGTGCAGCCGCCCGACCAGCTCGGCGGCTTCGATGTTGGCCGGGTCCTGGTCGCGGAACGTCCTGCGCTGCACCCCGAGGATGAAGCCGAACGACTCGACATGCGCCGGCAGGTCCGCAAGCGGGAAGGCGACGGCTTCCCGCTCGTGCAGATCGTGAAGCTCGAAGGTCTGGAAGTCGCTCACCAGGATAAAGCGCGGGCGGTCGCGTTCCGGCAGCGCGTCGAAATACTCCCCGGCCTGTTCGTACGCTTTGCGGAGATCGCGCCCGGCGCTCTTCTGTTCGACGAGCAATACCTTCGGCCAGAACAGGTCGATGAATCCGGAGCGGTTGTCCAGCTTCGCGACATGCTGCTCGTAGCGCGCAACGCTTTGTCGCCGGACCCCGAACACATCGAAGAAGGCGTTGTAGAAACTCTGCGTCTCGCCCTTCTCGTACGCCGCGTCTTTCCAATCCTCCGCGAAGGCGGCGGCGCGGGCGCGAACCTCGTTCCACGACAGGCGCACGGTTTACAACGCTTCCAGGTCGAAATAGTCCTCGTCGATCCGCTTGATCTCGTGACGGACGCGCGTTCGCACCCCAACCCCATGCCGAACCATGAGGCGCGCCAGTTCTTCACCGTCGATCAGGACGATCCGTTTCGGACTCCGCGCCACGTAATCCTTGGCGGCGCGCGTAAATTCAGCGGTGGTGACGAACACGCCCTTGGTCGTGCCTGCGGCGTCGATCGCGCCCGCAAAGTTGCGCAGATCTCCCTCCCCTACGGTATTGCCTTCAGCGTACTTCTTCGCCTGCACGTAAACCTCGTCCAAGCCGAGCGCATCCTCCCGGATCGTGCCGTCGATACCACCATCGCCAGAACGTCCCGTCACATGGCCCATCGCGGCATCGCCGCCGCCGTAGCCCATCGCGATCAGAAGATCGACAACCGCCCGTTCAAGAAACGCCGGCTCGGCATTGCGAACCCGAGCCAGCACCTCGGCTTCCAGGACGGTACGCAATTCCCCCGCGGCACGGTCCAGGGTCTCCTCGGGCGTCTCCCCGGACTCGGTGTCTTGCTGCTCCGGGCGTTCGATACGCGGCGATTTCCGATGTGTCCGATTCTTCCATTCGACATAGGCCGGATACTGAAGCAGCAGCTTCAGGTCGATACGGGTCGGGTCTCGGGACAGCAGTTGCTTGCCCTCAGAAGTTATCCGATAGACGGCGCGACTCACCCGTTCGACCAGACCGGCGTATAGAAAGTGGGTGATGCTCCAACTCACCCGGTCCTTCAGTTTGGTCGTGTGGCCGCCCCGGGTCCTTTCCAACAGGTCATCGGGCGTCAGCCCTTCCGCGGCGGCGACGCGCGCGCACACTTCCGCGACCTGAACATCGCTCCCGTCCGACAATGCCTTGAGGACGGGGAGCATCAGCGACTGGAAATCAGGGACGGTCATCGGAAGCCGCTTTCCTACGCCGCTGACTGCCGGGGCGTCACGCGCTGGGCAATCTCGTGGCCCGCTTCGATCTCGGCCCGGCGAAGCTCCCAGGTCTTCTGCAGGTTCATCCAGAGTTGCGGCGTCGTCCCGAAATACCGCGCAAGCCGAAGTGCCGTGTCCGCGCTCACACCGCGCTGGCCGTTCAGGATCATCGTCACCCGGTTCACCGGCACGCCCAGCGCCTTCGACAGCACATTGGCCGACAGCCCGAGTTCATCGAGTTCGTCGCGCAGAATCTCGCCCGGATGCACCGCCCTCATACCGTTCTTCGCGTTCATGTCAGATGCCTTCAGTGATAATCGACGATCTCCACATCATGAGGCCCATCGTCCGTCCAACGGAAACAGACGCGCCATTGCACGTTGATCCGTATGCTGTGCTGGCCGGCGCGGTCGCCGCGCAGTGCTTCCAGCCGATTGCTCGGCAACGCGGCAAGATCGCCGAGCGTCTCCCCACTGTCCAGCAGGACCAGACGGCGCGCCGCCTGACTGGCGAAATTCTGAAATGCCGCCACGCGCTGACCCTCGAAGAAGCGTCTCGTCTCCCGGTCTCCGAAGCTTCGTATCATGTGCGCCGACTGTAACCTCCATTACGGATACCGTAAAGGACTCCAACCGCAAGGGTCCATTCGCGCCCGTGTCCTCCTACCGTCGCCGGTTCAACCGTCGAAGGCGTCCGGCATTGTGACGCCCGTGGTGATCGGCAGCCTCGTTACTGCTCGGCTCAGCCGTGAGCGAATACGTGCAGCCGTTCATGCTGCTCTACGATGACGGACTGAGCCGCACCGCCGCCAACGGCACACGCGGAGTGGTTGACGAAGCACGTGCACGCGAGCCGCCGCGAATTGATCGCGCGCCTCGTGCTTCCTATAGTGCCGCCCGGAAGCCGCGCGGCGGTTCGGGGACTGTCTCCGCAGGTGCGCGGCGGGCGCTGCCGCTCAAGCGCCGCTCCGGCTAACTGCCGGTCGCACAAAGGCTTTCATCGCCCGACAGCTTGAGCGGTCAGGAGGCGGGGTCAGGACGCCGGTCAGCGTCAGGTTATCATACCCCACGAACTACTGGCAGATGGTATGCGCCAGTGTCGGACTCGGCAGGCTGCGCCTGCACGAGTTGCGCCACACGGCTGCGAGCCATGCCGTCCTGGCGGGCGAGAACCTGCCCCTGGTGGGCCAGTAGCTCGGTCACAGGCAGCACCGGACCACGGCAGGCTATACCATGCAGCCGATGCGCATTTGGCCGAGGGGCTGAGGGCATCGGAAGCATCGTCGCCAAGGCAATGGGTTACGATTGGAGTGTAGAGAAAAGCCAATCTCTGGAGAGGTGTCTGGAGAGATGATAGTCGTCATCGTTACTCTAAACGGATTCTCGAACGCGCCTGTCCAAGTCTACAATTAGCGGCGCGCTTAGTGTCCATCCCCTGTCCTTCAACCCCAGAATCGGCCCCCGATATTCCAAATCTACCCAAACACCTCGAACGTCGTCGACAACCTCTTGTGTTCCTAGAACCCGATTGAGTCTCGCGGTAACCGGCCCATCACGACTTTTCCCAAAGTTGAAGCCGTACCTATGGGGATGCAAACACCGATACAAGTCCTTGTATCCCGATTCCGCCAACGACTCCAATAGTTGCCGTGCTCTTTTCGTTACCGGCTTCTCATCCACATTGAAATCGCCGCAAAAAACGATTCGTTTTGCCGCATCCAAATCTCTGCATACATATCTTGTAAAATCGTGTAGCCAAGCAATTTTTCTCCGTGGCTCTGCTGGCACATAAACTGATGAGAAAATCAGATCACCAACTTCTACCGTCAATAATCTCGCACCATAGTGTTGTTGATTGCGCAAACCGCGCTCAAGTACTTTTGGCCTAGATGACGGCTTTCGAACCAAGATAGCTACGCCGAAATCGTAATGAAAACTTGGTGGAAAAACGACGGAACAGTAGCCTATGCTACTCAACTTATTTGCCGGAAACGTTTCTACCGACCCACGGATTTTTTGAAGCGCCACGAAATCTGGTTTGCGGCTATCCAGCCAGTGGGCCAAATACGGCAGTCGCGTGTTTATTCCATTGACGGGCCAAGTAGCAATTCTTAGGGATTCCAAATGCCCTCTCCGCGGCTGCGCTCTCGCGATGACTGCGTAATCTGGCTCTCTACCGCCGCCTCTGGTTCAGACGACTCCGTGCTCCCTCCGCTGAGCTGAGGTGAGCGGGGACTTATCCTTCGCCCACTCAGTCGAAGAGGCGTCGAATCCGGCCCTTCCCCGGCTCCGTCTGATTCCTCATCTGCTCGCGCCACCGGCGGGCCTCGGCCGCTCGCTGGCGCTCGGCCGCCTGTTGGTAGTCGGCTGCCCGCCGCATCAGCGCCGCGCACTCCGTCGAGGGCTTTGGGACGTAGCACTCGGACGGGACGTACATCCGGTTCCCCTGAAGGATGCAACCGGGAGTCGCCTCGCTGTGGCGCTCGGCAGCCGGAGTCCCGTCCTCGAACAGGTGGGTGTGGCACTGTCGCCGTTCGTGCCCTTGGGCTAGTCCCGAGCACACGACGAGAATCGCCGCTGTGGCGAAAGTGGGCTTGAGCATGCTGCACTCCTCGGCTGACGCCCGGCCCCGGAATGGGGTCCAGTCACCCGCCAGCGAAACCATTCGCCTCTCTGGCACGGTCCCTATTGAGGCATCGGAGACGAAGATATGCCACTCTCAGGAAGATGCGCTATACTGCAACTTGGCGCCAACGCTCATCTACCATGCGGACAAGCTCGGCGATACGCTCCCTGTGCTCTTGCCATCGGCTTTCATCCAAACGGCAGCACCATTGCTCGGACACCTGTTCCGTGACTGGTGCGTTCCCCGGTGCTTCAAGATCGAATGGAATTACTTGCCTCAGCCGTTCGAATTCGTCCAGGCACAATTCTACCGCGGCTGGGAAGAAGATGGCTCGGGCGACTCCCCGCTCCCGCTCCCGCTCCGGCTCCGGCTCTAATATTTCAATTTTGTGAGACCCGGCCGCCCGGGCTCCCGTCGATAGAGTGCGCTTCCGGTGCTTGTTGAACGTAATTCCTAGCTTCGTCCTGTAGATCGGTTTCGAATTCCATTCGAGCACCGAGATGGCGTCCAACCACCAATCGCGCATTCCGTATTCGTCAATCTTTGCGTTTATGGCGTCGCTGCGTATCGCGCGGTTCATCGCACGTCGATTCACATTCTGCTCCTGCTTTTCCTGCCTCCGCGCCTCGTCGCCGCTTTCCATCTGCCTCGCGAGAAGCATACGATCCCCGTGGCGATACCCCAGAAATGTCAGCAGATCGATGTCGGCGCCTTTTGCGGTCAGCCAGTCTGCCATCCGCCGCGCCGACTCATCGGCGCCCAAGCCGACCAGAACGATCCTGACGGGCCTCAGCGACTCCAGTGAGTCCCAATTGTCATGATCGTCGTACCATGCCTCGAAGTTCTCTATATCGTCGATTTCATGCTGGCCCGAATTTTCAGCAATGCGAGTCGATAAATCGGCGTCGCCCAGCGAGTCGAGCCAGGAAGCGTAATCGACCGCCTGTGCCACGGCCTCCCGGGTTAGCGTACCCCGCTTCAATTCGAACACGACGAGCCGGCCTTCCGAGTCGACGCCCAGTAGATCCAGATTTCCGTTGGAGGTCCGCATTTGCCGCCCAACCAGTTCAAGACCGGGCATCAGCAGGGATGGGTTTCGGACGAACACGTCCTCCAGCAGGGCTTCCGTTTCAGCGCGGGCGGTTTCCTCCAGACGACGTGCGTCCTTGGTCGTCTCGTCCAATTCCCAGATTCCGAAATCGTCCATCTCTACCGTCTCCCACCTCTTGGAGCGCGCCGACTCTGCCGGTCCCCGCAGGCGGCGGCAAGGACGTGCTCGATTTGCGGTGCCGGACAGGCCCTCACCGCATGGCCCGACGAATGAACGGAAGCAGGTGAAACCGTGCTCCGTCCGGCAGCGCGGACGCGAGACCTGATCATGCGTGCAGCGCGCCCGCTGCAACTCTTTCCCGACGCGCCTGCGCAAGTTCGTAGCTCGCCTGCATCCGCATCCAGTGTTCGGCGGTGCCCCAGCCGATGTCCTCCAGCGCCAGCGCCATGTTCGCGGACATTCCCGCCTTGCCGTTCAGCAGCCGCGACAGCGTTCCGCGTTCGCAGCCGAGCCGCGCCGCCGTCTCGGTCACGTTCCAGCCCACATCGTCCATGCTCTCGCGGATGAGTTCGCCCAGGTGCGGCGGGTTCTGCATCGGGCCGACGCGTTCGTTCGCGATGTCGTTCATGGTCAGCACTCCCTCCGGTCAGTGGTAGTCGATCAGGTCCACGTCCACGGCCTCGCCGTCCTCGAAGCGGAACACCACACACCAGTTGCCCGAGACGCGAACGCTCCACTGGCCCGCGCGGTCGCCCTTGAGGGGATGCAGCCGGAAGCCGGGCGCGGCGGCGCTGCCCGGATGCGTTGCCTCTTGCAGCCGGAACAGGATACGCCGAAGCCGTGACGCGAGACCGGCGGGCAGCCGCGCCTCGTCGTCGCGCTCGTGCAGCGCCCGCAGCCCCTTGTGCCTGATCCTCATGATTCACTGTAGCGCGCCACGTTACACGCCGCAATCGCCCGCCGTGACGTTGCGACCGGCGGCGCCTCTGCGGAGAGGAAACGTGTGCACGGCCCGTTCCTGCGCTGCGGGAACATGTGCAACGGCGGTATCCGTATAGCCGTCACTGAGGCCGCTATTCGCCTGCACCTCCATCTTGCCTCTCGCCGCCAAGAGTGGAGGCCGGGCCGGAAGCGGGGCGGCGGT
>Ga0209022_1001892_pt1 | contig 19446 bp, 15 predicted proteins | sample PinacodermPK_FD_187300 | JGI IMG/M metagenome (GOLD analysis project Ga0209022, IMG submission 187300) | Host-associated microbial community of the marine sponge Aplysina aerophoba from Gulf of Piran - sponge pinacoderm, lysed by proteinase... | ecosystem: Host-associated > Porifera > Sponge >...
CCGCTGCCGGCGCTGATGACCATGGATGAAGCGCTGGATCCCGCTGCCCCGCCCCTCCACGAGTCCGTCAGCGACGACGCGCCGAGCTTCCCGGGATATCCCGACGTCGACGACGAGGCCAAAAGGTACGCCAACGTGAGCTTTCACTACGAGCGCGGCAAGGGCGACGTCGACGCGGGGTTCGCCGCCTCGGAGCGCATCTTCGAGCATACCTTCGACTTCCCCAAGATCGCCCACTTCTCCATGGAGCCGCAGCTCGCCGTCGCCGAGTGGCGCGAGGACGGATTCACCGTCTGGTCGTCCACCCAGCACCAGTTCATCATCCGCAACGAGCTGGCCGAGATGTTCGAGGTGCCGCGGGAGCGCGCGCGGGTGGTGGTGCCGCTGGTGGGCGGCACCTACGGCAACAAGAACCACACCAAGCTCGAGCCCGTGGCGCTGGCCCTGTCCCGCAAGGCCGGGCGGCGGGTGTTCCTGCACCTGTCGCTGGACGAGGAATCGCGCACGGTGAGCAAGCCCGCCATGCGGGTCAGGCTCCGCACCGGCGTGGACCGGGACGGCCTGCTGGTGGCGCGGGACTGCCTCGTGCACGTGGACGGCGGCGCCTACTCGGACTCGGGCCCCCGAGTGACCCAGAAGGCGGGCTACCGGGCGCCCGGCCCCTACCGCATCCCGCACCTCCGCTCCCACGCCTACACCGTGTACACCAACACGGTGCCGGCCGGCGCGTTTCGCGGCATGGGCACACCCCAGGTGGCGTGGGCCTACGAATCGCAGATGGACATGATCGCCCGGGAGATGGGGTGGGACGCGGTGGAGTTCCGGGTCAAGAACCTTCTGGACAAGGGCGAGGAGTTCGCCCCCGGGGAGACCCTCCTGGACACCGACCTGAAGGAGGGACTCCTGCGCGCCGCGAAGGAGATCGGCTGGGGAGAGGAACTTGACCCGGACTGCGGCATCGGCGTCAGTTGCGGCTGCAAGGACGGCGGCGGCAACTTCAAGATCTCGTCCGCGCGGGTGGAAGTCGACGATGGCGGCGGCATCACCCTGCACGAGGGCACCGTGGAGATCGGCCAGGGCTCCCACACCGCCATGGCGCGCATCGCCGCGCAAGAGCTCGGTGTGCGGCCCACCGCCGTTGAGGTGGCGCCCCTGGACACCGACTCGACCCCCTTCGACATGGGCACCTACGCCAGCAGCGCCACCACGGTCATGGGCCTGGCGGTGCAGAAGGCCGCCGGGGCCGTCCGCGACCAGCTCGTCGAGGCCGCCCGCTCACTGGGCAAGAGCCCCGACGCCGAGGCGACCCTCGCCAACGGCGAGGTGCGCCTGGGCGAGATCGCCTTCCCCTTCTCGGCGCTGGTCCGGCACGTCAAGGGCGCGGGCGGCGTCATCACGGGAGAAGGCCGGCAGGAGAGCGAGCGCGACCCCAACGCCCCGCTCGGCGCCCGGGCGCCGTTCTGGGAGGTGGGATGGGGCGCGGTCAAGGTCCACGTGGACCGGGACACCGGGGAGGTCCGGGTGCTCAAGTACGTCGGCATCGCCGACGCGGGCAAGGCCATCAACCCCCAGGTTTGCCATACCCAGGAGCAGGGAGCGTTCCTGCAGGGACTCGGGCAGGCGCTGTTCGAGGAGACCGTCTACGAGAACGGCCTGATGCTCACGCCCGACGCCCTCACCTACCGCCTGCCGAAGATCTCCGACCTGCCGGACGAGCAGGTCAACATCCTCTTCGAGAACGGCAACGGCGCGGGCCCCTACGGCGCCAAGGGCCTGGGGGAGAGCGGCATCCTCCCGGTGCCGTCGGCCATCGCCAACGCCGTGGAGCGGGCCGTGGGGGTGCGCATCACCGACCTGCCGGTGACCGGCGAGAAGATCTGGCGCGCGCTCAAGCAGTGACCGCGGGTCCGGGAGAAGCCGCCGGCCCTCCCGCCGAGGCGACGTGAACCAACCGGTGCGCAAGGACAGTTTCTACTTCAAGCTCTTCGACCGGCTCGATGCGCGGGGCTGCCCTGTCTGCGGCATCGTCATCGACGACAGCCGCGCCTACCTGGACAGCGTCCTCTACGAACGCGTCACCGACGTGCCCACGCGCCTGGAACTGAGGGAGTCCTTCGGCCTCTGCAACCCGCACACGTGGCTGCTGCGCGATCTGCCGGGATCCAGCGCCCCGGACCTGGGCTTCGCCATCATCGCCAAGGACCTGCTGAACCGCTTCCAGGTCATGGCCGGAGAACAACCCGTTGCCCTGTGGGATAGCCTGAAGGGTTGGCTCGCCGGCGCCGGCTCGCGCCTTCGCGCCAGGCTCAAGAGGACCCGCTGCCCCGCCTGCGTTCACGCCGCCCGTTCCGAATCCGTCCACCTGCGGCAACTGCTGGACCTGCTCGGCGAGACGGCCTTCTCCGAGGAGTACCGCAAGTCCACCGGCCTCTGCCTCCCCCACTTCCTCGTCGCCCAGGAAACCCAATCCCGCCACCCAAATTTCGCACAACTCCGGCAAGTCCAGATCCGGAACGCGGAGTCCTTGCGCGACACCCTCGATCGATTCTTAGAGAAAAACGACCACCGCGCCAAGGACGAAATCACCCCGGCGGAAGCCAGGGCCTGGACCGACGCCATGGAGTTCCTCGGCGGAAAGCCCGGCGTGTTCGACAGCGAGTTGCACGGGCCGAGGCCACGGGGTTGACTCAGCCGTTCGCCCTGAGCGTAGCGAAGCGAAGTCGAAGGGCGCCAACCCATGTCGCAGGGACTTTTCAACATTCTGCCGGGGAATGGCGATCAGTCGCTGATGTCCTGCAGGAACCAGCTTAACGGCAGTTCGTGACCGAGCCCCAGCGCCCGGGCGCCTTCGTAGACCTTGCGGGCCGCCGCCGCGAACTGGATGGGTATTCCCTGGGTCACGAAGCAGGTGACTTCCGCCGGATCCGCCCTCCCCGGATAGCGGCCGAGCACCACGTCGGACAGGAAGACCCTTTTCTCCCTGGCAAGCAGCCGCTCTTCCCGCTCCAGCCATTCCGTGTCGATGGGCTCGTAGCCCACCGCCGGACGCTGCTCGGGATCCGCCACGTGATAGTCAGTCCTGGGCGTGCGGGAGTACACGTACCGGTGGCACCGGCGAAAGACGTCGTCGTCGATCTCGTTGGGCAAAACCGCCAGCACGTGCATGCCGGGTTCCAGCCATTCCCCTCTGATCACGGGCGCCAGCGAGTTGGTGCAGGCCGCGACGATCTCCGCGCCTTCCATCACCTGGCGCGGGTCGTCTACGGCAACCACCGGAACCCCCATGTTCGCGCTCGTGCGGTCGGCGAAGGCGGCCCGGTGCTCCGGATTCGGACTGTACACGCGGATCTCGCGGATGGGTCTCACCCTGGCGATGGCCAGGGCGTGCGCCGTGGCCATTCCGGCGGTGCCGTAGAGCCCAAGGACGGCGGCGTCATCCCGCGCCATGTGCTTGACGCTGATGGCCCCGGCGGCTCCCACCCTCATGTGCTGGATGTGGCCGTCGTTCATGATCGCCAGGGGCGCGCCGTCATCGGTGCTGAAGAGCAGGATGAGGCCGCAGAACTTGCCGGGGGCGACGCAGTATTTCTTCACCTGAGCCCCGGAGGGTGGAAGGATATCGGACTTCATGCGGACGGCGAGGGCGTCCATTTTCGGGAGCGCGGAGGCCATGGGGTCCCAGGTGTACCAACCGTCCCCGCCCGGCCGCGGCACCGAGTGCGTCGCCCGGGTCGCGGTGGCCCGCCCCAAACCCCACTCCCGGTAGGACTCCTCGACCACGTCGATGGTGTCCTCCATGGTGAGGACCCGGGCCGCCGTCTCGTTGTCGATGAAGAGCACGCTGCGTTGCGCGATCTCCCTGTCGGCGTCGGTATTGCCGTGGTAGGTAACGTAGGCGTCGTGGTCCATGTTGCGTCCCCGCTCTTTCATGTGTCTTCAATGGTATTGACCCTTCAATTCGGCTATAGATCGTCGGTGTAAAGGACACAAGCGTGATCAAGGTCGACCCTCACAAATGCGACGGCTGCGGCATCTGCGTCTATGATTGCGGCGCCGACGTCTTCCGCTTCACCAACAAGAAGGACAAGGTCTTTCCCTTCGGCAACAAGTACTGCGTCAACTGCTTCCTGTGCGAGCTGGTCTGTCCCGAAGATGCCATCGAGGTGGTGCTGCGGCCCAAGAAGAAGCGGGCCGCCGCCAGCGGCGGACCTGCCACCAACTCCTGAGCAGGCATATGAGCGACTCCATCCCGACCACCGACTGCGACGTGCTCATCATCGGCGGCGGACTGGCCGCCTGCATGGCGGCGCTGGAAGCCTCCAAGCGCAACATGGACGTGGTGCTGGTGGACAAGGGGCGGCTCGGGCGGAGCGGCTCCAGTCCCACCTCCGGCGGCGTCCCCCAGGCGGCCTTCGGCCACGCCGACCCCCGGGACAGCAAGGACATGCACTTCCGGGACACCATCGTCGGCGGCGATTACATCCCCCACCAGAAGATCGTCCGGGCCATCGTCGACGAGGTCACCGACCGCGTCGTCGAGCTGGAGGAGATGGGGCTGCACTTCAAGAAGACCCCCGACGGCAAGCAGTTCTACCAGGAAAAGCGGCTGGGGAGCTCCTACGCCCGCAGTTGCCCGCCGGTGGGCGGCAGCGTGGGAATGCTGGGCTCGCTCCGCAAGGAGGTATTCAACCGCGAGGTCCAGGTGCGCCAGTGGACCATGGTCACCAAGCTGCTGCGCCGGAACGGCCGGGTCACCGGCGCCTTCGGCATCAACGTGCAGAAGGGCACCTACGAGGCGTACCGCGCCCGGGCCGTGGTGCTGGCCGCCGGCAGCGCCATCGGCATTCAGAAGTACACCAGCGCCAACTTCCTCACCACCGGCGACGCCTATGTCGCGGCGTTCGACATCGGCGCGCCGCTGGCCAACCTGGAGTTCCTGGAGTTCACGCTGATCCCGGCTCCCGGCGGCGAGGCCATCTCCATGGCCGGCCTGTCGCCCTTCACCAGCAAGGGCGGCCGCTTCTTCAATGCCCTGAACGAGCGGTTTCTGGAACGGTACGATCCCGAGCGGCTGGAGGGCACCACCCGGGCCATCCTGGTGGGCGCCACCTACAAGGAGATGCTCGAAGGGCGCGGCCCCGTCTACCTGGATCCGTCCTACATCCCGGACGAGAAATGGGATGACGAGATCCAGTTCGAATACACCCCCAAGCTCGGCAAGGCCGGCGTCAACGCCCGCTCCGACCGCTTCGAATGGGTGCCCGCGCTGCACACCTTTCTGGGCGGCCTGGACATCAACGAGCGCTGCGAGGTCCCCGGCGTCGAGGGCCTCTACGCATCGGGCGAGTCCGCCACCGGTACCCACGGCTCCAACCGGCTCTCCGGCAACGCCATCGCCAGCGCCTTCGCGCTGGGCGCCCGGTCGGGCAAGTACGCGGCGATTTACGCGGCGGACGCGGAGTTGGAGGAAATCGACCCGGGCGAGACCACGGACGAGGCCGCGAGGATCGAGGCCTTCAAACGCGACGAGGGGCTGGACCCCACCGAGCTTCACGAGGAGATCAAGAACATCGCCTGGGAGAGCACCGGCGTGGTGCGGAACGAGCACGGCCTCACCGCCGGGATCGAGCGCTTCCGGGAACTCCGCCACGAAAAGGTCCCTCGGCTCAAGGCCGACAACCTCCGCGACCTCATCAAGTCCCTCGAATGCTCGAACCTCTCCTGGGTCGGCGAGATGGTCGCCGCCTGTGCCCTGGAGCGCAGGGAGTCCCGCGGCCAGCACACCCGCGACGACTACCCCAAAAGGGACGACCTGAACTGCCTCAACTGGATCACGGTGGAAAAGGACGGGGATGAGGTGAAGCCGGTGGTCAAGCCGATTCCGTTTGGGGAAGGCGACCTGAAACCCTGACCAGAGGGTACGCCCTTCGCCAAACGCCGCCACTGTGTTTCGCAACAACGTCGAATCGACGTTACGCGATGACGACCGCAGCAAGTCCGAGAAGCAAGGGGTCGCGTTGAAGCACTAGAGGCCGGCCTTGAGGTCTACTCGTGCGGGACATGCGTTCTCGACTGTGCGTTTGAGGTCAGCGATTCGGCACGGAGAGACGATAGCTCTGAGGCCCGTCAAACCGATGGACTTCCTGTTCGGGGGCAGATACTGCTCCGCCACCGCGAAGAACCGCCACTGGTGGGGATCGCTATGATCGGCATACCCCTCGCGCCTCTCGTCATGCCATGCAAATACATAGAGGTCCGCTGGACGTCCCGGAGAGTCCACCCATTGATTCCCGTCCTCTGTCCAGTAGCCGGTGCGAGGCGCGACGTCGAACCTGGGGGAGCGATACGGCGCCCGTTTCTCACGATCCCATGACTGCCTCGCCGCGGCCTGCTTGACCTCAAGCCGGGCCCCGGACGTATGCTGAATATCCCATGCAGCCCAGTCCCAACCTCGTTCCCAAGTCAGCCACCAGTCCATCCCCAGTGCAAGCACAACCAGGCACTCGACATAGTCGGCCCGATAAACGTTGCTCATGACCGGTGTATCGTAACGGCGCATGAGCGTATCCAGTATTCTACGATGCAGAGAACTATTCTTCGGGGCACCGTCCATCACCGCCTCCTGAGGTGTCCCACTAATCATCCCCGGCGGCTATGAGGTCGTTCAGGTCAACACCCAGGGCTCGCGCCAAAGCCGCGTAGACCCTCAACGTGCCCTCGCGCTTGCCAGATTCGATCTGGGAAAGGTACGAGCCGCTGAGCCCCACCTGCTCGCCCAGGTCCCCCTGAGTCAGGCCGCGGTGTTCCCGCCACACCTTGACGGGACTCTCCCCTTCCGCCAAACGTTCCACCACCTGGACCGGAATCACCTCCTCCTCCCCGCGTGCGAGTTTCTCCTCAAATGCCTTGCTGTCGCGCAGGTCCTCAAGCCACTCCAGCCGCTCCATCAGCGCCCGATACTCGTCGTAGGGAATCACCGCGAAGGCGGGCTCCCGATCACGGTTCGTGATGATCTGGGGCTTCATCGGGTAGATCTCTTCCTTTGGGAGCGATCTTCATCGAGAACACTGGGGGGTAAACGTGAACACTGGAGGAAGCACGTTGCTAAGGAATGGCGGCTCAAAGAAACTACGGATCGTTAACTCGGACGCGGGACAAAAACGGCCATCATCGCCGATCTCCCCTTCCACCCTAATGCCAACGTGCTTCTTGAGCGCCTTCTGCACTACATGCTCCACGTTCTCGATCCGGTGCCCCGAAAGAGGTTCTACTTCGGCCCAGCAGAACCAAGTGCGGTCTAGCATTGCCCTCCCTGTCCGCTGGCGTTGTATTCTCGTCTCGTCTGTGCGCACGGCGGGCCCGCCTTGGTTGAACACCACTACTGGATCTTTAAGGAAGGCGTCCACACTCTTCGGCAACGAGTAACCATCTTCGGGGTTCTTGAACCAGTTTCTCACGTGGTGCGCCCAACGCTCACGAATGTTGCCCTTACCAACATAATAGCCCACGTAGGTGTCGTAGGTGGTTGCCAGCACAAAAAGGTAGACACCTCTGCCAAGGCCGCGCTCGCCCGTCAAGTAGGGCTCGATTTCGCCCGAGGGGATCGATTTCCAATGTAGATCGTAGACGTCAGACACGTTTCATTTCTCCTCCCTCGCCACTTTCAGTACCTAGCGGGCCTTTCTCGGCTCGTCGACGGAAAACCCTCTTCTTGTACTCACCTGTGGGATGTTAGGCGACGATGGTGCGCGGCGAGCGCAGCACACATTTCCACGAGCCGCTGGCGAAGGCTGAGCGGCTCCAGAATCACCACGCTTTCGCCCCAGGTCACTAGATGCCAACAGATTTCTTCAACACCTCCCGCCCTGAAACGGACCGTCAGCGAACCGTCCCCGTCCTCGGTCATGGTCTGACTTGGATGGAATTGAAACGCCTTGGCATCCTGCGCGGCGTCAGCATCAAAGTGGAGCACCACATCGAAGGGTTCCTCCTGGAAAGTCCCGAACGAACGCTTGGCGTACCGCCTCAAATCGAACGCCGAATCGCGCTCGAATGTTTCATCGGTTATCCGTGCTTCGCTGATGTTGCCCAACCGCCAGAGCCTCGGCTCGGTTCCCCGGTCGGTTCGTCCCACCAGGAATACGCGGTTGCCGTAGAGCACCCCGTAAGGCCTTGCCCGTTGGCGGTTCCGCCGGCCCGTTCCTTGGGCCAGATAGTTGAATTCGATCTTGTGGCGCGTGGTGATGGCGTCACGCACCAGCGAAAGCAGGCCCTCCGCGAGGTTTTCTCTGGGGCCAGCCCGCATGGCGAGGCCTTCCGCCTCCATGAGGGCCTCCACGGCGGAATCAAACTCCTCGGGTGAGCGGCGGCGCGATGCAGCCCGCAACTTGACCACAAGTCCACCGATGTGTTCCGCCAAGCCCGGCCGGGCCTGGCTGCCAGCCGCGACTTCCAGGTCGGCCAACTCCTCGGGTGAGATGTGGATGAACGGAAGCAGGGTTCGCGACTGAAGCCGCCAGTGAATGTGACGGTCGCCGCTGTCCGTGTCCACCGTATCCAATGGCCCGAAGGCTGTCTCGACGGCGTCCCGCATCCGCTCCGCTGTGCGCCGGCTTACGGAGAACTCATGCTGGATATCCGCGATGGTCAGGCCGCTGCGGGTTCCCTGAAGATGAATGGCTAGACGGAGGAGTTCTGAGACGCGTTCGTAGCGCATGCCGTCGAAACCTCCACCGACAACACCGACTCGGGTGAAACATCGCGTTCGTCCCGTACTGAGCGAGGATATGCTCCTCACCTACTCAAGCGCGGTCAATGTACCACGGATCGGCATAGCGGTCACCGGTGCCCCCACACCACCGGGTGACTCTCTCGTCACACTGCCGCCACTGTTCTTCGCGGCCTCGTTGCGCGACTACAACGAAATGCAACCGACAGTCATCTTGCACTGGAAGACAATGAGAATAATCCCACTGGCCTGTCTCGGGATTCAAACTTACCGGATTCTTGTCGGTGCCGACATAGCTGAGTAATTTTTTGACGTCGGAGTCCCCAGGATAACTAGTATGGGGCAAAAACTTGATCTCAAAGATGTCGGTTATCCGGCCTGAACTCACAATTACGAGATCGGGCCTGGCGCTTCTCCATGTTGGTTCTGCGACAACGTTAAATTCGTCGAACCTCCGCAGTTCTTCGTGCAGTAAGGCCTGGAGACCTCGCTCTGACCAGCAGAATCCGCGACAGTACTCTTTCTGCACACTACGCCAGATCCGCTCATAGCGTTCGATAATGTTGCCGTTCGTCATGGTTTGTTTCCCGCCTTAAGTTGTCACACTCTCTCAGGTACCGACGTCAGCTTTCCAGCGCCGATCCACCTTGACGTCACATTCCGCCCGTGTCAGTCAGCCGAAAATCTCCCATTTGTGACGGCGTTCCGCAACCTTTCCGCTGCGCGTCTGCTGACAGAGAATTCCTCCTGGATATCGGCCGTGGTCAACCCGCCGTGGCTTCCCTGAAGGCGAATCGCGAGACGCACGACATCGCCGGCTCGTTCATACCTCATGGCGACGGGTCCTGCTACAGTTCACTCGTCCATGGCCGTCGCCATGGCTACAGCCATCCGACGAAGCAGATGATTAAGCTCTGACGGGGTGACGATGGTCACACCCTCCAGCTCTGTCTCCCTCGTGACGGGAATATCGGCTCCGGTCACCACCATGATTGTATCGATGATGCGAAGTTCGGGTCGCAACATCCTCCAGTTTTCGACCGCCCTTCTGACCTGGATAACCGCATCGCCAATATTGAAGGCAGTGTCCCGCCAATCTCTGACTTGTATGGCGATGCCATACCGTACAGTTCCCAGCGGCCCCGGTATGGTAACCAGCATATCTGTAACGCGCTTCTCTTTGGCGACCCCGCAGGTTCTTTCAACTCCATAATTTGGGAACAGTGCCTTGAGTCCTACGAAAAGAAGATTCTCCCAATCCGAGCCTTCGAGCTCTTGCAACAGAATCTGGTGAATCCCTTGTCCGATGTACTCGTTCAACGCCCTCATCACCAAAGTCGATGCTGGTTCCCTAGATCCTTCCTCTCCACCGGAGGTGGACGTTGGCTGCACCGGCGAACGCTGGAGCAACTCATCCACAGACTCAGCACAGTCGCCCATATCCCAGAAGCGCCATGGGTACCCGAGTGCACGTCTCAAATCGCCACGGACATGTTGGCTACGACGGTCAAACCGCGTGACTTCTTCTACGGGGAACTTGTGGCCGTAGTCCTGCAAGTCCGGGTCGATCTCGAAGACGTAGCCCTCGTCCCAATCCGCCGTGGCCCGGACAACAGTCACTGAGTCACGATTTGGCAGGTAAGGAACTAATACGATGTCATCACGTTTCACTTGGCTGAACATCCGAAGATTGGCCAACTGTTCTCTAGGAGAATTCTCTGAATTGAGGTGCTTCAAATTGTTGCTCGGACGGGACCCCCAACCCTGTCTGAGAAAGCCGTTCTTCAATTCTCTCTCATAGAAGTCTGGATGGTCTCTGCAATAGACATCGATTCCGAATCCCCAGTAGCGCACCGTCGCCTCCTGATGGCCTCGATTGGCCCGGGTACCTCCACACGTTTCGAAACCGACTATCCTTCTGGATGACAACTATTGTTTTGTTTGGTTCCGCCTTCTAGAGCGGCTACATCCGAAAGCCGACTGGCTGCGCGCAGCCCGGCTTGGCCTCGCATTCCGCTCCCAGCATTCCCGCCAACGTCCGAGGTTCGCCCAGGCACCCGAGAATCTCCGCCATCCGGCGCACGACCGCGAAGTCCCCGGGTGTCAGGTTGGCGAGCCCGCCTATCGCATTGGGGGCATCCATGTCGAAGTAGATGCGGAACGCGGCTCTTACCTGCCCCGGAGAGAGATAGTCCAGGGCGACCTTGAACGTGAAACGCCGCAGTGTGGCCGGATCGAGTCGGTCGCCGAAGTTCGTCGTGCAGGCGAAGGGAAGCGGGTGGCTTTCCATCCAGGTCAGCATCTCGTTGACCTGGCTCACCTCCCAGCTCCTTTCGGCAAGGTGGCGATCCGCCAGTAATGAATCGGCTTCGTCGAAGACCAGGAACGCTTCGGCGTCGCGGGCTTCGGCAAAGGCCTCGGCGATGTTCGCTTCAGTTCCACCGACCCACATCGACATGAGATCGGATGCACGTTTCTGTACGACTTCCAGGCCGAGCCGGTCGGCGAGATAGCGGACGAATGCGCTCTTTCCCGTGCCCGGCGGCCCTTGAAGGGACAGCGAGAAGTGACGCGTATCGGATGCGACGAGACGGTTCGCGAGTTGCACCGGGTCAACGTCGGCGCGGATCAACGCGGGATCGTACTTGTCCGGCGGCCGTTGAACCGGCGGTTTGTCGCCCGACAGCACTCGTTCAAGTCCGCGCACACCGTGGCGCACATGGGCAAGGGTTCCTCCACCGAGACGGGCGGCGGCGGTGACGCCAGCGGCTACCCCCGGCGTTACGTCAAATTCGCGGGCCAGGGCGTGAACGTCCTCCTCCGACGACTCGATGCCGTGATGCGCGAGTTGTCGTTTCCAAATGCGTGCCCGCACCCTTGGCGGCGGTTGGCGCAATTCCATGGCGAACATCATCCGACGCAATAGAACGGGACTTGTCTGACGGGCGGAGTTCGACGTCCACAGGATCGGCACCGGTGTCTGCTCCAGGAGTCGGTTCATGAACACCTTTGAGCCTCCTGCCCGGATTCCTCTGGACACGCGCGAGCCCAACAGTGCCACCAAGGCAGCCCCCTCGTCGGAAAGCAAGTCCTCCATCTCGTCGAAGAGCAGGATCGAGCGGTGTTCCGGGGCAAGCACACGCTGGGCGAGTCGTAGCTCTTGAAGCCTCTCGTTGCGAGTAGGCTCATCACCCACGTTATCCGACTCGCCAACAACATATAGCGGCGCTGCCAGTCGATTAGCCAGAGTTTTGCAGAACTCGGTCTTGCCGGTCCCGGGTGGACCATAAACGAGGACGTTAACGCCGGTTTCGCCGGTACGCAAAGCTCCTGTCAGGATCCTTTCGACGTGATCGCGGTCCTTGGCCGCATGGTCGAAATCAGACCAGCAAAGGTCGCCTGAATCGGCCCGGTCGAGCAGCAAACGTTTTACGTCCGAACCGGCTTCACTCGGGAACCACTCCAACCGAGTCAGCCGGTCGATGACCGATACATCGCCGTCGTAGTCGATTGTTACAAGCCCGGAAGTCACGAGAGGTGCGTTAGGCGTGAATCGCGCGTCGAACGCGTTGAACGACAAACCGAGAACGCATGGAACAGTCGTGTCGCCTAGCGTGAAGCCTCTCCCACGACATTCCACACCGTCCAATAGGGTCCTCATCATCGAAAAGACCATGGAACCCGTGCGGAGACGTAACAGCAGCTCCAGGATCGCCGTGTCGGTCCGGGAGAGACGCAGCACCCTCGCGAGACTTCGGAGACGTCTTGCCTCCCGGTCCGGACGCACCTGTCTGACCCTCGCCGATTCATTCCGTAGAGACTCTTCCAAACGCTGCCATTCCAACGGCGACACTCTGTTGTCTTTGTCTAAACGGTGCCGTATCGCTTCTTCAGTCTCTTCGCCGGGTCCGAACGGGTATTGCAAATTCAGTTGATCTCCGTGCTTCACAAGCCATTTCACCAAGTTGGTTGCCTCCTCGGTACGATGGTGGAGACGCGAAACCGCGTTCTGCAGATAGGACAGGACGACACGGCGTTCGTAGGTGGAAGGCATGGTATCCCCCTTTGTTGAGACTTCTGTGGGGGAACCTATCAGAAACATGCGTCAGTTTCGGACGCACTAGAGCTGTCGGTCCGGAGATTTTGGTTCGCTCAATCGCCGCGACGACTCTGCTCCCTTGCGGCGTCGGCTGTTCTGGCCGATGTACATTCGCGCCCTTGGGACGCCATGCGGCGTGTCAGGTTCACACCCGTGGGAGCACCGTCGCCCCGAACAATTCCATCGCCCCCAGGATGTCCCTCTGCTCCAGCCCCGGGGTCCAGTCGAAACGCAGCAGCAGCAGATCCGGCTTGAGGGATTCCTCGTAGGAGCGGATCTCTTCGATGCAGTCCTCGGGGGAGCCGAGGATGAAGCGGTGGCGGGCCAGGCGGTCGAAGTCCCAGGTGAGCTCGTCGGGGTTGCCCATGGCCTCGTCCTGGCCCCACTTGACGTAGACGTCGCGGTAGAGCTTGTCGAGGCAGGGGCGGGCCTTGGCTACGGCCTCTTCCCGGGTGGGGGCGACGAAGCATTCCCGGACCATGACGACGGCGCCGGCGCCGGGCTTGCCGGTGTCGGCCCACGCTTGACGGAACAGCGCGGTCTGGTCCCGCAGCTCCTCGATGGCGGAGTGGGGTCCCACCAGCCAGCCGTCGCCGATGCGGGCGGCGCGCCGGACGCCTTTGTCGCCGTTGGCGGCGATCCATACGGGCGGCCGCGGCTTTTGCAGCGGCCGGGGCGCGATGGTGACGTCCTTGAGCTCGAACGCCTTGCCCGAAAACGAGACGTGTTCCTCGGTCCACAGCCGCTGGAGGATCTCCACCCCCTCCACGAAACGCTGGAAACGCTGCTGCTTGGTCAGGTTGAAGGCATCCAGCTCCTGCTGCCGGTAACCGAGGCCGAAGGAGAAGACGGAACGGCCCTCGTTCATGACGTCGAGGGTGGCCAGTTCCTTGGCGATGATGACCGGGTCGTGGAGGCCGAGGAGCGTGGTGGCGGTGCCAATGCCGGCCCGCTTGGCCTCCGCGCACAACCGCCCCAAGAGCGGCACCTGGTGCAGCCGCTGGAAGCCGGGGATGTTGTAGTGCTGGCCCATGGTGATGGCTTCGAAGCCGGCGTCGTCCGCCACCCGGGTCTGCTCCGCCAGCGTCGGCATGAGGGTTTCGGGAGGCTTGTCGATGGAAACCTGGGGATTGAGCTGGATACCGAATCTCATGGTGTGCTCCTGCGGTAATTAGGGAAACGCTGATCGTTTGCCAACGTTGGATGATGGCGTCCTTCGACGTCGCTACGCTACGCTTCCAAGTAAACTGCAAGCTTGCGCCCTTCGACTTCGTTCGGCTGCGCCTCACTACGCTCAGGGCGAACGAGTGGTTTGCAGCCCAGTTACTGCCATGGACCCTGGGCCGTGAGGCCTTAACATGCTCAGGACGAACGGTGGGAACCCGTTCCCGTTCGTCCTGAGCGTAGCGTAGCGAAGTCGAAGGACGCCATTCAATCGACAGCAGTTCCCTAACTCCGGAAAACGCGTGTCTCCGCGCGACGCATTCATTCCTCAAACTTTGCCGTTGAGAGCCCTCCAGACACGCTCCGGCGTGAGCGGCAGCTCGCGAATACGGACCCCCGTGGCCCGGGCGACGGCGTTAGCCACGGCCGGCGCCACCGCGACGATGCCGGATTCTCCCATGCCCTTGGCGCCCCAGGGGCCGGGGCCGTCGGCGTTCTCCATCAAGGCCACCTCGAAACGGCGCGGCATGTCGGTGAAAGCCGGCACCTTGTAGTCGATGAGGTTGGGGTTGAGAGGTTGGCCTCCGTCGTAGAGCAGGCTCTCGCACAGGGTATGGCCCAGGCCCATGATGGCGGCGCCCTCGTCCTGGGCCTCGGCCTGCAGCCGGTTGATGGCCTTGCCGACGTCGGCGACGCTGGCGTAGCGCGGCACCCGTATCTCGCCCGTCTCCCTGTCCACGGCCACTGAAGCAGCGCCCATGCCGGTCTCCCAGAACACCGGGAACTGCGCGGGGATGCCGCCGCCTGCGCGCACGTAACCCCGGCCGATGAACTCGCCCCCGGGCATGGCGAAGTACGCCCGCACTACGGCGCCGTAGTCCATGCGTTGCCCGGTGGCCTCGGCCCAGCCGCCTTCGAGGGTCACTTCACCCGGGTCGCACTCCAGGACCTCGGCGGCGGCCCGCCGGACCTGGTCGAGGAGATCCTCGGCGGCGAACTTCACCGCGGTGCCCATCACGGTGGTGGAGCGGCTGGCGCCGGTGGAACGGTCGAACGGCGTGACGTCGGTGTCGGTGGCGCGCATGACGATCCGTTCCGGCGGCAGACGCAACCCCTCCGCCGCCACCTGGCTCAGAACGGTGCGGGCTCCCTGCCCCACCTCGGTGCTCCCGGCCATGAGCACCACGCGGCCGTCGCTCAGGAGACGCAGGATGGCGGTGGAGACCGGCATGGCCTCGGAGTCGGTGACCCCCACGGCGATACCCAGGTTGTCCGCCGGCGGACCCTTGGCCTCATCCCACTCCACCATCGAGGCCAGCTTGCGCAGGTCCATGTGCAGGTCCGCGTCCATGGGCTTGGCGCCGGGCTTCAACTCCTCATCGCGGCGCAGCAGGTTCTTGAGACGGAACGCCAACGGGTCCAACTCCAGGCCCCGGGCGACGTCGTCCATGTGGGACTCCAGCGGAAAGATCGACTGGGGTCCGCCGATGGAGCGCATGGAGCCCGCGGGCGCGGTGTTGGTATACACGGCGTAAACGTCGATGCGGTAGTGGGGAATGCGGTAGGGCCCGTGGATACGCGTGGCCACGCGCTTGGCCACCCGCGGGCCGTTGTCGGCGTAGGCGCCCGTGTCCAGATACAGCTCCGCTTCCCGCGCCACCACGGTGCCGTCCCGCCGGACCCCGGTCTTGACCCGACAGCGGGACGAGTGGCGCCGGATGGTCAGCATCGACTCGGACACACTCTGGGCCAGGCGCACGGGACGCCCCCCGGCCGTTCGCGCCAACGCCACCGCCAAGGGCTCGATCTTGAAGTAGGACTTGCCGCCAAAGGCGCCGCCGACGTAGGGCACGGTCACCCGCACGTTGGGCATCGGCACCCGGAACATCTGGGCGATCTCGGCGCGGATGAGGAACGGGTGCGCGGAGGAGGTCCACAAGGCGATCTCGTCACCGTCGAACCGGGCCACTGCGGTGTGGGGCTCCAGGGAGTAGTGACAGATCATCGGGAACTCGAAGGTGTCCTCGAAGACCGCGTCGGCCTCGGCGAAAGCCGCGGCGACGTCGCCGGCCTCCAGCCGTTCGTGGTGGCAGACGTTGAGCCGCGCCTCTTCCTCCAGGGAGGCCAGCTCGTGGTATTCCCCGGCCAGGGCGTTGGCATCGTGCAGCGCCGGCGCCTCCGGCGCCAACGCCTCGTCCATGGTGGCCGCGGCCGGAACCTCCTGGTAGCGCACGCGGACCAGCGCCAGCGCGGCCTCGGCGATGTCGCCGCTCTCGGCCGCCACCGCCACCACCGGCTCGCCGACGTAGCGCACCCGGTCAGTGGCGATGAGCGGCCGGTCCCGCAGGCAGTGGCCGTAGTAGGGATCGATGTCCTTGACCGACTCCCGGCTCAGCACGCCGTGGACGCCCGGGAGCGCTTGGGCTTCGCGCACGTCGATGCTTTCGATCAGTGCATGGGGGAACGGGCTGCGGAGGACCCTGCCCTCCAGCAGCCCGGGAAAGTCCAGGTCACCCGTGAACCGCGCCTTCCCGGTAACCTTCTCCGCCCCTTCCGCGCGGCGGATGGATCGGCCGACGGTGGTGAATTGCGCCATCTGGCCGTGTTCGGCGGGGTTACTTCTTGTAGTAACGGAGCTCGAAGGTGATGCAGCCGTTGGGGCTCCGGTAGGGGCCGTGCTTCATGCCCGGCGGGCGGCAGCCGTACATGCCCTTGGTGAACTCCTGGTTGATGCGGGTATCGATGAGGCTGCCCTCGATGATGATGACCTCTTCCCAGAAGTCATGCTCGATGGTTTCATCGGTTTCCACGCCGGCCGAGAAGTTGACCATGCGGGCGTAGTCTCCCGTTTCCGGATCGTGACTCAGGATCTTCTCCGTGATCCCCTCGGCCGCGGCCCCCGAGCCCGCGCCCACGGGTTTCCAGTCGATGGTGCTGGTATCGAAAAACTCTCTTTCTTCCTTCGGCATCTCTTTCCTCCCTTGAATCTTGAATCTAAGGAAACTCTGATGATGGATGATGGCGTCCTTCGACTTCGCTTCGCTACGCTCAGGACGAACGGTTGTGGGACCCGTTGTGGGATCACTCCCCCGTTCATCCTGAGCCCTTCGACAAGCTCAGGACAGGCTTCGCGAAGCGAAGTCGAAGGGCACCATCACAATACGCCGGATTTCTCCCCAACCTTCAGTCGATCAGGACCCGGTCGTTGAACGCCGAGAACGTGGTGCGGATCTCCGGAATCCGGCCCAGCTCCAACTCCGCCCGCACGATGCATTCACCGTCGCCGCCGGCGGCCAATGCCGTTCCCCAGGGATCGGCCACCGTGCTGTGCCCGACGAAAGCCTTGCCCCGGTTGCTGCCGGTACAGTTGCTGGACACCAGGTAGACCTGGTTCTCCAGCGCGCGGACGCGGTTGAACATGAGCCAGGCCTCGAGCCGCGGGTACGGCCACGCCGAAGCCACCAGGAAGACCTCGGCTCCCATGACCGCCATCCGGCGGTACAGCTCGGGGAACCGCAGGTCATAGCAGGTCGAGAGCCCGAGCTTCCCCAGCTCGGTGTCTACCACCGTGGGCGCCTCGCCCCGCGTCAGGAGCCGCGCCTCCTCGGACTGGTACCCGAAGAGATGGATCTTGCGGTAGGTGCCGGCGATCTCGCCCCGCGGGTCAATGAGGACGCTGGTGTTGTAGTAGGCTCCGCCGTCCGCCTCCACGATGCTGCCGCCGAAGAGGTAGCAGCCCTTGGCGGCCGCCTTCTCCCGCAGCATGGAGACGGTGGGACCGGAAAGGGTCTCACTCTGCGCGCCGTAGTCGTCGAAGGCGAAATAGCCCACGTTCCAGATCTCCGGCAGCAGGATCAGGTCGGCCCCGTCCACGCCGTCGATGAGGGCCGCGGCGCGCTGGATGTTGGAATCCTTGCCGCCGTCGTCCATGCCCATCTGGATGGAGGCGACGCGGATCCGTCGGTCTCGTTGGTCACTCACGATAGTTGCCTCGAATGTCGGCAGCCGCCGGGGAGCGGCTACAGGAGCCAGTCCATGGGGTTGATGCTGTAGCGCAACGACAGCTCGCGACCGAGGACGTCATCGGAAAGGCGGCCCTCGAAGGTGGGCGAGAACAGGAGCTTCCCGCCCAGGCTGGGCATGGTCCCCATGTACAGCACCATGCCGTCCAGCGAGCCATCCGCCACCACGGACCTCACGCCGTCGAGAAAGTCGTCCACGGTCAGGAAGTCGGCCAGGGATCCCTCCTGGTAGAGCGTTCGCTGGCCGTCCACCTCTATCCAGCTCTGTAGCTTCAATTGTTCCCAGTGGGGCTTCACGTCCGCGAGGTTCCACACGTCACGGGACACCACCTTGGGACAGATGACCTTGGACTTGGGGATGCTGTCCTTCTCCAGTTCCCGGTCCGTGTGATCGCTGCCCACCGCGATGTAGACCTGGTCCCCCTTGAACAGGAACACCACCTCCACCTCGCCGGAGGTGTCGTTGCCCAGCACCTCGATCTCGTCGTCGGTGGTGACCAACTCCCGGGTCACCGCGAAGTAGGCGGGGATGCGGTCCGGCGCGGCCACGCCGTGGGCCTTGAGCTCCTCGACGTGCTTCATGGCCCCTTCCCGGTTCTTGCCCGTGAACCCCGCGTCCAGGATCCGCGCCACCGGGAAATCCAGGGCCGTGCGGTTTCCGCCGGCTTCAACCACTGTCAGATTCAGCGTACGCAAGTTCGATTCTCCTGTAACGACAGCCTCCGGCCCTTCCCGGTTTCGGGCTTCCGCCGGAATGGCGGGGCGCTATGCGAAATGCGGCGCGATCTTCTCCGCTATCAGATCCACCTGCTCGATGTCCGGCCCCGCCGGCTGCAGCGTGACATGCTCCATGCCCGCGCTCTCCAACACCTTGAGCTTCGCCACGATCTGATCGACACTGCCCACCATGTAGCATTCCTGGAGGTGGTCCCAGCTCCGGTTGCTGCCCATCATGCGCTCGATGTGGGGTTGCTGGATCCGCAGAGCCTCCTCGGGGTCCTGGGTATCCACCACGTAGATGGCCTGCACGTGGGCGAAGCCCAGGGTGGCGGGGTCCCGCCCCACCGACTTCAGGAACTCGCTGACGGTGTCGAGATCCCGCTTGACCCACTCGAGCTTTCCCGACGCGCGGCAGGTGAAGACGTCGGCGTGTTTGGCGATGCGCTGCATCACGGTCTTGACCATGTAGGGTTTGTCCGGCGACAGGGCGTCGGGGATGCGCGAGCCGCCGGCGACCCAGACCTCCGGATACTTGGGCGGCATGGGATCGATGGTGACGTCGTCGAACTGGAAGAACTCGCCCTTGAAGGACACGTTCTTCTCCGTCAGCAGCAGCTTGACCGCGTCGAGGATCTCGTCGGTGCGGCGTCCCCGCTCCCGCAGGTCGATGCCCATGGCGTCGAACTCGGGCTTGCTCCAACCCGGTCCCACGC
>Ga0209022_1001911_pt1 | contig 19294 bp, 19 predicted proteins | sample PinacodermPK_FD_187300 | JGI IMG/M metagenome (GOLD analysis project Ga0209022, IMG submission 187300) | Host-associated microbial community of the marine sponge Aplysina aerophoba from Gulf of Piran - sponge pinacoderm, lysed by proteinase... | ecosystem: Host-associated > Porifera > Sponge >...
ATTACGGTCGGTTGCGGGGTAGATCCATGGCGTTACTGTCCTCAAGACGACGTGCAGAGGGGGCAGATGGCGTCGTTTCTTGCTAGAACGCTTGGGTTGGTGCCGATCCCCTCCGTCAAGCGGAGCTTCGCGAGCATAGAGTCAAGTTGGCTTCATTCGTGTGGTTTGAGAACGGACGGGCGTGTCGAGTGCTGGGGTTTCAACGGCGACGGTCGTGCTGATGCGCCCGGGGGCGTGTTCTCGCAGGTGTCCGCGGGCGGCTATCATTCGTGTGGTTTGAGAACCGACGGGGGTGTCGAGTGCTGGGGCCTCAACGGTGACGGGCAGGTTGATGCGCCCGGGGGCGTGTTCTCGCAGGTGTCCGCGGGCGGCAATCATTCGTGTGGTTTGAGAATCGACGGGGGTGTCGAGTGCTGGGGCCGCAACGCCGACGGGCAAGCTGATGCGCCCGGCGGCGTGTTCTCCCAGGTGTCCGCGGGTGCCATTCATACGTGTGGTTTGAGAACCGACGGGCGTGTTGAGTGCTGGGGCCTCGACCTCGACGGGCAGACGTCAGCGCCACGATCAGCATTCAGGTCTGTCTCCGCAGGGGGGCGGCATTCATGCGGTGTGCGCACCGACGGCCTCGTCGAGTGCTGGGGCCCAAACGAGGCCGGTCAGATTGACGTGCCCAGAGCCGCATTCGTTGCCGTGTCCGTCGGCGCATTCCACTCGTGCGGCCTGAAGACCGACGGCCGAATCGAGTGCTGGGGCCTCAACAGCGGCGGATCGACCAACACCCCAGCCAGCACGTTCAGTTCTGTTACTGCTGGAGGACTTCATTCGTGCGGGATCCTCACAGATGGACATGCCGAGTGCTGGGGCCGAAACGATGCCAATCAACTGGAGATCCCCGGGAGTTAGATGTTTGTTGCATGGGTGGCTGGTGCGAAATGCCGATTTCGCTCGACACGCAACCTTCTGACCTGGGGTTTGATTTCACCAATTTGGCGATTTTGGTAGAAAAACACCAGCCGGCTAGAGCTTGCGCATCACGGTGACGACTTGGCCGAAGATCTGGACCTCGTTGGGCTTGAAGACCATCTCCTGGTACTCGGGGTTGGCGGGGACTAGGACAACGGACCCGTGGCGGTGCCGCAGCGTCTTGACGGTGGTCTCGTCGTCGCCGATCCCCGCGACGACGATCTTGTTGTCCTCTGCGGTCTGTTGGTGACGACAGACGACGAAGTCCCCATCGAAGATCCCCGCCTCGATCATCGAGTCGCCCCGCACCCGCAGCATGAACAGTTCGCCCCGACCGGTCAGGTCTTCGGGCATGGGCACGAACTCTTCGACGTTGCTCTGCGCGAGGACGTCGGTCCCGGCGGCGACGTCGCCGACGAGCGGGATGTGGCGCACCGGCCGGTGCTCCGCGCTGGCGTCGGCCCCTTCGTAGCTGACCTGTATCGCCCGGGGCTTCGCCAGGTCGCGCTTGAGGTAGCCGGCGTCTCGAAGGTTGTCGAGATGGGACTTGACGGTGGCGGGGGAGCGCAGGCCGACCGCTTCACCGATCTCGCGCACCGACGGGGGATAGCCGCGTTCGTTGACGTGGGAGACGATCATGTCGAGTATCTCCCGCTGCCGGGTTGTGAGCGTGTCGGGCATGGCTGCCTCCGTGGGTGGTGGGAATCGCGAATGTGGAAATTACAGGCTTGTAGTTGACAACGAACACCTGTTCGTGTTCAATAGTACCGAACGGATGTTCGACAGACATATGTTCGCCAAACATTCGTTCGATGTCAAGCATCTTCTCGAGATTCTCACCACAACCCCAAAGGCGCCGGTGAGTGTCGCACCCCAGGAGCACTGTCACACCACAGGAGAACAATGGAGCCATGACCGCAATCCTCACCCACCCCGCAGATTCCCGTTCGGTCCGTCCGCGTGCTGCTGACGCCGGAGCCTGTCGGCCTCGAACTGGCCGACCCGCAAGTGTCGGCCCCCGTGTCGTCCAGCCCGCCGGGGTCTACCGGCGTCGTCGCCTGCTCGTGCTCGCTGTCGTGTTCTCGCTGGTGGTCGGCCTCTGGTCGCACGCGAGCTCGTCGCAGCCGACCGGCACCACCGCCACCCGGTCCCTCGACGCGGTCGTCGTGGTCGTTCAGCCCGGCGACACTCTCTGGAGCATCGCCACCTGGCTCGATCCGGGTGCCGACCCTCGTCGACTGGTTGATGAGCTCAGCGACCTGACCGGTTCAACGACCTTGCAGCCCGGTCAACGACTGGTGATCCCCGCCGACCTGATCGGTTGAACCGGTGGCGGCGGTGATCGGCCCGTCAAGGTCGGGTGTAGCGAGCGAAGAGGAGGTCGCCCTCGGTGAGCAGGCGCCTCAGCCGCATTCGGGCGGGTACGGCCTGTGCGGCGCCGGCGACAATTCGCGACGAAGTGCCCCCGGCAAGGATCGGCGAGATGCTGAGGCACAGTTCGTCGACGAGGCCTGCCTCGGTCATCCGGCCGTTCCAGGTCGGCCCCCCTTCGCAGAGCACCACCGCAGCGCCCCGCCGGTGAAGTTCGCCCAACACCGCATCGGGTCGCGGTGCGGGCATCGCCAGGCGGACGATCTCGGCATTGAGCCCGGCGAGTCGCGCGCCGTCCGCGGCTTCGCCGGTGATGACGAGGGTGCGCCGGTCGTCGTCGGTGTCGTGGTCGGTGTCGTCTGTGGTGGCGTCGGCCAGAGCGGGAATCGTCGGGTCAACGGCACCGCTGGCAGTCACGATCGCCAAGCGGGGAGTCGCGGAGCGGCCTGCGGCGAGGTGCCGCTGCACCACAGCCTCGTCCGGGTTCGGGGTGCGGTAACCCTCAGCGCTGGCGGTGCCGGACGCGACCAGGATCCAGTCGCAACTGGCCCGCACCGCGCGGAAAACGGCCCTGTCCGCGGGTCCTCCGAGGCCGCCGCTCGCGCCGTTGATCGCGCTGGCGCCGTCGACGCTGGCGATCATGTTGACCATCACCCACGGCCGGTCCAGCGGTGCAGGCCGAGGATCAGACGAGTAGACATCGAGCGGGTCGACATCGTCGATCCAGGTGGGAAGGATCTGCTGCACGGGTGCCGACCCTACCGTTCTGCGGCCAGTGGCTGCTGGTCGCGCCAATGCCGAACGCCGGCTCGGCATTGTCCGCCGAGCGCTGTCCACCGAGGCGGGAGGACTTGTGGACAGAAACCGCAGAAATCCACAACCAACTCGGGCTGTCATCCACTTATCATCCACAGGCAAGTGCCTCTAGAGTTGTCTGTGCTGTGTGGTTCGGATCGCCAGGATGGTGGTGCGAAACGTCTCAGACGAGAGTCGAATCGGTTCCTTGGGGGCACCAAGCAGGGAATGTGGGCTCCGCCGCAAACTCGTCTTCCCCCTGACCCGGGAAGATCCGGCCACACAGCAAACCAGAGTCCACGACGCTCTAACTTGAAACGCTCTAGCTTGAAACGCTCTAACTTGAAACACCCTCCACTCGCAGAAATTGATCGAGCCAGTCCGAAGATGACGGCGCTCGAAAGGAGCCCCGCATGACGCTTGTATCAGAGCGAGCCAACCTCGCAGTCCAGCGCCGATTCACGGTCGAGGGTGCCGATCCCTTCGCCGACGTGGAGTGGGAGCTCCGCGACGCAAGGCTGATCGATCATCGCGACGGCTCGGTGACCTTCGAGCAGCTCGGGGTCGAGGTACCCCGGTCATGGAGCCAGAACGCCACCAACATCCTCGCTCAGAAGTACTTCCGCGGCACGCTCGGCACGTCGGAGCGCGAGTCGTCGCTGCGCCAGGTCGTTTCTCGGATCGTCGACACGATCACCGCCTGGGGCGAGCGTGACGGCTACTTCGCCGATGCCGCCGAAGCCGAGTGCTTCCGCGCCGAGCTCGTGCATCTGCTGGTCAACCAGAAGGCCGCGTTCAACTCGCCGGTCTGGTTCAACATCGGCGTTGAGGGCGTTCCCCAGCAGGCATCGGCGTGCTTCATCCTCTCGGTCGACGACAACATGGAGTCGATCCTCAACTGGTACGCCGAGGAAGGCCGGATCTTCAAGGGCGGAAGCGGCGCCGGGGTCAACCTCTCGCGCATCCGCGCCTCTTCGGAGGGCCTCGGCGGTGGCGGAACGGCCAGTGGCCCGGTGAGCTTCATGCGCGGCGCCGACGCCTCGGCGGGCACCATCAAGTCCGGCGGCAAGACTCGCCGCGCCGCCAAGATGGTGATTCTCGACGCCGATCACCCCGATGTCGAGGAGTTCATCTGGTGCAAGGCGCGCGAGGAGCGCAAGGCGCACGCGCTGGAGGCAGCCGGCTTCGACATGACCCTCGACGGTGCCGACATCCACTCGGTCCAGTACCAGAACGCCAACAATTCTGTGCGGGTCACCGATGAGTTCATGGCAGCTGTCGTTGACGACTCCGACTGGGCTCTGACCGCCCGTGGCGACGGATCAGTTACCCGTACCGTCAAGGCCCGCGCCCTGTTGCGACAGATCGCGCAGGCGTCCTGGGAGTGCGCCGATCCGGGAATCCAGTTCGACAGCACCATCAACCGCTGGAACACCGCCGCCAACACCGGCCGCATCAACGCCAGCAATCCCTGCTCGGAGTACCTGCACATAGACGACTCGGCCTGCAACCTGGCATCGCTCAACCTGCTGGCCTTCCACAGCGGTGACGGCGTCGACGGTTTCGACGTCGAGGGGTTCGCCCATGCGGTGCGGATCGTCTTCACCGCCCAGGAGATCCTTGTCGCCAACGCCGACTACCCCACCGAGAGGATCGGCGACAACGCCAGGGACTTCCGCCAACTCGGTCTCGGCTACGCCAACCTCGGGGCGCTGTTGATGACGCTGGGAATGCCCTACGACTCAGCGCAAGGGCGGGCCGTCGCCGCCTCGGTCACGGCACTGATGACCGCAGAGGCGTACATGCAGTCGGCGAGGCTTGCGGCCCGCATGGGGCCGTTCAGCGGATTCGACGAGAACCGCGAGCACATGCTGCGGGTTCTCGACCAGCACCGCGCCGCGGTTGCCGACGTCGATGAGCAACAGGCACCGCCACGGATCCTCGATGCCGCACGACTGGCCTGGGACCGGGTGTGTGAGTCGGCTGCCGACGCTGGTGTGCGCAATGCCCAGGCGACGGTTCTGGCGCCTACCGGCACGATCGGCCTGCTGATGGACTGCGACACGACCGGCGTGGAACCCGACCTGGGGCTGGTGAAGCTCAAGCGCCTGGTCGGCGGCGGGACGATGAGCCTGATCAACCAGTCGGTGCCCCGCGCCCTGCGCAACCTCGGTTACAGCCCAGACGCGGTGGAGGCGATCATCGACCACATCAACACCCATCACAGTGCGGTCGGCGCCCCCGGGCTCGACCCGAAGGACCTCGCGGTGTTCGCCTGCTCGTTGGGCAGCGACGCGATCCACTACCTCGGTCACCTGAAGATGATGGGAGCGGTGCAACCGTTCATTTCTGGAGCGATCTCCAAGACCGTCAACCTTCCAGAGGAGGCCACGGTCGGCGAGATCGAGTCGCTGCTCATCGAGTCGTGGCGGATGGGTCTCAAGGCGGTGGCGCTCTACCGCGACAACTGCAAGGTCTCCCAGCCGCTCGTCTCCCGAGACGCTGCCTCGAACCGTTCGGGCAACGCGCCGGAACCGACGGTGCCGGAAGCATCGGCGGAACTCACCCTCGACGGTTGGAACAACGCAACCCAACAAGCCGCCCCGACCGTCCCGCCCAGTCCCCATCAGCCCAGTCCCCGTCAGCCCGATCCCCGTCAGCCCAGTCCCCATCAGCGGAGCGCCGGCCGCGCAGGTAGCGCCGTCGCCGCGCCGCTGAATCAGCCGGTCCGTGAGCGTCTGCCGCGCACACGCACGAGCCGGACGTTCGAGTTCCGGGTCGCGGACTGCAAGGGATTCGTTACCGTCGGCGAATACGACGACAACAGACCGGGCGAGATCTTCGTGCGGGTCTCGAAGCAGGGTTCCACGTTGGCGGGGATCATGGACGCGTTCGCCGTCTCGTTGAGCCACGGCCTGCAGTACGGAGTACCGCTGAGTGCTTTCGTGCGCACTTTCGTGGGCATGCGGTTCGAGCCCGCGGGGATGACCGACGACCCGGAGATCCGTATCGCCACGAGCCTGATGGACTATCTGTTCCGCAGGCTCGCGGTCATGTATCTGAGCGATGAGGAACGTTCCAGTCTCGGAATCCTGACCACCGACGAACGAACCCAACCGACCCTGCCCGGGGTCGAGGAGCAGGTCACCAAGACCGTGCAGGGATCCGACATTCCTCCTCACCGCTCCGCTCCGCCGCCCGCCGCCCAACTCTCCTTCGAGGTTGAGGGCAGTTCGGGTGCGCCTTTCTGCATGTCGTGCGGGGTGCCGATGCAACGCGCCGGCGCCTGCTTCGTGTGCGGTGCCTGCGGAACCACCAGCGGCTGCAGTTAGCGGCACCGCCGCCGAGGCCGGTTGACCGCCGCAGGGGCCGTCCGCCGGGTCAGCTGTCGTCGCTCTCCAGAGACTTCTTGTGGTCGAGGTACTTTCCGACCATCTCGGCGAACTTGGCGGGGTTGTAGATGTCCTCTTCGTACTTCCACTTCCCGTTCCCGGCGTACTTGAGCAGCGTGAAGTTGCCCTCCTCATGAACTGAGCCGTCTCCGGGGTCCGCCATCCGGTTCAGGACTCGGCAGACGATCCAACCCTTCTCCTCGTCGATGACATACCAGTCGATGGGGAAGTGGATCATCTCGTTGTTGGGCCAGAGGTCCATCGTCGCCTGGATCCAGTTGTAGATGGCCTCGCGGCCTCCGAAGGTTCCGAAGTGGTGCTCGATGTAGGTGGCGTCCTCGGTGAACTGGTCGGCCCACTCGCGCCAGTCGTGGGTCGTCGCGGCTCGGAGTCCCCGTGCCTGGTACTTCTCGAACTCGTCTTCCAACTCTTGGCGGCTCCAGCGGCCCATCTCGGTCTCCTGTCGTTGTTGCGTCTCGTTGTTGCGGCGAAGGTCGTTCTAGGCGGTCATTGTGTCAGCCTGCTGCCCGCTGGTCCAGATAGGCGGCGACGGTGTTGAGCGGGGGTCGTTCGTCGACCTGGGCTTCAACCGGAGCGAGGTCGGGTCGAAGCAGGTGGTGCGACCAGTCCGGTCGCCAACCGACGTCGGCGCGGCGCAGCGCCGCGTGGAGGATCTCCATGGCCTGCACGGAGAGTTCGTCGAGCGGGCGATTGCGGTGTACCCGCACGCCGAGGTCGACTTGGGCCAGGCGGTCGAGGCCCACGAGGTCGGCGATGTCGATGAGCAACCCGGTCTCGACCCCGTAGCCGGTGTTGAACCGGACCTGTTCGAGGATGCGGCGCCGCGACGCGTACTCCCCACCGAGCGGTTGACGCACCGAGTTGAGGTGCGGGAAGAGGGTGGCGAGGAGTGGCCGGGCCATCAGCTCGGTGGTTCGCCCCCCGCTGGTGCCGCCGATCTCGGGCCGTTCAAAATAGCCCTTGACCATCGCCACATCGGGGTCTGCCAACAGCGGTCCAACAAGACCCGTCACGCAACTGGGGGTGAACGAAGTGAGGTCTGCGTCGATCCAGACGATCAGGTCTCCGCAGCAGGCCGCCACACTCTTCCACAGGGCGTTGCCCTTGCCGCGGCTCGGTCCTGCCTCGGCCAGCACGTCGTCGACCGCCACGACCCTGGCCCCCTGGGACCGTGCGGTCTGGGCAGTGGTGTCGGTGCTGCGGTCGTCCATCACCACGATCTCGTCGACCAGGCGGACTTCGTCGTTGGCGAGATGGTTGCGGATGGAAGCGACGATGGTGCCCACGGTGGCTTCCTCGTTGCGGGCCGGGATGCACACCGAGATGAGCTGGTCGCCCTTTTGCGCGAGCATCGTGTCGAGCGGGAAACTGCCCGCGCAGTAGCTTGTGACGTCATTCATGCGAGTTCGATCCCAACCCGTAGCCTCGACGCAATGTACTTCGGGGTTAGGCAGTATGCACGGGACGCGCTCCGGGCCCCCGTCGAGGTGGCGCGGGCGCTCATCGACGAGTTCTCCCGCGACCGTGTCGGCGGACTGTCTGCGGAGATCGCCTTCTTTGCCCTGTTGAGCTTCTTCCCGGCCGTGATCGTGCTGGCTGCGCTGCTCGGATCGATGGACGCGGTCCTCAGCGCCGCGGCCGTTGACGATGTCGAGGCCTGGATCGTCGAACAGATCGGCCGAGTCCTCGGTGGCGACAACACCCTCGAGGCGACCGTCAACGACCTCTTCGACCGAAGCAGCGCGGGGGCGCTGACCATTGGTGCGCTGCTCGCCGTCTATGCCACGACACGCGGCTTCACTGCGGTGGTGGGCGCGCTCGACGTCGCCTATGACCATGAACAGACCCGAGGCTGGGTCTCGACTCGCCTCACCGGGTTGGGGATAACCCTGATCTCGCTGACGGTCGCGGCGGTGGTGATGGTTGCTCTGGTGGTCGGACCGCTGTTCGGGGAGGGCGAGCGGCTCAGCGAGACCTTCGGCGTCAGCGCGCACTACGTGACACTTTGGAACTGGCTGAGATGGCCGGTCGTGTTCGTGGTGATGATCGGCTGGGCCGTGATCGTCTACCACATCGCGCCCAACCACCGCGCCCCCTGGAGGATCGAGCTTCCCGGGGCGCTGCTGGCCGCTGTCTGGTGGTCGGTCGTCTCGCTGGGGTTCAGCACCTACCTCAGCATCGTCGCTTCTGGAGCGAACGCAGTGTTGGGGCTGCTCGGCGGTGCTTTGAGCCTGCTGTTCTGGCTCTATCTGATGGCCATGGGGCTGCTGGTCGGTGCGGAGATCAATTCTCTGCTCGCGACCCGCCGGGGGATTCCGCTCGAACGCCAACCGCGCAACAAGTCTCGACGGTGGCGCAGAGGCCGAGCAGATTGACCCCGCACACGACCGCGACCGAGCGAGGCCGTGGCCCGAGCGGCCCTCCGCGGCTTGAGCGACCCTCCGCGGCTTGAGCGGCCCGCCGTGGCCCGAGCGGCCCGCCGTGGCTTGAGCGGCCCGGCGTGGTTTGTGCGGCCGGCCGTGGCCCGAGCGGTTCGGCGTGGTTTGTGCGGCTGGCCGTGGCCCGAGCGGCCCGTGAGCGGAGCGAACAAGAGCGGGTGACAACTGGTGTCAGCGCAGTTCGCTGCTCAATCCGCGCACGTTCTTTGGATACCCGCGCACGTTCTTTGGATACGCTCGACTGATGACCGGATACAGGGCACCTCTTGACGAGATCCGATTCACGCTCCGGCACGTTGCGGACTTGGACGCGCTGGCGAGCCTCGAGGGCTTCGAGCACGCCGACCCCGACCTGGTGGACGGGATCCTCGACGAGTCGGCCCGGTTCTTCGAACAGGCGGTGGCACCCACCAACCGTGACGGCGACCTGGTCGGGTCCCAGCGCAACGAGGACGGTTCGGTAACGGCCGCTCCGGGTCTCGCCGAGGTCTACGAGCAGCATGTGGCGGCCGGTTGGAACGGGGTCGCCATGCCGGCTGAGCACGGCGGCGGCGGGTTTCCGTGGCTGCTGGGCATCGCGGTCCAGGAGATGCTGACGTCGGCCAACATGGGCTACTCGTTGTGTCCGCTGTTGACCCAGGCGGCGATCGACGCTCTGATTCATCATGGTTCGGAGTCTCAGCGGGAGACCTACCTGCCGAAGATGGTGACCGGGGAGTGGTCCGGCACGATGAACCTGACCGAGCCGCAGGCGGGCTCGGACGTGGGGGCGCTGATCTGCAGGGCCCGTCCCGAAGGCGACGGCACCTGGCGGATTGTCGGCCAGAAGATCTTCATCACCTGGGGCGAACACGACATGGCGCAGAACATCATCCACATGGTGCTGGCCCGCACTCCCGGAGCACCGACGGGCACGAGCGGCATCAGCTTGTTCATCGTCCCGAAGTTCCTGGTCAACGACGACGGGTCGTTGGGCGAGCGCAACGATGTCCGCTGCGTGTCGATCGAGCACAAGCTGGGAATCCACGCGAGCCCGACCTGCGTGATGGCCTTCGGCGACGAGGGCGGCGCGACCGGCTACCTCATTGACGAGGAGAACGCTGGCATGTCCGCAATGTTCACGATGATGAACAATGCCCGGCTGTCGGTCGGTCTGGAGGGGGTGGCGTTGGCCGAACGTGCCTATCAGCAGGCTCTGGAATACGCGCTGCAACGTCGGCAGGGTCGGGCGCCGGGGGCACCTGCGGGCGTGTCGTCGGCGATTGTCGAGCATCCCGACGTGCAGAGGATGCTCCTTGACATGCGCTCGGCGACCGCGGCGATGCGGGGCCTCTGCTATCGCAACGCCGAGGCACTCGATTTGGCGGCGAGAGGCCCCGATGAAGCTGCCCGCACGAGGTACTCGGAGCGTGCTGCGTTGCTGACCCCGTTGTCGAAGGCGTGGTGCACCGATCTCGGCTGTGAGCTCACCAGCGTCGGGATACAGGTGCACGGCGGTATGGGCTACATCGAGGAGACCGGCGCGGCCCAGCATTTCCGTGATGCCCGCATCGCCCCGATCTATGAGGGCACCAACGGCATCCAGGCGCTGGACCTCGTTGGTCGCAAGCTGCCGATGCGCGGCGGCGGAGTCGTGGCAGACCTGCTGGCATCGATTGCGTCCACGGTCGAGTTGGCGGCTGAACTCCCGGGCCTGGAGGCGGTTGCCGAGCATCTCGGCGCGGCGCATTCTGCGGCTGCGGTTGCGACCGGGTGGCTCCTCGAGAAGCTGCGAACTGAGCGGTCCGATGCGCTCGCCGGGGCCGCTGCCTACCTGGAGATACTGGCTGTCACCACGGCGGGTCAGGCACTCACCGACGGAGCGGTCACTGCTGTTGCTGCCGCTGCCGGCCCCGAACCTGCCCTCGGCGACGATGTGGCGACCGACCGAGCGGTTCTGGCCCGGTTCTTTGCGGCGAACCGGCTGGCTCGGGTGCCTGGAAATCTGGCCGCGGTGACTGCCGGCGCCGACGACCTGCAAACGGCCAGAGACCGGCTGCTGGCGCAATAGCGGCAATAGGCTGTGCCCACCATGTTCGTCGCTTCGATCCCCAGCCCGTCTCAGAGCTACCTGGAGATCGGCCCGTTGTCGATCCGGGCCTACGGGCTGATGATCGCCCTGGGCGTTATCGCCGCGGTCTGGCTCTCCCAGAGGCGCTGGGAGGCCCGCGGCGGCAGTCGTGACGACGTCACCTCGCTGGCCGTGTGGTGTGTGCCCGCCGGGCTCATCGGTTCGCGGGTCTACCACGTGCTCACCGATTGGCGGTTCGACGAGGGATGGGCGGAGCCGTTCAAGCTGTGGCAGGGGGGTCTCGGCATCCCCGGCGGCATGGCGGCCGGCGTGCTGGTCGGGGTCTGGATCATCCATCGCAGATCCTGGGACAGGCCCAACCTGGTCGATGCGATCGTTCCGGGCCTGCCTCTGGCCCAGGCGATCGGACGCTGGGGGAACTGGTTCAATCAGGAGCTCTTCGGCGGCCCCTCTGAGCTGCCGTGGGCGCTGGAGATCGACGAGCGGTATGCGGCAGCGCGTGGGTACAGCGGCGTGGAGACGTTCCACCCGACGTTCCTGTACGAGTCGCTGTGGAACTTCGGGCTGGTCCTGTTCCTGATCTGGGTCGACAAGACCAAGAAAATCCGCGCTGGTGGACTGTTGGCGGTCTACGTGCTCGGTTACCTGCTGATTCGGCTCTGGCTGGAGACGGTGCGGGTCGATCCCGCCAACGAGATCGCCGGGGTGCGCGTCAACATCTGGATGAGCGTCGTCGGGATCGTGATCGCCGCAGGATGGCTGCTGCTGCGCGGACGCCGCCCTGAAGGCGACGCCCCGGCCCCCGACCCCGCCGCCGACGGTGACTCCGATGACGGGCAGGCCGGCGATGATCCCAGCGCAGACGCGGGATCGACCGACACCCACGCCGATGCCGATGCCGATGCCGATAGCGACGCCGATGCCGAGCTTCTCGCTGAGGACCGACACTCCGAGGGCTGAGGCTGCCGAGGTGGGCGACCGCTCGGGTTGGACCAGATTCGAGACCGACATCGTGGCTGTTCTGGAGCGGCTCGGTGACGGCGACGTGGTGACTTACGGCGAGGTCGCCGCCGAGGCCGGTCATCCGGGTGCGGCCCGCGCGGTCGGGTCGCTGCTGAGCCGTCTGTCGGACGCGGATCTCTGCTGGTGGCGGGTCGTGACGGCCACGGGCCGGTTGGTGCCCGGCTGCGAGACCGAACAGGCGAAGCGGCTGCGCGCGGAGGGTGTCGAAGTTGTCGAAGGCCGTGTCCGGGGGTTGTCCCGCTACCCTTGAGCGGGTAATGGCGCTTTCCGATTCTTCCTCCTTCACGGACTTGGGCCTGCGCCGCGAGATTGTCGAGGTGCTTGTCCGCAGAGGAATCCACTCTCCCTTCCCGGTGCAGGAACTGACGATCCCCGATGCGCTCGCCGGGCGTGATGTCTGCGGCAAGGCCAAGACGGGTTCGGGCAAGACGCTCGCATTCGGCCTTCCGGTGCTCCAGTGCATGCGCCGCGCACGCCCCAAGCTCCCGACGGGGCTGGTCCTGGTTCCGACTCGGGAACTGGCCAGTCAGGTTCGTGATGAACTGGCCCCGGCGGGTCAGGCCGTGGATCGAAAGGTGCTGGCCGTCTACGGGGGTGCCCCGATCGAGAAGCAGATCGAGCGGTTGCGGTCGGGGATCGATCTTGTGGTCGCTACCCCGGGGCGGATGATCGACCTGATCGAACGGGAGGCGATCTCGGTCGAGGGCGTGGCCCATGTCGTGGTCGATGAGGCTGATCGGATGGCCGACATGGGGTTCTTGCCCCAGGTCGAGTGGGTCCTGCGCAACGTGCGATCGGACCGTCAGACGCTGCTCTTCTCGGCCACGCTCGACGGCGTCGTCAACTCGCTGATCCGTCGTTATCAGCACGATCCGGTGATGCACGAGGTGGTCGAGCCTGAGATCACCGCCAAGGAGATGACCCATCGCTTCGTTGCGGTCCACAAGATGGACAAGGCGAAGGTCGCTGCGGCGATCGCCCGTTCGGCTGACCGCACGATCATGTTCACCAGCACCAAGGTGATGGCTGATCGTCTGGCCCGTGATCTCGTGCAGAACGGTGTGAAGGCGGCTGCGATCCATGGCGACCTGCGCCAGAGCAGCCGGGAGAAGTCGCTGCGGGATTTCGGCAACGGCAGACTCCGGGCGTTGGTTGCCACCGATGTGGCGGCGCGGGGCATCCATGTGGACGACATCGACATCGTCGTCCACTACGACCCGCCAGCAGACCACAAGACCTATCTCCACCGCGCCGGCCGGACTGCCCGTGCGGGCGGGACCGGGCTGGTCGTGACGCTGTCGGTCTGGGACGAGGAACTCGAGATCAAGCGGCTCCAGAAGCGGATAGACGTGGTCTCGCCGTTGACCGAGATGTTCTCCAACGATGAGCGGCTCGCCGACCTGGCCGGTTGGGATCCGGCCGCTGCAGAAACCGGTTGACGTTCGGCCGATCCCGAACGGTAGGGTAGAGGTCAACATTCAGAGTGATTCGTGCAGCGCAACCCCGGTTGAGTTGTTCGATTCCGGCAACCTGGGATCGGATGCCCAAGGTGCCCCTCCCGCTTCGGCGGGAATGTGGCTTCGGCTCTCAGAGGCGTCGCAACAAAGTGTCCGGCAAAACCGGTCGCCGAGGGCAACGGAAGGCACCGACGAGATCAACAGTGCATGACCCCGACCACCGCCCACTGCGTTACGACGCCGCTGAAAGGTTCGCGCCCAACCTCGTGGCCTCCGGTGCGTGGCGTCCCGGCGATCCGCTGGGGCAGCGGCGCTTGATGACGGTCACCGACGGTCGCCCGTTCGCTCTGGAGGCGGGGGGCAGGCTTGAGGAGATCACCCTGGCCTATGAGACGTGGGGCGAGCTCAACGCCGACGGCTCGAACGGGGTGCTCGTCTGTCACGCCCTGACCGGCGATTCCCATGCGGCCGGTCCGATCTCGCCGGGGCATGTGGGCGACGGCTGGTGGGACGAGTTCATCGGGCCTCAAAAGGCGATCGACACGGACCGCTGGTTCGTGGTCTGCGCCAACGTCTTGGGTGGTTGTCAGGGCAGCACCGGTCCGTCGAGCGATGTGCCGGGCGAGGACCGGCCCTATGCGGCGCGGTTCCCCCAGGTCACGATCCGTGACATGGTCCGCACTCAGCGTCGGCTCGCCGACCGGCTGGGTGTCGGCAAGTGGCTCGCCGTCGTGGGCGGATCGCTGGGCGGCATGCAGGTCCTCGAGTGGGGTGTGATGTTCGGTGACCGGGTCCGGTTGTTGATGCCGCTCGCGACCTGCGCGGCTGCGAGCCCCCAACAGATCGCCTGGAGCGCGGTCGAGCGGCTGGCGATCGTCAACGACCCGCTGTTCAACAACGGCGACTATTACGACGCTCCTGCGGGGAAGGGGCCGTGGGCGGGTCTGGCGCTGGCGCGTGAGATCTCGCAGATCACCTATCGGACCTCGGTGGTCTTCGATCAGCGGTTCGGCCGTCAGCACGTCGATCAGCGCAATGAGCTTGAGCCCTGGGGCCGCTACCAGGTGGAGTCGTATTTGGATCATCACGGTCAGAAACTGGTGCGCCGTTTCGATGCCAACACCTTCCTGGTGTTGAGCAAGGCGATGGACCTTCACGACATCGGCCGTGGCCGTGGAGGGATCGATGCCGCGTTCTCGAGGCTGTCGAGTCCGGTGTTCACCGCCTCGATTAATTCAGACCTCCTCTATCCCCCGTACCAGCAGGCCGCGATCCGCGACGGCGTCGTCTCGGCAGGCGGGTGCTGCGAGTACCACATTGTCGACAGCCCCCAGGGACACGACGGTTTCCTGCTCGAGTCTTCGCTTCTGGGTCCCTTGATCCACGACGCCATCGCCGAAACCGAAGCATCGGCGTGACCGGGCATCCAGCGGTTGAGCCGGCCTATGACGCCCGCACCGTTGCGGTGAGAGCCGGTCGGGGCCACAACGACACCGCGCTGGCCCCGGTGCTGTGGTCCAGCAGTGCCTTCGTGGCTGACGGTTTCGACCATGCCCGGCAGTTGGCCGGCGACACCACCGACCCGAAGTTCTATGGTCGCAACTCCAACCCGACTGTGGCCGATTTCGAGCACGCCATGGCGGAACTGGAGGGTGCCGAGGCGTCGAGGGCGTTCGCCTCGGGCATGGGGGCGGTGAGCGCGGTCGTGTTGGCGCTGTGTTCGGCGGGGGACCACATCGTCGCCCAGTCGCAGCTCTATTCGCACACGCAGGTGCTGTTGCAGGCGGTGTGTCCGCGTTTCGGCATCGACGTCAGCTTCGTCGACGGCACGGTTCCCGGGGCGTTCGAGGCCGCGGTGGTCCCACAGAAGACCACGCTCGTGGTGGCGGAGTCGCCAGCCAATCCGAAGCTGGCCCTGGTCGACCTCGATCTGCTCGGCGCGATCAAGGGGCCTGTGACTGTGGTCGATTCGACGTTCGCCACACCGATCGCCCAGCGGCCCTTGGAGTACGGCGTGGACCTGGTGGTTCATTCGGCGACCAAGGCGATCGCGGGCCACAACGACGCGATCCTCGGGGTGGTCTCGGGGAGCGAGGAGTTGATCGCCTGGATCCGCGGCTTCGCCATCCTGGCGGGCGCGACTGCGTCGCCGTTCGACGCGCTCAACGGTCTGCGGGGAATCCGGACCCTGCCCATCCGTGTTGAGCAGCAGACTGAGACGGCGACGGCGGTGGCGGCGATGCTGGAGTCGCATCCGGCGGCGAAAGCGGTGTTCTACCCGGGCTTGGAGTCGCACCCCCAATACGAACTGGCCCAGCGACAGCTTGATCTGCCCGGTGGACTCATCGCGTTCGACCTCGCCGGGGGCCTCGAGGCGGCCGCCGGTTTCATTGACCGCCTGCGACTGGTTCAGCGAGCCACCTCCCTGGGCGGCCCCGAGACGCTGGTGACCCATCCGGTGACGACGACCCACGCGGGGTTGTTGCCGTCCGAACTCGCTGCAGCAGGTATCGAGGACGGAACTGTCCGCATCTCTTGCGGTTTGGAGCACGAGGATGATCTCATCGCAGACCTGACCCAAGCCCTCGCCCCGTTCTCCTGAACGCCCGCCCACGGTGTCGGGAGTGCCTGCGGTGTCGTGTTGGCCTTTGGTGTCAACAGGTGCCCACGGTGTCAACAGGCACCTGCGGTGTCGCGTTGGCCTGCGGTGTCGCCAGGTTCTGCGGTGTCGCGTTGGCCTGCGGTGTCGCCAGGTTCTGCGGGGTCGCGTTGGCCTGCGGTGTCGCCAGGTTCTGCGGTGTCGCGTTGGCCTGCGGTGTCGCCAGGTTCTGCGGTGTCGCGTTGGCCTTTGGTGTCAACAGGATCTGCGGTGTCAACAGGTGCCTGCGGTGTCGCGTTGTCCTGCGGTGTCAACAGGTGCCTGCGGTGTCGCGTTGTCCTGCGGTGTCGCGTTGGCCCGCGGTGTCAACAGGGCGGGCGAAACCCGATACCGTCAGCCAGATGAAATGGGTCCAGGCAGGCGCTGTGGCACTGGTGATGGTCGGTGCGCTGCTGTCTGGAGGTGTTGCGGCTGCTCAAGACGGCGACAACGCCCCGACGATCAACCCGGTCGCCCAGACCGAGGGCGAAGTCGACACTTCCGAAGATATTGACTTCGACAAGAACCAGGCTGGGATCGACCGGGCCCGTCGAACACTGATCGCGATCGCCGCGGTGATGTCGGTGGGGCTCATCGGGTACTGGTGGCACACGATCCCTTCTCGGAGGCTGCGGATCGCCACCAAACGGCTCGCTGACCATCGGGCGATGACCGAGACTGCGGGTCCCGCGCAGAAGAACGAGTGACCGGGGCTAGTTTCGCGCTCGGCGTGCGGGTTACGGTTGGGCATGGCAGAAGGACTTGATCTCGACGCAATGTTGGAACGTTTCCGCGTCCGTGCGGAGGCGGTGAAGAAGCGCAACCTTCCCCCTGTCGGTGGCGAGGAGCGGAAACTCTTCATTGCCCAGGCGCAGGCCGACTATCAGGATTTCGCGATGATCGGCGATGCCGAGGCGTCCCTCGACGACGGAATCCTCACCCTCACCATCGACCTCCGCCCCCCGGCCGGTCATGGGTGACAACCCGTATGCGGTGCTGCTGGAGGAGGTGCGGGTCGGCCCACGGGTCGCTCGCAACCGCTTCTTCCAGGTTCCGCACTGCAACGGGATGGGGTACCGAGATGTCCGCGCCCATGCGGAGATGCGGGCGGTGAAGGCGCAGGGCGGCTGGGCGGTCATATGCACCAGTCCCGCCAACTCGGAGGGCGAGTCGCCAAAGAAGCCCGTCTGCCGGGGTTGGCCGCCTGGATTCGGGTGCTCGACTACCGCCAGTCCCAGTTGGATCGTCTGGATCAGGTTGACCACTACTTCCAGAGCGCGATGACTGCTCAGGAGGTGATCTCGTCGGCAGCAGAGAACGGCTTCGACCATGTCGGGGTGGCCACGGGTTCGTCGTGGCGCCGCGACGGAGTGGGCCGTTGGCACACCGCGCCGCTGCCGCTCGGGGATCTGTCGGTGCTGACCCCCGATGACCTGATGGCCGGCAAGCGCCCCGGCGGTGTCGGTGGCGGTGGAGGCACATCGGCGAACATGAGGGTGGCCGTCTTCGATGACGACCACTACTACATGGGTGGCGTGCTCGCTGAGTTGCTGTGCAGCGAGGGTTACGAGGTGGTGCTGGTGACGCCGGCGGTGATGGTGTCGTCGTGGACGGTCAACACGATGGAACAGCATCGGATCGCGGCTCGCCTGCTCGACATGGGGGTGGAGTGCCGTTGCTCGACCACCGTGCTCGGCACTCTGGGCGGGGGCCTTCGCACCGCCTGCACCTACACGGAGAAAGAAGGAGAGATCGAAGCTGACGCGCTCGTGGTTGTCACCTCCCGCCTGCCCGAGGACTCACTCGCCCAGGAACTGTTTGCACGACAGGACCAATGGGCCGATGCCGGCCTCAAGAGCGTGACCGCAGTCGGTGACGCCCTGGCGCCGGGAACGATCGCTGCCGCGGTGTGGTCGGGTCGCCGCTATGCCGAGGAGATCGAAGCTCCCACCGCTGATGCCGATACCACCCCCTTCCGCCGCGAACTGACTGCTGTCGAATGACCCGAGACACCCCGCCGCGACGGCTCCGACGCTGACGACTCGCCATCGACCCGCGCCCCCAGACCGGTCGGTGATTGACGACACCGCTGGTTGCAGGGACTGGCTACGCTCAACAGGCGGTGGAGGCCGCCAGGGGTTGCCATCGCAGTCGGCGCAAGACTGGGCGGGACTGCTACATTCGGGGAGAACTTGCTGGGTCTGAAGTCAATGACAGCATCGAAGAATCGGAGGCATGGGTATGAGTGAAGGGTATTTTGCTCGACGGAAAGCAAGAAAAATGGCTGAACGAGCAGAAGCCGAAGCTGCCGCGAAGCGTCAGAAAGAAAGGGAGCTAAACGAGGCTCGTGAAGCAGAACGCGTACGCATAAAGAATCAGTTGGACATTGCGAGGGACCCGGCAGGAGCGTATGACGAACGGGAGGGGTGCCCTATCATCCCAAAAAGGCACGAAGAGGTAATCGGGATCGTCTCGGATACGGGATTAGTCGAGGTCAAAGCGGGTAGAGTTGAGTACCGTGGAGGTTCTAGTGGGGTGAGTTTTCGCGTAGCCAAGGGCGTTACGTTGAGAACAGGGGCCCACAAAGGTACTGCGTACCGGGAACCTGAAATGCCTCGGGTCTTGTGTGCCGGTGGCACATTGGTCATCACCAACCAGCGGGCTGTGTATGTCGGACCCAAGTACACAAGGGAGTTCGTTTGGGCAAAACTGTTGGCTTTCACAGAAGGGTATGGTGAAGGCGGAACTAGCCTACTGATGCCCGTCGAAAACAGACAAAAGACTAGTGGCGTGTTAGTAGGCGGCAGTTATGATTATGTGGTCGCCCGATGCGAAATGGGTGTAGCGGCACAGCGAGGGACGTTACCACAACTCATCGCTGAATTGGAAGAAGAGTTAGAGGCGTTACAATGACCTGACCGGTGCTGAGAGCTGCCGCTGCTGTGGTCGCCTCGTAACTAGCCAAACCAACTGCACAAACGACGCGTCACCAAGATTGATTCACGCGGGGGATCTCTTCCTTGGTCGGTAATGTCAGTTGTGTTGGTGTGCCGGGGGGTGGCGGGTTTGTTTGCGTCGTTTGGACAGAGGTCGGGGCTGCCCTGGTGGAGGGGTGGGTTAGGGGC
>Ga0209022_1001919_pt1 | contig 19211 bp, 18 predicted proteins | sample PinacodermPK_FD_187300 | JGI IMG/M metagenome (GOLD analysis project Ga0209022, IMG submission 187300) | Host-associated microbial community of the marine sponge Aplysina aerophoba from Gulf of Piran - sponge pinacoderm, lysed by proteinase... | ecosystem: Host-associated > Porifera > Sponge >...
ATTTCATCAGGTTGATGATGTTGGTGTCCTGCCACGGGAGTGACCGTCGGGCGCCTGCTGTGCAAAAGTGCCAGGCGGCACGCGTATCAGCCCATACAGTAAATCACGACTGACACTGCGCAGGCAGCCGCTGCAATCGGTCAAAACAAGAGCAACCGCCATGCTGGCAACGCCCACCCCTTATCCCCGCGCCCTCTTTCGTCCAGCGCACTTTCGTCCAGCGAAGGCGGGAATAATAATGGAAGCCTGAACAAAGGAAGGGAGACCAGCTCTTCGGGGATTTCTGTGGGTTCTTCAGGCTGCTGATGCCAGACGCGCTCTGGTGAAGTGCACCTCATCCGCACCATTGCTCTGGACAATGCCGGAGACTTTGCTATCCATGAAGAGCCTGCAAAGGCAGACGCTTCCTTTGCCAGACCTTCCGGGCGTAGCCAGAGAAAAAGCAATGAACATGCGCATGACATTCTCCGCCGCAACTGGTGCAGCAAAATGCCTCCGGGCGGCCTGACAGAGGAATAGCTGAGGACGATGGAGCTACTGATGAATACCATACCGAGGCCAAGCAAGACGTTGGACGACGAAACACCGCTTGCAAACTACACAAGACAGTTAATTGCGCCAACTTCCTGAACCCGGCAGAATCCCCACCTGACAATACGAGGACATCAAGGACTGGCGTTGACATCATAGCCAACAGTCCTTGCACCACCATGAAAATTTCCCGTAACGCCCCCTGCCCGTGTGGCAGTGGCAAAAAATACAAGCGCTGTTGTGGGGCTGGCACACCGGCTAATGACGACCTCATGCAGCAAGGCGGATTGGCTGAAGCCTTTGCTCAGGCCATAGAAGACAGCGGTGCCTCAACCTTGGACGAAATGAACGCCATTGGACATCAAGTTGGTGCCCAGGCCAATGCGCAACCGCTCAGGGATTTTCTGGGTTTGTCCCCCATGCAAATGGCCAGCCTGTTATATCATCCGCTGGAGTCGCCCCACCTGGTGAGCTTTAACGAAGACTGGGTCCCAAAGCAATCGATGGCTTTGCACCTGTTTGATGCACTGGTCGCCGGCATCGGTAAAGACGGTGTCAAAGCGACCGCGAAAGGTAATTTGTCCCTTAAATTATGCCAGGCTATTTTAGCCGGACTCCCCAAACAGCTACAGGCGGAAAAAATCAGGACTTTAAACGGCATCCGTTCAGAAACTGAATTTGATGAACTGAACACTCTGCGTATTCTGGGCCAGCAAGCAGGTTTGATCAAAAAGCGCAAAAACCATTTTTCCTTGACATCATTGGGCCAGGAATTAACTCGACCTGAGAATAGATCAGGTTTGTTTTCCAGGTTATTCAAAACCTATGTGTCCGAATTCAACTGGGGCTACCGTGATGGATACCCTGCTCTGGAAATCATTCAAATGGGGTGGTTGTTTTCTCTTTACTGTATATCGCTGTTCGGTGACAGCTGGCAACCCGTGCGCCTTTATTCGGATCACTTCATACAGGCATTTCCCTCGCTTCTGGAGGAAGTGGATGAACCGGATTTTTGCTCTTCTGAAGAAAGCTGTTATAGCTGTTATCAGCTACGCACCTGCAGTCGCTTCGCACACTTCTGGGGCCTCATTGACATGCGCAAGATCAAGGATGCTGGTCCAATGTCCTTTGACTATGAGCTGCAGGCACTTCAATTATCCGAGTGGATACAGTTTCATGCATGAACAAAGAAATGCCCAGTCACGGCTGGAACAAGAAAACAAGTGCAAGCGACTGAAACTTCAGAGGTGTCAAATTCCGGGCTGACACCTCTGACTGAATCGTCGTATATCCTCCACAGGAAGTGCTGTTCACGTCAGCTGGAGATGTCATTTCATGGGCCGGCTACAGAAGCAGTCAGCATGAAGATTCACCGGCACAGCAAGGCCACGGCCAGGCCGCTGTGTCGCGCCGGCATCCCCTCGTCTCTTGCTTCACACCTCTGTCTCTTTCGGTTCTGGCAGCTGAACGAACGGTTGCCACTGCAAGCACCGCGCCACGCGTTTGACCGGCTCTGCCTCAGCCCGGGAATCAGGCACCGCCTGCCCCAGGCACGCTGTGCACAAAACCATGGCATTATCGAACCTGTTCAGGCCCAGCTCCCCTGGCGCTCTTTGCTAACGTGATAGAACAACTTTGCCAAGGACGCGCGCCCATGCCCCCCATTGAACGTTCAACATCGTCCTCTCATTCCCAACATTTGACAGCTCAGACAGAAGGGCAAAATCGCTCACAGGACGGGCCTGTAAAATCGCTGCCCAACAGCCCCCCAATCATCGCAGGCCAGAACCTTGGCCAACATCTGGACATGCGTGGCCTGAAGGCCGTGACAATGGTGTTCACACACCCCAAGGCAACCTTTGATCTGGCGACTGGCCGGCTGGCCAGAATGCGAAACAGCAATCCTGCCCGGTATCTGAAAGAACTGAACAACCTGTCCACGTCCGGCAAACACTGCCAGTTCGTGCTGCAAGAAGGGGGCCTGTTAAAAGAAGACAATCCCGACCTCCGGCAGAAAATTGAAGAACAGCAAATAACCAGCGCTATTCGATGGCTGAAACATATTCCCAAGGAAAATTTTCCTGCCAGGCTCCCAAATATGCTGGAGGAGTTTTCAACACGCACAGGTGATTTGAACCTGCACCGCTTCCTGGCTAACCCCGACTCCAAATTCAGCATCGCGATGAGAAAACTCACCAACCAGCTGAGATTGCACAAAAACAATTATTCCGTAAAGAAACTCGAAAGTTTGCAGCATTCTTTAAAGCAGATTGCGCACGCGATGGAATCACAGCAAGATGCAAAGGAATCATTTACCCGTACTCCCTTGGGGAAAATATGCATGAGGCTGGCTGAGCGGGAACAGGAGCTCCGCGAACGCCGCAGGAACTCTGGTAACGAGGATGAGATCAGTACAGCAGAGCAGAGTGAAGACATTCCGCCGCTGAAAGAAAATGATGTGCCCAGTGTCGAGAGACGGCCCTCCCTTGCCTCCGACGGGAAGCCGGATGCCACTGACGAGCCCACAGGCGCTGAAGTTGTTGCAGAAACAGACGCGCCCGGGTCCCCTGAGATTGAGGATGTGATCAATACTGCAGAGCCGGGTAAAGACATTCCGCCGCTAAACGAAGGCGATGAGCCCAGTGTCGGGAGACCGCCCTCCCTTGTCTCCGACGGGAAGCCGGATGCCTCTGACGAGCCCACAGGCGCTGAATTGGTTGAAGAGACAGACGAGCCTGTATCTCCTGAGAATATTAAAAGCTTGCTGACGCTGCTCCTGCAAAACCCCGACAACCAGGACCTTTGGGCCTCCTACGATGCAAAAGCCAAGAATTTCAGTGCCGAACAGGAAATTGACTTTCTCTACGCAGTATTCAAAAAAGACATCCAGCATACAGAAGCGACAGGGCGGCTGCTAAACGCGCTTCTTAAACAAGAAACACGCCATGCGTTCTCAAAAAATCCAGAAGCCATGCAAAAGTATAACGATATCTTCCAGGAGATAGGACGTATAATCGCTTCTGGTGTTTGGAGGGGAAAAGGTAGCGTACCTTTTCAATAGCATTGCGCCAAGTTTGCAACTGAAAGCCGACAATCAGGTCTGTTATTCAATAGCTGGCTCCCATCCAGAAACATAACAGTCTGATTGGCGGATATTCTGGCATCACTTGAGATAGAGTAAAACCGGGTGATGGAGGGCATGGTCATGCTTCCTGACGCTCGCTGCGCTACGCAGGAAACCAGACTTTCAGCGGCATCGAAAACAGATTGCGTTGTCTTTGGAGGCGGCATTGAGAATGCGTTCGACGCAGTAGATTCCATGCTGGTTTGAACAGGGGTTTGCCGGAAATCAATGCCTGTACGGCACAAGCTCCCTCACTTCACCCTGGAACCAGTGACCTGCTATCAGGCTCCAGACACAGGCCGGCACCAGCATGCCCTTCAGTCTGTCCAGCTGTTCAGAACACCTGGTTTGGCCTGCGAAAAACCGCGTTATACGCTCGCCACTGGATGCTGTCCTGGCTTTGATCTGGCACTGTTGCTCAACAGAACACAGGATGCACGACCGACCTGGGCACAGGGCACAGGCCACAGAAAGAGATAAATGGGGCACCACACGGAATACCGGGTTACTGCAAGGCAGCTGGGTTTTGAGTTCCTTTGCCAGCGAGTCAAGGCGTCGATGTGCTTTTACGGTTATGTTTTTAATTATGCCGGGCAGAGTAGACGACATATGAAAGACGTCACTTTGTACTCATAACCCCTTGCTACATCAGCATCAGTATTTTTTTCCCTGCACAGGACTCCTTTGAGTTCGAATCTCCTGCACTCACCGCTGTGTTGCAACGCAGAATCGCCGAAAAACAGAGAACAGAAAGTTTTGTGCTGCAACACATTGTTCTGCCCTGATCTGCGCACTCGTGTATTTTCAATCATGGCGATGAAAATGCCCTGTTCATTGTGCGTACGAATTCTTTTTTTGCGCACCCAAAAACATTTCTCCTGTTGACTTCAAGTCTTGTTTAGGCTAAAAACCCGATGCTCATGCAAACCAGAAAAACGCGCCTTTTTCACAAAACGATGCAATTCCGGCGCAATTCCAGTGCTTTGTGAAAAATAAACAATATATTTTGTGAAACACAAACAAGGTGTCTATGTCTCTGACTCATTTTCGAGCCGAGTGGCTCTCGAATATTCGTGGTGATGTATTGGCTGGTACGGTGGTGGCGCTTGCGCTCATCCCCGAAGCTATCGCATTTTCTATTATCGCGGGTGTTGATCCAAAGGTCGGGCTTTATGCCTCCTTTTGCATTGCCGTGGTGATTTCCATTGTCGGTGGAAGACCGGGCATGATTTCCGCAGCCACTGGTGCCATGGCGCTGGTGATGGTAACACTGGTGAGGGAACAGGGGCTGGAGTATCTGCTGGCAGCCACAGTGCTGACGGGCATTATCCAGATAGTGGCAGGTGCACTGCGACTGGGCTCACTGCTCAGATTCGTGTCCCGCTCGGTGGTCACAGGATTTATCAATGCCCTGGCGATTCTGATATTCATGGCACAACTGCCTGAGTTTGAAGGCGCAGGCTGGCAGATGTATGCGATGGTGGCCGCAGGACTGGGTATTATTTACGGTTTGCCTTACATCACAAAAGCTGTTCCTTCGCCGCTCATAGCGATTGTGGTGCTTACCGCATTCAGCATACTTATGGGGCTGGATTTACGCACAGTCGGCGATATGGGGCAATTGCCTGATACCTTACCGATATTTCTTGTTCCGGATATTCCACTGAATTTTAAAACCCTGATGATTATCCTGCCCTATTCCGTAACCCTGGCGGCAGTAGGACTTCTGGAAACACTGATGACGGCGGTGATCGTGGATGACCTGACCGACACACCAAGCCAAAAAAACCGTGAATGTGCAGGGCAAGGTATTGCCAATATCCTGGCCGGGTTGTTCGGTGGCATGGCAGGTTGCGCAATGATTGGACAATCCGTCATTAACATCAAATCTGGAGGACGCGGCAGGCTTTCCACCTTCTTCGCCGGAATGTTTTTGCTCTTTCTTCTTTTGGTGCTGGCTGACTGGGTCAAACAAATACCTATGGCGGCACTGGTGGCCGTGATGATCATGGTGGCGTTTGGTACGTTCAATTGGGCTTCGCTCAAAAACCTCAAAACCCATCCGAAAACATCCAGCCTTGTCATGATGACAACCGTTATTGTCGTCGTATACACACACAACCTGGCACTGGGCGTATTCATCGGCGTATTGATGAGTGCCTTGTTCTTCGCCAGGAAAGTCTCACGCTTGATGCTGGTAGAAACGGAGCTGGTCGAAGAAGGAAAGCACCGTATTTACCGTGTGTATGGACAGATTTTCTTTGCATCAGCAGATAATTTCTCGGCACAGTTTGATTTCAAGGAAGTACTTGAAAAGCTGACCATCGATATGAGCCAGGCGCATTTCTGGGATTTAACTGGCGTGGGGGCATTGGATAAGGTAGTGCTGAAATTCCGCCGTGAAGGAACAGATGTGGAAATTCTCGGCATGAACGAAGCCAGTGCAACCATTGTTGAAAAACTCGGCATTCATGACAAACCGGATGCTATGGAGCTGATGCTGAAACACTAAAAAAGGCAGGAACCATGGGCAAGATCATCGCATGTCTCGACGGATCAGCATATGCTGACAGCGTCACGCATTTGAGCGCATGGGCACATATGCGCACTGGTCTTGCCATTTCTCTGCTGCATGTGGTTGCCCCTCATTCCGAGGTAAAAATCAAAACCGACCTGACAGGTCAGCTTGGACTGGGGGCACAGTCGACCCTTTTGGAGGAACTCACAAAACGCGATGAAGAACATGGCAAGCTGGAACTGAAAAAAGGCCAAAAGATATTGGCTCATGCGAAGGAAAAACTGGCGACCAGTGGCATCACGCAGCCGGAAGTCCTTCACCGTCGAGGCGCGTTTTTCGAAACAATTACCGAACTCAAGGAGCAGGCGGAACTGATTGTGATGGGTAAACGCGGTGAGCATCACCATGCCGCGCCTGACCATCCTGGCTCCAACCTTGAGCCTGTGGCACGCGTTATCCATAAGCCGTTGCTGGTTGCCAGCCTGGAAACAACGCCAGTCAAGAGATTTCTGATCACCTATGATGGCAGCCCCTCCGCGAATAGAGCGGTGGCGTATGTGGCCAGCAATGTACTGCTCAAAGGCCTGGAGTGTCACCTGCTGACAGTGAGCAAGGCCACACAGCAAGCGCAAGAAATGATGAAACAGGCAAAAGATAAACTGCAAGCCGCTGGCATGAATATTCGCTCCGAACTCAGGCAGGGCACATCAGTGGAGACTATCGTATCTGAATATATTAGCGCGCATAACATCGACCTGCTGGTCACCGGTAGCTATAGCCATTCAAAAATACACAGCCTGATACTGGGCCCTGAATCCGTGACCTCCTGATTCCTGACACAATACTGTTTCTCAACAAGCATGAGACATTGACATCCTCTCCACCCTGAAGGACGGGGCTTGCCGCGCAAGGGGGCAAGAAAGCGGTGAAATGTATCAACAGCTGGGCCGCCGACTGAAGCTTGAGTCGGCGGCCCCCGTATCAACCCATACTCTCGATCACGACCGGCACCGACGGCAGGTTCCGTCGCACAAAAGTTCAGATACAACAATGACACTGTCACAGCGAGGATCCGGGCACCGAACCCGACACGATGTCGTTTAAATCAGGCGTCGGATTTGCTGTCTCTCCGGGCACTTTCCATAGCATTTTTTGCTAATGTGATAGAACAACTTTGGCAAGGACGCTATGCCCATGAACCCCGTTAATCATTCGCCATCCTCCTCCGGCTCACCCCCAACAACGGTGCAGACAGAAAGGGAGAACCTCTCAGCGGACAAGGCAACCAGATCAATTCCGGACGCGACCCCACTCCTGGCAGGCACACCACTTGGCACAAGGTTGCAAATGCGTGGACTGAAAGCCGTTAAAATGGCGTTTGTGCATCCCAAAGCAACCTTTGATCTGGCCTTTGGCCGGTTAGCCACAATGCGGGAGACAAATCCTGCCAAGTACCTTGAAGAGCTCAACGACCTGTCCACGTCCAGCAAAAACCGCCAGTTTGTCCTGCAGGAAGGACAGCTGTTAAAACAAAACCATTCTGATCTGAAACGCCCAATCGAAGAACAGCAACGAACCGCCGCCGCTGTATGGCTTGAACATATTTGTGAGGAAACTTCTCCGGAAGACTTGCCAGACCGCCTGACAGCATTCTCAGAATGCACACGTGATCTCAACATTCCCCGTGTTATGGTTGACCGCCATTCCGAATTTGGCGCTAGCCTGTTAGCACTCTCGCGACAGATTGCACGACACACAGATGATTATTCTTTAGACCAATTCAGAAGCTTACAGGAAGCTTTTCACGACATAGCGTCCATAATCGAAAAAGGACAAAGTACAGATCAAACAACGCTCCCCAGATATTTGAGTAAGACACTCGATCGACTGGACGCTCAGGTCTATAAAATGGAAGAGCCCATTCGTGAAATATATATGGACGCCACAAACGTACGAATACGAAATGCCGCCAGTTCAGAATTGAGCGAAGATGATGGGGCTACCTCCCCCATGCATTTCACAAGTGATCTGAGCACCATTGACGAAGAGATATCCGCTGAGTCTGTGGAAGAGTTACTAACAACTGTTCGGAAAGATCCCGATAACGAAGAAGCCTGGAGCATCTACGACGAAGTAGCTGACAGCCTCAGCAAGGAAGAGCAACGGCGCTTCCTCACCCTGGCGTTAGACAATAATCCTGAACGCACAGAGGCGTCAGTCCGACTGGAATTGCTGGATTTGGTGGTGCAAGAACGCCCGAATCCTTAAAAAACAAGGAAGACAGGCAAGGGGATGCCACCATCAGCCATGCAATCAAGAAACTGACCGGAGGATAGTTGTCTGGTCCCGAACGATTGCATGGACTTGAAATGAATACTTCAGCCCCTTGTCCAGGCCGTTCCCAGGCGGACTATGGCGCAGGCGGACTCAACGGGATTCGTTGCTCTGGCAGACCGCCAGAGCTCAGCGGAACAGCCATAACAGCCAGCACCTGTTCTTTGTCAGCCATTCGTGCTTCGTCATTGCCTCTCTCAGCCTGAAGGCACCTTCCAACGTTTTCCCTGCTGACGCCGACGCCGAAAAAAATCCGACAGCAACTGCGAACAATCCTGCGCCAGCACCCCCGAAACCACCTGCACCCTATGGTTGAGCCCCTCCTGCTCCAGCACCCGGGCCCGGCTGGCCACAGCACCGGCCCTGGGCTCGCTGGCACCATACACCAGCCGCTTGATGCGACTATGAACCAGAGCTCCGGCACACATACAGCAAGGCTCGAGGGTCACATACAGATCACAATCGACCAGCCGGTAATTGGCGCGCGCCCTGGCCGCAGCGCGCAGCGCCAGAATTTCCGCGTGGGCGCTGGGGTCCGTGCGACTGACCGGACTGTTGTACCCCCAACCCAGCAGCTCCCCCTGGCAGACCACCAGAGCACCCACCGGCACCTCATCCAGAGCGGCCGCCAGCCGGGCCAGCTCCAGTGCCTTGCCCATCCAGCGGGCATCTTCCTCCGGCTCAGACAACAGACGCACCCGACTCACAGAAGTTCCAGCACTCCGGTCAAATGAGGACGTCCGCTCGCAGAACACAGCAGGAACCGGACCTCAGCCTCTTCCAGCGGCGTATGGCTGAACTCCACCTGGCCCGGCAGAAACGCCGGCGTTTTGAAGCGGACATCAACGGCCAGCGGCACCGGTCCCGTCTGCTCCATCAGGGCGGCCAGACAGCGTGCCTTCGACCAGAGACCGTGCGCTATGGGGCGTCTGAAACCAAACAGCCGGGCCGTGAGCGGCCACATGTGAATCGGATTTCGATCCCCCGACACGCGTGCGTAGCGGCGTCCCAGATCGGCGGGCAGCTTCCAGCTTTGCAGCACCTGCCAGTGCTGCACAGGCTGTTGTGGCTTCTTGCCACCAGATTCCGGAGTCGCCCGCCGGCTCAGATTGGTGCTTGTTCCCTCCCAGACCAACTCACCATCGGCTTGTATCCGGGTCTCTATGTCAAATTCAAGACCGGCCTTCTGCTCACGAGCACTGCCCAATGTACACTCAATGTGCAGCAGCGCACCCTTTTCGACCGGGCGGTACTGACGAAAACTGTTGCGTATATGGATCAACCCCATGGGCCGAAGCGGCATGGCAGGATCAACAAGAAGCTGCATATGCAAGGGAAAGGCCATCACCTGCGGCCAGCTGGGCGGAAGATAACGGCTTGCCGCAAAATGGCAGATCTGCTCGTAACGCCTGACAGCCGACAGCTCCGGGCGCACACCGGGGACACAGACGCCCAACTGCGGCAAAGTCCCCGAATGTTCTTTTTTGACAGCTGCCCGACCATACAAGGCCAGCAGGGAAGGCACACCGGAAAGAACCAATGTCTGCGTATCAGTCATGTGCTGTTCCTTATAGGGGAAAGGTGCATGGGAGAAAGGTGCAGGATCATACCACCTGTCCCGGACGAGTGCCCGGCCAGTCTGGCGGCGATCTGCTGTATCACCCCCGGTCGCAACTAACCCACAGTCGTGTTGTCAAACACACATGGTCCTGTATCCCCCCCGGAAACAGAACCGACAGAGGACAACAGATCACCATCGAGGAGCCCAGGAGTCCAGGCATGCCGACCTTGCAGACCGCCCCCCGCTCGCCCCATCCCGCGCTGTGCCGCACGGGCACACGCCGACCGCAACCCGGCTCGCCCCGGCCTGCAACAACAGCGAAGTCACAGCTGGCACCGCGCCTTGCCACCCCGGGGCGCACGCCTGCCACGCCCATCGCAGTAGCCAGCACCAGGATGCCAGACGAAGAAACAACACCTGTTACGGGCAGGCTGCAACAGTCTGACACAGCTATTTCAGCGGCTGATCTGGCACCGGTCCAGGCCCTGCCCCCTGAAATCCTGTACCAGATATTTCTCTATCTGCCGCTCTCCAGCCTCAACAGCTGCGCCCTGGTCTGCCACAGCTGGTACGCCAGTCTGCCCCCTGTCAGAATGCGGCTGCCTGCCTGGCTCAACAGCCTGTCCCACAGCCAGCACCCCGAATTCCTGCAGCTGGCAGACGGCTACAGCAGTCGCACACGCCCCTGGCTGGCCAGCCAGCGCTGCCCAGGGCTCCCCCTGCTGGACCGCCAGCACCAGGAGCTGTTACGCCTGCAGGAACGGCTGCAACAGTGTCAGCAGGCACCGCAACAGGTGCAGCGCCTGCGGTACCAGGTCCTGCGGGCACGCTGCCTGTTGTCCGGGCTCATTCGCTACAGCCTGTACCAGCACATGCTCCAGACACCACAGCTGACCTTGCAGCCTGCCCGCATCAGTCAACCCGCCGGCCAGTCGGTGAGTGAGTTCACATTCAGCCGGTGCGGTCGCTGGCTGGCCTCAAGCTACAGCACTGAGGCCACCGGCCCTGCGTTTTTCCGCATTCATGCCTTGCGGGGCACCTGCTGGAAAGAAGAAACGCTGATTCCCCCACCCGACAAGCCGGTGGCAAGCCGCGAATTCAGCCAGACGACATCAACCCTGTTCTTCAGCGCGCACGGCAGTGACCTGGCCACCTGGCACAAACAAATGGGCACAGAAAACTGGAAACGCGTCCAGCTGTACAGCATCAAAAAAGACTACGAGATCAAACGCATCATTCCCATGGTATCTGGTGATCTGATCGCAATGTGCAGGGGCGTGCAGGCGCCAGTGAACAGAATGGTACTGATCTTTCGCCCCTCACCTGACGGGCAGGGCTGGGAGCCGCCGATGCCGCACTTCTACACAACCCGCTGCATAGTGACACCCATGCCCTGTCACAACCTGCTGGCCATAGGAATCGCCAAACTGCCCCGGATGTCCATTTATTACAGCAATCAGGTGCACATCTGGCACCGGAAACCGGTACCAGGCGGGTCGGCCGTCTGGAGCTGTCAGGTATCTGTCCTGCGTGCGCGCCTGATCCCGGTAGCATCCCTGCGTTTCAGTCTGGACGCACGCCATCTGCTGGCACTGCTGTCCGACGGCCAGGTATTGCTGTCGACTCTGGACAGCCAGTACCAACTGCAGGAGCAAGTGAGAATATCCTCCTGTATAGATCCGCACATCGACCAGCTGCACCTGCAGGCCCCCTTTCATCACGACAGCAAACAGTTTGCACTGCCACGCAGTCTGCGCAACATCCAGTTATGGCATCAGAACCAGAGCGACCACTGGCGCGCCGGGGAAACACTCGAGGTGCCATCCTCGCCTGATGACAGTCCTGACGAAAAGCTGCTCGGGGTTGCCTGGTCCAGCGACGGACGACTTCTTGCGCAACGCACTTCCCGACAAGTGAACATTTGGTGCCGGAATCAGACCGGCCATTGGCAACACCAGGTGCAGCGCAAGAATCATGATGCCAATGCGCCCGCACCGAACCTGATGCTGCTGCATGTGCAAGGCGCGGTATGCACCCAGGCCGCCGACCCCCTGCTTCGGCTCTGCATGCACGGGGCAGCCGAAAATGGACAAATTGTCACAAAAAGCGACATGCCCTTCGCGCTGCCACTGACAAGCAGTACAACAGACGGGCTGTCGCTGACAGCAGGCTTCAGCGATGAACCCTTTTCTCTGCGGCTGGGTGGCCCGCCACGCGATACAAACCCTCAAGCTGCACTCCAGCCACCCTGAGCGGACATCGGGCTTTGCAGGGGAGCCAGCGGCCCGCCCGGCTGTCCGTGAGCCACCCCCCTGCCATAGAGAAACGCTATTCCCATGGCCATGGAACCCTGGCCGGACGCCAGCCGGCACGGAGGAACAAACGACCCGCCAGGCTGTCTACAAGCCAGATCCCGTTCATAAAGGAAAGGTACCCTCATGGCCATGCCTCCGGGGGGGCTGATGAACCCGCCAGCCCCACCCACCGCAACACAAGAGCCCAGCCCCCTGCCAGAGCCGGTCGCCTTTGGGCGTGAGATCGCAGCCGCACGGGAGCAGCGCGGCCAGCCGGAGCCTGACCAACCGCAAGTGACCGCATCCCCACCGCAGGCCGGCGTCTCCTCCCATACCGCTGACCGCCTGCCACCCACCTGGTCCCACCTGCCCCCCGAGCTGCTGCAGCAGCTATTGCTCTACCTGCCGCTCTCCAGCCTCAACAGCTGCGCCCTGGTCTGCCGTCACTGGTACGCCAACCTGCCCGCCATCAGAATGCAACTGGCCCGGTGGCTCAGCAGCATCCCCTACCCGCAGCAATCGGCTTTACTGCTGCCACTGGCAGACGGTTATAGCAGTCGCTCCCGACCCTGGCTGGCCAGGCATCACTACCGGCTGCTCCCCCTGCTGGACCGCCAGTACGCAGAGCTGTTACGGCTGCGCAAGCAGCTCCGGTCGTGCCAGCGCGGATCGCCACAACAACAGACATGCCTGAGGGACGAGCACAGGGCACGCACCCTGCTGTCCGGACTCATTCGCTACAGCCTGCACCATCAAATGATCCAGATCGAACAGCTGACTCTGCAGCCCATAGGCATCAGGCAAACGCATAGACAGCCCATGTCCACTTTTCACCAAAGCTTCTGTGGTCGCTGGCTGGCTGCGCACTACGACATTGAAGACAGAGGTCCTCAGTTAAGCATCCACGCCTTGCGTGCGGGCTGCTGGAAGGAAGAGCGCCTGGTGCCCCGCCCAGCCACCCCCTTGATCGACTACCAGTTCAGCATAAGTTCTGCAAACCGGCTGGTGAGCGCACATCCTGATCATATCTGCAGCTGGGATAGGCAAGAGGGTACAGACATCTGGCAAGGAAGGCGCCTGCAGAGCGCACACAAAGGCTACCAATTCGTACAGATCATGCCCATGGCATCTGGTGACCTGCTGACCCTGTCCCGGGCCTTGCGCGGCGCGGCAAGCCTGCTGCAGATCCTGCCTCCATCGTCTGACGGCGCAGGCCAGGCACAACCCCTGTCCCACTTCTACACAGCTGGTTACCTCATGCGACCCAAGCGGGTGGCCAATCTGCTGGCTTTGGCCATGCTGCATCCGCAATCTTGCCCCGGCGGCATCCAGATACACGTCTGGTACCGGATACCGCTATCAGGCAGGACAAGCCCGTGGAGCTGCCAGGTATCTACCATCAAAGCCCACCATAAGCAGGTGACCGCATTGAGCTTCAGCCCGGACGGACGCCAGCTGTTGATCCTTCTGTCCGACGGACAAGTGTGCCTGTCTACCCTGAATGCACAGCACGAACTGCAGGAACAGATGACGCTGCGCTCCTGTCTTGACCGGCACGCCAACGGCCATACCCTGCAAAACCTGTTTCAAAGCAACAACGGCGAACAACTCGCACTGCCCCTTGGCCTGCACCAGATCCAGTTGTGGCACCGGGATGAGAATGACCGATGGCAAGCCGGACAAACAGTGGAAGTGCCCCCGGATCCCGCTGATGTCCCTGGCGAACGGCTGCTCAAGCTTTATTTGCTCAACCAGGGATCCCTTCTTGTCAGACACACGACCAGGCAAGTGAACATCTGGCATTTGAACAACCTTGGGCACTGGCAGCCACAGGTGCAGCGCAAGACGCGGGCTGGTGCGCCTGCACCCTGTGTTTTTGTGAACGAGCTTGCTGGTGTTATATGCACAAAGGCGGACGACCCGGGCCCCAGACTCTGGATTCATGGGACAGATCAGAATGGACGACTGATCAAAAAAGCCGACAGGATCTTTCGTGCGTCGCTGCCAAAGAATGTCGCCTGTCCAGACGGGCTGTTGCTGGTGACCGGTTCCAGGCGGGCGCAAGTCATGCAGCAGCTGGTCGGCCTGCCAACCGACGCCGGGGCACCACGGGGACTGTCAGCCTGACCGGATCCCGGACCACACAGGGAAACAATCGGCCTGCCCGGTTGTCTGAGGGGCAAGCCCCCTCTACTGAGAAAAGGTATCCCCATGGCCATGCCCCCAAGGGCGCTGACGAAACAGCCAGCCCCACCCACCGCACCACAAGAGCCCAGCGCCCTGCCACCGCCAAAGTCGGTCGCCTTTGGGCGTGAAATCGCAGCCGCACGGGAGCAGCCCGAAAAACACACCGGGGAGCCGCCCGACAAGAAGGACCGGAATCCGTCAGAACCGACCGCATCCCCACCGCAGGCCAGCGTCCCCTCTCACACCGCTGACCGCCTGCCACCCGCCTGGTCCCACCTGCCCGTCGAGCTGCTGCAGCAGATATTCCTCTGCCTGCCGCTCTCCGCCCTCGGCCCCTGCGCACTGGTCTGCCGTCACTGGTACGCCAGCCTGCCCAGTACCCGGCGTCATGTGACCACTTGCCTGGAGGAGATGTCCCTGGCACGACGCCATGTCATGCGACACTTTGCTACCAGTTATCGCCTCCGCGCCCTGTCGTGGCTGAAAGCGCACCGATCCCGGCTGGTGCCGCAGCTGGAAGCCCAGTACCGGGAGTGGAACTCGCAAGGTCAGGCGCCCCTGGCGGCATTACAGAACCGGCAGCAAGAGATCAGCCGTGACTTCCTGTCCCTGTTGGTGCATTACAGTCTGCGCCAACAAACAAGGCAACTGTGTCAGCTGAGGCTGGAGCCTTTCACAATACAGCGGCTCCCACGCCCTGTTGCCCTGGCAGAATTCAGCCCTTGCGGCGGCTTCCTGGCCGCAGCCTGCCGCAACGTCCACACCGGCGCGGCCTCCAGCCTGCGCCTGTGTGCCTGGACACAGGGCCGGTGGAACACGGCGGTTCTTGATCCCCCACCAGACGAGCCTGTCAGGGCATTCACCTTCAGCAAGCACCGCCCGGACAGGCTGATCACGGCATCCTGCGACAGAATCATCGTTTGGGACAAAGACGCCGACACAGGCAACTGGCATCGTAGCTGTGAGCGCCGGCACGCGGTGATGAATCCGGTCCGTATTATTATTTCGATGGCCGATGGTGACTTCATCACAGTCTGCTCAGATACTCTCATCGGGAAGTCAATTGAGCTGAATTTCTTCCAGTGCATAGACCAGGCACTCCATGGCAGGCAACAGGTCTACAACTGCCAGGCATTAGTCGTCCCACGCCACAACCGTGACGACCAGCGCCCCCGTTATCTGGCATGGCACACAGAGCTGGGGCAGCTGGCTGTTGTCATGGAGGCGGACTGCCAGAAGCCGGGCCCGCACGGACACACGTCCATACATATATGGAGAAAAGGGATAGCGGAGGGCACTCCCGACAGCTGGGACTGCCAGGTATCAGACCTCGAACCGGAACTGGGCAGCGCCGTCATCCAGGACATCAACTACAGTCCGGACGGTCGCCACCTGATGACCCTGAACCAGAACAACCGCATCTTCCTGTGGGCACTGGATCCGCGCTGCAGACTGCAATGGAAACTGACGGTGACCACCCAGCCTGCCATCGCGCTGCTGAGCGCACGGGCCTGCTTCCGGGCTGACGGCCAGCAGCTGGCAGTGTGCCGCTGCCCCCATCAGATCCAGTTCTGGAATCTGGATGAGGCTGCTGACTGGATTGGCGGGACAACACTGGACATTGTCCCACAGGCCCGGCAAGCCCCGCACCAGTCTGACCGGAAACTGATCCGGCTGCTGCTGTCAGGCAATGGCCAGACGCTCGCACGCTGCACCATGACCAGTCTGGACATCTGGCACAGGGGCGGCACCGACGTCTGGCAGCCGCTGGTGCAACACCAGTCCCCCTGCGCGGCACCACGCCCACCGCTGGCCTTTCTGGTGGGCTCCGGCGATCTGCTGGCCGCAACGGCAGGCGATACCCAGGGAACCTTGTGGCTGTATGGCGCGGATCACGCAGGGGAACTGGTCAGAAAAGACTGCATAACGACCGGCGCTCCTGTCAGTTTGCTCACTGCCAGCGCAGATGGGCTGACCCTGATGGTCTGGTGCAAAAACAGCCGACCACTCTTCCTGCAACCGGCCGGCATGAATGCCGTACAACCGGGACCCCCATAGCAGCCTGAGCTGCGGGAACTGCAGCCCTCTGCGGAGTCCTGAAAACTGGCATCTCTTTCTGAAGGGCTCCTCTCATGCCATACCACAACAAAACTGACAGACGTAGCGCCGACGGAAACCTGCTGCCATTGGCATTGTCCCGACAACACAAGTCACTGAGGGATAACCGCCATGACCACCCCGGCGTGCCCTGTGCCCCGCTCAGACCCACTTGCCGCAGCACAGGAGCTGGTGTCTGGTGAGCTGTCCTGCGCTTCCGCTCCAGGTCACACACTGGCCCTGCGCCCTGCGCCCATGCCCACCTGTCTGACACATATCCACGCCTTGCCTGCTGAGATGCTGTACCGCGTGTTCGGCTATCTCACCTTGTTCTCCCATGGCCAGTGTGCGCTGGTGTGCAGCATGGATCAGCTCTCCCTGCTGCTGGCGGTCCAGAACAGAACGGTTTTCCTGCAGCTGACGGGCCCGCCATCAGCCAATACAGCCGGACAGGATCAACAACAGCAACCCTGTGCAGCCTGGAACTTGCAGGCACTGGTCCTGTCTCAACCGCCACGACTCTTGTCTGGAAGGTCCATGGCCCATGAATGTCTCCCCGCATAGCGCACAGGACACCGGCCTGACAGAAGCCACACCAGGATTCCCCCTGCACAAACAGCCGGGTGCCAGTCACCCACCCGATCCAACAGGGGACAGCCGGGGCTTGACATGCACCATCACAACTTGCCAGCAGGAAGAGCACAAGACTGCACCAGACGCAGGCGCGACAAGGCCCTCATCCCAAAGCCTGGCCTCTATCGCGACTATCCCGGACGAACTGCTGTGCCATATCTTCAGCCTCCTGCCAGTTTCCACACACAGCCAGTGTGCATTGGTGTGTCGCCGCTGGTATGCCCGCCTGCCGGACACCCGCTTGCGCGTGATGCGATGGCTGAAACAGTACCCTTATGCGGATATCGGCAATCCTGATCAGCTGGCGGCCGCTTACAGCTGCCGCACGCGTCCCTGGTTTGCCAGGTTCCGGCATCCCTTTTTGCCCGTGCTGGACCGCCAGCATCAGGAGCTGCTGCGGCTGAGGCAATGCCCGCCGCAAGAGCCCATGCCAGACCCCAGGGCAGGGGCAGCTCAACAGGAGCAGATAGCCCACCAGATGCTGTCCAGCCTTATTCAGTACAGCCTGCAGCGGGAAATACCGCCGGGACAGCTGAGCCCGCGCATTGTCGCTATGCCTTGCCCGCCGACCGAGCGGGTGCTGACCTTCTCGACCAGCCCCTGCTGCCGCTGGCTGGCCATGCGCTGCCAACGCGCTCCCGATTCCATATGCCTGCGTCTGTATGGCTGGCAAAGCGGAAACTGGCAAGAACAAACGCTGCTTTCCCAGCCAGATCAGCCTGCCGCCACCTGTGGATTCGCCCATCTCCAACTCAACAGGCTGTTCAGCATCCATGGTCATGATGTGCTGGTGTGGCAGCCCCAGCCCGATACAGGGCTCTGGTTCCCGACACTCCTGTACAGTGTCCAGTCTCCCTACCGCCCCTTCTTCCTGGCTCTTATGCACAACGGTGATTTTGTCAGCCTGTCCTACAAGGAAGATGAGCATGCGCATTATGTGATACAGACTTCACGCTATCGGGCAGACCAGGACAGCTGGGAACTCCTGCCGGACCGACTCTATGCCAACACGCGCCAATGGATTGCCCTGACGCTGGGTACCGATCTGCTGGCGCTGGTCTTTGGCACCGTCGTTACCAGAGAATCTCCTTTATACAACAACGCACTACTGCTCTGGGGAAAAGGATTCAACGCTGATCACCCTGAGGCCTGGAGCGCACAGTGGTACTTTCTCAAACACCGGAACAGTGCCCTTGTCGGAATAGAGATCGGCCCCGGGGCTCGCCATCTGCTGGGGCTGCTGCTCAACAGGCGGCTGTGCCTGTGGGAACTCGATACACAGAACAAAATCCTTGTGGCGCAGCGGGAGATACAGTGCGACCTGACCTTCCCCTTGTCAGGGGTGGCAGCAGCACCCTTTCGCAGCGATGGGAGACAGCTTGCCCTCCCCGGCGCCCCGTACAGGATCCAGCTGTGGGACCTGGATGACAGCGGTCAATGGCACTGCGGCGCTACACTGGAGACCCCCCCCTCACTGCGAGAACACGTCGGCCACAGGATTCGCAGCCTGATACTGGCTACCGATGGACGCACCCTGGTCAGGCTCACCGAGAAGAGCGTCACCATCTGGCGCCAGGATGCATGTGGGCATTGGCACTTTGTGACGCAACGCCACACACACAGTGCCAATGCCTCCCCGCCGGGTGCATCCCTGCTGCCCTGCGGAGCGGTCTGCACTACGGCAGGGGATGCCGAACCCGGCTTGTGGATTCATGTTCCCGACCATAACGGGCAGCTCGTCAGACAGGTCAGTCTGCCCACTGACCATTCCCTCATCAATACGACGACGGACGGACTGACCCTGATTCTTGGTCATGGGGAATTCCTCAGTTTCCTGCACCTGACCGGCCCCGGCAACGCGGCTGTGCTCCACAGGAATTGACGCTCGCCCTGACACAAGCACACGCGGGGAGGAACTGTGTGGCCTGCCAG
>Ga0209022_1001924_pt1 | contig 19117 bp, 18 predicted proteins | sample PinacodermPK_FD_187300 | JGI IMG/M metagenome (GOLD analysis project Ga0209022, IMG submission 187300) | Host-associated microbial community of the marine sponge Aplysina aerophoba from Gulf of Piran - sponge pinacoderm, lysed by proteinase... | ecosystem: Host-associated > Porifera > Sponge >...
GCTCCCGTCGTCCGTCACCGTCACCTTCACGCTGGGGCCGGTGGTCCCGTCCAGCCGGTCCACGCCCCACTTCTCCCGCCAGTCCTCCTCATCGAGGCCCAATTCCTCCCACATGGGCAGTCCCTCCAGTTCGCTGAACGGCAGGCTGTTGAATATGGGTTCGACCACCGTCGTCTCTCCGCCCTGGCACAATGAGGCGTCTATCTGGAGGTCCAGCCCCTCGTTCCACGGCAGCGCATACCGGTCCTCCGGCGGTCCCCACCAGGCGTCCTCCCAGAACTCCTTGCTGGGATACATCGGATTGGTGGGCAGCAGGATCCGGTGCTGCTGGTAAACCAGCCCTTCGGTCAGGCACTCCGGGCCGATGGAGTGGAAGTACACCAGCAGGGGCCACCGGGGAGCCTGAATCAGGCTCACGTTGAAGCTGCCCGAGCCGCCCTTCTCCACCTCCAGCTCCTGCGTGGACACCTTTACCGAGTGCCCGGTCAGATTCAGCGTCACCTGGATGGACCGGGACCACTCGCTGTGCCCGTAGGAGTTGCCGGCCCGCACCTGGAATTCGTAATTCGAACCGGGCGCCAGGCCGATAACCGTCACGCCGGTGGCCGTCCCGGGCTTCACCTCCCGGGGTTCGTGGACGTTGGACTGCCATTCGTAGTATTCCGCCTCCCCGCCGACGCTGGGCTTGTCCCATGCCAGCTTCACGAAGTTGCGGCCCACCTGGGTGACGCGCAGGTTCTCCGGCTCTCCCGGCAGATCGGCGGGCGCGCCCTCCGTCGTCGCGCAGGCGCGGGCGGCGAAGGGACCGACGCCCCCGGCGTAGGTCGCCGCCACCTGGTAGCAGTATTCCTGCCCCGGCAGCAGGCCGGTGTGCTCGTAGCGCCTGGGGCTGGTGCGGTAGCCGTGCTCCAGCGTCTGCCATGACTCCGGGGAGGCCGGGGTGTAATCTATGCGGTAGCCGGTGACCCGGCCGGCGCCGAACCCCGGCTGGTCCCAGGTCAGGTCGATGCGGCCCCGGCCGTCGGCCGTGGCCGCCAGATTCTGCGGCTGGCCCACCGCTTCGGTGGCGGCGTTGGCGAACACCCAGACGCTCTCGAAGTCGGCGTTGCCCGCGCCGGTCCCCACCGCCCGCACCCGGTACTGCCGGAGGGCCCCCGGCGCCAGCGTGTCGTCGGTGTGTTCGTGGGACGTTGTCGTTGCGGAAAGCACGGTCCGGGTCTGCCCGGCCGGCAGCCAGTTCCAGGTGTTGCCGTCCGTCGAAAATTCGAGGTGGTAGCCGGTGAGGCTCACGTCGGCCACGGCTTCGGGTTCCCTCCACGACAGGTCCACCCGCGACTGGTTGATGGCCCGCGCGGTGAAGTTCCGGGGCGCGCCCGGCGTCAGGTAGTCCCTGGTGGCGGCGGCGAAGGCCCAGTCACTCTTCACGACCACCTGCTCGCTGCCGCTGCCCACCGTGCTCACCGCCCGCACCCGGTACTGCCGGACGGTATCCGCCGCCAGCGAGCTGTCGGTGTGGGTGAAGCTCGTTCCGGGTTGTCCCGTCGCCGTCGCCACGGAGGTCCAGGTGTTGCCGCCGTCCTGGGAAAAGTCCACGTCGTAGCCGGTCACGGTCACGCCGTTCACGGCGTCGGGGGCGCTCCACGACAGAGTTGCCTGGGCGTCGCTGGACCCGCTGGTGCTGAAGCCCCCGGGCGCGCCCGGACGTTTCGCCGATGGCTCGGACCACGGCCCGGGTACATCAAAAATGTTCACCGCCCGCACCCGGTAGGCCGGATTAACGGTCTCGGAAGCCATGTCCACGTACATCGTTCCCACCACATCGTCCGCCACCGTAGTCCAGGAGTTGGCCGACCGCTGCACTTCGTAGTGGGACACCACGTGTCCGTTCAGGGCCTCCACCGCCTGCCAAGTGAGGATCTTCACCGCCTGCCTTTCCGTCGCCCGTACGCCAACCACCGCGTTGGGATGGCCCTCTCCGGTTCCCGAGCGGGCCGTGATGGTCGACGTGTCGTTGTCGCCGATGTAGTCGTAGTAGGCGGCGGTGTGCCAGCTCGCGCCGGTGTTGCCGGTGCAGGCCGTTTCGCTGCTGGCCGCTATGTCGTTGCCGTCGGGGAACGTTAGGCACTTTAGACCCCGGGACTTTCCCCGCTCTCAGCCCACCCCATGATCACGTACAGCATCACCCAGAGGCACTGGCCGATGAATGGGACCAAGAGGATTAGCAACCACCTCGCGCTCATGTTCACGTCATGCAGGCGTTTGACCAAGCCGACGTTGAGCCAAAATAGCACCGGCACCAGCATGAATATGCCGAGGGCGTTCACTATCCCGCCGCCTCCCCCGATCGCGGCCAAGACCGCGATTAGGCCGAGAACATGCGAAGGGATTAGGTAACGAGTCCAATAGGCTTTGCGGCCAATGCGTCCGTGAAAGGGGAAAGTGAGAAGGTACATACGGGGAACCCCCTTTTGTGTGTCTACGTTCAACGTTGGCCTACCACCACCTGAGTCGGTGATACAGCCCCTTCAAAATTAGGAACAGCCCGAAGCCTGCACCAACTAGCGCGGCCCGGCCAACATTCTCGAGGAGGCCCCCTATCGGCCCTGGTTCGCCACCTATCAGAGTCGCCGGAATAAATACTGCGGCAACCACGAGTACCGCCGCACCGAATATGCTCGCTCCCCAGCGCACGGTCTTCAACCAATCTCCTTGTTCCCCTTTTCTTGCGCCCTTTTTGGCATCTCTTTCCTGCCGCCGGAGCGCGGGCATCTTCTCCTTAACTTCGGCGATTAGGTTCTCCGCGTATTCCTCTGTGTAGCCCCTGTCCACGAGATCATTCTTAATGGCGCGCTCGGACTTGCGCTGCCTGAGTTGCTGATAGACTTCATCGGCCAGATTAGTTGCCATCATGATTCCTCCTTGTGAGCTTCGCCCTGTTGGTTGTGTTAGCGATCTTCGGCGTAGGGAGAGGCAAAATACTGGACCCGCTTGGTGGGAACCTCTTGAATCCAGTCCGGCCCTGCCGGTTGGAACCTTCGGAGGGTGATTTGATGACAGCCTACGTCGAAAGGCAGGAAGTCCCTCAGGCAATAGTCCTGAATGTCCATGTACGATACAAGAAGCGAGTAACAGCGACGCCTCTTGAACGTGTCCTCAGGGATTCTAGCGATGATCATGGCGTTCTTGTCACTGGTGCTTGCGGCTATCGGAGCATGAGCGAAAAAGTGGCTTCTGCGCGGCGCAGGGATATCTTGGTAACACCCCAAGAGCGAGAACGGCTCGCCATCCGCCCAGAAAGTTGGGCCGGATTCAAGCTGTCCGATTTTCGCAATCCTGTGTGGGTCTGTCGAACTAGGATGGGACAAGCCCGGGGTGGGCGTGGGCGCAGGAGTTGGCGTTGTCGTTGGTCGGGGTGTTGGCGTCGCAGGTAGTGGCGTGGCGGTGACTGTGATCCTGATTACTTCGGGTGGTGGTGGTGTGGGTGCAGGGGAGCGTTCGGCGCAAGCCAGGGTAAGACAAGTGGTCAGGAGCAAGAGCCAAAGAAACCAAAGGCGCATCGGGAGCCTCCTTGCCGAGAATAAGGCTACTTGCGACAGGAACCCCATCCATAGCTTGCGCCAGCAAGGAGGCACGAAGGCCAAATCCTCGATAGCGCAAGCGGCCTGGTAGGCCAATGGGCATTGGGTCGTGAGTTTCCTGTCGCGCGGTAATGGTATCACCCAAATCCGGGAGTCTGTCAATATGGGGCGTTAGCGGCGTGTTTTGATACTTCATCCCAACGTTTGACAGACGCCCTCGTGCGGGCCTACGGTAAATTCTGACGTCTGTCAGAGAACAAAGGAGGTGAAGAGATGAAGAACAAGCATTCTCCCGGCCATAAAGGGTGACCGGGAGAATGTGGTGAAGGAGATGGGAACTCCATCTACAACAATTAGCACATATGAGCTGACAAATACACAATTACCCAAACTTAAGAAGGTGAAAAAATGGGAAAAAACTCCATCACCGGCCCGGCCATTGCGCTCTACGGTCCGATAAATGGGACCTGTCATTGCGAGGCCAAGTGCCCGGTCAAACCTAGGACCAAGAGGCGGGTCTTTGCTCAGGGACACGACGCCAGATTTAGGTCAAACCACAAGTACCTACCTAGTGTTGGGAAATGGGTTTACGAAAAGCGTAATCAAAAGCGCAGGAGCCGCCGAAATATTGACAAACAGGCATCCCCCGTGGTAAAATCGAAGCATAATCAGAAGCAGGGGAAAGAGGAAATGGTCGCCGGAACGAAGACCAAGAAGCAAAGCGGGCTTTCTCGCCAGGAAAAAGATGAACAGGACGTAATCGGCATTTTCCAGTTCAATCGCCTGTTTCCCGATGAGGAAGCAGCAATCGCCTTCGTGGAGGAGAGACGCTGGAACGGCACCCCGGAATGTCCCCGCTGTGCTTCAACGAACGTTTACAGGGTCGAGAACAAGAAGCCCCAGTCTCACAGGTGCAGGCCCTGCAAGCGCTATTTCAGCGTTAAGACCAACACAGTCTTTCAGGGAACCCAAATTCCGATGGTGAAATGGCTTCTGGGGATCCACCTCATGCACAGTTCCCGCAAGGCAACTTCATCGTGAACTTGAAATTTCCGCCCCTGCCGCCTGGCATCTGGGTCACCGGATTCGTAAGGCTATGGAGTCCAAAGAGATTCCGTGGCTTGAAGGGATAGTTCAGATTGATGAAGCCTATCTTGGCGGTAAGCCTAAGAACATGCACCGCGACAAGAGAGAAAAGCTTCGTGATAACCGCGACAAGAACAAGATGATGGTCATCGGATTCCGTGACCACGAGGGCAAGATGCTGGCTTTCCCCATCGCCCGCCCAAATTCCAGCATTATCCGTGATGCGGTCAGAGACCACGTTAAGAAGGGCTCAACAATCCTCACGGATGGATTGCCGGCTTACCGACCCCTCGGACGGGAAGGCTACAAACACGAATGGGTTGACCATTCGGTGGGTGAATACGTCCGGGGCATGGCGACCACCAACGGCGTTGAAAGTTTTTGGGCCCTGCTCAAAAAGGGATACGAAGGGACGTACCACCGGATGGCTATTTACCACATTAGAAGGTACGTGAACGAGTTCAGCTACCGGTACAACATAGGGCAAGGCTGTGGGCCACGGACGATTGGGAAATTGCTCGACAATGCCGTGGGATGCAGGCTCAAGTACCGGGTCCTGAGAGGACTCCAGCCCGCAGATTGTTTGGCTAATGCCTAAGTGTCATCACTTGCCGCAATACTTCCTATTTCGTTTTGCCCCCTGACAGGGCGTCACCCACTATACAGCGTTTCAGGCCTGTGGTATAAGAAAGGGGTGGTTGCTCCACCGGAGCTTACCCGCCAGGTAAGTTCCACCACCCGGAGCAACCACCCTCGAAAGCGCCTCCGCAACACCTATATCAGCCAGATAGAGGGTGACCGGAGGCGCTTCTTGCCGCCGCAACTGCGCGGATGCCTGCTACCATTAAATCATGGTTGTCAAATTCTGAAGTTCGCCACAACGTTAGCTATTGCCAGCTAGTAATCCCCTGTGCTTTACTCCCTCTACCCACACAAGCAGGAGCGAGCCATGCAAGAACGCCTTGGACGCGCCGTAGACGCTCTACTCAGGCCCAAGCAACCGGAGCCCGCCGAGTATGTTCGGGTTCTCCTGGTTCATGGGGGCACTCCACCAGCCTATAACCTTGAAGGGGATGCCCAGATCGTGGCCCAAGTGGTAGGTGTCCCAAACGATAAGTTCCTTGACGTCCCGGGGACTCCTCTATTCGACCTCCTGATTTCTGAAACGGATGCTCTTTGTGTTGACACCACTCTCAGATATTTGTCCGTGCGAAGGCCCCCGGTGTTCGTCCTGCTTGGGCAGGACATCAACCAGAGCCGACAGGAGACTGTCAAAGCCAAGGCAGAGCGGATGGGCTACGAAGTCCGGTCGGGAAAGCTCTCGGATGGGGCAGAGGTAGTGGCGGGGACTTTGATAGGGGTTGCGCCCAGATGGGAAAGCCTTGTGCTATTGGAATTTGATGACCCCCTAGCGTTCGACTCCCAAGGGATCATCAATGAGGCCGTAAAACTGGCGAAGTGGACAGGGGAGTAGGGTTGCGGGCCGGGGGTCTAAACTGCCTAACGTTCCCGCCGTCGCTGCCGATGCAGACCGCGTAGTCCTGGGTGTTGGCGATGGCGGCGGTGATGTCAGCGGGCGTCGCGAGGGTGGTGATAAGGCTCAGGGTTGGCGTCTCGGTCAGGCCGGAGGCCAGCCGGCCATCCGGGGTGTGCAGCTCGCCTATGGTCCAGACCCCCCGACAAAGACCGCTCTGGCAGGCCCCCTCGGTGTAGATTCCCTCGCTGGGGATGGCCTCCGCTCCCTCCGGCACGCCTTCCAGCGTCACCCGGGCGGCGGGTGCGGCGTCCGGCCCATTGTTTATGGCCGCTACGGTATAGGCCTTCTGGCCGGCGCCGACTTCGGGGCTCGGCCCGGCGTCCCGCACCCCCAACTCCGCCACCGGGCCCACGTGGAAGGTGTAGCGCCCCGTGTCGGTGTCTGTCGTTTCCGTGTCCGTGTGCGTGGCCCCCATCGTAATGTCCGCAACGTAGGTGCCGAGGGTCCCGAATTCAACGACGACGGACAAGAACTTTAAAGTTGTGTCTATTGGGCCAAGTGACTTCTTGCTCTTCGCGTCCAGGATGGTGAACCCGACATTCCCCGCGTTGACAATTTTCATGCTGCCCGGCAGCGTGCCCACACCGGCGATGGCGAAGGTGTAGCTCGTATAAGCCGGTGAAGGCAGGTCGAATGCGACAATCACGCCTGGGATGATGCCCGCCTGCGTCCCACCGGCAGTGATAGCGGTGGCGCTGCCGGTGCGCCACACCAGGTTCGCCCCATTTCCTTCCCGCGCCTCAGCGGTATCCTCCACGTTTAGCACGATGCTCTCCGGCTGCAGAATGGTGACATCAATGGGGACATCCCCGAAGTCAGTTAGCCTGGCGTCGTTCCGGGCGTTGCCGATGCCACGCTCCAACATGTCAACGCGACTTATGGGAACCACCAGTTCCAGGGCATCCTGGGCGGTGCAGGGGTAGGCGGTCTCCCCGACGCAGGGATAGACGGTGAAAGGCCGGAATCCGTCCCCCTCGGTCGGCGGCGTAATGTGCTCGCCGACCTCGTCCCGGATCAACACCGTCGGGTCCTCGCCCAGGCATATCCGGCCCCGGTTGTTCCGCTGGGTATTCCGATTATCCGGTGTCAGATCAAGGGCAGGTCTCTCCGGGGGCACAACGTTGTCCAGCTCCGCGGTCAGGCACGCCTCTTCCAGGGGGACGGCGCCGGTGTACCGGACCTCTACGGGCATCTCTATGTTCAGGTGACCAGTGGGCTCAGGAACATAACCGAGATCCCAGATCCCGGTGGACAGATCGAAAGAAGAGCTGATCGAAATTTGGCTACCAGTTTCGCCGAACATGCCACTCGGGGCGTTGGCGCTCACCAGATCCAAACCCGGGGAAGGGCTCACCTTCACCCGGACCTCGTGCATGTCGTGAGAGTAATGAAGAGTGTCGTGATAGGCATCATCATTTCTAAACCTGACGGTGAAGTCAACCGTATCGTTCGCCTGGGGGAACAGGACTCCGCGCAGCAGCATGTCCACAACGGCATCCCCTTCGGCTGCGTGCTCGCCAAAGGAAAACTCTTTCCATGCCTCGTGCGTCACGTTGTTGTACCGAAACATAGGTTCCTCCTTGGGTACGGAACTGATGATCTCCCCGCGCCCTTTCACTAGGGTCTCGCCTTGGCTTCGGCTTGCCGCAGTTCCATCAGACTTCAAACCAATGCTAGTGTACAAATGCAATTCAGCCGTTTCGCCAGGTCGAAGGTTTCTGAAGTGCCATATTCCCGTTGCCGGGTCAAAGTGCCCAAACTTCGGATCAAGGCCTGTTGCGGCTTGGCCGATTGGTACCGACGACACAACTGTAACGTCACCACGGTAGGGAATGAATGTGACCTTGACCTGTCCGCTGTGGGCGTGTTGTCCGCCCTGGTTGGTCAGTATAAATATCCAGCTGATGAAGCCGTCCGCACGAACAGATATGCCGTGCCGATAACGGAGAGCCAGGTCGTGAGGGGGCGGGGGTTCCTGGGCCTGGGCGACCTGAGGGGCAAATGCCGCCGCCAGGATCATAGCGACGGCCATAGCCAAGAGTAGTGCCTTCGGTTTTGATTCCATTAAACGCATTGCAATACCCCCGAATGACCCTGCCGGGCCCGTATGGTTTGGCGGGGCGTCCTAAGGGACGCCCCGCAGCAGTAAGCCTGAAACCTGGTTTAGGGACTGTCCGTCCAGGTCGCGCTGACGATATTTGATCCCAGTTCTCCAGCGGAGAATCCAGCGAAGGACAGGTGCGCCTGATAAGTCCTTTCGCCTGCGGTACTGTGGGTCGCGGATACCGAGACGACTCCCCATCCATTGTTGCCGCTAAGACCGACGCGTTCGTCGGAGGCCAGCTCACGCTCCACCCAGTCATATTCGATCAATGCGGGCGGCGGAATGTCGCCGCTGAGCGAAGACGTGAGAGTTACGGTCTGTCCGATTGTAGGGGAGGCATTGTCAACCTGGATGGTGACGGTGGGAGGCCCGGTCACGTCCGTCAGGCTTATTTTCAGAGCCACGGTGCTGTCCACCGACGGGTCACGCTGCCCTTCATGGTCCTTGCCGTCGCTGACGCCCAGGACCAAATCGTAAACAGGTTGGGTCTCGTAATCCAGCAAGGCTCCTGGGGCCACGGTGATCTGGGCACCGCCGCCGGGCGCACTGGAGACCCGGAAATGGGAACTCCCTTTCCCGGAAAGCCCGTAGGTCAGGGTGTCGCCATCGTTGCTCCCGGCCACCGGCACCGGAGCGCCTACCTTTACGTCGGAGGCGGAGTTCTCGGTCACCGACCGTTCCACCTGGAACATGGGTTGCTCATTGAAGTGGAGGGGTCCCGTCTGGATGGTATACACCCGCACTTCGCTGGTGACGGTTTTCTCTTCAGGGCGATTCTGCTTCCAGTCATCGCTGGGGTCTTCCGGAGTTTCATTTACGTGGCCAACGACGTGAACCTGGATGTGATGGGTGCCGGGCTCGGTGAAGATCCATTGGAGGTTCCGGCGCTCCCCTGGATCCATCTTCACCTGTCTAGAGTCAGCTTCATAGGTGTCCCAGACAGCTTCCTTTTGGGGTCTATCGCCTGCCATGGGTGCATCGAAAGCGAAGAAGTGGGGCCCGTGGACCTCGAATATGTTGTCCCGCTCCGACTCGAATTCGTAGTAGAAGGGCTTGTTGTCGCCCCTGGCTACCCAATATTGGCTCTCGAAGAGGGCGGTGGAGAAGCCCAACACCAGGTCGGAGGTCTCGTCCTCGGTGGTGGTGTCGGGGTCGTCCAGTTGGAGCCAGTAGACCTCGGTGCCGGCCTCGGGGGCCTCGTTCAGGCCCAGACCTAGCCCCTTTCTAAGAGGGTGGTATTCGGCCACGTCTATGATTGGTCCGGAAACGGCACTGGGGTCGTAGCCGGCAGCTTTGCTGTTAACCACCGTAACCTTGTAGTCATCGGTGACGTGGATCACAGTCTTGGCGATGTCGATCTTGGCATCGCTGCGGGTGACCGTAACTGTCTCATTTCCGAGCGCATCACTCTGTGTTGTTTGAAGCATCTCGGGCGGGCAGAGGTTGTTGTTGATGGTCCTGGTCGGGATGTCCCAGTAGGCGTCGAAAAGGGCGATCTCGCCGCTGGTTATCTGGTTCGCCACGTTCTCGGCGACCTTGGCCTGCCCCTGTCCGCAGGGTTGGGGCTCGGGGTAGGTCTTGGACTGGGCCGAGGCCGGGCCGGTGGCAAAGGTCAAAGCCATCAGGGTGATGACCAGGGCGGCCACGGCCAGAATCGCCGCGTAGAGAGTGAAGCGCCTGGGCGCATTGGTAATGGTATCCATCATGGGTTTGTTGATACTCCTTTGTATCGTCGTTTACTCGATAAGTGCTCTTGTTAAAACGCTGTATGCGTGCTCAGAAGTCCTACACTGGTTCAGCCCCCTTGATAAATTGGTTGCCGCCGCAAGGTGCAAAGGCCCCGGCGGGCGGCGGTCCCTGCTAATGCCAGGTTTCGGTAGATGCGGTGCTGATGTAAAGTCCCACGGCTGTCCAATGCTTGATTGCAGGTATCAATAATGCTCAAAAAAAGAGAGTGGCCCCTACCGGCTGGCGCTGGCGGAAACGCCCGGACCGGTAACCGGCCGGGAGACAAGGGGCGGAGCCGCTTTCACCAAGCGGCCCCACTTCCTGCGGTTGCTATTGACATCGGACATGACGTGGCTTCCTACCTATGGTTGGCGCTCCGCCTTCCCGGCCGGTCCCAAGAGATTCGGCCTCTGGCGGCGCGGTTGCTGTTCTGGTTAGGCGGGTGGCCAACGCCCGCAATCAGTGCATCTCAGTGACATGCAGTCGCAAAAAGGCCAGAGGACATTATAGAGAATCTCGGGCAAATAAGGGGTCAAGTATAGGTCAATGTAAGAGCGAGTTCGGTAAAGTACAGGTAAACCCCGGACCAATTTGGCAAAAGTGACCCCAAACAGGCTCCTCTCCGAGGAGGTGAAGAGTTGCAGCATGAGGCCCAGCCGGCGCTGGGAACCGAACCGCCGGCAGGCCGCCTCTCCCGCCTGAGTGCGGCCAGTCGGCGCATCAACGAGAGCCTGAACGTGGACGTGGACGCGGAGCCCCAAGCCGCGATGGACGGCGCCAGGTCCCTGGCCCGTGCGCCCTACGCCGCCATCGTCACCCTGGACGCGGGGGCGCTAGGCCCGGCTGCTCCGGCGGGTGTGGATCCCGGTCAAGGCTGCCAACCTGCGGGTGCTGCGCAAAGCTGGGCGAGGACGGCGAGAACCCCAGGTACATCTTTGCTGAGCCTGGGGTGGGATGCTGAATGCCGGAGGGGTTCATAACTGCCGGATGAAATCCATACTAATCTGTTCTAATGGGTACTAATCTATGACACTTGCTGGTTGATAACTGACAGTTCACCTGGGTACGATAGCAGCATCTGCCCTCCGGTTATGTGACTGCTTCCATTGCCAGGGCTTCTTTGCAGGGGTAAACCGGTTGCTAATCTGCCAGGTCATAGAACTGCAGCCTAGCCAGCGCCAGGCGGCGGCTTTCCACAGCCATGCCGCCGCGGCGCGGATCGCCCGCAACGACACAATCGCCCTCATCGCCCGGTGGCGGGAGGAGGGTGGGCGCCTCCCAGGCTTCCGGCTCAGGACCGGCCAGCTCCGACCGGAGCTGAACCGAAGGAAGTATGAATCTCACCCCTGGTTCCGGGAGTTGAGCCAGAACGCCGTCAAGGGCGGGATGATGGACGGGGTGGACGCCATAGAGCGGTATTACCGGGGACAGAACCGGCGGCCCCGCTTCCTGGGGAGGAACAGCCGGCTCCGCTTCCGGATAGACAACGGTGTTGGGACGGTGAAGGTGGACGGCAGCCACCTGGCGCTGCCCCGCATAGGCCGGGTGCGGATGAAGGAGGGTCTCCGCTGGCCGGGCAAGGTCATACGGGAGTGCCGGATACGGGAGCACGGCGGGCGCTGGTACGCCAGCATACGGGTGGAGATTGAGGAGGCGGAATACACCGGCCACTGTGGAAGAGGTGTGCTGGGCATTGACCTGGGCCTGAAGACTTTCGCCACCATCGCCTATCCGGATGGGACTGTTGACAAGGTCCAGGCTCCGGAACCGCTCAGGCGCAGCCTCCGTTCCCTCAGGAGGTCCCAACGTAAGCTGGCTCGCCGCAAGGTGGGCAGCAAGAACCGGGCCAGGGCCAGGAGGGACGTGGGCCGGAGACACCGCAGGATGGCAAATATCCGCAAGGACTTCCTGCACCAGGTGTCTCACCGCATCACGGCCTCTGCTGAGGTAATCCAGGTGGAGGATGTGTCCATCAAAGGCTGGCAGCGGATGTGGGGACGCAAGACGTCGGACCTGGCTCCCGGGGAATTGCTGCGTCAACTGGAGTACAAGGCCAGGTGGCGTGGCGGAACTTTCCTGAAGGTGGCTAGGGACTTCCCTTCCACCCAGCTATGCCACGACTGTGGACATAGAAACGGCAAGCTGCACCTGGAGGTCCGGCGGTGGCGCTGCCCCGGATGCGGAATGGCGCATGACCGGGACGCCAACGCAGCCCTGAACATCAGGGATTATGGGCCGTGAGCTACACGGTCCCTGCCTGTGGACGCTGGTGTAAGACCCGCTCCGGCGGGCGACAGCGGTGGAAGCAGGAATGAGGCTAACCCATGTGCCACTGTCACTGGTCAGTAGATTAGTGCAGATTGTGCAGATTAGGTAAGATCCTCATTAGCGGTTCCGGCTTATCTCAATTGAGAGGTGAATCTGTTCCAGGTTACTGCGCTGCTGGGCTGTGGCCTGCTCTGCCGCAGGGCAGCAGGTGGGCGCCGCCGTGGGTCCACGTCCGGGTACCGACGCGTTCGCTCCGGCAGTCCATGCATTTTTGAACGCACTTGCGGCAGATCTCCCTGCCCTGGAAGAGCAGGGGTTCATCGCGCCTAATCCCGGAGGGTTCCTCCTCCGGCGGCCTGGTCATCTCGGAGAGGAGGTTGAGGAAGGATTCGCGCATGGGCTTGATGATCCGTCCCGGATCGCTCTCGGGCTTGTTGCCCGCGTCCGCGCCGGCGAAGCCCGTCTTATCCTGGGTCGTCTCCCCGGTTTCGTACCGCCACAGCGCGCCGGTCAGGGCGTTGAGGGCGGCTCCCGTCAGGTCCCGGGTTCCGCAGCTGAGGAGTCCGGCCTCTCCGGCCGCCCACAGGGCCTGGATGGCGGCGCCGTGTCCGCTCTCGCTCAGGATCCGGTAGGCCCTGGGCAGTCTCCCCTCCGCTGCTCTGTGCCACCGGTCCGGGTCGGCCAGTTGCCTCTCCCGCCGGGCCTTTACCATTTCCTCCAGGGACTTCTCCTCGATGGGTCCCGCCATCTGGTAGAGTTCCACGCCGCCGTTCCGGGGGTTGACCGACCATTGGCGCAGCTGCTCCGCCTCCTTTTCCAGGCCGTCGACGGTTTCCAGGGCCGCTGGGATCAGGGTGTTGATCAGCCAGCTTGCGGCCATCCGGCCGTGTTCGGTCGTCTCCTGGCGGGTGGTGGGCCCGCCCTTCCGGCACCTTTCGGCCAGCGGTTCCAGCAGCCGGTCCGATTCCTCGCGACCCAGCTCGCTGGCGTAGCGGTTGATCATGTGGGCGACCACCGGAGACAGCTCTTCGTCGCCGTCCTGGCAGCCGATGATGACGTTCTCGTAGGGTATATCCGTCATGCGGCGGCGTCCTCCTTCTTCTTTCTTCCTCTTGATGCGGGCTGGGGCGCCTTGCGGCTCTTTCTGGGGATGGGCGGCCGGCCCTTCTGTTTCTCCTCGTCGGTCAGTCCGGCCAGCATATCGACGATCTGGAGCAGGTCCACGTTGCGGCCGGTCAGCTCGTGGGCGTACTTGCGGATGAAGGCGACGAGGTTCTTCTCCTCGATACGCCAGGTGTTGCCCGAGAATTGCTCGTCGTGCTGGTCCAGCTTCGCCTCGTCGGTGGTGGCGGTGTACCGGACGGCGGGCATGACGCCGGAGAGGATCCGGGTGCGGACCCAGTGGTCGTCGACGCCGAGGATGCGGGCCACGTCCCGGGCGGTGTACCAGCCCTCGTGGTCCCGTCGGTTGATGCCCAGGCGCTTGGAGCGCACCACTACCGAGTTGACGCTGCGGTTCATGATGTTGGCGATGCGCGGCATGCCCATGGTGCCGGCCAGGTCAACCAGCTTCTGGTCGTCGGCCCGGGTCCACCGCTTGCGTGCGTAGGAGCGGGTGATGTTCAGCTGCTGGATCATTCCCTTGATCGAGATCTCGCTGCGGTTGAGCCGGTGGGCCAGTCGTTGCACCGAGGCCCGGTTGTGCTCGTAGCCCACGCGGACTATGTCCTTCTCCTCCTCGGTCCAGGGACGCTTGGTGGCTGGCGGGTTTACGATGGGCCGGAGCATTTTCTTCAGGCCGGCCCGGCAGATCAGGCATAGCTTTCTTGGGTCCTCTTGCGGCTGCAGGCCCTCGCTGCCCTGTATCTCGTGCTTGACGATCAGCTTGATCATCAGGAAGTCGTGCCGGTCCAGGGTCCGTTCCTTTCGGTACCTGTTGCCGCAGATTACCCTCCGGAGTCCTTCGTCCGGTTCGGGTTCCTGTTCGTGGGGCGTCGCCCCTGGTCTTTTCGAAGCTGGCATGGGAATGTGCCAGAGGGTTACGGGCCTGGCTGCTTGCTTTATCCGGGTCATCCTGGCGGGTTCCTCCGCTGGTTGTTTTGTTCTTCCGGGAAAGGAAAGAAGGCCCGCGGGTTGTCGGGCCTTCCTTTAATCCAAGCTGTGGTTGCGTCTTCTACGGCGTAGCCGCTACCGGTGGCTGCAGGCGTTGAGCATCTTCTGGGCTATGCCCCCCAGCAGTTCGGCGTCCAGCTGGGCGTCCTCCTGGCGGCTGGCCACCTTGACGATTCGCGTGGAGTTGATCACCATTTCGGTGTGCCGGTTGCGGACCTCGACGTAGGGCCAGCGGTCCTGGGCAACCAGCAGCGCCAGGTTGCTGGCGTGCTCGTACGCTCCGGGGCTGACGGCGTGCTGCAGGGCCGAGGGCAGGGCGATGGTCAGGGTTCCGTGGACTAGGGCGTCCAGCCTTTGCTCCTCGCAGTCCTGGCAGGTCGCGGCGGCGATGGCCGGGGCCAGGTGGTTCAATTCCTGGAGGGTCTGCTGGTGGAAGTGGGGTCTGACCTGGTACAGGAACTTGTCCAGGATGGGCGACAGGTCCTCGGGGAGGTCGCTCTCCTCTTCCCGGTTGAGCCAGCTTATGATGCTGTCGGCGTCGGCTTCGGGTCCGTTGCTGATTGGGGTGGTCATCTTCTCATCCTCCGTTTTTGAAGTTCATCTGCAGGGGCCTGGGGCGCCTGCGTTTTTGATTCTGCCACCCGGTCGCTCCGGCTGCGTCAGCGCCGGAGTCAATTCCAGCTCTGGCCGAAGGCCGCTGGATTTCCTATTGGTCGTCGACCAGCTGCCAGACCCGGCTCTCCGCGACGTCTGCGTCGACCTTATTGAGGTAGTAGGCCATGTCGAGATCAGACAATTTCATCGCGGTTTGGAAGCAGCTCGGGCAAAAAATCCGGTGGATCGGGCTGGCCCCTCGAGAGTTGAGCGTCAGCTTTATCATGAGGCGGGTCACGCTCATACCGCAGGGTCGGCAGTTGACCTCGGTGGTCATGGGAACGGTCTCCGGCGGCACTGCCGCTGGCCGCCGGTCCAGGCCGGCCATGTCGGCGCGGCGCTCGGCGAGGTACTGCTCCATCTCTTCGCTGTTTAGGCACAGGGCTTCCTGAAAGCAGAGCTGACAGAACCTGACGGTGATGGGATTTGGGTCGGCCACCTTCAGGGTTGGGCTGAAGACTGGTCCCTGGATCTCCTGGCCGCACTTGCGGCAGGTATGGTTATGCCTGGGACGGTATAGCGGTTGCATTGGCGCGGTTCTCCTGGTCTGTTTCTCTGTGCTGTGGCGGCCCGTTTCATTTCTGCGGTGGCGGGTCGATTATAGGGCAGGTTCTGTATCTCCCGCCCTTTGCCATGGGTCTTAACGGCATTCGTTTCAGCAGCCGTCGCTCATTCCGGCCAGTTGGAGCTGGCCGCTGGCCGGGGCCGGGTTCTTGGCAGTCTGCTCGGCGTCCCTGGCGCTCAGGGCGGCTCTTGCCTCGGCGTTGACCGTTGTGGCCGGCAGCGGGGCGCGGCCGTCGGTTAGGCGGCGCATGGCGGCCAGGGTCTTCAGCTGCCCGGTGGTCAGCTCGTCCAGCTCCCTTCTCAGGCTGGTCCTTGGCTGGGGGTCCGTGCTGTTCCGGGCGGCCGCTCGCGCCCGGCTCAGGATCCTGCGGGCGGTCCGGTCGGTGGTGTCCAGTACCGCGGAACGGCGGTCTGTCGGCCGGTGGGGGTTGAACCGGAACATGGTTTTTCCTCCCTTCTTATGGCATAAAAAAAGCCCCCGTTATCGGGGGCGTTGCATAATTCCTGTTCTGCCGGAGGCGGGGTCTCAAAATTGAGACCCCGGTCCTTGAGTGGAGTCTCAAGGGTTATGTTTGTCCTTGTTACGACTTTGCCGTTCCAGTGATGTCGGAAATATTCGTCTCAGAGCTGGTTCTCTCTCAGCAGGGCTTCCAGGATTTCCTCCTCCATCTCGATTGTGTGTATCTCTTGTCTGACTAGCTGTTTTTCGTGCCGGTTTACGGCCTCCAGCGCTTGTCTCAATGCCCTGACCGGGCTGCGGTCCAGGATGGTGATGTTGGGGGACCCGTCGGGCTCCCGGCGGAGGTAAACTGTGGCCATGCATTGGCATCTGGTCCTGGCCCGTCCGGGCCAGAGTTTTTGCCAGCCCTCCCTGCGGGGTGGCAGGATTACGGATTCCAGAATGACCACGTCGGTCCCGCGACGGCCCACCCAGCGGTTGTCGTCCTCGTTCTGGCTCCAGGTGAATGTTTCGTCGTTTTTGCTCCAGGGGAGATTCACTGGTCTTCCCTCCTTCATTGGGGGAGGCTTCTGGCCGGCCTTCAGCTGATGGTCATCTTGTGGGCCAGGTGGACGGCGTCCAGGGGGCTTGTGTTGCTGATCAGGTCCATGACGCTGCGGGGGCTGTCTCCCCAGGGGGTGTTGGCGAAGGCGCATACCATCCAGGGCTCGCCGTCGGCGGTGACGGTTATGGACAGGACCTGGTGTGCGGCGTTAAGCGGCGGCAGGTTGCAGCGGCGCAGGTTGGGGTTGGGCAGCTTGCCCACCCTGCTGTTCAGTCCGGCGGCGGTCTCGATGGCCACCGTGATGTGCAGGTCTCCTGGTGACGCGGTGGCCAGGTCGTCGTCCTCGACGGTCCACAGCGGGGCCGGGTTGTCCGGGTCAGTTGCGGCCAGTTCCTTCAGTTGCTCTTCCTCTAGCTGCAGCAGCTTCATGCTTTCCACGATCATCTCCGGCGTTGCCTGTTCGGCGAACCACTTCATCGTGGCCTGTCTACCCGCGGCCTTCGGCGCCTCGGTGAAGCCCAGGTCCTGCAGCACGTCTTTCTTTTCCCCTTCGTCCCAGGCCGTCAGGTGGATGGTGAAACCGAAGAGTTCCCGGTCCGGGTCCGGCTGCAACCGGGCGGTTCGCCGGGGGTTGTCCTGGTCGTGGGCCTTCAGCTCCTGGTGAAATCTGGTGTAGGTGCTGGGAAAGGCCCGCAGGCTCATGCCGTTGATCCGGGCAGTGGCCTCGTTCCGGCGCAGCGTCCAGCCGTTGGTTGTTTCTTCCATTCGGTCAATCTCCGTCCCGTGGCATCCGGGCCTCAGGCATGGCCGTCGGCCCGGAGTTCCGGCTGTTGTCTTCTCTGGTCAGTGCTGGATGCAGGGGTCCTCGGCCGGGTAGTAGAAGCCGCAGACGTCGCAGTAGCGGCCCGGGGCTTGGGGTATCGTCCCCTCCTGCTCGGCCGCGTAGAGGTAGCGGTGCATCGGCTGGCTGGCGTCGAAGTCCTCGTGGGCCGCGATGGTCAGGTGTTTCTCCGGGTGGGTCCCGTTGTGGATGGTTTCCATTTCCGCTAGGGAAGCTCCGCCGGGTACGGCCGGTTCCATGCAGTCCTGCACCAGTCCGACCAGGGTGTCGTTGTCCTCGTCGATGTGGTGGACCAGCATATCCCATGGATACCCGTTCCACGCCAGTCTCACCGCCGGCGGGTTCTCGCCGTGCTCGTCGGCTCGGTTGGCTATCAGGGTGTTCATCTGGGCTTCGCTCAATAGTGTTGCGGGCATTACGTCCTCCTGTGTGTTTTCAAGGATGTTGGCTTGGGCGTCCGGTCCGGCGCCGTCGCCTTTCCGTCTCCCGAATCTTCCCAACCCGCGCCGCATGATTCATGCGGCGTAATGCCCTCCTTCCGGCGCCTCTGCTGGCCTGGGCTCTTTTATTTCAGGTTGCAGATCTCGGCGTTCAGCTTTCTGACGTCGGTGGTGTCCTTTATGTGGTAGGCCAGCAGGCACTTCTCCTTCCCGTCAGGGAAGTGGGTCCAGTAGCCCTCGACCGAGTTCCTTATCATCGTCTTCTGATGCCACTCCCCGATGGAGGTAACTCCATCCTGCCTGGGCGGCGGTTGGCCGGGGCCGTGTTCTGCCACGCAGTCCATATGTTTCGGGCTGTCGGGCAGGAGGGTAATGCGCTGGCAGCCCAGGTTGAATTCGTCGTTGATGTGCTGTTGCAGCACGGCTCTGCCCTTTTCGTGGGAGAGCATTGCGTCGCTGGTGACGACGAAGGCCAGGGCGGATGCCATGAAGATAGCCATTGAGGCGACCAGGAAGGTCATCGCGCTCCTGCTTTTTCCCCGGGCGAAGTGCAGGTAACCCGAAACTGGCAGGCCTGCCAGCGGCAGCGCCAGGAGTCCGGCCATGCTGCCTACGTTGATTGCCTCCTGTCCCGTATCGGCCCAGCCGACGGCCGTTGCTATCAGCGCCGCGGCGCCGGCCAGCGCCAGCGGAGTTCCTGCCCCCGTGGCCAGGTCTACTGGAATGTTCTCATTGCGGTCCAATTTAATTTTTTGCCTCCTGCCGGTGGGTCTCGTCAGCCGTTCATCCCCATGGCGCCGTTTTGGGCGGAGCCTGCCCGGCCGTGCTTTGCCTCTTGCAGGCTGTCGCGTACATAGATCACCAGGGCTGCGGTCGACAGGATGATCAGGGCCAGCGTGCCGAGGCCGCTGATGGTTGCGGCCACCAGCCAGCCCATGTGGGCCTTGACGCTGTGGTCGATCTCCAGGGTGGCGGTTATCAGGTCCAGGTTGTCTGGCGGGACGGCTGGCTTTCCTGGGCGGTGGTTTTCATGGATCCACCGGACCGGGTCCTCGAGCAGCGGTCCCAGCTGTTTCAGCTCCGAGGCCGGCAGGGTCAGCTCCATCCGTCGGTAGTCCAGGGTGGCGGCGTGCCAGCCCTTCTGCGCCGCGATGTTCTTGAGGTTGTCGTGGAACCTGTCGTTGAGACGGTTGTCGAGCCG
>Ga0209022_1001925_pt1 | contig 19112 bp, 13 predicted proteins | sample PinacodermPK_FD_187300 | JGI IMG/M metagenome (GOLD analysis project Ga0209022, IMG submission 187300) | Host-associated microbial community of the marine sponge Aplysina aerophoba from Gulf of Piran - sponge pinacoderm, lysed by proteinase... | ecosystem: Host-associated > Porifera > Sponge >...
CATCGAGCACAACCGCCGCGAGGAGGTCATCCAGTACCTCTACCGCAAGCACGGCCGCACCCACGCCGCCATGGTGGCCAACTTCATCCGCTACCGCGGCCGTTCCGCGGTGCGGGACGTGGGCAAGGTGCTGGGACTGGCGGAGACCGCGGTCCACCGCGTCACCCGGCTGTTGGGCCATTACGAGCGGATGGACCCGCAAGTGCTCGAGAGCGCCGGCCTCGACCCCGGCGCGCCGGTGCAGCGGGACCTCCTCCAAGTCGTGGAAGAAATCCAGGACTTCCCCCGCCACCTGTCCATCCACCCCGGCGGCTTCCTGCTGGGGCACAAGCCGGTGCGCGACCTGGTGCCCATCGAGAACGGCGCCATGCGCGACCGCACGGTGATCCAGTGGGACAAGGAGGACCTGGAGAGCCTCAAGCTCTTCAAGGTGGACCTGCTGGGGCTGGGAATGCTCACCGTGGTGGACCGCTCCTTCCGCCTCATCCGGGAGCACTGGGACCGAAGCTTCTCCCTGGCCACCCTCCCCAAGGACGACCCCGAGACCTACGCCATGATCCGCAAGGCCGACACCGTGGGGGTCTTCCAGATCGAGAGCCGCGCGCAGATGTCCATGCTGCCCCGGTTGAAGCCCCGGGAATACTACGATCTGGTCATCGAGGTCAGCATCGTCCGGCCGGGGCCCATCGTGGGGGGCATGGTGCATCCCTACCTGCGGCGCCGGAACGGCGAGGAGACGGTCACCTACCCCCACCCTTCCCTGGAGCCGATCCTCAAGAAGACCCTGGGCGTGCCGCTGTTTCAGGAGCAGGTCATGCGGCTGGCGGTGGTGGCGGCGGACTACACCCCCGGGGAGGCGGACCAGCTCCGGCGCGACATGGCCGCCTGGAGGCGATCGGGAAGGATCGAGCGGCACCGGGACCGCTTCATCTCGCGCATGCAGGCCAAGGGCATCGACAAGGAGTTCGCCACCCAGGTGTTCGAGCAGATCCGGGGCTTCGGCGACTACGGCTTTCCCGAAAGCCACGCCGCCAGCTTCGCCCACATCGCCTACGCCTCGGCCTGGCTCAAGCGCCACTACCCCACGGCCTTTGCCTGCGCGCTGCTCAACGCGCAACCCATGGGCTTCTACGCGCCCGCCACCCTCGTGGACGACGCCAAGCGGCACGGGGTCCGGGTGCTGCCGGTGGACATCCGGCGCAGCGACTGGGACTGCACCCTGGAAAGGCAGACAGGGACTCAGACCCGGCCCGCCGGACCGGCCGGCGCCCAGCCGGTGCACGCCCTGCGCATGGGCCTGCGCTACGTCAAAGGGCTCGGGGAAGCCGACTGGCAGCGCATCGACGAGGCCCGGCGCGCCGGCCCGTTCCGCTCCCTGGCCGATCTCGCCTCCCGCACCGGGCTGCGCCAGGGCATCCTCGACCGCCTGGCCCAAGCCGGAGCGCTGACCTCACGCACCTCCCGGCGGCGCCAGGCCCTGTGGCAGGTCCAGGGACTCCAGGCGGCCGGAGGAGACGCGCTCTCCCTGGAGACCTCCGAGGCCCCGGTTCCGTTCGAGCCCCTGAGCGACCTCGAGTCCATCGTCTGGGACTACCGCACCACCGACCACAGCCCCCGGGGCCACCCGCTGGCCCACCTGCGCCCGCGGATCGCCGCCCAAGGCCTTCCCGACGCCGCCGCCGTGCAGCGAATGCCCCACGGCCGCCGCGTGGACTACGCCGGCATCGTCATCTGCCGCCAACGGCCCAAGACCGCCAAGGGCGTCATCTTCATGACCCTCGAAGACGAAACCGGCTTCGTCAACGTCATCGTGTGGCAGGACGTCTATGAAAGGTTCCGGATCGCCGTCAAGACCCTCTCGTTCATGGGCGTCAGCGGCCCCCTGCAGAACGAGTCCAACGTCGTCCACATCGTGGTGGAGTCGGTATGGCAGCCGAAGCTAGATACCGAGCCGGTGCGGAGGAAGAGCCGGGATTTTCAGTAGGGACACCGGAGGAACACCTGGCTGTTCACAAAAGGCACACTTGTGGTCGGTGTGCTCGTCCGCGCGCGCCGGAATCACCGTTTCCGCCCTGCTAAGGTCGATTTGGGCGGCGACCACGAAGGCGTCATTTTGGCGGCGGCGCCGCTTCCAAGGCTTCAACGACGGTCACTGCGCACGCCTCCGCGACCGCGGAGCGGTATTTTTCGCTCACGTTGGCAACCCAGCCGGCCTTGACGACAAATTCGCTGCGTTGCCAGTAACTCTCTTCCTTCAGGCCCGCGATCTGTTCTGGCTGCAGCTCCGCCTTGGCAACGCAGAGTGGCGCAAACGCCAAGACGATAGCCGACTCGGCGCCTGCCGAGGCCATCTCTCCGGCCGTCCCGCCCGTCACCCAGCCACCCCAGGCGAAACCGACGATCATTGTGGCGATCGCGCCGCCGATCGCACCCCAAATGGCGGGTTTTACCGATGTTGACATCTTCATTGTAATTTCTCCCTATTCCACTATTTGATTGAGCCGATATTTCCCGGCGAACCATCCGTACTATTGGCACTCAGGACAGCCCGAACGACTGCCATGGTGAAGGTCGGCCGACACAAGCGGTATCTCGCCTGTCACGTTACGCTCAATCTCTCGGAATACCAAGTTGAAAGTATGGCCATGGCCTGTGCCTTAGTCTGTCCTTGTGGAGTGGTCGGCGACCGGTTCGTCCACACTGGACTCGGTCGGTCGGATTGCGCCACGGGTCGCGCAGTCCTGCGAGGCGGGTGCGCCCATTCGGCGCTCGAAGATAGGCGCGGAGCCGTGCCTCCGCGCTTCAACAGCCCAGGATACAGGCAGGATGGGACGAACGGCCGAGGATCCGGTCCCAGAGCCGCCTTCTCAGGCCGGGCGGATATTCGGGGTCCGGCTCTTGCCGGACCGGCACCGGCTCGACCGCCTGCCCCTCGCGACGGCCCACCACGAACGAGAATGCAGGCCGCTCCTCCAGCCCCATGCGGAGATCGGAGATCACGATATCCCCGCTCTCGCGCTCCCGGCCCGCGAAGAAGCCCCGGGAGAACCACATCAGGCGCGCGACCGGCGCCTCCCCGCGAAGCGGCTCCAGGAGCTCGTGACCGTCCGGCCGCGACACGAACGAGAACTTTCGTTCCGCTTCCAGAAGGGAATAGTAGCCCTCAAGGAAGTGGCCGTCGCCGGTCATCGCCACCACCCGCCAGAGTACCCCGTTGAACGGCGAGGGCATGGTGAGCCAGCGGGTCGTGCCGGCCGCCGGCAGGGATTCCTCGGCCACCCGGTCGACGTGCACCTTGATGGCGACCGTGCAGACGAGCCAAACCACGCCGATCACGAGGCCCGCGTTGCTCAGCCGGTGCCCGAGGCCGTGCCGGGGCACTGTCAGCGCGGCTGCCACTCCGATGATGAGGGGTACGCTGAACAGGGGATCGATGATGAAGATCGTCGCCCAGCCCACCGGCAGGTCCGAGAACGGCAGCAGGACCTGGGTTCCGTACACCGTGAAGCAGTCGAGAATCGGGTGGGTGACGAGCGCGATAAACACCAGCAGCAGCCAGCCCCGCCAATGGGGACGGGTCGCGGGATGGATGCGCATGGCCGCCCACGTGATGACCGGTGTCGCGAGGACGAGCACCACGAATGCATGGCTGTAGCCGCGGTGCCAGCTTAGCGCGGCCACCGGGTCGGCAAACGGCCAGAGGACGTCGAGGTCCGGCAACAGCCCGCACAGGCCACCCCACACGGGCGCCCGCCGGCCCACCTTGCGCCCGAGGACCGCTTCGCCCACCGCGGCCCCGAGCGCTATTTGGGTGACGGTATCCACTGCTTTCGATCAGGCAAGCCGGGTCAGGCCTCCACGATTCCGGATTCCTTGACGGTTTGCCGGTTCATCGCCGGCGGGGCGCCAAGATGTCGAGGGCATCCCTCTCGTGACCGCACGCAAGCGTTGGAACGTATCCGTGCGACGTGACGCCAGACCCATCCACTAACTCTTGGGGAAATCGAACAACACCTCCTCGCCCCGGGCAAACCCCACGACAGCCCAGATGTCCGCGTCGAACCTGAGATGCAGCACGCCACACGTGGGCAGGTTGGGAATCTCCCGCGGCCCCAGATGGTTGGCCAGTTGCGTCAGCCCGGGGTTGTGGCCGAACAGCAACAAAGTCGCCACCGACTCGTCCGCCTTGCGAATCACATCGAGCAACTCGTCGAGGCCGGCGCCGTAGAGACGCTCTATCAGCACGATATCCTTGCGCGCGTAGTCCAGTTTCCTGGCGATGATCCGCGCCGTCGCAAGCGCCCGCACGGCCGGGCTCGACACGATCAGATCCGGCCTGTCCTTGCGCCTCGCCAGCCGCGCGCCCATCTCCGGTGCGTCCCGCTCACCTCGTTTGTTGAGAGGTCTTTCACGGTCGTCGAGCCCGGAGTCCCTCCAGCTCGACTTGGCGTGCCGTACGATGATCAATTCCTTCACGAGGAAAGCCTCGCACGTAGGGTGGGTACCTCAACCATCCCCACCCTCGCTTCCGAGATCGGCATCGGCAAAGCCGTTGTCGACCAGATAACGCCGGATACGTCCCTTCTCAACCATGGCACTTCGGCATTGGCGTTCGGCTTCATCGGAGGTAAAGGAGGTTCCGATATCGTAATCCGCAGCAAGCCTATCGTCCAAGCTCCCGCCGAGATACTTGGACCATTCTGGCTCGATGGCATTGGAAAGAATGAGGTGCCTGCCGAAGAGTCGGCGGACGCTGTTATGGCTTTCCGCGGCAATGTCGTTAACCAACGGAGCCGCCTTTGCGGCGTGAAGTATTACGTAATAGGCCCGCGACACGGCATCGTCGTGATAGCCCTCCCTCAACAGGAGTTGTGCAGCTCGAAGCGTCGTGGTGGCTCGCACCCACTCTCTCAAGACGATATCGCGGTTCACAACACCGACACTCCGTCGCGCTCCACCGCTTGTTGGAAAGGGTAGCCTTTGCTCATTCGCTCTCCCCACTCATCCTCGGTGTAAGCCAGGATCGACGGAACGGCTTCTGAAGTTGCCGCCAGTTCGTAGCCTATGTCCCGCAAGGGCCGCTTCAGGGAATCAGCATCATTCTTGACGATGAGCAGGACATCGACGTCACTGTCTGGATGCGACTCTCCGCGAGCCTTCGAGCCGTACACCAGCATGCGCACGACTGCTCCCGGGTGACGCTCGCTCAAGGCCTGTTGGTATTCGGCCAGCCACGTTGTTTCGTCGGGTGTCAGTTGCAGCGTGTCCTTCATACCTTCACCTCAAGAACATGGGACAACTCGTTGAGATGCCTCCCACGAGCGATCACGTGCGCCGGGCGATTCAGGCCACCGACCGGCGGCCCGGTTCTGTTTCGGCCGGTTGGCTGAACGGCCGGTCGTGCCTCAGGCTCGGGACGCGTTTGCGGACGTTGGCGACGCTTTCCATGTCCACGGTGGCAACGATGGTGCTGATGCCGTCGCCACCCTCGGCCAGCACTTCACCCCAGGGCGATACGATGAGGGAGTGGCCGTAGACGGCGCCGCCACCGGGCACCGGACCCACGGCGCAGGGGGCCACCACCACGGCGCCGTTCTCGATGGCGCGGGCGCGGTTCAGCACGTGCCAGTGGGCCTGTCCGGTGACTTTCATGAAAGCTGCCGGCACCGCCAGGATCTCGGCGCCGGCGTGGGCCAGCGAACGGTAAAGGTGGGGGAAGCGCAGGTCGTAACACGTGGTCATGCCCAAGCGGCCCCAGGGGGTGTCCGCCACCACGGCTTGCGCGCCGGGGTTGATCACCGCGGACTCCCGGTAGCGCTCGGTTTCGGAGAGGTCCACGTCGAACAGGTGGATCTTGTCGTAGCGGGCTCGGATCTCCCCCTTGTCGTCCACCAGGAAGCCGCGGTTGATGAGCCGCCCTTCGGGCCCATCCACCGCTATCGAGCCGATCAACATCCACACTCCGGCATCGCGGGTGAAGGCGCGTAGCGCTTCAAGCACGGGGTGGCCCGCCTCCGGCGCGGCCGGGGGATTGAGCACGCCGTTCTCGCTCTTGAGGCCGCCACAGTACTCGGGCAGGCACACGAGCTCGGCGCCCGCCGCCACCGCGTCGCCGGCCAGACGGCAGGCGGCCTCGATGGCCTCGTCGAAGGTCGGCAGCGCCGGCGTCTGGACGCAACCGATGCGTACTTCGCGCGTGGGGGTCATGGGCTTCTCCATTCGAACACGTTTTCCCGGGACTCCTCTCGGAAGTTTACCGCGTTGACGGCAAATTACGAGGGCGTTCTCCCTGCATTGCCGCTTTTCGCGGGGATGACGGACAGAGGCCGTGTGTGAGGCGGCCTACGTGCGGGTCAGGCGTTCGATGAGTTCCTTGTGCTGCGGGTAGCGTCCGAGCAGTTCGTCCCTTCCCAGCATCTCGAAGTCGGCGAAGTCGAAGCCGGGGATGCAGGTGCAACCCACCAGGGCGTAGCCCCGGCTGCCGTCCACGGAGGCGCCGAACAGGGAACCGCCGGGCACCAACGCCTGCACGCACTCGCCCGCCTCCGGATCGGGTCCCATGCGGATGGGTGAGTAACGCCCCGCGACGTCGATGACGTGAACGGTGAGAGTCGAGCCTGCGTAGAAGTGCCACAGCTCGTCCTGCTTGATGCGGTGGAGGGCGGAGAACTCTTCGTCCTGCAAGAGGAAGTAGATCGAGGTGCCGAGGTTGCGGGGGCCGTCGTAACCCGGCAGCGCCTCGCCCGGCACGGTTGCCTCCGAGCGATAGATCTCCTTGAAGCAACCGCCTTCGGGATGGGGCTCGAGGCCGAGTTGATTGATCCAGTAGGCGGCGTCACGCACTCGGTTGTCTCCCTGAAACGCCTTCCGCACTCCTCCCCTCCCGGATTCCCGCCTTCCAGGCTGTGTCGAGACTCCTCTCGGCGACGTAGTGGCACCAACACCTCGGATCGTCATTCCCGCGGAAGCGGGAATCCAGGGGTGGCGAGGAGGGGAAACGCCCCTGTAGTGCCCCACCACCGCCCCTGGATTCCCGCTTCCGCGGGAATGACGTTTCGGGGGATTGGTATCTCACGAGTCTTGACACAGTCTGTTTCGCGGGAATGACGTTCTGTTCCGTAGTTGCCTCATGAGTCTTGACACAGTCTGGCCGCGGGGATGACCGATTCGGGCGCTGCAATGCCCGGTCCTGGGCACGGTACCGTTCTCGACCCGATGGCACCGAAGATCTCGACCCGGCCTTTCGTCAATCACGGGGAGACTCTGCCGCATCCCGCAACGTCCGCCGCCACAGCGCGAGGTCGCCGCCGCCCTCGAAGTGGTAGCGCCGGAGTGCCTCGGGGTCGAGGGTGACGCCGAGGCCGGGGGCGTCGGGCGGGCGCATGAAACCGTTCTTCGGTTCCAGAGGCTCCTGTAGCAGGGCGCTGCGGAGCGGGTTCTCGTTGTAGTCGAACTCCATGACCGCGCTGTTTTCCAGGGCGGCGGCCAGATGGAGGCTCGCGGCCAGGGCGACGCCGTCGCCGTAGGTGTGGAGGGAGACCGGCAGGCCCCGCTCGGCGGCGGCGGCGGCGATGGTGCGCACCTCGCTGATGCCGCCGGCGCGGGCCACGTCGGGCTGGAGCACGTCGACGGCATCCCGGGCCATGAACGACTCGAAGGCGAACCGGGTGTGGAGGTTCTCGCCCAGGGCCACGGGGACGCCGGTGCGCGCCTTGAGTTCGGCGTGCCCGGCCACGTCCTCCATGAACAGCGGCTCCTCCAGCCAGCCGATGCCGAGCTTCTCGAACGCGTCGGCGGCGGCCACCGCCACGTCGAGCCCGTAGCCCATGTTGGCGTCGGTCATGAGCGGGAAATCCGTTCCCAGCGCGGACCGCACCGCGCTCACGATCTCGATGTCCCGGGCCAGGTCGAAGCCCACCTTGATCTTGATGCCGTGGAAGCCCCGCTCCGCCAGCTTCTCGGCCTTCTCCACCGCGGCGCGGGTTTCCTCGGGATAGAGCGCGGTGGCGTAGACCTCCACCGGGTCCCGGCGCTTGCCGCCCAGCAGCTCGTACACGGGCACGCCCTTCACCTTGCCGGCGATGTCCCACAGCGCGATGTCCACGCCGCTCAGCGCCACCACCCCGACTCCCCGGGAGCCGAAGGCGCGCGCGCCGGCGCGGAAGTAGGCCGTGTCCCAGATCTCCCCGATGTCGAGGGGGTCCATGCCGACCAGGAGAGGTTTGAGAACGTGGGCGACGACGGACTCCAGCAACAGCCCGTTGCCCGAGCAGGACCCCACCCCGGTGACGCCGTCATCGGTGTGGACCTCCACCAGGAACCCGTAGCGGTGGGTGCGCACGCCGGTGCGGCTTTCCACTTGCCCCTGCGCGCCCAGCGGCGCGCGCAGCCGCAGAGACTTGATGTCGGTGATCTTCATACGGGTTCCCAAGCCCTTCCGCCGAGGCGCCCGGTGGCGCGTCCTCGCCAATGTCCAGAGACCGCACCAGCCTTGACACCCCGGCGTCGGGTCTCATAAACGTACCTGTGAGACACACCGGTTGGTTCGGCCGAAACGGGTTCCCACACAGGGCGCCGGCTCGAAGGAGCCTTTGTTGAACACACCGTAGTCGATGCCGGCGGGCGCGCGCAAGCGCGGTCCATGGCCGGGAAGGACGGCCAAACGAGACCCCTTCGATCCCGGGCGTCGCGCCGAACGCGGCGCGCCCGGCGCCGCTGCATCGCTCGAAATCCGGCCGGCATTCGGCGCCGGCCGCCAACGTTCGGAGTCATCATGCAAGTCAACAAGGTCTGTATCCCGGCGCCGCACAAGCTGTCGGTGGGGCGGGACGTGCTGGAGGAAGCGGGGTGCGAGCTGGTGCTGGGGAAGGACCAAGACGAGTTTCCGAAGCACCGCTACACCGAAGACGAGCTGGTGGCGCTGATAGGCGACAGCGACGCCATCTGGGCGGCCCAGCGGGATTTCATCAGCGGCGCGGTGCTGGCCCGCTGCCCGAAGCTGCGGGCGGTGATCAAGGCCGCCATCGGCTACGAGACCATCGACGTGGACGCCGCCACCGAGCTGGGCATCCTGGTGTGCAACAGCCCGGCCCGGGAGAACTTCACCGGCGTGGCCGAAGCCACTATCGGGCTCATGTCCATGCTGTTCAAGCGGCTGGTGCACAACCAGACGCTCTTGCGCGAGGGTGGCTGGAAGCGCAACGAGCACCGGGGCAACCTGATGGTGGGGCGCACCGTCGGCATCGTCGGCATCGGACGGGTGGGCAAGGAGGTGGCCAAGCGGCTGGTCCCCTGGGATATGCGGCTCATCGGCTGCGATCCATACATCACCCAGGAGTCGGTGCAGCACCTGGGAGTGGAGCTGGTGTCGCTGGACACGGTGCTCCAGGAGTCCGACCTCGTAACCCTGCATACGCCGCTCACCCAGGAGACGCGCGAGCTCATCACCCTGGCGGAGTTGAAGAAGATGAAGCCCACCGCCTACCTGGTGAACACGTGCCGCGGCGGCGTGGTCAAGCAGGACGACCTGGTGCAGGCGCTCAACGAGGGCGTCATCGCCGGCGCGGCCGTGGACGTGTTCGAGGAAGAGCCGCTGCCCACGTCGGACCCCATCCGGCAGGTCGACCCCGAGCGGCTGATCATGACCCCGCACATCATCGGCACCAACCCGCAGTCCCAGGTCTCCGGCGAGCGCATGGCGGCGCAGAGCATCCTCACGGTGCTGGCGGGTCAGGTGCCGGAGACGGTGGTGAACCCGGCGAGCGTGGATTCCTGGCGCGAACGATTCAGCGCCCGCTGACGCAGAACCGGAACCTTGTGTCGTGTCCCGCTCCCGGGGAACGAATGGTAGGGGCGACCCGCGGTCGCCCTGACGGGCCGCCGAAACGATTGGAGGAAACCGTGGCTGAAAGGGAAACCATCATCGAGGACATCAACGAGGAAACAGGCGTCGCCTGGATCACCCTCAACCGGCCCGAGCGGAAGAACGCGCTCAGCCGCAAGCTGCTGGCGGAGCTGGCGGACAGCCTCAAGACCCTGTCGGTGAACGACAACATCCGCTGCATCGTCACCACCGGGTCGGGCAACGCCTACAGCTCGGGGCTGGACCTGTACGACCTGCGCGCGTCGTGGCAGGGCAAGCGCCGTCTCTACGAAGGCGGCTCCGCCCGGGAGATCGTCACGCTGCTGCGCCAGGCGCCCCAGGTCACCGTGGCCGCGGTCAACGGCTGGGCCCTGGGCGGCGGGCTCGTGCTGGTGAACGGCCATGACCTGGCCATCAGCGCCGACACCGCGCAGTTCGGCATGCCCGAGATCATCCGCGGCAGCTACGGCGCCACCGCCACCCCGACGCTTTTCCGCAGCGGCATCCCCTTCAAGAAGGCCTTCTACATCCAGCTCACCGGCGAGAACCTGGACGGCGCCGAGGCCGAGCGCCTGGGACTCGTGTCCAAGACCGTGCCCGAGAAGGAGCTGATCCCGTTCGTGCGGGAGTTCGCCGCCACCATCGCCACGCGCCATCCGGCGACCCTGGAGCACGCCAAGATCGCCGCCTACACGGCCATGGACCTGGACAACAGCCGCGGCCTCCTGGTGGACGAGATCATCTCCCACCGCATGCGCGTGTACACCAACCCGCTGAACGACGTGGAGGGCTACCTTCAGTCGCAGAAGGGCGGCGGCAGCGTAGCCTACGAGAAGCCGGACGCGAAGAAGTCGTAGGGGGCGGGTGATCAGGGGGACAACCCCACACGGCGCTCAGAAGCGCCAATTCACCTGCAGATGGACACCGTGGGTGGCCGGCTGGGCGCCCTCCGGCTCCTGCCGCTGCCCTTCCAGGCTCAACGTCAAGCCCGTGGCCCCGATCCCGGGCATCCGTAGCCGCGTCCCCACCCGGTAGGTCCGCGTCGCGCCTTCCGCCAGCACCGTGCCCGCATAGGGCGTCACCAGCCCCCGGCCGAACGGCGCCGCCAGGCCATACCCCACGTCCGCGGCCAGTTGACCGGCCGGCGCTTGCCGGGTGCCCTGAGGCGCCAGGCCCTGCGTGGTCTGCCGGTTCCATAACCCCTCCACCCCGCTCGCGGTCGCGCCCCAGGTCGGGCTGAGGGCGAAGGCCAAGCCGTGGCCGTTGGCGCCCGGCGCCAGACGGACGGTCCCGCTCGCGCCCCATTCCCGATAGTCGCTCTCTTCATGCGCCAGCAGGCCCCGCACCGCGCCTGCGATCGTCAGGCCCAGCCTCGGGTCCGAGTACTGCACCCGGCCACCCAGTTCCAGCCCGAAGCCCGTCTCCGCGTCCCCCCAGTCATGCCGCAGCCCCATCTCCACCGTCGGCGTGAAACTCCGGCCGCCCGCCCACGTCACCCCCCGCGAGCCTTCCAGGATCACCCGCACCCGGTGCGCGTCGGCCTCCGTCGCGGCCGTATTCACGGCCGCGTCCGAACTCGTCCGCGTCAGCATGGCGTCCGTGCGCGTGGCCAGTTCCACGCCCCCGCCCGCCGCCGCCGGCAGGAGCACGCCCCGGCCCCCGAACGCCCCCATGACCAACCCCGTGTCCGTGGTCAGGGTCGTCTCATTGGCCATCGCCACGTCCATCTCGCCCCAGCCGTAGCCCAGCAGGCCCCACACGTCCAGACGGTCCGTGACCGCATAGCGCAGGTAGGGATGGAGACTCGTCAGGGTCTGCTCCAACTCGCCCTGCCCCCGTGCGGCCGTCCCCGGCAGCCGGAACGCCCCGTCGCCCCGGCTGTGCGCCACCGCCACGCCGGCCAGCAGCCGCTCCCATTCGCCGTCCACCCCCACGGTGCCCGTGATCACCTCCCCGTCCAGGGTCAGATCCCCGTCCCCGCCGTCGAACCGGGTGCCGGCACCCCGGCCCCAGGCGGTGAACCGCGGGGTCCCGGCCCCGGCCTCCGCCGCCTGCAGGTTCAGCCGGAAGGAACTCCCTAACAGCATCTGGCGACGCGTCAAGGTCCGGCCGATATCCAGGGTCCGGCTCCGGCCCAGTCGCGGGTCCCCGGCCGCGCCATCCGACCAGGCATCCCACCCCGGCGGGAGTCCCGCGTCGGCGCCCTCAGCCGCGGGCCCGGCCCCACTTCCCACGCCCAGAACCCGGGCCACCTCCACCACCAGCGTCGCCAGCCGGCCTGGCGGCTCGGCAGCGGCGTCCGGGGACAACGGGCCCCACCGCTTGGCGCCCAGCGCGCCCTCATCCGTGTCCGGGCCGCCGGGCGCCGACGCGGTCTCATCCCCCGCACCCGCACCACTCCCCCCAGCGGTGAAGGGGTTCGCCGGCTCGGGTCCGCCAGGGGCGCGGCTCTCACCAGCCTGTTGCCGCCCCAGCGGGAGCCGGTAGCCCCCCACCGTCACGTGCGAGCCAGCCTCCGCGCCCCCCCACAGCCGCGCGCCCACCGCGTCCACCACGTGCGTCCCCACCGTCCGGCCGAACCGGGACAGCCACGCCCTCTGCAACGGGTCGCTGTTCGTGATCGTGCCCGTGGCGTGCGCATCCTCAAGCTTCACGGTCGACGGGCTCGGGTTCGAAAGCGTGAGCGTCAACGTCTCCACTCCCTCGTCGTGCGCGTCATCGAGCACCGGCACCGACACCGTCTTCGCGATCTCGTTCTCCGCGAACGTCAGCGTGCCCGTGGTCTCCGTGTAGTCCGCCCCCGCGCTGGTGGTGCCCTCCGAGGTTGCGTAGCCCACCGTCACCGTCTCCGCGAGCGCGCGCGACAGCGTCACCACGAAGTCGAGCGTCGCCCCCTCCTCCTCCACCGTCGCATCCGCGACCGAGAGCGTGGGCGGGCCCGCGATGGTTGCGGACAGCGCCCCGTCGAACTTCCGCCCCGCCGCATCGCACGCGGCGTAGTCCGCGCTGCAGTCCGTCGTCGCCCGCGCCGACAGCGCCACCTCGCCGAACCCGTCAGGGGCGACCCGCAGCTCCCAGCCGAGATTGCTGCCCTTCACCAGCCGGCGCGCCTTCTCGATGGCGCCCCCCGTCACGTCGAACAGGTGATTGCGCACCGTCTTGTAGCTGTACTCGGCCGGCTCGTGGCTGAACTCGAATTCGAGCGAGAACGCGCTCGACCCGTCGTGCTCGCCCGCCACCTTCGTGAACCGCGCCGTGATCGGTGCGAGGTCGTCGCTCTCCACCTGGCCTTCGGCCTCGTTTGCATCGGCGTCGACGGCATAGCCGCTCCCTGCGGCGAGCGTCGCCGTCACCGTGCTCGTGTCCTCTTCGGTCTCGTCGTCCACCGTCGCCACGCTCAGCGTTGCCGTCGCGGAGCCCGCCGCGAAGGTCACCGAGGTTGGCGGATCGCTTGCGAGCACGTCGCCGCTCTCGCTCACCGTGACGTTGACGGTCAGCGCCGCGTCGGCCGCGCCGGTGCGAGAGAGCGTGAAGGCGAGGTCGCTCCCCTCGCGCACGGGTGTCTCACCCGCGGCGATGCTCACCACCGGCAGCGTCTCCGACTCCGGCTCCGAGGCGGGCCCCGGCACGGTGTGCTCGAGCCCGCCGTCGAACATCCGTCCCTCGGCGTCGCACACCGCATACGCCGCCTCGCAGTCGCTCGTCGCACGGGCACTAACGGTGACCGCACCGTCGCCGTCGGGCTGCACGGTGAGGCGCCACCCGAGGCTCTCGCCGCGTGTCAGCCGGCTCGCGTTCGCGATGCGCCCGCCGGTCACGTCGAACAGGTCGTCACGCACCGTGCGGTAGCTGAGGCTCCGGGGTGCGTGGCTGAACTCGAAGTCGATCTCGAAGGATGCGCTCCCGTCATGCGACGCGCTCGCCGCCGTCACCCGCGCGGTGATCGCGTTGTCCGTACCTTGCGTCCCCGCGATGGTGACCTCCGCCGCCTCCGAGAGCACCCGCCCGCCGATGCACACCGCATGGGCCTCGCTGCACCTGCGCGTCGGCACGCGTACCGTCACTCCCCCCGTGCCCGCTGGCGTCACCGTCAGCTCCCAGGTCCCCGACGATTGCCCCGGCGCCTGGCGCGACTTGGTAATCGCGCCGCCTTCGAGCTCGAACGTCGAGCCGGCGTCGCGCTTCGGCGAGAGCCCGTCGGGGGCGCCGCCGAATGCCACCGTCAGCGTGAACGGGGTCTCTCCGTCATGGTTCTCCGGGACGTTGTGGAAATTCGCTTGCGGTCCGGTGCTGCGGGCGTTTGAGCCCATCGCCGCCGCTCCGACGTGCCCGAGCAGCGCATCGAGCCCACTCTCGCTGCTGCGGATGGTCCCGCCGCCGAGCGCGAGGCTGTCCGGGGTGACCGCCATGGAGGTGTGAGATCCATCGCCTGCCACCAGCGTGTACGCGAAGGTGAGCGTCGTCGTGCCGCTGCCGTTCTCGTAGTCCGCGCCGCGTCGGGCGGTGCCCACGGTCCCGAGTTCGATTCCGAGCGACGGGGTTCCCGCGCTCGTGTCCACGTCCACGCTTTCGCTGAAGGTCAGGTCGACGCGCACGGTCTCGCCCTCGCTCCAGGTCCCGTCGTCGCCCGCTCCGCTCAGCACCGGCGTCCCCTGGACCGCCGGCGGGTCGGCGGCTTGCGCTTGGCTGGCCGCCTCGCCCCTGACCTCGATCTGGAGCGCCCACGTCCCTCCCCGGGAGACCCAGGACGGCGCGCGCGACTCGCCTGTGTACCCGTCCCTCAGTTGACGGTCCTGGTAGCTTTGTTGGAGCGACCAGCCCGGGCGCGCGGTCATACCCCCGCTGTCGATGATTTCGAGTTCGGGATAGCCCAAATTTCCCGCGACACCGCCCCTGATGACGACGAAGTAGTTCGTATTCCGCTCGAGCGTCGTGTTCGCCGGGGCGGTGTACTCGACGAGGTATCTCCTCCTGTCCTTTTTCAGGGTCGGCGCCGTGAGCGTGATGCGGCCCGTGGTTGCGCCCGGGCTGCCCTTCACCACCTGTACCGTCGGCGCCGTCGTTCTTTCCGAGTACTTGTTCGCCGTGTACGTATTCATCTTGATCGCAACGCTGCTCAGAGTGTAGCCGTCGGCGTGGCCGCCCGTGCGGAATCCCTGCGCGTGGTCGAAGTCCGAAAGCCCCCCCGCCGCCAGGTGCGAGTGCCTCGACGTGTTGCTCACCAGGTAGTTCGACGCCGGCGCGTAGTTCTGGACTTCGTAGGAGTTCTCCCGCGGCGCGTGCCGGATGCTCGTGTCGGTCAGCGCGGTGCCCGCGAGGTCCATGATGTTCTGGCCGGACGCGAGCTCGAGGGTGACGGTTCCGTTGTAGTCGGCAAGATCGCCGCCACCGGCGGTCACCCTCGCCAGGGTTCCGTCCCGGTCGAGCGTCACGCTGGTGACCGTTGCGGTGCTGCCGACGATGCGGAAGTCGCCCGCATCGAGGGAGTCTCGCCGTAGCCGTTCGGTGAACCTCACCTCCCACGAGAGCGTGTCGGCGTCCGTATGCTCCGTATCGAACCAGGGCAGGTCCCTCGGGTTTGCCCGTGTCACCGTCGAGATCTGCGGGGGCTCGTTGTTGCTCCGCAAGAGCCTGACGGTGTAGGTCTCCTTGTCCGTGAGGGTGACTGAGTGGTTGCCAAATTCCCAAAAATGAGAATGCGAGTCGGAGCTGTAGTCGCCCTCTCCGTCGGTGAATGCGGTTTCCGTGTTGCCTACTTTCAGCTTGAAGCTTGGCGAGTTTTGCAACCCCTGCGTTCCGCCGTCCAGGTTGCCCAATCCGAAGTACAAGTCCCCACCAACAATCTCGAGGACATGCACCTCCCATGTTTCGCCCTCGTGTTCAAACGTGGTGTCGCCGAGGATCGATCCGTAGATGCCTTCTCTCCATCCAAGAACAGAAGAACCACTAGCCTGCGCAGTGATATCCGCGCACCAGACTTGGTCCGGCTCCTCCGGGAGGCATGACGGCGGCGTCCCGCCCGGGTTGTACACGTACCCGTTTATCCCCAGCAGCATGGACTCGTCTGCGCTCGCGTTCGAAAACGGGGTGCTCGATCCCTTGGCGCGCGTCTGTCTCTTGTCGCCGATTATCCATCCCTTTCTCGACGTGTCGTTCTCCGTCAGGACCGCCGTCCTGGTCCACTGCGTGCCGCTTGGCCCACTCACCTCGATCCAGTAGTCGCGTGACCTGGGCAGATGGACCGGTGGCTGCAGCGTGTACGTGTAATTCCCGAATCCGCTGGATCCCGTTGTCGGCGCCACGGCTGTCCTCACGACGTGTCCTCTTGCCGAGCCGCTGCGCAGCGTGACGGTGGGGAACGCGGTCCCGCTCGGCACGCTCAGGCGCAGATCGATGCTCTCCAGGATGTAGCCGACCGGGTTCGACCCGGTCGTGATCCGCTGCGCGGCCTCGACCGAGCTGAAATTAACCGTGCCCGCTCCTGCCTGGCCCATGTTGCTGACCAGCACGATTGCCTGCGCCGTCTGCGCGCCTGCGAGCAGCACGAGCAGTCCCGCGAGCAGCGCCCGCGCTCCCCACCGCGCCGTGCTTCTTCGCCCCTGTGCCCTCGCGTCCCGATTCGTTTCCGAACTCGTTGCGTTGCCCGCGAGGTTCGTCCGTCGTTCTTCATGCATTGTGCTCACCGCTCCTCCCGGAGGGACATGTGCCGTTGTTGGAATCGATCTCGCCCGCGCCGGCGCGGTGCACCGTCGCGCCCGGTCGTCACGGACCGTGCGGTAGCTCGGGCCCTGGGGTGCGTGGCTGAACTCGAAGTCCATCTCGAACGACGTGCTCCCGTCATGCGAATCCCTCGTCGCGTCACCCGCGCGGTGACCGCGTTGTCCGTCTCCTCCGTACCCACGATGGTGACCTCCGCCGTCTCCGAGAGCGGCCGCCTGTCGATGCACACCGCATGGCCCTCGCCGCACGAGCGCGCCGGCATGCGCACCCTCACTCCCCCCGTGCGCGCCGGCGTCACCGTCAACTCCCATGTCCCCGACGACTGCCCCGGCGCCTGGCGCGACTTGGTGACCGCGCCGCCCTCGACCTCGAACCGGCGTCGCGCTTGGGCGAGAGCCCGTCGGGAGCGCCGCCGAACGCGACCGTCAACGTGAACGGGTGCTCCCCGTCGTGGCTCTCCGAACCAACCCAGATTCCGTCTTGCTATGCCGGGGTTTGAGAAGTTGCCGACGAGTCCAGCTTCAACACCGACGGTGATACTGAACGTGATGGTGTCGGCACGGGTCCTGCCCGGACGGCGTGCGCGGACCGTGATCGTCCACGTGCCGTTGCTGCCGGGTAGGTGGTTCCGTCTTCGGTGCCCCCAAAGGCGTTCGTCGGGATGTGGAAGCTGAGGAACTCGTGGAGGGTCGCCGTCAGGTTGGGAATGCCTTCCTGGGCGGGCGGGACGACCGCCGTCCCCGCGCTGGTCGCCGACTCGCTGTTGCCGGCGCCGTCGGTGAACCTGACCACCACACGGACCCGATGGTTCACGTCAGCCGCCACCACAGTTAGCGCGGCTCTATAAGAGATCCACAAATGCAGCGAAACATAAATTACCTCATGCGAGTTCCCTGATTTTTCTATTAAATGATAGATTGTTAGCTTTTGTCAAATACTTGCGGACCCCGTGTCAAGCTGGGTGGCTCGTAGAGCCACTGGTCTCTGTCGTTGTAGCGGTGTGCTCGAAGCAGGCCATGGTGGCGCCATTGCTTGACGGTGTGGGTCGAGACGCCGGGCGTGGCAGCAGCTTCGCATACGGTCAACAGGCCGCGGGCGCGCAGGCGCTGGTAGCGGGAGGACAAGCGGTACTCCTTGCGTATGGCCTGTACGCGCTGCGGCCGGAAGACGACGCCGTGGCCGGTGCGAAGTCCGCTCTCGTTCAGCAAGGCGGCGACCTCCGCGTCGGTGTGGCTGTCGAGCAGGTTGTCGATCTGGGCGACGACGCACTCGGGGGTCCGGTATCGTTGCCCTGCGGGAAGTTCGGGAGAGGGCCCGTGAGGAGGCGGAACTGGCGCGGCAGCGCTTAGCAGCCGGTCGTTCAAGTCGCCGGGATCGTAGACGCCGTCCTCCCTGGCGGGCGTGCTTGAAGAGTGCCCCGATGTCCGCGTCGTCTGGGCCCACGGCGGCGGCCCCCTCGCCATGGTCCTCGACCGGATCGACCGGAGTTACCGCCGCTACGAAGGGGGCCTGCGGCCCCCCAGCGAACACCTGCGCCGGCGGGGAAATTATCGGTTGCTAATTAAAAGTATCTCCTATAGGAATTTTTTCAAGGTTTTTTTAGAAATAAGCGGCATACGATTCATGCCCGGGGATGAATTTCAAAATGTTCAAGAATCGACAATCGCTTGGGCCGTGCCGCATCGCCGCCGCATGGCTGATCGCCCTCGCGGCGGTCGCTTTCGGTGGGCCGGCCGTCGCGCAGACGGACACACCCTTGACGGCCGAGTTCAGTAACGCACCGACCCTCCACGATGGCATCGACGAATTCTCGGTGTCGCTCAGCTTCAGCGAAAACGTTGACCTGAATCCCGGTGCGTTCGCAGGCGGGCTCCTGACCATCGCCAACGGGGAGCTGACCGGACAGAGACGTGTTGCGGGAGGGGGCGCGAACCAGAACTGGCAGATATCCGTCCGTCCTAACGGCGTTGCCGCCGTGGTCATCACGCTGCCCACGAGCAGCGCGGCTTGCGCCTCGAGCAGCGTGCCCTGTACGTCCGATGGACGGAAGCTGTCCGCCTCGGTCAGCGTGACGGTACCGGGGCCCGAGCAACCCGCCGAAACCACCCTGCTGACGGCAACCTTCAACAGCGCGTCCGGACGCCACAATGGCACGAGCACGTTCAAGGTCATCCTCGGCTTCAGTGAAAACGTCAAGCTGAACTCCAGGGCATTCGGGGGAGGGTTGCTGACGATCACCGGCGGGACGCGGACGGCCCAGACACGTCATTCTGTTGACGGAGAAGGGAAAAACCAGAACTGGGAAATTGAGGTAACCCCCTCCGGAACTGGCGACGTGGTCATCACGCTGCCCACGAGCGAAGCGGCTTGCGACCCGAACAGCGTGCCCTGTACGGCCCATGGACGGAAGCTGTCCGCCTCGGTCAGCGTGACGGTACCGGGGCCCGACCTAACCGCTTCGCTGACGGCAACCTTCAACAGCGTGCCGACAAGCCACGATAGCACGAACAAGTTCGCGGTCATCCTCCAC
>Ga0209022_1001928_pt1 | contig 19093 bp, 18 predicted proteins | sample PinacodermPK_FD_187300 | JGI IMG/M metagenome (GOLD analysis project Ga0209022, IMG submission 187300) | Host-associated microbial community of the marine sponge Aplysina aerophoba from Gulf of Piran - sponge pinacoderm, lysed by proteinase... | ecosystem: Host-associated > Porifera > Sponge >...
GGTGAAGAACCCGGTGAGGCCCAAAACCCAGGCGCCGAACTCCCGCGAGAGTCCGGCGTCCACCATGGCGGCCACCTGGTGCACCAGCACCATGTGCACGGGGATGGCGCCAAACACGAACCCCCCGGCCAGCGCCCAGAACCGGTAGTTGCGGAGCGCCTCGGCGAGAGTCATGCCGCCTTCAAGCACCCGGCGCGGCCCTCCGCTTCCCGCCGCGGTGGTAACGCCGAAATCCGGCAGCAGTCCCATGTCCTGCGGCCGGCGCCGCTGGAACAGCAGGTTGAGCGGCACCACCGCCGCCAGCATCACGCCGGCCAGCACCAGATAGGCGTTGCGCCAGCCCAACGCGACGATCAGCCACTCCGTGGCCGGCACCACCAGAAAGATACCGACGCCGATGCCGGAGGCCGCGAGGCCCATGGCCATGCCGCGCTTGCGTACGAACCAGTTGGTGATGACCGTGGCCTGCGACGTCATGGGCAGCGCGGCGAAACCGAGTCCGACCAGAAGCCCCATTCCCAGGTAGTAGTGCCAGACGGCCTGCGTCATGGCGCTGACGGCAAAGCCCGCCGCCATGAGAGCCGCGCCCGCCGGGAACACGACCCTGGGGCCGAGCCGGTCCAGCATGTGCCCCCACGCCGGCGCGGAAACGGTCCACGCCACCGAGCCCAGGGCCAGCGCGCCGGCGGCCAACCCGCGGCTCCACTGAAACTCCTCGATAACCGCCACGAAGAAGAGCGCGAACGCCGCGCGGCACCCGAAGGCGGCGGCCACGGTCATGAACGAGATGCCGAGCACGACCCACGGGTAGGTGCGGTTGAGCCGTGCGGTGCGAGCGGACGCGGAGTCGGCGGCCAAGGCTTTCAAGTGGATGGGTTCCGGCGGTCTCGGGCAAGCCGTCTACGACAACCTGGGAACGATCTCGTCGCTCAGGAACCGGATCACCGAGGCGTAGTCCCGGCCGAGCTTGGCGAAGGAGATCTGTTGGAACCCGAGGCGCTCGGCTTCGGCCGCGAGCTCCAGGATCGGTTCCACGCAGTCCGACGGCCGGCCCGCGACGAAGCACGCCCGCGGCATGGCGTCGGTCACCAGTTCCCGCGAGGCCTGCTCGATGGTCACTCCCGAGTGAAGCGCCTCCCGGATGCGGTTGACCTGCTCGTAGTCGATGCCGATCCGCGCGAACTCCTCGGCGCTGTATCCCAGGGCCTGGAGGCTCACCATGTGGTGGGCCGAGTACTTCTTGGCCTCGGCCAGCGCCTCCTCCGGCTGCTCCGATACCGCCAGGTTGATCTCGCACACCTTCCGCAGCTTCTTGTCCGGGTCCACCGCCCGGGCGGCGGCGTCCGCGCCCGCCATGGCCTGCTCCAGACGGCCGAGCTTGTGCATGGAGATGAAGTACCCGCCCATGAGCACCCCCTCCATGGTCTCGCCGGCGATGGCCAGGAACCGGGGCCCCACGCCGCCGCCGTAGAAACGCACCGGCGCCGCGGGAGGGCGCACCAGCTCGATGTGCCCGCGGGGGTTCATGTGGAAGTAGTCGCACAGCGCAGGGTACTCGTCGAATCGCACCCTTTCGCCGCGGAACAAGGTGCCGAGAAAGCCCACCGTCTCCCGCACCACGCGGAACGGCTTGCGCATCTCCAGGTACTGCGGCACCTGCCCCTTGCTGCCCTTGGCGATGCCGAGGCTGATCTCACGGCCGTCGGTGAGTTCGGAGATGGCCAGCACCGAGTCGGCCACGTCGATGGGATTGCGAAAATAGGGCACCAGGATGGCGGTGCCGACCTTCAGGGGCGCGCGGGCGGCGATGGCCGTCGCGACGCTCAGCACGTTGCGGTAACGGAGCGAATCACTGAGCCAGACCTGCTTGAAGCCCCTCTCGGCTCCGAGCTCGGCCAGCTCCACCAGCTCCCGCGTCGTGTAGTAGGAAGCCGCCTGCAGCACGAACTGGAGCCCGAACTCCCCCGAGAATATCGCCATCCCCTCCCCCTTTCGGCCTGACGTTCAATTGGGGGATGTATCCCGATTCCGCCACGGCCCGCAAGGCCACGGCAATCGTCAGGGCCCGGGATGACGGGTTCGAACGCCGCGTTCGGGACCGCCCCCTAGGTGCCGGCGGCGTGGCGTTCTTCCCGGAGCGCGGCGATCCGGTCCTCCATGGGAGGATGGCTGGCGAAGAGCATCCGCAGCCCGCCCTTGCGGACGCCCGCGATCCCCATTGCCTCCAACTGTTCCGGCATGTGCTCGGGCTCCACGCTGCGTTGGAGCGCCTCGAGGGCGCCGATCATGTTGCCTCTGCCGGCCAGATACGCGCCGCCGGCGTCGGCTCGGTACTCGCGCCGGCGCGAGTACCAGGAGACCACGATGCTGGCCAGGATACCGAGCAGGATCTGCGTGACGATCACGGTGACGAAGTAGCCCATGCCGTAGCCCCCTTCGCCGTCCCTGTGGAGTGCGCGGTCCACGACGTACCCGATCACGCGGGAAAGGAAGATCACGAAGGTGTTGAGAACGCCCTGGAGCAGGGTCAGCGTCACCATGTCGCCGTTGGCCACGTGGCTCACCTCGTGGCCCAGCACGGCGGAGGCCTGATCCGGCTTCATGGCCCGCAACAGTCCCGTGCTCACCGCCACCAGCGAGTTGTTGCGGCTCGGGCCCGTGGCAAAGGCGTTGGGCTCCGGGGAATCGTAGACCGCCACCTCGGGCATGGCGATGTTCGCCGCCCGGGCGTAGTTCTGCACGGTATTGACGAGCCAGATCTCGGTGTTGTTCCGGGGCTCATCGATGACCGTCAACCCCATCCATCGCTTGGCCGTCCACTTGGAGATGCGTAGCGAGATGAACGCGCCGCCCATGCCGAAGATGAAGGAGAAGGCCAGCAGCGGCCAGAAGTCGATGCCGTATTGAAAAAGCAACCACTCAAGGCCGAATACACGGAGCGCAACGGCCAGCACGAAAACGATCGCAAGGTTGGTGATCAGAAAAAGAAAAACGCGTTTCATGGACCTGTTCCCTTCCTCTCGCGAGTATCCGTTCCTGGAAGAAATCTACAATGCAGACCGTGCCGGATCAATACGGCGGCACCCACGCATGAAGAAATCTAACCATTTCTGACGGCGTGTAAAGGCGTCGGCCCGGAGGGGGGAGTCATTGTGCATCGCCGGGCCGGGCCATGCGGTAGCCCACTCCGGGTTCGGTGACGATGCAGGCACGTCGGTTCGGGTCGTCTGTCTTTTTGCTTGCGGGATTTGAGGGGAGGCGGTAGCCAGGAAGGGTAGCAGCCTCTACCGTAACGGCAAAGTGGCCACCGACCATCCGGGATCGGCGGCGGGAACGGCAAGATGAAGATGTCAAGAACGATTGTCCCGTTGATCTTGATATTCGGTCTCGCGCTCTCTTCCGCGGGGTCAGCTCAACTCGTCGCACCGGCCAGCCCCGGAGATGCGGGCCTTGTGATAAAGTGGCTCGGGACGGCCGGCTGGGAGATCAAGACGCCGGCGGGGACGACGATCCTGATCGACCCATTCCTTACGCGGAAGCCGCCGGATCGCGAAGCCCGATGGGAGTCCGACGAAGAGGTCGTGTTCAAGCACGTGAAAGGGGCGGACTACATCTTCGCCGGACACAGCCATGGCGATCATGTCGGCGACCTGCCTCTCATAGCCAAGAAGTTCGGGGCCAGGATCATCGGTTCGAGGACGACGATGAACCTTGCCCTTTCCGCCGGGGTTCCGCCGTCACAGATCACAATGATCAGCGGTGGCGAAAACCTCGACTTCAAAGAGTTTACCGTGGATGTGATACCGAGCGAGCACCGCATCGCTAGAGGTCGGACCAGCCCACCTCGGCTCAGAGAGCTTTATGACCCCGTTTCGACGATCATGGGCAGGCACTTTCTCATCGGCGGCAGCTTCCTCTACAACTTCACCTTCGGGTCACGGCGTGTGCTCCACCAAAGCACGGCGAACTTCATCGTAGAGAATCTGGAAGGCAGTAATCCCGACGTGGCTCTGCTTGCCCAGGGCTACAGGAGTTACGACTTGGATGCGGCGCTACGGGCCATGAAACCCAAGGTGATCATCATGCACCATTTCGATCAATGGCGGGTTCCGTTTGCCGAAGGAATCAAGAGCAGGAACGAACGGCGTGCACGGCATTTCAGGCGAGGGATCAAGGGCGTGGATCCGCGAATCGAGGTGGTCATCCCCGAGTTCCTGAAGCCCTACGTCCTGAAACTCGAAGAATAGTCGTTTAACCCTCTCCTCCTACTCGATCTCGCGCACCGCGGGCAGCCGCGCCAGACCGTACAACCCCAGCGCCGCCACCAGGAAACCGCCCATGGCCACGGCCGTGGGAGCGCCGGCGAACTCGGCCACGGTGCCGGAGATGGCGCCGCCCAGTGGCATGAGGTCCCAGGTGAGGCCGAAGAGCCCGAGGACCCGGCCGCGCAACTCGTTGGGCAGGTTCAGTTGGAGGATGGTGTTGATGGAGGTGAGGTAGATCTGGTTGAACAGGCCCAGGACGAAGATCAGGCCCAGCGAAAGCGCGAACGAGGACGAGTACGCGAACAGCATGAGCAGCGAGCCGAAGATCGCCGATCCCACCAGCACCTGCCAGCCCCGGCGTCCGGCCTGGGCCAGGTAGGCGACGATCAGCGTGCCGATGAGCGCGCCTACGCCGGAGAACGACTGGAGCAACCCGAACCCGCGCGAGTCCACTTCCAGGATGGTGCGCGCGAACACCGGCAGCAGGATCACGTAGGACATGCCGAACAGGCTGTTGAAGCACGTGAGCCCCAGCAGGCTGTAGAAGAGCTGGTTGTGGCGCACGAAGTGGAGGCCGGCCAGGATGTTGCGCCAGACGCCGCCCTCCGGTTGACCGATGAGGGGGCGGGTGCGGATGAACGCCCACAGGGCCACCGCCGCCGCGGAACTCACGAAGCAGGCGATGAAGGTATGGCCCACGCCGAACCAATGGATGAGCAGGCCGGCTAGGCCGGGACCCACCAGGCGGCACGCCTGCCACACCGAGCTGCCCAGCGCCACCGCGTTGGCGATCTCCTCCCGCGGCACCATCTCCGGCAGCAGCGCGTAGCGGCTGGGGCGGTCGAACGAGCGCATCAAGCCCGAGTTGAACGCGAACACGAGCACGTGCCAGAACATGATGCGCTCGGTCAGTATCAGCAGTCCCAGCACGAGATAGGCCAGGGCCAGCAGCGACTGGGTGCACACCATGATGCGGCGCTTGTCGGCGCGGTCGGCGATGGCCCCGCCCACCAGCACCAGCGACACCCGCGGCACCGCGTAGACGATCCCGGCCACCCCCAGCATCAACGGCGAGTCCGTCAACAGGAACACCAGCCATGCCTGCGCGGCCATCTCCATGTTGAGCGCCAGCACGGAGGAGAGCTGTCCAAGCCAATAGAGACGGTAGTTGCGGTAGCGCAACCCGGCGAACAGCCGGCTCAGCAGGGTTCCCATGAGCGGTTTTGTTTCCCGAAGCCTTTTGGGTATAGAACTCGGTGAGCCCGCCGTCCACCGCCGTGGAATCCGCGCCCCGTTTCCATGAACGACCGTCCGACCCAGCGCGGGCCTGTCGCCGGCCGGGCGCCGGCAAGCCGTGGAGAACCCATCGATGAAGGTGAGCCTCTTTACCGAGATCCAGTGCCCGTCCGGAAGCGTTCCCGCGGAGTTGCTGGAACAGTTCCTCGACCAGGCCGAGCTGGGCGACGCGCTCGGCTACGACGGCTACTGGGTGGCCGAGATCCACTTCACGCCGAGCTTCTCGCTGCTGTCCGCGCCTTACGTGGTTCTGGGAGCCGCGACCCAGCGGACCCGCCGGCTGAAACTCGGGGTGGCGGTCAACACGCTGCCTATCCACCATCCCATGCAGCTCGCGGAGCAGGCCGCCACCCTCGACGTGCTGAGCGGCGGGCGGATGTGCTTCGCCGCCGGCGGCGGCCACCCCCACACCCGCGCCTACGAGTGCTTCGGCGTGGAGCACGAACACGTACGCGACCTCATGCAGGAGAGCATCGAGGTCATCCGGCTGGCGTGGACCGAGGAGTCGGTGGACTACCAGGGGCGCTTCTTCCGGATCCCGAACATCGTCGCCAACCCCAAGCCCGTGCAGCGGCCGCACCCGCCGCTGTACACCGCCGCGAGTTCCCTCGACGGCGTGAACTTCGCCGCGCGCATGGGCCTGAACCTGTTCATCCCCGTCCACGTACGCACGGCCGAGGAGCTGCGGCAGTTCTCCGCCGCCTATCGAGAAGGGCTCGCCCAGCACGGCCACGACCCGGAGGCGTACGACCTCGGCCTGCTGCTGCCCATGCACGTGGGCGCCACCGAGGCCGAAGCGCGGAAGCGTTCCGAAGCCGGCGTCATGGGCTACTACGACGTGATTCGCGATACCCGCGCGAGCTACGCCGAGTGGCTTCTGTCGCAAGGGCGGCCGCTGCCGGAACGGCTGCGCGCCAACGCCGCCGCGGGCGGCGTGACCTTCGAACGGGTGTGCAACGGGTTCGCCGCCATCGGCACGGCGGATCAGGTGGTGGAGCGGATCGGAGAGCTGGCCCGGGACACGGGCGCCGGCCACGTGCTCGCGTGGATGAACATCGGCAGCGTCGCCCACGACCACATCCAGGAATCGATGCAGCGCTTCGCCGAAGACGCGCTGCCGGCCGTGCGGGAGATCTAACCTGTCGTGGGGTCGGGTGCGTCGTCCGGCCGCGGCGACCGCAACGCCCGTCCCAGGCGCCCCATCATTACCACCAGGACCGCCGCGCTGATCGATACGGTGGAGATCAGCAACGCCAGCCCCGCCTGCGCCGCGTGCAGCGTGCTCTCGGAGTTCAGCGCGGCGACCGCCGCATACGCGCCGTAGCCTGCCGTCACCGCGCCCCAGGCGAACAGGACGATTGCCGCAAAAGCCGCCATCCGACGAAACGTCACACAAAGGTCCCGGCGAGTCAACGTGGACCCACTCACTCAAAATTGTTAGTGTTGCGTTTGGCTCGCGAGGAAGAACTCCGGGACATCCACATCGAGGCTTGAACACATGGCGGGAACACTCGAAGGCATCAAGATTCTGGAGCTCTCCAGCTACGTCACCGGCCCGTTCGCTTCCATGCTCATGGCGGACCTGGGCGCCGAGGTCATCAAGGTCGAGGACCGGGAGCGCGGCGACCCGTTCCGGGGCTGGGGCGGCGGCAAGATGTATTCCGCCACCTTCTGCAGCCTGAACCGGAACAAGAAGAGCATCACGCTGGACCTGCGGACCGAGGAGGGGCAGGAGATCTGCCGCAGGCTCGCGGCCGAGGCGGACGTGCTCGTCGAGAACCACCGTCCGGGGGTCATGGCGCGGCGCGGCCTCGACTACGACACCCTGCGCGAGTTGAACCCGAAGCTCATCTATTGCTCCATCTCCGGCTTCGGCCAGGAAGGACCCTACCGCGACCGCCCCGGGTACGACACCGTGGGCCAGGGAATGAGCGGCCTGCTGAGCCTGCTCACGGATCCCGATGAACCCAAGGGCATGGGCATCTCCCTGTCCGACCACCTCACCGGGGTGTACGCGTGCTATGGGGTGCTGGCGGCGCTGGTGAACCGCATGATGACCGGCGAGGGGCAGATCATCGAGACCTCCCTGCTGCGCGCCTCGGTGTCCTTCACCGCCGAGAACTGTGCGCGCTACTTCGAGACCGGGGTGGTGCCGAGCCGGGCCGACCGCACCCGCACCGCCGGCGTGTTCGCCTTCGTCGACCGCGACGGCCGGCCCTTCGTCGTTCACTTGTCCTCGCCCGACAAGTTCTGGCTCGGGCTCGTGGAAGTGGCCGGGAAACCCGAGTGGGGGAAAGACCCCCGCTTCGCCGACAAGGAGGGCCGCACCGAACACCACGACCTGCTGGAGCGGGAGCTTCAAACCATCTTCGAGCGTGACTCGCGCGACGTGTGGCTCAAGAAGCTCAGAGAGCACGACGTACCCTCCACTCCGCTGAACAACCTCGAGGACATGTTCAACGACCCGCAGGTCAAGCAGTACGGCTTCCCCATCGAGGTGGAGCATCCCAAGATGGGCAAGGTGAAGCTGGTGGGGAGCGGCGTGAACATGAGCCGGACGCCGCCCGAGACGCCGACGCCGCCACCCATGCTCGGGGAGAACACGGACGAGATCCTGCGAGGGCTCGGGTACAGCGCGGAAGACGTCGAGGGGCTGCGCGGCCGGGAGGTCGTCTAGTGTGCCGTGGCGAACGGGACGATCGGGATGCGCGCGCCGCACGGCGTGGCGAGGTCGTTTTTGCGTTGCTTGTTGCCGCCCAAGTCTGATAAGTAACGGCTTCCTCCGTAATGTTGGCTTTCGGCGCGAGCCGCGCCGACCGGATATCACCCGTGCGGATGCCACGGAACGCCGATACCGGAACGAAACGGGAATTACTATGACTCACGCCACAAAGACGATCTGCCTCGCAGTCGGGCTTTGCCTGTCCCTTGCCGCTTGTGTCTCCACCAACGAGCACGAACAGGTGAAACAGGAAAGAGACCAGGCTTTGCAGGCTAAGGAAAGTGCCGAGAAGAAGGCTGCGGAACTGACCACGGCACTGGAACAGAGCGGCCAGGAGGTGAAGGGGCTTCAGGCCAAGGTCCAGGGGATGGAACAGGAGGCCACGAAGTCCCGGAGCGCGCTCGAGCAGAGCGCGAAGGAACTCGCGGGCACGCAGAAGCAGGTCACCGATCTGGAGATGGGGGTAGCGGCCCTGACGGGCGAGCGCGACAGCGCGCGCAAGAGCGCCGACGACATGGCCAAGCAGCTTGGAGACAAGACCAAGGCTGCCGACGACCTCGCCGCTCAACTTGCCGGCAAGACCAAGGCCGCCGACGATCTCGCCGCTCAACTCGCCGACAAGACCAAGGCCGCCGATGACCTCGCCGCTCAACTCGCCGGCAAGACCAAGGCCGCCGACGACCTCGCCGCTCAACTTGCCGGCAAGACCAAGGCCGCCGACGATCTCGCCGCTCAACTCGCCGGCCAGACCAAGGCCGCCGATGACCTCACCGCTCAACTTGCCGGCAAGACCAAGGCCGCCGATGACCTCGCCGCCCAACTCGCCGGCAAGACCGCCATGGTGCAAGACCTGGAGAAACGGGCCGGGGAACTCACCGCGGCCAAGGCCGAACTGGAAAAGAACGCCGCCGCGATGTCCGGCAAGCAGGAGGAGTTGAACGCGCGCGTGAAGGGCCTTGAGGAGCAGGTGGCGCAGAAGGACAAGGCCATCGCCGAGATGAGCGCCGCGGCCGATGGGCTGAAGGCGGCCAAGCAAGCCCTGGAAGCGGAGGCGGCCAAGAACACGGAAGCCTTGGCCCAGGCGCGCAAGGAAGCGGCGGCAGCGGCGCAGTCATTGAAACAGGCCCGGGCGGCAAGGGACAAGGCCGCGGCCGACCTCGCCACCACCCGGCGCTCGCTGAAACAGACCCGCGCCGAAAAGGACAAGGCCCTGGCCGACCTCGCCGCCAGGAACAAGGCGCTGACTGAAATGGCCACCAGGGAAAAGGACGCCTCTCAAAAGCTTGCGGCCTCTACGGCCGACCATGGCAAAACCGTTAGTGCGCTCCAGCAGCAGTTGGATCAGGCCCGCGCCGGAATGGACAAGGCGCTCGCCGACCTCTCCGCCAAGGAGAAGGAGTTGGCCGAGCTGGCCGCCAAGGAGAAGGCGTCCGCTGAACAGGGGGCTTCTCAGGCGCAGGGTGCCGACCAAGGGCAAGCCGCCCCGCAACAGTGACGCCCCTCGCCCGCCTTCGCGGGCAGAGGCTTCCACGAAGGGGCGCCGGGCGTCAGGCCTTGATGTCCGGCCAGTCGTGCAGCAGCCGGCCGTAGCCGGAAATGCTGCACGAATAGCCCACCCTGGAGAGCATGTACCAGAGCATGGCGGGATTGCTCGCGACCACGGGCCGCGCCAAGTCCTCTTCAAGCCGATCCAGAATCTTCAACGGGTCGAGCACGGCCCCCTGGAAGTAGATGGCCTGGACCTCCGGGTTGGCCTGGAAGGCCTTTTCCGTGAGGGCGTAAACGTCCTCCGGACCCACCTCCATGGCGTCGCGATAGTCGTCGAAGGTGTCCGCGGGCGAGATGGCCTCGATGCCGCAGCCAGCCAGATAGTCGCGGATCAGCTTGTTCATGGACTCGACGAACGGGGTCAGCAGCAGCACCTTGGGAGTCGAGAGAGACTTCAGCGCTTCGGCGCACGACTCCAGCGCCGTGGTCACGGGTACATCGACCGCTTCCCTGAGCCTTCCCAAGAGCCCCGGATTGAGCACCTCCACGGGCGCTCCGCTAACGATGACGCCCCGCCAGCCGCGCTCCCGCGCCAACCGGGCGGACGTTTCCACCACATGGTCGTCCGTGCCCCGGAGGCTCTCCAGCGGGCCGCGCACGATGCCCAGGCCCTCGAACTCCATCTCCACTTCCGCGGGAATGCACGCCCGGAACGGCTCGAAGTGGGGACTCGAGCTCGATATGGGAGTTACGAAGCCGACCTTGACCGTTGCCGAATCTGCCATGGGTTACCCTCCTCCGAGCTGAAACGGACAGGCCACGACGCTAAAACGAGCGCGCGGCGATCCAACTGCCGCCGATGAACGTGCCCAGCGTGCTGCCCAGGTTCGAGAATACCACCACCAGAAGGATGCGCGAAACGGGATTGCGCCACAGCCCCTTGGGAAACGCGGTCACCACCTCGGACATGCCCTCCAGGTCCGCCACCGTGGGCTTCTTGACCCAGGCCTGGACCAGGCCGGAAACCCAGCCCGCGGCGATGGTGGGGTTGAGGCTGGTGATGGGCGCGGCCAGGAACGCCGCCAGCACCGTAATCGGATGTCCCAGGGCCAAGGCCGCTCCCGCGGCCGCGAGCACACCGTTCACCAGCACCCAGATGGAGATGGACTCCAGGGAATGGGCGGCGCCGGCGCTGTAGAACCCGTAAGCGATGATGGCGAGGATCAGGGCGGGCACCACCCACTTGACGCTCCTGGCCCAGAGCGACCGCTCCGGGACCTCTTCCAGCGCATCCAGCGACTGTTCCCGTTCGATCGCGCGCGCGATCCCCGGGACATGTCCCGCGCCCACCACGGCCACGACACGTTCGCCCGGAGCCTCCCGGATCTTCTGCGCCAGGTAGATGTCGCGCTCGTCGATGAGGCTCTCCTTCACCGCCGGGAAGGCCTTGGCGAACTCCATCAGGACATCCTCCAGACGGTCCGCTTGCTTGAGGTCGTCCACCGCCTTCCTGTCGACCTCCGGCTCGGTGAGCGCGCTGCTCAGCAGCACGAACAGCACCTTGAGCTTGTTCCAGAGACCGAGCCTCCTCCAGGTGCGCTTGAGGGTCACCTGGACGTCGCGGTCCGCCAGCACCAGGTCCACGTCCCGCTCCCGCGCCAACCGCACCCCCTCCAGCATGTCCGCTCCCGGGCGGACGCCGAGCCGGTCGCCCATGCGCTTGTAGAACGCCGACATGATCAGGTGGCTCAGGAGCAGCGCCGACTTGCCCTCCTTGACGACCTTGAAGACGTTCATCTTCTGCCAGGCGTCGGGACGGGTGAAGGAATCGTAGCGCGCCTGGCACAACTCCACGCAGATGGTGTCCGGGTCCACCCGCTCGACGGTCGTGCGCACGTCGTCGACGCTCTCCAGGGAGACGTGGGCGGTGCCGACGAGGTAGACGTCCCGGCCCCGATCGTTCAGCCGCCGTGTATACGCCGGAAGCCCGGCAGCGTCCGGGCCTTGTGCGGCATCGACTTCCACGCGGTTCAGACCTGGCCGACCGGGCCGTCGTAGTTCCTGAGCCAGCCGATGAACTGCACGATCTGATCGACCATGTAGTCGTGGTACGCCTTGCCCTTCTCGGGCGACGCCTTGATGGAGGGGCTGAAGGAGCCGGTGGGCACGATGCGGCGCTGTTCCGTGCTGGTCCACGGGATGTCGATGACCTCGTGGGGCGCGGAGAAGAGGTCGCCGTGGGACCACGGCGAGAAGTTCTTGTCGAAATCCACCTGCGACGTGGTCAGCTTCTCCTGCTTGATCAGGTGCGGGAACTTGTACCAGCACTCCGAGATCTCCAGCTCGCCGCTGTGGTGCTCCTTCGCTTCCTTGAGCTCGTTGGCGATCTTCTTGGCGATCTTCACCGGATCGATGACCGCGAAGAAGACCTCGGGCATCTCGTACTCGCGCAGGTTCTTGGTGGCCGCGAGCAGGCCGGGCAGGTTGGCGCCCTTGTGCCCGTTGATGATGAGGATCTTGCGGAACCCGTGCTTGGCCAGACTGCGGCTCATGTCCTGGATCACCGCCATCAACGTTTCCGTACGGAGCGAGATGGTCCCGGGAAAACCCAGGTGATGCGGCGAGTCGCCGAACCAGAGCGGCGGTGTGCACAACGTTCCGGTGGCCCGCGCCACGTCCTCCGCCAGGGCGATGGCGATGAGGCAGTCGAGGCCCAAGGGCCCGGCCGGACCGTGCTCCTCGGTGCTGCCCACCGGACAGATGATGATGTCGGAGTCCTCCAGATAGGCCGCGACGTCCTCCCAGGTCAACTCCTGGAGCCATACGGAACCGAGTTGCGCCGGCATGTTGCTCTCCTCATTTGCGACTTGCAAGACTTGTCCTTGAGTTTGAAGGACACGCTACTTGATGGCCAACGGATTCGTCGGCGATCCCACCGCGCCCGTGACCGGCAGCGCCGGTCCCACGAACATGAACTCGTAGCGGCCGTCGGCCGCGCAGTCTTCCGCCAACTCTTCCAGGTGGAAGATCTCCCCTACCGTGAGCCCCATGTTGGGAATGCTCACCCAGTGCCACGGCTGGGTGGCTTCGCGGGTCTGGTTGGGCCGGACTTCCACCCCCCAGGTGTCCGTGGCCACGGCGGCCACCTCCCGCTCATGGAGCCAGTCGAGCGTATCGAACCCGAGTCCGGGGGCGTCCCCGCCGGGGTAGCCGTCCCAGGACCCGGCGTCCAGCTTGGCCTTCATCTGTCCCGTGCGCACCAGCACGTAGTCGCCACGGCGCACCTCCACCTCCTGCGCCGCCATGGTCTCGTCCAGATCGTCGCTGGTGATGGCGTAGCCGTCCTCCAGCCAGTCGCTCCCCTTGGCCCGGGGCACGTCCAGCAGCACGCCGCGCCCCACCATCTTCTCCCGCGTCTTCTCGATGCCGTTCTTGGCGGCGCCCCCCGAGGTCACCAGGCGGCAGTCGTAGCCGTTGTACATCGATTCGTCGTAGAAGATGTGCGCCAGACCGTCCCACTGGGTGCCCGCCTGAAGGGGCATGATGATGATGTCGTCGGCGCCGCGGATGCGCCGGTGGTCGAGCACCCCGGAATAGGCGTCCGTGCCGGTGCGGAGCATCAGATGGATGGGATTGAACCGGCCCATGGCCGGGTAGTTGCTCTTGCCGCTCTGGGGCCCGGCGTCGTCGTAGGCCAGGGCCAGCGAGAACACCCGCCCCCGGCGCACGAGCCGCGCCGCGGCGACGATGTCCTCGGGCGTCGTAAAGTTCAGCGTGCCGACCTCGTCATCCTTGCCCCAGCGGCCCCAGTTGCGCAGCCGTTCCGCGGTCTCGCGGAGCCGTTTCATGGTCAGTTTCGGACGTCTTCGAGTCGCCAAACCTAGGTACCTCCCTCCGGGCCGGGATGAGTCTGGCTCTTTCTAACAGGTGGGTGGCGGGAACGAAACCGGCTTCCGTCGAGACCCGCGCCGGCTTGAAACTCCTCGAAGGATCGCCTAAGAATGGCCGGTATGTCGACGAGAGCCGACAACGCCAAGGGCCGGAAAGTGATGCTCGGCTTCGTGGTGCGGCGCTGCGCCAGGGAGTTGGGCCACAGCCCCACGCCGGACGAGTTCGCCCTCTGGGCCAACAACCAGCAGTGGGACGGGGAACGCTACCACATCTTCGGACAGGCAATCTCGGCCGAGGCCGCGAAGATCATGCTGCGCAGCCTCGACCGGCTTGTCACCGTCCGCTCCCCGGAAGTGATACTCGGACAGCGCGAAGCCTCTTGAGGCGTCGCGCTGCGGTCCCTGCGTTCAGGAAGCCTTCCTGGCCGCGTCGGTGATTTCCAGGTTGTAGAGCCGGGCGCCGTTGTCCCGCAGGATCTTGGTCTTGGCGCTCTCGCTCAGGTCCCGGCGCTGCTTGAGGTAGTCGCTGGACAGCACCTCGCGGTCGCCGTGAGGCATGTCGGAGCCGTACACCACCTGTCCCTCGCCCACCAACTCCACCACCTGCGGCAGCAGCGAGTCCTCCACCTCGGCACTCAGGTAGAGGTTGCCCTGGCGCACGTAGTCCATGGGCGCCAGCTTGGCCTTGGGCACCGTGTCCGGGAGGATGTCGGCGAGGAAGTTGCCCGAGTGGCCGAAGCGGTGGTCGAGCCGGTCGATCATGAAGTGGACCCACTGGCAGCCGGCCTCCAGGAAACCCACGCGCATGGTGGGGAACCGGTCCAGCAGCCCGCTGTTGATCATGGACGAGAAACCCAGGAGCACCGGCATCAGGAACGCGTTCACCGACGACGGATAGATATGGGTGAAGAGGCCGGAGAGGGCCGGACACGACCAGCCCACGTGGATCGCCAGGGTCAGGTCGCGCTCCACCAGCGCCTCGTAGAAGGGTAGGAAGGCGGAGTCGTCCAGCAGCCGGTCGCCGATGGTGCCCAGCACCATGACGGCCACCGCGCCGAGCTCATGAGCTTCCTTCACCTGCGCCACCGCCCCTTCGACGTCGTCGAGGTTCACCACCGCCGCCCACTTGAGCCGGTCGTGGGCGCCGATCTGGTCGCCGAGGAAGCGGTTGTAGGCGGTGCTCATGGCGGTCACCAGCGCCGGGTTCGCGGCCAGCGGGTACGCCAGGAACAGGGTCGGATAGAGGACCTGCAACGAGATCCCCTCCTTGTCCATGGCCTCGACCCGTTCCTTGACGCCGTGGATCTCCATGCTCCCGATGGTGTCGGACTTCTTCTGCGCGTGGGGCGTCTTCTTGCCATGGTAGCTCGCCGGCGTGCCGAGGTTGTGGGCGCCGCGCCCGACACGGCGCGGGTACATCTGCTCCTCGATCATCCAGTAGACCATCTTGTCGATGGCCACGACGCGCGGGCGCTGGGCGCGGAACGCCGGATCGAAGTACTTGTCGCTGAACGTGGTTTCGCTTTCCTCGACGTGCCCGTCGGCATCCACCAGATACATGAGTCACCTCCGTGTGTTGTGTCGAACCCTTCGATGACTTGCCCGCGGGCGCGACCCTTTGGATTTAACCCAACCGATGGGGCAGTTCAAGGCTGGAGATGGGCGCGCGCGCCGTGCATTGACAGCGCCGGGAAAAATCTCTAGGGTTCACAACTTTACCTGTGACGCCCCGTATCATCGGGCGAACTCCCGACAACCGACGAGGAGGGAATCATGGTCCGACTCATTGCAAGCTTTCTGACGGCCGCCATGACGCTGGCGGGCGCTGCCACCGTGCTGGCCCAGAACATGCCCACGGTGCGGATATCGTCGTTCGACAAGCCGTCGTTCGGCCATACGACGGCTTCGCTCATCGAAGCCAACGAATTCGACAAGAAGCACGGTGTCGACCTCCAGTGGGTCTTCAAGCAGGGACGCGCGGCCAACACGGACTTCGCCACCGGCAGGGACCAGATCACCATCGCCTCCGCGCTCCTGTCGGAAGCCAACCGCCGGCTCAAGGGGGTGAAGTCGGTTTACCTCTTCAACGTGCTCAACGGACACGGCGCGCTGCTGACCATGGACCCGACCATCAACAGTATCGCGGACCTCGAGGGCAAGAGCCTGGGGGCCTTCACCGTGACCACCAACTACGCCATGTTCCGCTACTTCGCTCACAAGGCGGGGGTCGACCTGAACAAGGTGTCGATCCAGTCCACCAACACCGGGGGATTGGCGACCCTGCTGATGGCCAAGCGCGCCGACGCGGTGCACTTCTGGGAGCCCAACTACTCCAAGATGCTGGTGGACAATCCGGGCAAGCTCAAGATGATCGAGTACTTCCACCAGTGGCAGTCCATCCATGGGGCGCCGCAGAGAGGCTTCCTCGGTATCGCCGCGCATGAGGAATGGATCAACGCGAACAAGGCGCTGATCCCGAAGATCTACGCGGCCTTCGAGGAGTTGGCCAAGTGGCTGCCGACGCACCATGACGAAGCCGCCACGATCATCGAGAAGGCGGCCGGCGTTCCCAAGGAGGCGTTCCTGATGGCACTGGCCACCGCCCGGTATCCGCTGGACGTGGTACCCGCGGCCGAGATCGAAAAGAACATCAAGGCGCTCTTCCAGGCCGGTATCGAAAGCGGCTACATGAAGCAGATGCCGGACGACGGCATCATCTACCGGGGCAAGGTCCGTTAGCGAAGCGCCCGCGCGCGCAACTCATCCGCTGACATGGAATCCGAGGCAACCCGCACCGAGTTGTCGCCGGCTCGGGCCCGGGAGGCGTGGCATACACGCATCCTGGGCCTCATGGCCGCCCGCAAGGAACCCATCATCTCCTTCGGCGTGATCCTGGTGACATGGCAGATCGCGTCCTTCTTCGTGGCTCCCTACCTGGTTCCCGGCCTGGGCGTCATCTTCGCTTCGTTCATCGAGATCGTCGCGAGCCTCACCTTGTTGGGAGACGTGCTCACCACCATGGGGAGGATCTTCCTCGGGCTCATCCTGGCCTTTATCAGCGGCACGATCCTGGGCGTGTTCATGGGCTTTACGGAATCGGTGGAGAAGTACACCCTGCCGGTGCTCCACTTCATCATGGGCATCCCGGCGCTCTCGTGGGTGGTCTTCGCCATCATATGGTTCAGCCACGTGGAGACGCGCATCGCCTTCATCCTGCTGGCCGGCTCCCTGCCCAACTTCGCGCTGATCATCCACGACGGCATCAAGAGCATCTCGAAGGAGTACCTGGACATGCTGCGGGCCATGCGCCCGACGCGGAAACAGCTCTTCGCCAAGCTGATCCTGCCGGGCATGATCCCGGCCGTGCTGACTTCGTGGAAGGTCAACCTCGGGCTCGCCGCGCGCGTGGTCATCGTCGCCGAGTTGGTGGGCGCCACCCGCGGCGTGGGCAACAAGCTGCTGCTGGCGCAGGAACTCTTCGAGATGCCCAAGGCCATTGCCTGGACGCTGGTGCTGGTGACGTTCCTGCTCATCACCCAGTTCGTCATTCTCTTTCTGGAGCACAAGCTGCTGCGCTGGCGTCCGGCGAAGCAGGGAGGGATGGCCACGTGAGCGCCGAACCCGTCGTTGAAATGCAGGATGTGCAGATGGTCTTCACATCCGTGGACGGCGACCGTTTCACCGCGGTGGAAGCGCTCGACCTGGAGGTGGGGAGCGGTGACGTCATCGCCATCGTCGGCAAGACCGGCTGCGGCAAGTCCACGACCTTCAACCTGCTGCTGGGCCTGGAACAGCCCACCTCCGGCTCCATAAAACTCCTGGGCCACGACCCTTTCAAGGAGTTCGACTGGTTCCGCTCGAAACTGGGAGTCATCTTCCAGACGGACCGCCTGCTGCCCTGGCGCACGGCGCTGGAGAACGCACGAGTCGGGCTCGAAATCCTCGAATACAGCGAAAAGGAACAGAACGACATCGCCCTGGAATGGCTGCACAAGCTGGAGCTGCAGGGCTTCGAGGACGCCTACCCCCATGAACTGTCCGGCGGCATGCGCCAGCGCGTGGGCATGGCCCGAGCCTTCTGCCTCACGCCCGAGATCTTCTTCGCCGACGAGGCCTTCGGCCACCTGGACCAGTCCACCGCCCGGCGCCTGCGCGAGGTGTTCCTGGAACTCGTGACCGAGAGCCGGAAGACCTGCCTCCTCATCACCCACAACATCCATGAGGCCCTGGAGATCGGCTCCCGCCTGGTGATCCTCGGCAAGCCCGGCCGGGTCCTCGCCGACATGGAAACCCCCACCAACGCCGGCCGCGCCGAAATGGCCGAGTTCGAGGACCGGGTCCTCGACATCATCGAGACCAACGAAGTCGTCGGGTGAAACGCTACGGGTTCTGGATCCTCGCCCTGGGCTGGCTTCCGGCGGGGTTGCTGCTCCAGGGAGTGGTCCGGTTCTTTCCGGGCGAGAGCGGCGCCTGGACTCCGGAGTTCGTCCTCATGGCCGGCGTCATGATGCTCCAGGGCCTCATCCCCGTGGCCCCCTGCGGCCTGCCCCTGGCCCTGGCCTGCCGGCGGCTCTGGCGCCTGGACTACCGCCGCACCGCCTGGAGCCTGGGCATCGGCCTGGGCGCCGTCACGACGCTCGCGGCGCTGTTCGCGGGGCTGCTGGGGCCGTTGGCGATCCTCGTTGCCGTCCTGGTGTTGAGCCTGCCGGCGTGGGGCGTCGCCCTGTTGCTCGGGCGACGGAAGCGGGAGCGGAGTGAAACAAACGGTGTGTAGGGGGCGACCCGCGGTCGCCCCCTGACCGGATTCCCACCGCAGCGTAGGGTCCTACCCCAGCATCTGGCTCGGCAGCCACAGGGAGATCTGCGGGAAGGTCACCAGGATGATGAGGGTCATGACGTCCATCAGGAAGAACGGCAGGATCCCCTTGAAGATGTCCTCCAGCCGCACCATGCCATGGGCGGCGGCATTCACGGTGTAGACGTTCATTCCCACCGGCGGAGTGATGAGGCCGATCTCGGAGGTCTTGATCACCAGCACGCCGAACCAGATGCCGCTGAAGCCCATCTCGATAACGATGGGGAAGACGATGGGCAGGGTGATGGCCATCATGGCGGCCGGGTCCATGAACATGCCCAGAAATACGTAGAGCAAAAGGAAACCGGCCAAGACCACGTAACGCGACAGGCCCGAGCTCACCAGATAGTCCGCCAACTCCGGGCCAACGTTGGTGATGGCCAGGAACCGGCTGAAGATGTAGGCGCCGATGATGATGGTGAACAGCATCGTGGTGGAGGTGGCGGTGTCGAGAACCGTGTTCCGCAACCTCTCGCGGGTGAAACTGCCCTTGAAGATCATGATCATGAAAGCGCCGAAGGCGCCGAAGGCGCCCGCCTCGGTGGGCGTGGCGATGCCCAGGTAGATGGCGCCCATG
>Ga0209022_1001929_pt1 | contig 19082 bp, 20 predicted proteins | sample PinacodermPK_FD_187300 | JGI IMG/M metagenome (GOLD analysis project Ga0209022, IMG submission 187300) | Host-associated microbial community of the marine sponge Aplysina aerophoba from Gulf of Piran - sponge pinacoderm, lysed by proteinase... | ecosystem: Host-associated > Porifera > Sponge >...
ACAGAAATTTATATCATTTTAAGCTAATTCAAGTACCTGATATCTTTTTGTGATAAATTTGTTAATTCTGGTCTACGAAGCACAATAAATTGGAGGTCCACTTGGTGGCAGAATTAAGGCACGAATGACAAGATAAGTAGTGGCCCAGATTACAGGAAAAACCTTATTTGTGGGGATTTCAGCATTTATTTAACTGAAGGGCACGTCTATTTATTCCAAATTAGAAAATACCTTAATTGAGATTTGTTGGTCTGAGTAGTGCCAATGTAGAGGCTAGGTGTGTGATTAGGCCTGGGAAACGATGGAAAAGGGTCTATTTTTACCTTTTTGGGGAAGATTATTGAATGAATGTGACCCAAAGGAGAAGAAATTATTCAGAATAATCCTGATTTTTTCAAAGGCAAAAACAAGTGAATCCTGATTTTGGGATTTTATAGAGGTGCCCTGAAGTCAAGAAAGATAACAACAATCAACAAAATATTTGACTGATGTATTCAACTTCCATTTTGATTAGCCTAATTAGAAAGTGAAAGTATTCAATTTGGTCTCTGACTGAATATTTTTTCCGGTTTTTCATACCCTCAATTGACCTCAAATATTTATGCCCAAAATTTTTCTACACCCCCTTGATTGTATTGGTATCATGACGATGACCTATTGGTGTACACACACTGATTGATTGGGAATGAGATTCAACCATGACGCACCGCCGATACCAAGAACTTCAGATTAATCGCGAAGTAAGTCGTTTATTGAAGTCTTACTGCGCGTTTGAGAATCCACTTTTTTGACAATGACTGCACAATATAAATTGACGTTATTTTGGGACGGTAATGAACCAGAAACAACGACTGAATAGGGCGGTATTTCCCCAAAAAATATTGCACCAGTTTCGCGATCAAAGATTTTTGTTGATTGACCGATATAAACCCCCATACCAATCACTGCCCCCTCGCGAACAATCACACCCTCTACGATTTCAGAACGAGCCCCAATAAAGCAGTTGTCTTCAATGATTGTTGGTCCAGCCTGCATGGGTTCAAGAACTCCACCAATACCGGCTCCACCTGATAGGTGAACATTTTTTCCAATTTGGGCGCACGAGCCTACGGTTGCCCATGTATCAACCATTGTTCCGCTATCCACAAATGCCCCAAGATTAACAAAGGAGGGCATGAGAACTACACCTGGCGCGATGTAGGCTGATTTGCGAACAATACAGTTGGGCACAGCCCTGAAACCTGCCTTTTTCCATTCAATTTCAGTCCATCCTTTGAATTTAGAATCAACTTTATCCCACCAAGTAGAATTCTGAGGGCCGCCTTCTTGTGATTCCATTTCTTGTAGCCTAAATCCCAATAGAACTGCTTTTTTAGCCCATTGGTTGACAACCCAATCACCTTTGGCGTTACGGTTGGCTACTCTAATCGTTCCACTGTCAAGAGCTAAAAGTGTCTCTTCAATCGCTTTTCGGGTTGCTCCGTGCGTTTGTGGAGTAATAGAGTCCCTATTTTTCCAAGCCTCTTCAATACTGGATTCTAATGCATTCATACTCATGATTAATTTGGATTCCTTTTTAGCACTCAATTGCGTTGACACTGACGGCTTATAAATGCAAGAAATAGCTTCAAACGAATCGGGTTCAATAACTGACCCACTGACTGATAATTTGCCAGTCAGTATTTCCAGTGCAACTTGCTTTTATAATTATCACTCGATTCGCCTATGAATCGGGAGCATTAAGAACCTTTTGGCATTGCTCAGGTAATTGCGACATCACATAGTCTCTCGGGTGCGTTCGCTTGGGAGCATCTGGGTCAGGTGGCCGTTTAAGGAGTTCCAAATAATCGGTAACCCACCATTCAAGCGTTTCATCACAACCGTCGCCTCCTTTGGATAATTCGGCCACGGTTGGACTTTGCGTCAAACATTCAGTAGAGCCATCATCTGGACACTTCAGGCGAACATGGAAATGATAATTATGCCCTGATAAAGGGCGAATTTTTTGAAGCCAATCGCGATCATTCCCGGCTTTTTCGCACATTTCTAATTTTGCTGCAGCGGCGACAAAAATGCGATCTACACGCGGATCTTCAGCGGCGGCTTTCAACAGATTCATATGGATATTGGTCCAGTTATCATTTACGCTTTTTTGATCGTGTGTTCGAATCGAAATTGAGCTGATATCTTCGCGTTCTTGCACGGTCAAATTGAGACGCTCTGGCGGGAGCATCCACATGTCAACATCTAGTCCGATCTGGTGAGACCGGTGTCCGGTTGGAGTGGGGCCGCCTCTTGGCTGCGAGAGGTCACCAACGTAAAGACCTAACCATCCGAGTTCTTTGGCTCTCTCACTTAAATCAATAATAAACTCAATTAGTGCTGGATGGCCCCAATTACGGTTTCGACTTAAGCGCATTGCTTGCCAAGTCGGGCCACTCTCGGTGAGTTTAGTACCCCCGGCTAAACAGCCCCAAGCATAGCTTCCAACCGCAGAAGTCTCTTGTAAGGAACCTTTAATTTTTTGGCTAAAAAGATGACTCGCTTTCGGTTCATCAGCACCGCTACTCAAGGGATACATTATGGCAATAAACCAACCGATTGCTATGAAAATTACATGTTTGGACATTGTTCTACTCGATACCTATTCTTTGTCTCCGTTTTTATTAACCCATATTAACAATATCAATCCGATTAATGCAAGAAAAATTACCGGCGATATCCCTAGCCTCTGGTCACCAGTATAGCTTGTTGCGAGTGCAATCAAAAATGGTGCTAAGAATGAAGTGGCTTTACCCGCCAAAGCATAGAGTCCAAACGCTTCTGTATAGCGTTCTCCACGAGCTTGTAATACCATCATCGTACGCGAGGATGATTGTAACGACCCCCCTGAGGCTCCAATCATACATCCACAGATCCAAAATACAACATGGGGTAGTGGTGATCCTTCTGCAATTGGAATGAACAATACCTCTTCTAAAGAGGTAGAAATAATGATAAAACAAACCAACACTAAAACGCCGATTGAAACAGCTATAACCGCTTTTGGACCGACACGGGAATCAAAGTAACCCCCGACCCACGCAGCAATTGCCCCAAATACCAGCGCTAAAATTCCAAAAAGGCCAAGCTGGGTCACAGACCAGCCTAAAACTCCTGCGGCATAAATACCTCCGAAAGCAAAAATACCCGCTAAGGCATCTCGATAAAACATTGAGGATAGAAGGTAAGCCGCCAAGCTTCTTTGACTTCCAAGACTGGTAAAGAGAGTGTATAAAGTTCCTAAATCATTTTTGAACAATTTCCACATTGGGGTTTTTATTCCCATTTTTGCGTGTTTAGCTTTGTTTTTAATCCCTTCCTTATCATCTGCTTTAGTCCACAAAAAAAATGGAATAATAAATATTGTATACCACAAGGCACAAAACGGCCCGACAAAGCGAGTCCCTTCTCTTTCTTCAGGATTTAAGCCAAAAAGCGGCTCTATATTGATGAGTGTTCTTCCTGTCTCACTTTCGGCAAATAATAACAACATGATTGCTAAGGCAATTATGCCCCCGATATAACCGAAAGCCCAACCCGAACCAGAAATCCGGCCTACATCTTTTATCAACCCGAGGTTCGGCAACATTGAGTTCGTTATAATTGTTGCAAACTCTACCCCGACAAGAGCTAAACCAAAAAACGCAAGAATCCAAAATATATGGTTGGCGTTTGGTTCCGCTGTCCATAAAAATAAAGAACCAACTATAATACAGGCTGAGAAAACAACCATGAACGGATTCTTTGTTGAATGATTATCAACAATGATTCCCAATATTGGTGCGGATATGGCTAATATAGCTCCCGAAATGGCCATCATCCATCCCCAGTATTCTTGTGCTAAGACACTATCACTCATTACCCCAGAGATAAAATATGGTGCAAAAATGAATGTAATAAGCAAAGTGCTGAATGGCTGGCTTGCCCAATCAAAGAACATCCATCCCCAAATACGCTTATTTATAGTCGTCATTTATTTCCCACTTTAGAACATTGATAGAATGGATCTAAATCGAGACGGAGTCATAGAGTTTCACCCGTCGACCTAAGTCTGATTTTATCTTATTTTCACCTTGTTTAGAGGAGAAGGATTCGGGATAAAACAGAAACTCCAAATCTTATACCTTGATAATTTTGAGAAAAACCCAAATTTAAATCTAGATTTTAATCTATGGCGAAGGCAATGACAGCATTTATTTCCATATTTGATTTTGCTCTGAATATTATCAGTTGGGTGGTAATCATTCATGTCTTGATGAGTTGGTTGATTTCGATGCAGGTTTTGAATCCCTCGCATGAGTTTGTTCGCGTGATTTGGGATTCTTTAGACCGGATCCTTGAACCCATTTACAGCAAAATCAGAGAGATTCTTCCCCCGATTGGGATGATTGATTTATCTCCGATTGTATTAATTTTTGGTCTCTATCTGCTTCGATACTTAGTCGTATCGCTTTAGAAAAAGCAGATAGCGAACGAATTTAAACGAACGGTACTGATAGCGCTTCTGTAAACAAAGCGTCGTTAGCTTACATAGCAAATGCTGCTCTGTTTCCCCACAACTCTTTAACCCTCGCATCACGTCCACACGCTTGACGGTATCGCTTGTATGCTTTGGCTTTGGACAAGGGGCCAAACCGAGTGAGAATAATCGTATCTTGCTGATAGTAGTTTTGGTGATAATCACTAGCGGGGTAAAACTTTTGCGCATCAAGAATTTCGGTCACAATATCCTGCCCTAATTCTTTCTGAGCCATTTCTCGGGACTCAATGGCAATGTTACGTTGCTCATCATTATCAGCAAAAATCGCCGTACGGTATTGTTTTCCTCGATCACAAAACTGTCCACCAGGGTCAGTTGGGTCCACACTTCGCCAAAACTTATGAACTAGTTCATCGTAGGAAACAATAGCGGGGTCATAATCAATCCAAACTGCTTCGTAATGGCCCGTTTGCCCAGAGGTAACCTCCTTATAGTCAGCCGCGGTATCGCCTCCTGTAAATCCTGATACTGTTTTTAATACGCCTTCAACCGAATCAAAATCTTTTTCGACGCACCAGAAACACCCACCGGCAAAAATCGCAACTGCTTTATCTTGAGATAAAGCGGTCACGGGTATGGTCAGTCCCAATAAAGTAACTAATATTCTCAATATATTGAGCTTCCAAAACTGTCCCATAAGTAACCCTTCCGTTGAATTTAAGCTTGTTAGTCTAATGACAATCCTACATATATTATCCGAATTCATAGTCCAACCTGAATAAATCATTCAACAACAATTTATGAAGTTGCAACAAGAGAGTCGTAACCACAGTCATTCCAGCTAATTTTTTCAATAGACATGCCCTTATGGCTGTTTAGGTGAAACGCAATTTCAGTTTTGATATTGACCTCTTCTTAACTTGATTGACGCACAATAGCAATTGAGGCATAGCAAACCTGATGCTAATTTACACCCGTTTTTTCATGGCTGTCCAAACAGCAAATGCTAATCGGTCCTTGCGGTCTGTCCCTTGCAATTTATTGATAGCTTTTTGTGCATAGATAATTTCTAGCTGGGTATTGGGAACGGGAAATACTATACTGGGGGTCATAATCCGCTAAATGTCGTAAACGTTGAATATTTACAAAATTTTTAGCGAAATCCTGTATGTCAGAAGGGAATTTTTTTATTTCATCTCTGGCACATTGATTCTTCGCATAATTGTGCTCAACTGATCGATAGGCCTGTTGCCAAGCCCCTATGCTTCGGTTGGTACCAGCCGTTCCAACTAAGGTATCAGCACAATTACGGCAAAGTGCATGAAACATCGCATAGTACGCAGTACTCACAGCCCTATTGAGACTAGTCTGCCGGGGCCTTCCTTTGCCATCAAATTGGCAATATCAATCAAGTGTTGCGTTCGCATGCTAGGCTCCTCCTAGAGTCATAAAAGTGGAAAATGCTTACCTCTTTGTATACCTGCCGGAAAGTTTGATGCAGGTATCGCGGCAATCCAAGTGTTTTTTTGGACAATTGTGACCTTTTTCATCCTCAAAAATTAACCCGAAAATAATGACAGGATTGCCATCATAATCATTGGTCAGAATTCACCTCAATTATCTTGGCCGGGCCTGAATTATGTCTTTGAAAGGTTTCTTAATAATTTGCACGGTACTATAAATTTTTTATTCATCTGTATCTAATTACTATCATCGATTTTTTCAAGAAATTTTCAATCTAGTATCACGCCTTCATTGAATTGATGGGTAAAGGCGAGATACTAGGAAGAAATGCTGCTCTCAATTAATTGGTGTTGACTGTTTACAGAATGACAAAGAATAATGCAAATTAATTACATCACTTCTAAGGTGTTGAGATACTAGTGTGGTGGTTTTAAGTTCGTTAGATTATGATGTTCCATTTACTTTTAAGCAGTACCGTTTGACCGAAGCCAGAATATCATCGGCTGATTTGGTTCATTTTACGGTTTGGGATGACCATTATGAGCTGCAATACATTCCATAATATCCTTTTCTAGAGCGGCAACTGAACGATACACCCCGCGTTTCAACTGTTTTCTTGTCAACTCAGCAAACCAGCGCTCAATGTGGTTAATCCATGAGGATGAAGTCGGTGTACAATGAACATACCTGTGTGTCCGTTGAGCCAGCCACTTTCTGACCTCCTCGGCACTTGTGCGTGGTATCGTTGTCCATAATGAGATGCACATCAAGGTCCGGGGAACATGACCCTCAACACCCTTGAGGAAAGCCAGAAACTCACTAGCTCTATGCCGGTTGGGCATAACACTTACACAAGACCCGACCGGTCGCCGTATGCAGAATAGCGAACAAGGAGGTGGTTCCATGCCGCTTATCGTCATGCGCTCACTCACACCTAATACCATGTGTCATACAGGTTGGGCGCAGTACAGAGCTTGTATCTGGATTTTATTGTATCAACACTCAGCACCAAAGCGTAGTCCGGTGGTGCCATATAGAGATCCACTATGTCCTGAACCTTTTCAACACTTTGGGGTCGCTTGATAGTTTGACGGTTTCCGACCGGTGCGGCTGCAACCCAAAAGCCTTCTAGACCGGCGGATTGTGGTATGCGACAGACCATTATGTTTAGCCATGTTTCGCAAGGGCCAATGGTTGGCCCCTTTGGGCTTGCTTTCCAAGATTGCCTTGATGACTGCGGTAACCTTGTCATCGGAAATCGCCTGCGGTCTGTCACCCAGGTCATGGTTATCCAAACCATCAATCCCGCCCGCGATAAAGCGGCGGCGCTACTTGCCAACCGTTTTATCACAGAAATCCAGTTCAACGGTAATGTCGGCGTTGCGATGCCCATCGGCACAATGCAGTACGCCCGTGTGGCGGTCTGAAGTTGATTTGGGTAGACGGTGTTTGCGGGGCCTGGGCCTTGAGAAAGGACCTCTCTTCTGGAGTTAAATCTATGGGTTTAAGAATGCGTCCAGAACCTTTTTATTAGTAATATATTTGAAAAATAAAACTACAATATAGTCCATTGAACCTTGGATACAATACACTAGACGTAGGCAGAGCAGGGGGAATACTAAACCATATGCTCAATTTCTCCCGCTTTGTCATGACAATCCAAACTGGAAATGCTGATCGATTCTTACAGTCTGCTCTTTCCAACTGATTGATAGTTCTTTCATCAGTGTTAATTATATATTGGGCTAGGGAGCGTGATTGTTTTGGTAGGGAGTATTGCCCGACATATAATGTAAATCTTGAAAATTCCTAAACTTATTGGGATATTTCTGAATGCTATAAGGAAATCCTTTTATTTCATCCCTATTATTATTCCTTCACCAAGTTGGTCGACAAACATGTTGCCAAGGTCGGTATCATCCGTTCAGCTAAGACATCAGTACGATTTCGCCAAAGCGCATTAAACACCGGATACTTATCCGTACTCACAGCACTATTGAGAACACCCTGCTGATGCCTTCCTTGGCAGCTTTCTTTAGCTGCCAAATGGGCAATATCAAAAATCAAAAGGTAATGTGCGATAATACTCAACTTCTTCAGGAGTCATGTAAGAGAAGGAAGCATAATGCTTACCTTTGTATATTTCCCGAATAGTTGGATGCAGGATCCGCGGCAAAGCAACTCCTTTATCTGGATCAATTAGATCGTTCTCAGCCTCAAATATGATGCGAAAATCAATGACAGGGTCACCATCATGGTCTTCGTTTTCTTCAACCGTCACCTCTAGTATCTTGGCCGGATACAGTTGCTTCTGAATTAGCTCTTTAAAGATTTGATTGACATCCTGCATTGTAATACTCCTTTTCTACTCACTAGCAAGTAACAATAACCATCGGTTTTGTCAAGTAACTTTCAATCTGGCTCTCCTCTGGTCTGCGATTGAAACAAAGAAAAAGGGAATTACTCTCGTAACCATAAAAGCCTTGACAGTTTACCATTGTCCTTAAAGCGGAATCGGCAGGCATGAAAACTTATTTACGAACTATCATTGACTGATTGCGTCTCGTTTGCGATAAGGTGCCCCTTCACCGTAGGGAACGTTAATTCCACCGTAGCGTCTCAGTCTCACATTGCACTGTTCGGCATGACCAACAAATCCCTCTAACATACAAAGTCGGGAACCATACTCGCCTACTAGGGTTGCGGCATCATCAGTTTCAATGCGTTGGTAGCTGTGAGTCTTAATGTACTTTCCGACCCAAAGTCCGCCTGTATAGCGTCCAGCTTTTTTAGTGGGTAGAGTATGGTTTGTACCAATCACCTTATCGCCGTTTGCCACATTGGTACGAGGTCCTAAAAATAATGCACCATAGCTGTGCAAGTTCTCAAGAAACCAATTATCACGGTCAGTCATCACCTGCACATGTTCACTGGCGATTTCATTTGCTACGTCAAGCATTTCTTCATACGTATCACAGACGATTATCTCGCCATAACTGTCCCAGCTCGCACGAGCTGTTTCAAATGTTGGCAAGATACTCAAAATTCTATCTATTTCCTTTATGGATTGCTCAGCCAACCGCACTGAGTTCGTTAGTAATACACAAGGACTGTTATACCCATGTTCAGCTTGACCAAGCAGGTCAGTTGCACACAGTTCTGCATCTGACGCTGATTCATCAGCGATCACCATCGTTTCGGTCGGACCTGCAAAAAGATCAATTCCAACACGACCAAAGAGCTGACGTTTGGCTTCGGCAACAAATGCGTTGCCAGGGCCAACAAGCATATGAACAGGACTAATTGTTTCTGTTCCAATTGCCATAGCACCTATAGCTTGTATACCGCCAAGAACATAAATTTCATGGGCTCCACCCATCTGCATTGCAGCGATGACGCCAGGATTAGGTTCTCCCTTAAACGGGGGTGTGGCTGCTATAATTCGTGGCACCTTGGCCACCTTGGCTGTTGCCACCGACATATGAGCTGATGCGACCATGGGGAACTTACCACCGGGCACATAACAGCCGACTGATTGTACAGGAATATTGCGATGACCTAGAATTACTCCAGGCAATGTCTCAATCTCAATATCAAGTATAGAATCACGCTGAGCAAGAGCAAATTTCACAACTTGATCGTGTGCAAATTTTATGTCAGCCATTTCACGGGTAGTAACTTGCGATATAATTGCTTCTATCTCATTGTCCGATAGACGGAATGCCGGTGGTGAGTAATGATCGAATTTCTGACTTAATTCTCTTACTGCGACATCACCACGTTTTTCAATGTCCATCAGTGCCTCTTCTACAACCGATCTGGTTTTGATATCATCTTGTGCACGTTGATCTGCCGACTTCCCGCGCTTCAAGTATTGAATACTCATTAATACTGTCTCCTAATTTCAGTTGACACTTGTTGATTTCTAAAGGACTTAGAAAAAAGAGCCACGTTGTGAATAGCCAAAATTGTCTTATCTTGTTTCATATTTTGATGCCCATTTCGATTATTTCTTATTTCCATTAAACGGTTATCAGTCTCGAATGGACTTAACAAACAGCGCTGCAGCGAGAATAATAATAATTCCTTTAATGATCATTTGTGCTTGTACAGGAAAACCGAGTATGATTACAATATTAAAAATGAGAATGAGGATTAGGGCTCCTGCCGCAGCCCCCCAAATGGTTCCTTTTCCACCTGTTAGTGCAATACCTCCAATAACACAAGCAACGATCGAATCAAGTTCGTAACCTCGGCCAACCCAGTTATCAACAGTGCCAATAAAACCAACTAGAAATAATCCAGCTATACCTGCCATAACTGAGCAGATAACATAGCAGGCTATTATAACGCGATCAGCTTGAATTCCGACCAAATTCGCTGACTTCGGGTTTCCACCGGTAATATACACTTTACGTCCAAAGCTCGACTTGTGGAGTAACCAGCCAAGAGAACAAATACATAATACAAAGGCCATCACATTAACTGGAATACCAAAGAATCGACCCGTACCAAGAACACGAAATCCCTCAGGTAACGATCCCGATGGAGCACCTTGGGTATAATAAAAACGGATTCCTTGAAGAACAATCATCATCGCAAGTGTAGCAAGAAACGGTGAGACGTTTCGCTTTGTGACAAGCAGTCCGTTAATGAGACCTACACCAGCAGAGCAAACAATAGCTGTGATAAAAATCACCGGTATCATCGCATTAGACACCGCATCAAAAGCCGTTGCTAAAACCGCTATACTTGCCATAAGAGACGCCACTGACAAGTCAAGACCTCGAACCAATATGACAAAGGTTTGTCCCAATACAACCAGTGCCAAAGGTGCCGTTTGGGTCAGAATGTCCTGAATGTTTTTAATCGACAAAAACGATGGTTGTATGGCTGCCGCAACGGCGATAAGAATAATCAAAGCAATTGGAACTGCAAAAACCCGGAAGTATAACAACAACTTATCTGCTTCGTTCTTTGCGTTAATTGAAATCTCGCTCACAGATTGTTTTCCTTACGTACGTAAATTGAGACAGCAAGTATGATGATGAGACCTTGGATTACCCATTGTATGAATGTTGAAATATTCATATAATTTAATAGATTGCTCAGGAGCGAAATCAGAAAAACACCCAATAGTACCCCTATAATATTTCCTTTTCCTCCTCCGAGAATTAATCCACCAATAATAACCGGTGTAATTGAAGCCAATGTAATCGGGTCACCGACTCGAGGATCACCTATTCCAGTTCGACTAACGTAGTAAGCTCCGGCCAGGGCTGCAAAAAAGCCGCTAAAGGAATAGGCCATGAGAATTATTCTATTTGATCTAATGCCACTGAGCCTGGCAGCTTCTGGATTACCGCCTACGGCATAAAACGCCCGCCCAGTTTGAGTGTAACGCAAGAAAAACCAAATTAATGCGAAGCATAGGAGCATTACCAAACCCGAGATAGGAAGAAAACCCCATAATCTTCCATAGGCAAACTCCTCAAACCAGAACGGAACACTTCCAGTGGGTTGCAATGTATAAATCAATACCGCACCATTAAGAATAGATGCGGTGCCTAGCGTTACAATCAAAGGATGAACACCTGTTCTGAGAGTAATATAACCGTTTAAAAAGCCAATCACCGTTCCAAACAATAAGGTTCCAAAAATCATTGGGATCATTAATGATGGGTGCAGATCTACAATTGCTGTCAAAAATATCGTCGAAGCAGTAACCATTGCACCAATTGACAAATCAATTCCACCGACAATAACTACTAGGGCTTGCCCAATGCATGCAAAGCCCAAACCAGCGGCCTGCTCTAATACATTCATAAAATTCCGCGTTGTACCGAATCGGTCGCTGAGTACGAAACCGGTAACAACAACGGCAAACAGTATAGTAGTTACGATTATTAATGACGGATCAAGTTGAATACGTCGTACCAATTGGCCAATTCGTACAATTTGAAAGCGCTTTTCCACTATAACACACCTTGGGTGGTGGCTTCTGGCGTAGCGGTTTCTGCCGTTGCAAATTTCATGATCGTTTCTTCCGTGATGTCTTCCCCACTGACATCACCAGTGATAATTCCTTCTCGCATGACCAACACACGCGTACACAAACCGACGATTTCAGACAGTTCTGATGAAATTACCAAAATGGCCAAACCGTTTTCAGCAAGCTGACGAATTATTTGATAGATTTCTGCCTTGGCGCCAACATCAACTCCCCGTGTCGGCTCATCAAGGATAAGCACCTTATGACAAGCTCTTGTCCAACGCCCTAGAAGGACTTTTTGTTGGTTTCCACCAGAAAGCTTGCTTACCCCAAAATTGGGACTAGGAACTGCAATTTGCAGTCGTTTTATTTCATCTTCTGCGGCCTGATATTCACTCGTTTTATCTACCCCCCAAATGGCAGTAAATTCATTGAGTTTCGGGGCTGTGATATTAGCAGATACATTGAGCAACAGCATCAAGCCTTCACCCTTTCGGTCTTCAGTCAGGAATCCAAGCCCTTGATCAATAGAATGACGCGGTGAAGATGATTCTAAATTCTTGCCATCAAGTAAAACCTCACCGCTTGACCGAGGTAATGACCCAAAGACTGCGTGAGCGACTTCAGAACGTCCCGCTCCAATCAAACCAGAAAGTCCGAGAATTTCTCCACCATAGAGGTCAAACGAAACATCCTTTACTTTTGGAGGAGCTTGAAGTCCGCGCACTGCCAACATTGGGGAATCACTGATTGTGGGCTTTGTTTTTTTTGGAAAAAGGCCATTTAACTCACGCCCAACCATCATCGCCACAAGACGGTCTCTATTCAGTTCTTTAATCGGGTTGGTAGCGACATATTCCCCATCTTTTAGCACCGTTACACGATTGGCAAGTGAAAAAATTTCTTCTAATCGATGGGAAATATAAATTACGCATACTCCTTGGTCTCGTAGCGATATAATTCGTTCAAAAAGAATCTCCGCTTCTCGCCCCGATATAACCGCTGTTGGCTCATCAAGAACTAATAGCTTGGTCTCTCCAACAAGAGCCTTAGCAATTTCTACCATCTGTTGGTCGGCGATGCTGAGATCCTTCACTAGTTTTCGGGAGTCCAAGTGATGACCGAGTTTGTTGAGAATCTCATTTGCCTTCAAGTACATAGACTTGTAATCAATAATTCTATGCTTGGTTGGAGGGGTTGCACCAACGAAAATATTCTCAGCCACAGATAACTCGGCAAAGAGCATGAGTTCTTGATATATTATATGGATCCCGGCATCTTTTGCCTCTCGAGGGCTGTCCCAGTTGCGCTCTTGCCCGTCAAAGAAAATAGTTCCCTCTTCAGGGATGTAGGCACCTGCTATCGTTTTAATTAAAGTTGATTTACCCGCACCATTTTCACCAGCCAGTGCATGGATTTCGCCAGCAACAGCTTCAAAGCTGACATTATTTAGAGATTTGACGCCTGGAAATTCCTTGGTAATATTTTCAAGTTTGATCATGATAAATTTACTTTACCAAATTCAAAAGGATTTTTGCTCTTCTGCCTTAAAAATATAGAGGTGATTTTAATATCCTTGGTTTTTTCAATATATTCTTTGATGATACCGCAAACGGGTTGGGTGCAGATGTTGAGATTGATGTACAAACCCCAAAGAGTTAAAGAGTTAATCAACACCGTTATTTTGTTAAATTAAAATAAAAAAGTGGCTTGGTGGTTATTTCAAAGCTGTCTGCTGAAAAAATTAATTTAATTCCTCAGAGCAATATCTATACCCACCAAACCAATTGGGCATTGGGCTTAGTTTGGTAATTCGACTGAAAAATTAGTCGGATCATAGTTTGGTATACCGCTTCCCATGATCAATTCACCTGGCCGGTCAACTGCCACATAATCCGGTAATAACACATCAGCTGATATCGATCGTGTTTCATCACCTGGAGAAATCACCACTTGGAAATTGACGTCAAGACGTTGGGGAACCGGGGTTCCCTCAAGAACATCAACAGCAAGATGCACAGAGGCGGCACCTATTGACGGGGTATAATCAATCCCGGCAAAAGGAAATCCATTTTCATGTGCAAGTTGATACATACCATTAAGATCGCCACCGGTATGAGGTGGTATGTCCGCACCAGTCACGCCGGCACCGATAAATGCTTCAACAGAGCCCGAGCCTTGCAACCCAGAGTCTGCCCACACTCCATCAATATTTTCAGCACCTTCACGCTGAATGATTGCGGCCATTATTTGCCTGCCATTTGCTGGACTCCAGCCAGTATACTGCGTATCAACAATTTCGATACCTGGAAACTGAGCAAATACCTCTTTGGCAGCTTGTAATCGCATCTCGGCTGGGCTTGCTCCTGCAAGGCCAGGTAGCAGAACCACCCGACCTGAACCGTCCAACGTTTCAGCCATCCAAGTTGCGCTCATGCGTGCTAATGCTGTGTCAGACGCGGTTATAAAGCTCACAAAACTAGTGTCGCTTTCTACTCGCCGCGCTACTGTAACAACTGGCACTCCCTGACGCATTGTGCGACCAAGGATGGGGTCAAGAGCATCAGCAGTAGCAGGATTCACCAACAGTAAATCAGTATCTTGCTCAAGCAAATCCTGAATATCCGATATCTGCTTGGTTGGATCCCCATTCGCATCTGTGACAATAAATCGTCCAATTTTGTCGAGGTTTTGTGATACACCATATTCTACCGAGTGGTAGAATGTACCTAACCAACCATCCCCTTGAGATGCATTGGAAAAGCCAATAGTGTATGGAGCTTCACCGGCAAAGTCGGCGGTGTCAACCACCTCATTGAAGTTCGGATTCCATAAAAATGTTCGTGGTAAACCGTCATAGCCTTGTGCGAAGAGAAATCCTGGCAAAAACGCTAAAACCACAGCCAAGGAAAGTTTAATTTGTGATGTAAACATTTAAGTTTCTCCTTAAATATTAATTAAATAAATAGTTAGTTAATAAAGGGTGCAAATTATTCTGATCTCACATTGGTCATACTCCTCTAATCCTAGTTTAATTAATGGTTATATCTCAAGCAGCCATTAGCCAACAGCACCTTGAGCATTGACAATGTTAATTTCTGAAGTATCCCTTCCTTGGTGCTGCTCTGCTACAATACCAGCGTTATAATCATCTATAACTGCCTGAGGTGCTGTAGGCACTAGAGGAAAATCCCACCACCCCACAACATTAGACGCCGCAATACTGACATCACGTGTTATTTGTACTTCCACAAGAGCTGGGCCACCGCTATCAAGCGCCACCTTAATGGTTGAAGCGATTTCGTCAACACGCTCGACTTTGACAGCATAATCTAACCCGAATGACTTCGCTAAACTTGGAAAATTGACTGAATATGGTTCATTGTTTTTTCCCTGTCGCGAAAATTCTGAAATTATGTTGCGCCCCATCAATGCATCTTGCCCATCCCGAATTGAGATATATCCCGAATTATTAAGGACCAAGAAAACGACTGGCACGTTGTATGCCACGCAAGTTGCCAATTCTTGCACGCACATCATAAAATCTCCATCACCGATGATACAAACTACAGGAATTTCTGGTTTGGCAAGCTTTGCCGCAATTGCTGCTGGCAATGCGAAGCCCATTGGCGAATAACTTCCCGGGGTTATGTGTGTGCGAGGTTCATAAATGGGGAAATCCTGCTTTGTCGAGCTTTGAGGGTGTCCTGACCCCACAGTCACGATTCCATTGCGTGGTAACACTTTTCGTAATTCCCGTAATGTGGTCAACATTGTGGTCGGGATATTATTGTGATAGCGTCGAGGCTTCATGAGTTGGTCCCATTCGCTCCATAGCTTGGACAGCTTATCATGTTGAGCTGACCGCCGTTCATAAGCCTTTCGGGCTTGAGCGTCAGAAATTCCCGCGTCAATGTCTTCTAAGACCAATGAGATATCACCAATGATCCCGACTTCTACCGGATAGTTTTTACCAATTTCTCGTGGGTCTATATCAACGTGAATTAATTTACTTTCTGGTATCGAAAAACTCACTCCCTTTCGCCAAGATGAAGCTGACCAATCGGTGAACTTGCAACCGAGGGACATCAAAACATCAGCTTCACTTGCCAGCGTATTCCCAGTTAAACTCCCTGGCCACCCTACAGTACCAGCGTTCATAGCATGATCTTCCGGAAGAGCACCTTTTCCGTTCCAAGTAAAAACTACAGGAATCCCAAGTCTTTCAACCAATCTTTTCAACGGTCCACTCGCATTAGAGGTGATTGCTCCGCCCCCAACGACAATACAAGGGCGTTCCGCTTCAAGTAAAAGTTTGATGGCTTTTTCAATTGCGATGCTGTCAGCGCGTTGGCGACCCGTTGGCAAACGTTTGGATAAGTCTTGAACGGCAATATCCGTCTCAGCCGATTGGATATCAAGTGGAATGTTTAAATGGACTGGCCCCGGTCGTCCTGTTAACATCGCACTAAATGCCCTGTGCAATACAAAAGGAGCGCTATCAGCCGTAATCACATCAAAATTTCGCTTTGTAACATGTTCTGTTACTTTAGTAAAATCAGGGGTGTTTTCTCGATCAAGTTCCTGCATTACACCGTGACCCCGCATATGCGTTGAAGATGCTCCTGTTACCAACAAAAGGGATGTTGAGTCGCAATAAGCATTAGCCAACGCCATAATGGTATTTGAGGCGCCGGGTCCAATTGAGGTACAAGCCGCAATCGGTTGGCCCGTGACCCTAAAATGCGCGTCAGCAATATGTACAGCAGCTTGTTCATGCATCGTTTGTACAACAGGGATATCTGAACCTGGATCAATGAATGCATCAAGAAGATTCCAGTTTCCATGACCTGGAATACCCGTTATATAGGGAACGCCATAGTCTTTTAGCGCCCGACCTAAAATATGACCGACAGTTTTCATAACTTAAATCCCTCCATTTGTTATTTTGTTGTTACTAAATCTTCGGAATGATAATGGTGACTTGGAGCGGGGCCTGTTGTTGAACGAACAACTAAACTCGTTGGAAAAATATAGTGCTTTACTTGGCCTGTTTTTCCCGATCTGATTGCTTCAGAAATGAGCTTTACTACCATGCTACCAATTTCAACGATTGGTTGGTGAATAGTTGTTAATGAGATCATTTCCCAACTGGCCATCGGAATATCATCAACACCGATCAAAGAAACATCTTGCGGAACCTTCAAACCCATTTTCTGTGCTGCGTCCATAGCACCAATCGCAATTAAATCGTTTGCGCAAAACAAAGCTGAAGGCGGATGAGGCATTCGTAAGAGTTGAACACAGCCAGAGTAACCACCTTCGTGTGTAAAATCCGTATGAAATATCATTCCCTCATCCAATTTAATCCCGGATTCCTTCAAAACAGACTTAGCTCCGTTTAAACGACCGACCGTTGTCGACGTGGTTTCTGGACCCATTAGAAATCCGATTCGATTATGTCCAAGTGAAACGAGATGTCTAATTGCCTCTTTACCTGCAGCAAAATTATCACTTTCGACAACAGTAATATCGTCTTTCATATTGGATCGTATTGCAAGAACCGTGGGTTTCTTGCGTTCCTTAAGAAATTCTACAGTGGCGGATTCAATTGTTGCGGTGGTAATAATTACCCCTTCCAATGCATCAATTAATCGGCGTAATTTTTTACCCGCTCTATCCCGAGTAATCTCATCAATAATAAGCACCATATCAAACCCTTGATCGTCTAGTTCGTCATGGAGTCGGTCGACCAAGTAAGGAAAAAAAGAGTTGTGTAATGCTTCAACAACCACCCCTACGATTCCTCGCCGGTCAAGTGCTTCAGGGTTAGTATTATGTTGACTCCGGATAATGGGTTTGTAACCCAAACCATCAGCTATATTTAAAACTTTGGTGCGTGTCACCTTTGAAATCTGTCCACTACCCGCAAGGGCTCGTGACACCGTTGATTCTGCTACACCTGCGGCGTCCGCGATATTTTTTAGCGTCACACGTTCTATCATCCTATCATTACCTCTTTCTGTTGATTTGTTAATGAATGTAACATAGCGTGAAACTAGCTCGCTAAATTAGTGGATTAAACTCCCAGACAACCCAAAGGCAGTCTGTATCAGCATAGTACTGATGCCGTGGATAGATGAAATTCATGTTGTCATCAACATATGGGAAGGGTACATTTGTATCACCAAGTGCCAACCTATATTCTTCGTACATTTTGTACTCCGACCTTGAATGTTCCGGATGTCGCCTTTGTACTCCGATTAAATGCCGTTACGGTCAGCCAAAATTGCCAGAGATTTTCAGGATCTATTTCCCCACTTTGAACTTTACCCAGAGTCATCCAATTATTATCCGATAGCGGTGGAAATTGGTTTATGGGTACATACCTGCAAACACTATTTGTCTCAGAGTAGCCGAGGTTCAATTCATCTCTATTGCTCATTATCTTAATCTCTTATATCAATTTCAACTATCTTCTGTTTGAATGAAAATCGTAAAACTCAAAATGAATTTTTTTCAAAGTGATTCTAAACAATTTCAATACTTTCCGCAATACTTTCTGCAAGTTTTTTTTTAATTTGTATTTTTTGCGGCAAGATTTTGAACATTAACATAGGCATTTTAACGCGTGTTATATTCTGATGTAAACCACTTGAAGAATAGTGTGCTTATTTGCTTAAGTAAAAGGATTTCCAGTACTCAAGAGAATAAATTGACCCATTGCTAACGGCCATAAAAATATCTTTTTGGTAGTAGAAAGGCGATTTTCTAAACTGGGGATAAATATCAAATCAGGGATAAACTCATGGTTCATATTCGAAACTTGCTTGCAAGAAACACAATTTAATGATGTCTTGATTGAGAACTTGCCGAAATAATATGACTTGGAGAATTAAGCAGATTTTCCAACCATTGAGTAAGATTAATGCTGGTAATTAAACCAAATTCAATCCTTAAAGAGAGAGCCGGCACTCGTAACTTAGTATTCTAAATTACAATGATTTTTGTGTTTGATTAAAATCAAGCTTATGTTGAATTCAAATTCATTTCCTTGCCGACTTTTTGTCTTATACTAAGTATTTATACCCGACGTGTACCACA
>Ga0209022_1001947_pt1 | contig 18912 bp, 15 predicted proteins | sample PinacodermPK_FD_187300 | JGI IMG/M metagenome (GOLD analysis project Ga0209022, IMG submission 187300) | Host-associated microbial community of the marine sponge Aplysina aerophoba from Gulf of Piran - sponge pinacoderm, lysed by proteinase... | ecosystem: Host-associated > Porifera > Sponge >...
TTGACCGACGAAGAGCAGCGAGCCGTGCGTGAAGGTGCCACGGAGGCGGAACTGGCGATCTTCGACCTTCTCACCAAACCCGAACCAGAGCTGACCAAAGCCGAAGCGATCACCGTGAGAAGCACGGCCAAGATGCTTCTGGAGCGGGTGGAGGACAAGCTGGTGCTCGACTGGAAACGCCGCCAGCAGCCCCGCTCCGCCATGCGGAGGGAAATCCGCGATGTCCTAGATGCCGAGCTACCCGTCGCCTACGACGATCCGAAGCTGTTTGAACGCAAGGTCGACGCCATCTTCGACCACATCTACGCCAGCTACTCCGACAATGGCGAGAGTGTGTACGACCAGCCCGAGGAGGCTGGCGCTCGTTCGTTGCCGGCGGTCGCAACATTGCCGAGCGCGGCAGAGAGGGTCAACGAGCTGGCCATGCGAAATGCCAACCGACCCTTCGATGTCGCAACATTGCCGAGCGCCGCCGAGAGAGTCAACGAAGACCTGCTCGCTGCGGTCCGAACCGATCCTGCCATGTTCACCCGCCTTATGGAGACCGTCTTCGGCGCAAGCGCCACCTGGGCCTGCCCCACCGAACAGCTCTTGACCCGCGAGGAGTCTCGGGTAGTCGAATACAAGCAAACCGCCCGCTGGAACGTTCGAGAAAAGCGCCGGGACAAGACCATGGAAGCGGCTGTTGTCAAGACCGTCGCCGGCATGCTCAACGATCGAGGCGGCACGCTACTGATCGGCGTGACCGACAACGGCGAACCCGTCGGCCTCGAAGACGACTACGCCCAGGTCACACCTCCAACCGCCGACGCCTACGTGAACTGGCTCGACATCCTGTTCGAGAACACCCTCGGCCACGCAGGAGCCCACCGCCTAACCATCCGAATCGACCAAGTCGACGATCAAGACATCTGCCGCATCGACATCCCCGCCAGCTCCCGCCCAATCTGGGTCAAGAACCCCACCGGCGATGACACCCTCTACCAACGCCGCAACAACTCCACCCGCCAAGTACCACCCACCGAGGTCAAAACGTTCATCCTTGAGCGCTTCGGCGACCCACACAACCCCGCAACAAGCTAAGCCCTCACCGAGCCTCGTCATCCCTGAAGCAGAGGAACAGACTAGTCAACCTCGACTTGCCACAACTCCGAAGACTGTCGGAAGTGTTAGCAGGCCGGGGATCGCTGGATCTAGGTGTGTTATCTCACCGAATAGTCTCAACGTTGACCAACATTCGCCGAGTATCAGCAGAGAGACAGTGAGCAAAGCGTCCGATATGAATGGGAGCGACGCACCTACAAGCACCGCCAAAAGAACACGCGTCGTCACAACATCCAGACCTGGGCAAACAAGTCGCTCTAGTTCACCATGGTCGGCAAACAATTCCTCGGACGAGGGGTCCCACTCCTCAGACGGGGTTTCGACATCAGCACGAGAGAGTGCGCTCGCAACATCTTCCAGAGCTGACGCGAATTGGTCTGTGAAACCAGCGGCTTCGATCCTAGTAGCTGCGATCCCCGCTAGACCAACGAGCGGCGCCGACATCGCGAGCGATTGAAGGTCCTCGACCCTTGGGAACCCACGACTAAGTTCACGCTTGCCTAGGGCAGCCGATTCAGCGATCTTGGAAGCCAAACTCGCTTGAACCTTGGACACCTCATCGAATGTTGCCGCGAACGCCTGATGGACGCTAGCGACCTCAGTGATTCTTGAGGTTAAGCCGTCGAGAGCCTTAGTGGCCTCGACTGCCCCGTCCGCAAAGACGCTTTGAAGATGCCGAGTTTGCTCTGCAACACTGGCAGCGAAAACGGTCTGAGCCCTAGACGCCTCCTCCAACATCGAATCCCACTTCCCAGAACCCCCAACACTGGCAACAACTTTCTGAGCCCTAGACGCCTCCTCCAACATCGAATCCCACTTCCCAGAACCCCCAACACTGGCAACAACATCCTGGACATGCCGCATCTGCTTGTTCAGGGCGCTCGTTACCGCCTCCTGTTGTTTGCCGAGTTGATGAGCCAGTTGGCGATGAGATGCGGAACAGTAGAGCGGAGGCCGACCCGGTCCATCGGTCTGCTTAAACGTTCGACCGCACCAGAGGCAAGTGGCAGATTTCATCAATAACGATATTATCATGTGTCCCAACAATTGCCACGCTCCTCGCCCATCACACCGTCACTCCCCCTCTAATACGCGAAGAGCCCCTAATGTCACGTGTCCGTAGCCCAAGGTTCTAGAACGATGCGGGTTGACCTGGTGATTTGGTACGGTGGGGCGAGTTCACGTGTTGACGACAACTTCAAAGGACGCTCCACCGACCTCAAAGACGTACATCTCGGTTGACGCGAGGAGGTCCAACTGTTGGCGGGAAGCCTTCTTCGCCGACAATCCTGGTTGAACAATCACGATTGTGAGCTTGAGTTGCAGCGTGCACATCTGATCAGCTATCTCATACAGGTCTGCAGCGGTACCCGCTTCAAAGCCACTTAGACCCCGCTCCTGGCGGAGACCCTCGCGCCGAATGAGATGCTGTATGAGCAAACGTGACTCTCTTCGCTTGCCAACGGACTTCGATGCCTGCCCGCAGACTTCATCGAGGTCTTCAATCCGGGCTCCCTTCAATGCCCCCGCGGAGTGCTTGCAGTGGACAAGGTGAACCACGAGGTAGCCCTCATCTCTGCGCAGAGCGACCACATCCGCCAGTTCATTGGGACCATCGTCATCAATCACAACATCCCATGCAGCACCAGTCCTTCCGAAAGGAGCGAGCCAGGTGGTTCCGTGTTCGAGCATGGTTTCAATGACACGCCTCTGGATACTTGCTGGGTTCTTGGTAACTCGCTGGGATTCGAGCGTGAGATCGACACCTGTCCAGTCGACGTGGGTTCGCAGACTGGCGCGCGGAAAGCCGACGGCGTTAACTTTCGGCTGATACAACACACCGGGTGGCTCGATCACAGCGTCTTGCTCTAGCAACAGCGACAAGCCTTCGTCGCGCACATAGTCCTCGAAAGAGCACTCTCGTCTTGTGGTGACGATGGATACGGTGTCCGATGACTCCGGAGTTGCTCGCATCCCCTTCTCACCGATCGTCAACAGGTACTCGACCTTCCAGTCCTCGGTCCCGATCTCGAATCGAATGGGCCCGCTGGTAGTGAAGTCTGTCACCAACAACTCAGCGTCGATCAGCGAACATTCCGACTCGGCGTGCCGGACCCGGAGGTCACCGCTCGTGGAGCTATACACAGACGCTGACCACTCGATCGCCAAGACGACCAACTCAGGGCGCTCGCTCAGTTCAACGGGCAGAATGAAGTTCGCGATGATCTCGTCGATGCTGATTCGATCATCGAGCAGCTTCGTTCCCACTCCATCGCACCACGCCATCCACTCTCGGAGCGAACCTGCTGCGCGCCACGACCAGATGCGGCCAGAGATGGAGGCACCGATGAATACCCGCTCCCCGTCCGCGTATCCGTGGGCGAATAGGTTTGTTTGAGTCTTGGTCTGGGCGGCCCCGCTCGGGTAGTGACTCAGGGCATCGGATCCCGCGTGCATCGTGAACTTCCTTGCTCGGTTCAGCACGTCGAGGACTCCAACGTTGGTGGCGACGAGGCGTTGAGTTCCGCCGTAGACCCGGAATGTAGGTGCCCCGCGGATTTGTTCCACATCGTCGCCCGCAACCGCTTCTGCCAGCCGCTCGTGGTGCCGGTCTGAAGACTGGTTGTTGGAGCTATTGATAAACAGGAGGCTTCTCTCACGGTCTCAGTGCATCGCGAAGAAATCGTGCTCCACATCCATCAGACCGCGGCGCGGGCCCCATGAAACCGCTCCTTCCGTACGCTTGACGAACCAGGCAACCTCGAACCGTCTGTTGTACGGAATCGGATTCGTCAACAACAGCTCCTCCCCTATGTGTTCTAGAGCGGCTTGAGGATTCCATTCCATGCATGTTGTGCGGTAAACGACCGCTGACATCTTTGGCCTGATGTCGTGTGCAGCCAACTCCAATGTAGCGTCAGCGAAGCCGTCGTTGAACTCTGAAGTTGCTTCCTCTTCTTCGGTCGCCCCTTCCGAGAGATCTCGAATGATCACGTTCCAGTCGGGATCCTCACTGTAGAGAGCACGCAGGTTTTCGTCGTGAAGCGAGTCGAGTCGCCCGACCACAACCGTGGCAGCCCCGACATCGGCGGCAACCCTCGCGAATCGTCCGATGAACTGAAGCGTGATGCCCAGGCTTTTGTGTGGATCATGGATAGCAGCGATCTTGAGGGCAGGCAGATCGAATCCCTCCCCAAGCATGTCGACGCACACAACGACGCGGCTCGCCCGGCTGTGCAGCGCTTTCAGTGCCGCTCTCTTCGCTGACACTGGCTTCAAGCCGCTGTACAAGACGGTTGGTTCGAACTCGGGTCCAAGCTCGCGATAGATATTAACAATTTCGTCGGCACGAGCTTTCCGACGCACTCGTGCCAAAATCACGTGGTCTAAGCCCTTGGCTAAGTCTGATCGGAGTTGATCCAACGCTGCGGCGGCTATCGCGTTGTCCTGGTTCCCGAGAGCCTTGATGCCGCAGTAGTTGATCGTCGAAAAGTAGCCCTGTCGTTGCGCGAGGCCCAACGGGAAGACGTAGACTAGCTTTCCGCCCAAGTCCCGACGGTCCTCTCTGTACGGCGTGGCGGTGAATTGCACCACCTTGCGTTTATCGAACAACGCCCGCACAGCATCCCACGTTGTGGCCTTGACATGGTGCGCTTCGTCCACGAAAAGATGGCTGAACATCCCGGTGAATGCGACCCGAGCTGGCTCGGATGACGCGTTTAGCACGTGTGGCGTCGCTACGACGATGTTGCATTGTCGCGCGAATCTCAACGCGTCCGCAGTTGACTTCAACCCCGACGTGAGCCGCCCTACAACCGGGTAGGTCAGCGGCCCCTCTCCGAGAGCACCGATTCGCTCAAGTATTCCGTAGCGCTCAAATGTCTCGGCGAGTTGGGTCCGCAGCGCGTCGCTCGGCACTAGGACCAATAGCCGTTCGGGAAGGCCTGCCGCATACAGGGCGACCATCGTGTCGGTCTTGCCGGTCCCTGTTGGCATCACAACCGTCGCTTCACGAGTCGGGTCCGTTGTCCAGTAACCCAGCACAGCATAGGTGGCGCCCTTCTGAGGGGCGCGGAACCCCAGACGCTGTGCACTGCCTGGTGAAGCGTCGAGGGGAACCTGCTCAACCATCCTGAACCGTCCAGCTAGATCAGACTGGGTGAGTGGCGGTGCTTGAGGTTCGGGGCGAAGACTCCACGACAGTCGGGACGGTTTTACCCGGCTAAGATCCTTAGTCCCAAACGGTGCCAACAGCGCAGGCTCGCCGCCGGGGCGCGAAACTCTGCAGACATCAATTGATCGACCGTCCTCTGCGACCAGGATTCCCCGCTCTGAGTTGCAAGAGACGACCGTCGCCGCCACTTCTGCGCTGACCAGTTGACGAATCTCACTACCAGCAATCTTAAGCGGCTGTGACCAGAGTTCAGGCACCGTGACGGCAGCCCCAACAGCCCATCTCCGATCGCTGCCGTTGCGTGGTTCCCGTGTCGTGCTCACCGGACTCCCCCTGCCTCAAGCCGGCACGACTCAAGCCCCCGCAGACTGTTCTCGTTGGTCGACAACAAGCACGAACTGAACCCTCTGACAAGTTCTCGGCTCGAACTCAAGTGAGCGCCGAGTCGAAGGTACGCCGCCTGCGCACCGGTGTAATCCTGATCGTGAATCCACTGACGCTTGCGCGAGAACTCGTTCGCCAAGGTGGCGACCGGAGGCTGGTCAACATACACGAGTCCGCAGCATACACACGGGCTGTGACAACAGCGGAAGACGCTGATTTGCTTCGTTGATCCAGATCTTCCGCTGAGGAACCCTGGCGCCATCGAAACGATCTATCTGGCCGTGCTGGAGAACTGCGCATTCTAGTTGTAGTAAGTCCTCAAGGATCGTGAACTAACCGTCATGAACTATCCGCATGGTGATCACCAGACTGCTTGGCCCAATTGTCGTTGCACGGAGAAGACATACGAATAGGCAGTTACCAAATTCGGCCGATTGGGGATCATCGAGGGAACTAGAGCCGCGGCCCCTAGAACGGAACCGAGCAAATCTCCCGTTGTGGCGCTCCACGCCGCTCCTGCGAGCCCAAGCGATACTGAAGCCAGATTCTCACCCAGTGACTCTCGGGTGGAGCGCTGAATCTTGCGAGCCTCGTCAGCGATTTCCTCCCGGCGCTCGACGAGGAGTTTCTCGCGAGCACGGGGATCGTCGGTGTTCGCGAGCTCACTCATGAATCGACCGAGATCGCGCATGTAAGCCCGATGGGTGTCGCCGTGTTCGGCTTTAAAGCTGAGAATGTCATCAATGGGGATAGAGCTGAGATCGAGGCTCACAGGCTCAAGATCTAGCGCTACCATCCTCCCAGTTGACGGCATAGGCTCTCTTGCCAGCGTCCGCATCAGGTCAGAAACGGCGTCCTGTTGGTTAGTCACGGGGTGGACGACAAGTTCTCTATCGGCACCCGCTACACGAGAGAGCTGTCCGAGCATGACAAGGATCGTCATATGAACGACCGGGTGCAACGGGATGGACACGCCGTCCTCGCTCGGATGCGCCAGGTCTCTGGACCGGAGTTCCTCCACTAACATCGCAGCTAGTCCGACATCTGCGCCGTAGCCGATGCGGGACCGAGACAACTCTTCAAACGGAGGACTGCCCGTCAGGTCGTCGAAGGCGCCATTGATGAGCAACTCGACCATCACCTCAGCCAACTGCTCTGTCATTTGAGCGTCAACCCATTCATTGGGCTCAAGCACCTGCAAAAGGCCCCGTTCCTCTAGAGGAAGTACTGTGGCCGGATCTTCCACCGCATGTCTGCCATGCATGTAGTTCGGTAATAGGATGGCGAGCCTATCGAAGAAGAGCAGGAGGGACTTCGCCCAACCGCTCTCGCTGGCTCCCCAGAAAGGCGTTGGGTAGTAGTAGGCCACCTCGGGCCACCTCGTCTGGCTCTCTTCTGGGGACTCGGTTGTTGCGCTCTGGAGGTCGGACGCTTGGCCGGAACCCGGTTGGAGTTGACTCATCTTGGTGTCTCTTTGTTATCGGTCGTTTACTATTGTACCGATCTCCGTCCCGATCACCGTCGAGGGCGGACCCCGAACACCAAGGTGGCCCGTTGCAGCGCATTGCAAATCTGCTTCGTCCAAGACAACATGCAATCTCCCTTCCTCATTAGTTGAGGCGACTGAGCAGCATGCGAAGGTACCCCGTGATGGTCTGCAGCCTGAAACGCGCGAGGTCCTCATCGCCCAAACCTGGATCGAGCCGTGCCCGTGAAGTGCATCCCGGAGGGTTTTGATGAAATCAAGTTAGTTAGGGAGAAGGACGGCGGCCTCTATCGGTGGTTGCAACAAGTCGTCCAGAGTGGTCGGTGAACAGTTAGCAACCGAACCGATGAAGGTTTCTAGCATGGCACAGCGTTTGTGTTTCGACGAGCAGACGCGGATTGAGGTGATGTGTGAGGCTCAGTTGAGTGTAGCGGTGGTAGCGGATCGGTTGGGTCGTGATCGGTCTACGATGCATCGAGGGCTGACCCGCGGCGGCAGGTTCGAACATCTGACAAGCCCCCAGGCTGCGCCAAGACCACGCCACCGCTGAGGCCCTTGGGGCCATCAACGACGACACCGACCGGGTCGAGGTTCCCCCGCACCGTTGCACAGCCGCGGATGGCGCTCATGCTGACGGCACCCGCGCTCGCCGCGACACCGCCCTCGCCGCTGAGGTCGCCGCCACCGAGACCAAACTTCTGGTATTAGAACACCGCGTCCGCCCGGGGCGGTTCAAATACGCCGCAAAGATAGGCCGAGCCGCCCAGCGCATCCTCGGTTCCAGCGGAGTCGGTCCACGCCAACAGATTGGTGAAGTGGCCAAACAATAGGAGTACCGATAGGCCGAAAAACCTCTCGCCCATGAAGTTGAAATGCTAGGCCGCCGGACCCTAAAACCGTTCCCAAGGAACTTCTGCTCACCAGCCTCGAGATACCAGATCTCCAAGAACCCCTAAAAACTTGCGCTCCGGCCAGCGCTCGAACGTGTACTTCTGCATATGGCAGCAGGCGAGACGCGCCACCCGAAGAAGAATATCGCCGGCATCCCCAACCGTCACACGCCACACCCGATGCCCGAGAACGCAAGTCAACAAACAACCACCGAGTCACGCACCAATCCTTCACTCACCCCAAAATTCCGAGCGATATGACCCGAAGACTCAACGGTCTCCGCACAACTTGAACAGCCGAATCCCAAAACCCCCTATCATGCAACTTGGTGGTTTAGCCACAATTTCTATTCATGAAATAGATCTCCGCGATTCGGAGAGGGAACGCCAAATCGACGAAATCAAGCTAATCTGGACTAGGGAAAACCTAGTAGGAGCCACGCAATTGAGCACTAGATTCGCAGTTTCGTTCACGCCTGCGGCTCTGGTTGTAGCAGTTCTTCTCCTAGCGTGGGTTTGGATATACCGACCTGACGATACTGCACCAGTGGGAGATGCCCCAACATCCCCACAACCAATACAACCAAACCTGCCGGTGCATTCAAGTGAAGACACCGGTAACGCTCTAACGACAACCGTGCCTGCGCCTGAGCCAGTGCTGGGTGATGCCATTGGTGCTTGGGACACAACCTCCAAGACGTCCGACAACGGTGACGTTGCGACACTTTACCCGACGCTTTGGGCCTTCGGTGGTGAAGAGTACGAGTTCACAACAGACTTTTTGAGAGAAATGGCAGACGAAGGCGAAGTCGTCGTCCCCCAGCTAAACATTGTTCAGATGGGAGCGGAAGGCTGCGCACCAGTAATGCACATCGTCCTCGGCGAGCCGAGACACGGGGAGTTCGTTTCTAGTGATGTAGAAGCGAGTTTCAGAACGACGGGTGGCAAGTCTGTCACCCAAGACTGGTCATTTGCTAGTCTGTATGGAACGGTCTTGCTGTTTATGCCCGCGCCAGACGAACGCCTTGACATTCTTACGAGTAGAGTACTCGCGGACGCGGATACAGATGGCGTACTCTACGTAGGTTTCAGTTTCGACAACGGTCAACGTTTGAACCACGAGTTCCCCCTCGACGTGTCCGACACACAAACAGTTCTTGACCTGCTCGACTGCTGATGTCGAAGGGCATGGTCTTCTGCGTTGCTCCGGTTGCAATAAGCCTTACCTGTTGTGCGACGCTCCAAGCTACCACAGAACAGGCGAACCGCTACGCGGGTGTTCTGTCCCCGACGAGTTCGCGGCATAGTCTGGTTGTTGCCGTTGATACACAAGTGTTCGTCAGTGCCTTTCGGCCGCGTGTCTTGAAGTATCCGCTGAAGGGGTCCGAAATGATTCAGCCCGTTTAACTCGCCAGGTTGCTGCGGCGACAGCAACACCCTGCTAGAACGTTAACGGCAATGAAAGACACGCTAGCATAGGCAACGGTCGCCGCACCACATCAGAAAACAGGTGGTGTTTGGTTCGGTTGCCTGAACCGAAGATCACACCTGCGACATTTCCGTCCCCGCGACGACCGTAGTGCAGACAGCAACTTTGTCTAGTTCATTGGTTGAATAATGATTCGATGCCGCGAAACCGATCATAGACTGTGAGTGTAAATCTACGACTGTTGTTAAACGTTGTAAGAATTTGGGCCTTCACCAGTGGACACCTGTCTAATCATTCCCGCAGCCCAACAACCGCGGCAGGTTTCTTGGTTGGGTTGGTTAGCCCCGAAACCTTGTTGCAGGAGATCCGTCTTTCACGTAGATACCGGATTTTTCGCTTTCACTCTTGCTCTAGCCTGGCCGGTCGGTTACACACCGACCCCGTGAAAGTCGTGACGCACATCCAGACCGTGTTCGGTAGAGCAGAACTCAACTTCTCCTTTTGCGGCAACTGGGTGAGGACCGAAGGCACCGTAATCGTCGCAGGTTAGTGGGCGGCCTCCATCGGCATCGCTATTTCAATGCGTCGCGACCACCAAACGCAGGAGCGCAAGAAACGCTTCACTGATACCCCGTTGAGTGGACCTTAGTGTTATAAGAAGTCAAAGCAGTTGATGGCGCACACGCGTACCACGCTCACTCTCGACGAAGGACTCGCAAAACAAGACCGAGAGTTCAAGATCAGCAATACCGCCGCCGCCCAATTGAGTGTTGCAGTCGTAATCAGGCGGACGAGGACGTGCCTCCATCGTTGGTACCAAGTTGACATGACCGCGACTTTTGACAACCCGAGCAACCGAGAAGTTACCATCCGTTCCGTCTCCAGCGATCGCGGAATACGGGGAAAATAGGACGGTACGATTCGGTGGACGTTTCGACTCTTGAAGCCGAAGTTCGAAGACGATTGTTGACAGCACCCGGTTTCCGAAAACCTCGAGAAGACCGAGATGGTCTCTCCTATCAGGCGGATCGCCACGCGGAATCGCAATGATGCAATACGGAACAAAGAGTGGTGTGCCTACTGAAATGTTGTTTACAGACTGCGCGATCAGAAGACAAGAAAAACTTCGGTAACGGCAACATTACTCAGCCCAGAGAAAATCTGAACCTCCCGATTTCTGGCGTGAGAGTACTGGGTCCAACTACGACGGATGACCATAGATCTGCGATCGTGCGTTCAATTGTAAGTTGAATATCAGAATTGCATGGTGGTACTATTTCGTCAGCAAGTCGCGATGTCATTTCGCCCTGTGTCTCAGTCGGCGGCTACGCTGAGGACTGTGAGCACAGTTGCCATAGAGACACACAACGTACCTCGTCGCATCGCCAAGGCGCGTGGGCAGTTCCAAGCAGCACTCACCTCTTGCACCCGTCTCGCGTCGGCGCGACAAAGCCTTCCACCCATGATTGTCGCCGATGGGTTGCACCTGACCTCAACACAGAGAGCAACTACGGAACGGACTCTATCGTGAACGGCGTTTCCGGATCCCCGATCCAGAGGCGATCCACCGCGGAAGTCCTAGCGTCGTTCGACAGCGACTCCGCCGAGATTGCGGGTGCCATCTCGCGGGGTCAGTACGTGTTTTGGCTTGGCTCCGGTATCTCGAGGTCTGTCGTACCCGACCTCAAAGAACTGCTGAAGAAACTCCTGCACTTCTTGCACCCTCTGATCAACTCACTGGATGAATCCTGCCCATTCGCAAGGGCGTTCAATGATATCTTCGATGCGGCTCAGGTTCCTGACCATGTCCGACACAAGATTAATCTATCCGATCCGCTTGAGGAGTGGCCGCTAAACGACCTCATCACGCACCTTCTCGCCTTCTACTCCGATGTCCTAGACGTGGATGTTCGAGGAAAGGATCGGGACTTCTTGGTTTGGGACGGTATCGATATCAAAAAGACATACGGGGCCGATGATCTGAAACCGGATACGGAACACCTTTGTGTCGCCATTCTCGTGCTTGAGGGTTTAGTGAAATCTGCACAGACGACGAACTGGGATGGGTTGATTGAGAGTGCCTTAAAACAGCTCGTCGGCGACAAAACGGAGACAATCCTTCGTGTTGTCGTGCATAAAGAGGACTTTGCCGCCCCGAGCGCCCGGGCCGAACTTGTGAAGTTCCACGGATGTGCGGTAAGGGCTGCTGAAGACCCCAAACGTTATCGCCACCTGCTGATCGCCCGAAAGTCGCAAATCTCCGGCTGGGCAACCAACATGGACTACAAGATGATGAAGCAACGTCTTGAGCACTTGATCGCCTCGCAGCCAGTCTTGATTGTCGGCTTTTCCGCTCAGGATCAGAACATCCACAGCATGCTTCATCAGTCTCGCGAGGATCTAGCCCGCGACTGGCCTGAGTCACCGCCGGGCGTTGTAATCGCTGATATCAGAATCAGCAATCACCACACCCACACACTGGAATCGATTTACGGTTCCAACTATCACCAGAACAAGGATGGCATCGACAAGTCAGCACTACTGCGCGCGTACGCAAAGCCGGTCCTGCTGGGACTCGTACTCTTTACTCTCGCAGACAAGCTCTGCTCCTGGATCTCAAATACAAAAGGCTTGTCTTTCGATGCCGCGAATGTTGATCGACTACAGCAGGACATCAGAGGCCTACGAGACACGGTCGCGAATGCTCAAGGCAACGAAGAACGACCGTTGGTCGAGCAGCTCATTCAAACGGTGACACGGGTCCTGTCGGTCTTTCGGCGAGGTGAGCTACCCAATCCAGACTCTTCACGGTACGAACCGCTCTCCGTCCAACCGGTATCGGAAACCGAGACCGATCCGAACTTCCCGGGACCTGCACTTGGAGGACTCGCAGTCGCCATATCGCTCATTAGTCGGGGAATGGCACGCGAAGGCTGGACGGTTGAGGTCGGCAGAGTGACGAAGCCGACCGAGGGCGTCCTCCAGGTTGCCCCACCAGACCGTAAGAAATCCCATCTCTTTATTGTTCAGGACACACGTGCTCTCGCGAGGCTCGAAACTGACGGGTACGTCGACATGGCAGATCCAGCAGTGCTGGTCATTCGGGCTGATCAGGATTCCGACCGAACGACACGCTCCCCGATGATCCACTATGGACGCACAGGCAACCCTGCCGCGCGAGAATTGAGCATAGAAGCCATTTGCACGCAGACTAGTGACGCCGACGAGCTCTTCGGCGCCTTCCGGTTAGAGGCGGACCTGTAATGGACCGAGCCGTGGCTGATGTACTCAGTGTTCTTGAAGGAGCTGAATTCCAACGTCGAACTCCGTTGAAGATTGGCGGGACAGAATTCAAGTTTGATGCAGCGGTAGTTGGAACTAGAGTCCTACACGATCTCGTTGTTGTGAGTGGCCCCGACGGCCGGCCAAGTCGGTTGGCTCAACTGCTCTCGGCACTAAATCGTACACTCGACCGCCTTCAGTCGCGGCGCCCAGTCAGTCTTGTCATCGTGGGCCCGAGACCAAACCAAAGCGATCTGGCGAGGTTGGAGCATCACGCTCGCGTTCTGGTGGTTGAGCACGATGCTCCAACCACCGAACAGATCAAGCGTGCCATCGCTGTGCTGTTGCCCTTAGAGATTCCCAAAACAGCAGCCGAGCCGATCGCTCCTCTAACAGAATTGACATCGACGCTAGGATCGAAGTATTCGGTTGAACATGAGACCTTCATTAACGCGGCGCGTTCCGGACCTGACGCTGTTCGCGAGTCGCTACGGCTCTACGTCGACGGAGCCGTTGATGTTGTCGAAAGCGAAGGCCCATGAGATACCTCCCGCTTCGCGGTATCTCCATACACGACTTCCGGTGTCTCCAAGGCGCGACGGAGATTCCGCTAGATGCTCCAATCGTGTTAATTCATGGGCCCAACGGTTCGGGCAAGACAAGCGTGCTATCGGCGATGGAATTGGCCTTGACGGGAGAGATTTCCAGTATGCGGAGGCATGATGATCGGTACGCAGCGCATCTGCCGACCCACGGCCGAGATGTCGCCACAGTGGACATTGCGCTCAACGAGGTTGTCGGAACCGTCCTCCGCCGTGGCGGAATGAAGGTTGGAGAGAGCCGAATCGAAGGGTCTCCGGCGCTGGATGTGGCAGCAGCGCGGTTCTACGCGGAACGCTGCTTCCTCGACCAAGTCTCGCTAGGTCGCCTCCTCGAAATCTACCAATACCGAGAGGGCGCTCAAGAATCGGCTCTCGCGAGGTTCGTTACCGAACTCCTCGGATTAGATCTTCTAGACTCACTCCGTACAGGACTCCGTGATGCAACCGACATGCGAAGGCTGCGCAAACTGTCGGAACACTACGCCTCTTCTGAAGACAACGCGAAGCGATCTGCAACCGACCTTGAGAACCTAAGAAACGAGCTGGATTCCGTCGAGAACGATCACAAACGGCTCTGCACAGAACTTCAAGGCGCGGTCGCGAAGCTCGGCCACGATGTCGCTGAAGTCGGCTCCGAAGAGAGTCTTCGCGAACTCAAGCAACTCCTCTCAGACGAGCGAATTGTGGACGCTCGTCTAGAGGCACGACGCTTGAGCCGATCACTTAGTGAACTAGGCGGCCGCATCAACGCGTTAACTGCGATGCCAGCCGGCGACCAGCTTGACGAGGCGCAGACAGCGATGGACAGAGCCTCGACGGCTTACCAACAATGGTGCCAAGAGTACGAGGCCCCGATCGCGAGGCTGCAAACCGACATCGCTGCCGTGGGTCTCGAAATTGGAGTCGAGGGTGTGTTCGACGGAGTTCTTGACACCGAGATTACTAGGATTGATTCACTGCTTGAACGACACGCTACTTCTCTCGACCGGTCGCGACAGGTTGCCTTGCAAGTCACGAATCTGCGGTCCACGCTCGCGAGTGTGCAAGCCGAAATCTCGCGGGCCGAGAGCCGTGCCGGCTCATTAGCCAGTGCGCTCGCCGCTCTTCGCGAACATTTGTCGCATGAAGTTTGTCCCGTGTGCGACCGCGACTATTCAGAACTAACAAGCGGTCATCTCGAAGATCATCTCGACCGCAAGATCAGGCAGCTCACCGATCAAGGCCACCAAATCCGCGAACTGATCAAGCATCGAGACACCGTTACCTCACAGCTCCGAGATGCCGAGATCGACCAAGGGGAGGCTCAGGCCAGAGTTCACTCCAACGAACAGGTCGCAGCAATCACGGACAAGCGAAGCACAGTTGTCACCCTCCGCGGACACCTCGACGGTTTACGCGAGGCAATTAAAAACGGGGCAGCGCTCGAGCAAAACGAACAACAAGCGAAGCGCAAACTAGCTGACCTTCAAGCCGCCGAAGGGCAAATCGAGAGCATTCGGTCAGCATTTACCCAATACGCCACGACCCTGGATCTTCCGCTTCCTGATCGCGACGAGCCGATGCACCAAACGTGGAAACGGCTGAACGACTCCGCCGCTTCCAACGAGGGTCAACTTGCCATGAAAGAGACGGCATACCACAACGCTCGCGAGACTCTCAGTAATTTAATTGAGACGAAGCGCCGCATCGACCAACTGACGAACACACAGGTAGAGACCTCCAAGACCAAACTGCTCTGGGACGCTCGAGTTCAGGAGATGGGCCGCCGCAATGACATGGCTCGGACCGTTCACAAAGCTGCACGGGACACAAGGGTGGCGATCGTGCAAAGAGTCTTTACCGAGTCACTAAACGACGTTTGGCGCAAAGTATTCACACGACTCGCTCCCCGCGAGCCTTTTGTGCCCGCATTCGGCATCCCGACTTCGTCAAGAACCGCACTCGAGTTTCACCTAGAGACCGTCCATTCCTCTGGAGAAACGAGCGGCCCTCCATCGCTAATGTTGAGCGCGGGCAACCTCAACACAGCTGCACTATCGCTTTTTATCGCACTCCATTTGGCCGTTGATCCGCTCGTGCCATGCCTCGTGTTTGATGACCCGGTGCAGTCGATGGACGAGGTGCATGTCGCCCAGTTCGCCGCGCTGTTGCGAGTTCTGTCAAAGTGCCACGACAGACAGGTAGTAATCGCCGTCCACGAGCGTGAACTCTTCGAGTACCTCACGCTCGAACTCAGCCCTGCCTACGAAGGCGACGAGTTGATCACCATTGAACTAAGGCCTTCAACTGGGCACACGATAGACAACCGCGTCGAACGTATTCGCTGGTCAGAAGACAATGTTTTCGCTGCCTAGCTACGCAGCAGGACATCGCAGTAGATCACTTCCTCATCCAGTCGACAACCGCATCGTGGGACGCGCCGGTACGCCTGTCCTTTTCAAGGTACTAGAGTCGTCGTTTACCGCCCGCGTGGCAGGTGCCACTGACCAGATTCGTTCTTGGTCCACTTCGTATGCGAGTTTTTTCTGGTTGTTGTTAGACCATTGGTCCGCGTATTGGGCTGCTGTGAGCATCTCGAGCGTAAAGTGGGGGCGGTATGTGCTTAGTCGATTCTCCAGCCGGCGACAAGCACTTGGACTACGAGGAGGCCGTCGAAGTGCTCGATTTCTAGAGTTCGTCGCGCATTCGGCTGCTGTAGGACTCGAACGAGGGGTTCTGCCAAGGCGACCGACGGTCGATATAACAGGTGTTCGTGTTAGTGAACCGGCACCAGTCGCGCAGCGTTTGCGATGAGTTCGGGTCCGTTGTCGCAGCGCAAGAACTCTGGACACCAGCTTCTGGCTGAACCTCAAACACGTCCAAACGCCGCGCTACATCAGAGATCACCGCGCCCTCACCCAAAAGCCCGACAGCCTTCCGCAACTTACGAACAATCTGCTCAGTCGCATGCCTCCCGATTCACCCTAGGTTCTCCACAGGTTGAATGTTGTGGAGGGGCGATCCCAGGTTGATTTGGTCGCTTTGTACGATCTTTCGAGATTTTGAGTCGCAAGGACCGAACAGGTTAGTATCCGCAAGATGGACTGAGCCTCAGCCATCACCGACAGTTCAGATAAGAGACAGCCCCGGCGAATACCGGGGCTGCTTGGCCCGAGGCTACTCACCTCGGGGGGTTCTACGCACACTATACCAGCACGCAACGTAAGGTCAAGAACCGTAGCCCTCTAATGGACACACCACGGCGGATCGCCTACTGCACACGACCCAATCTGACCCGCTTCGGACTTATGCCATACGGGTGCCAGCAGCGTCAAGCAAGGTTCGATTCACTCAACCGTGTAGTTGATGGCTCTGGTGTCCAGGTAGATGAGTCCGTTGGAAGGGAACGTCAGCGCGTCCAAGACTCGCGTCCTCTGCGAGGTATGCGTCAACTTCCTTCGCGCTCTTGAAGATCCGCTGGCCCGAACCTTGCGAGATGATCTGCCAAGCTGACCGAAGAGAGGGTGCTGGCGCAGGGGAAATAACCACATCAACATGCTCGCCAACCTCAAGGTCGCCGTCCATGACCTCTATCCTCCCTCCAGGCTGCACCGTCGCACGCTTGTGCACCACCTTACGCATGTTCTCCCCCTTCAGAGGCGGTCACGCAACCCGCCAAGAGTTCCACCTCAGCATACGCCGGTGGAGGCCGCCCACGCTAATGTGCCGTACGCGAGTTGGTGTATCATGAGAACGATCGACGATGTGAGGGTTTCCGTTCTCTGATACAATCAGCAGGTCAAAGGTATGTCGTCTGCGTAAGTCGAAGGAGCGATGCCATGACGATGACAGGAATCTGGACGCAAGACGACGAAGGGTGGAAATTGAGTCCGCCCGAGGGGTTCGTGGACGAATCAGCACTCCACAACCTGATCGCACAGACACCGGAAATGCTGCCATTGTCAGGCAAACCGACGCTCCTCATACTCGGCCGGGAAGTGCCGTTAGGGTCGGGTTACGCGGACCTACTTGCGGTCGAGACATCGGGACGACCGGTCATCATTGAAGTAAAGCTCGCGCAGAACAACGAAGCTCGCCGCGCCGTCGTCGCACAAATTCTGGCTTATGCAGCGAATCTTCACGGCACTACCCGCGAACAACTCGAAGATCGCGTCGCGGGACAGTTGTCTACGAACGGTAACTCGACGCTCGTGGACGCATTGAGAGCACTCCAGGACGACTCGCTCGACGCTGACGATTTCATTGCCTCACTAGACCAGCATCTCCGAGAAGGCCGGTTCCGGCTAGTGTTCGTGCTTGATGCCATTCCACCAGACCTACTGACACTGGTTGCCTATCTGGAGCATGTCACCGACAAACTCGAGATCGACCTGATTGCGGTCAACTCTTTCAACGTCGAAGGAACTTCGATCGTTGTGCCACAACAGGTAACCCCCGAGCGACACGAGGTGGCCGTGGAGAAGGCGCGCAACGTCAACTCCGGCGCCTCTCCCTACCATCCCGGTAGCGGCAAATTCGAAGAATCTATCAGTCGAGCTCCAGAGAGAAGCCAGAAAGAACTACATCATCTATTGAAATGGGCGATTGAACTTGAACATCAGGGTTTCGCAAGACTCCGAACGGCCGTGGGCAAGAATCGCTACACCTTACGTCCCGAGTTGCACGATGCAGGTGTCAGCCTGGTCACAATTTGGAACGAGAACGGAGCATCACTCCAGTTCCACCGCTCAGTCTTTGACAGAAGAGCCCCAGACTGCATTGAACAGATTGAGCGACTAGCCGGCACCGAGATCGGTCAAGGAAACACTGTGCAAGAAATCAAAGACCCGCTGCTAGATGCTCTGACCGAAGCATACAAACATGCCGCTACGACTTAGTTTAGGAGTTTGCGGGGTATGTGCTTGACATTGTGCTCTGCCCCGAACCGCTGTGGTGCCGACACGGCGCTGAGCACGACCACCACAGCAACCTCCACGCTCGATTTCGCGAGACACCGCAGACCGGCAACGACACAACCGATCCGCGATCACCGCGATACGCAACCGCGCCTCAAGCATCGCGTCGATCCGCGTCCGCTCATCAAGACACAAACGCTGTGCCATACTAGAACGTTACATCGGTTCGTTTGCCCACTCTTCGCCGGCCATCATGGCCGACTTGTTGCAACCATCGATGGAGGCTGCCCCTCTTGGCACCCTCACACCACCCTGAAACGCGAAGAACCGCTATACCTTGCCCTCGGCGAGGTGGTTGCCAAGTGTTTGCTGAACAGGTACCTATGGCGCAACGCGAACGCGACGGTTACCGTAGAGCATCACCCGCGAGACTAGAATTATGAGTTCAGAACCAAACGCCGACGACAGCGACCTTGCTCACCGGCTCTACGCCGAGTGGAAAGCAGGCAAACCAAAGAGCCGGATTGAGCGCGAGGCATGGAATGATGGGCGGTCCCACGGCCGTCGTTTCGATCGGTTCATCTCGCAAACACTCGGCCTGCCGACGGTGAAACGATCCAAGCAGTCCGATCGCGTCAGCGACCTCGAAGAACAGATACGTTCCCT
>Ga0209022_1001951_pt1 | contig 18898 bp, 13 predicted proteins | sample PinacodermPK_FD_187300 | JGI IMG/M metagenome (GOLD analysis project Ga0209022, IMG submission 187300) | Host-associated microbial community of the marine sponge Aplysina aerophoba from Gulf of Piran - sponge pinacoderm, lysed by proteinase... | ecosystem: Host-associated > Porifera > Sponge >...
ATACGGCATCTGGTTTAAGAGAAACTAACAGCCAAGCCAAGCTTCTTGTTTGCGATGAAGCCCATCGAACTGCAGGGTTTCGGCGCATAAAGAAAGATAATGAAGAATTCCGTAACTTTACTTTATGTCATGATTCAGACGCTTTTCCAGCCAAATATCGCCTTTACCAAACCGCCACCCCACGCATTTTTGAATTCGCCAATACCAAACATTCAATGTTACCTGAAGATGATGCCAATTGGGACATTAAGTCTATGGACGATGAAGACACGTTTGGATACGAGATGTATCGCCTCAGTTACAAAGACGCGGTCAAAAAAGATTTGCTGTCTGACTACCGAATTATTGGATGGGGTATGGGTGATGAAGATATACACGCGGGACAACGATTAGCTGATGAGCTAAATTCAGAATTCAAAGAGAAAGGTGGGTTCCGCTGGACCAAAGATCTTGCGATGAGAGTTTTAATGCTTGCGGCTTTCCTCGCTGGAGCACATTCAAATAACGAAAGTGACAGCGTTAGATCAGTCATAGCATTTGTGAACAGAGTTAAGTTTAGCAAGGAAATTGCAAAAGCAATTAATTCAGAATCAGTACAAAAATGGCTGGAGACCTATTTCAAGCGTCTTGGGGTAGATAGAAATCCAAATGAATTCTTGGTTGAACATGTTGACGCATCTCACTCAATCACGACAAGAAATAAGCATTTACGCAAACTGGCCGGAGCTCAGAATTCCTCACCCTATTGTATTTCCAATGTAGGGATTTTTGGCGAGGGTACTGACTCTCCAGATCTAAGTGCAGTGGCGTTTCTTGCCCCCAGAAGAAGCCCCGTTGACGTTATCCAAGCTGTTGGTCGTGCGATGCGAAAATCCAAGCATAAAAAGTTCGGTTACATTCTCGTACCCGTATTTATTCCACCTGGGCGGGACGCTGAAATTTTCCTGAGCAATTCTAATCCTAAAGAGGGCTGGGAAGAACTCGGACAAATTTTGCTTGCACTGAGAGCTCATGACAGTCGGATAGAGGATAAACTCCAAGACTTATTTTCCTGCTACATTCTCCCAGTGCAAAAGCAAAATTATGAACGTTTAATTGTATACAAGGAGCCAAATAAAAAGGAAAAAATATTCATGCTGAAAACCACCGCTTCTTCAATTGAAAGAGTCATTGCACCATTGGATAAGAATGACAAAAGCTCCGTCCTGGAGCGGTTAAAGCGAAATAATAATAAGCTCATAGAATACGACGATTTAGAAAAGATTCCTAGTGACTCACTTCGTTCATTGACTGCCGTTAAGGTTGATAAGGAAGGATCTGTTTATGCGAGGGACTTTAGCCATAAAATACCCATTCTTGATTCTTCTACAGACACGAATTGGAATCCAAAGGGAGCAATTGAGGAGGTAATTGATTACATTAAAAAAGATGCAAAGAAAAAGGAGGGGACTATAAAAGAGGTACCTCCAATGCCCCCACGTCCAACATCAGGCCAACTCCTCGTAAAAATTGGTGGTGATCAGTTAATTCAATCTGGTATCCATTTCAACTTACTAGAAAAATCAGGTATACTAAGTGGTGCTACACGAGATGTTAACCTTCTGCAAAACATAGTTAAGACTGCCGCTCGTAAGTTAAGGGAAGAAGGTCTTGAGGATGTCTTGGCACCGTATCTAGATATGCAAAGTGTAGCTGAAACATCAACTAATACGAATACTGCAGATGCATGCACCGTTGCGGCCATAATTTGGACAAATGCAGTAATTATGCAAGCAAGGTTGGAGAAGTCAAATATAAAAGAATTATCCAATATGCCAAAAGTAAATGATATCATTAACAATGTCGTTCCGGCTCGACCTTTGATGAGGGCCTGGACAGAAGTGCTGACCAAAGATTATAAACCAATTTTTAAAACTGCTACCGATCTTTTACAGGAAGTTGCATTTCAAAAGCTGGAAGGAGTCTCTGACGCACTGCACTGGATCGCGAAAGAGTCGCTTATAATCGCTGATGATTACGCCAATCTAGGTATGGACCATGCAGGAGAACTGTTTAATAAAGTTATGGGTAACCAGAAGTCGGATGGGGCATTCTTTACTCAGCCGCTCGCAGCCGCAATGTTAGCAGAGGCAGCTTTACAATCAGGTATCCCGAAAGAGTTTGACTGGCTTGATGAAGAGAACTGGGATCAATTTATAACCTTTGACCCCGCTTGTGGGAGTGGAACCATATTGGTGGCAATGCTTACCGCGATCAAAAGACGCTTAATTGATAAAGGTGCTGACGAAACAAAGTTAAAACGTTTTCATAAATATGCAGTCGAAAATTTGATGATTGGTGCTGATATTAATCCAGTGTCTTTACAACTCGCGGGATGTCAATTGACTCTTGGTGACTTATCAGCTGACTATGACAAACTCAATCTAAATTTGATGGAATATGGTGCACAAAAAACTGGGTCAGTTGAGCTGCTAACAGATTTAGGTATTTTACCTCCGAAACACAATATGCTTGATGTTCGGGTTTCACAGTCGAATCTAAAACTTGATCAAAAAATAGAAATTGATCGATCCTACTTAGGTGATGACCTGATCAATAGGCCTCCAAAGTTCATACTTATGAACCCTCCTTATACCCCTTGGCGTGATGTTGGGATAAAGTTTAATGAAGAAATCCACAAAAAACTTCGAAAAAGACTTTCTGTTATTTGGGACGGAATTGCCGAAAGTGAGCCATATTTAAAAACAAAGAAGTCCTCAATTAGCTTGCTGTTTGAACTATTAGGATTGAAATTAGCTGAAAGAATCAAAGGTGTTTTCGGGATGGTGATGCCATCTACAATACTGACTGCTGAAAGTCGAAGAGATGGACGCAAATTACTTGCTAAATACTTGCATTTAGATACGATCATTACATGCCATCATCCTAATTCGTTCAATATGAGTTGGAATACCAAAAATAGCGAATGTCTAATTATATTCTCGGCATTTACCGAAAAAAATCAAAATGTCCCCACCCGTTTTATCAATTTATACAGATTTCCCTCTAATTTAGAAGAAGCGATTGGGGTAATTGCAAAAGCATTTCATGGAAAGCAGTTTAATGGTTCATCTGAATTTTGGGATTATCAACTTGTGAGAACTGGAGATTGGACGCCAGGAGTTTTCCCAGAAACCGAGATGGTGAATATGTACCATGATGCGATAAATAACAACAAGCATTTACGTACTGACCTTCTCAGAATGGATGAGAGCAGAGAATGGCACGTAGGGAGGTTTGATATCTAGAAGTTCTCGGAATCGAGCATGTGGATATAGGAGAAACTTTAGGATGGCTGGACAACCAAACAAAAAATATGAGCATTTTGATCATCAGAAAGAAAATTCTATACCAGTAATCAGTGGTAGTGGAGGTGGTGATTCAGGACAGACCATGCTTTCAGGTAAGATAAACAAATGGTTACGACTCAGAAAACTACCTGACGAAGACGATAGTTCATGGGTTAAACGAATTATTGAGGATCAAAAAATCATTGATAAATACAGTTCCCATCTTCTTGTTGCTGTATCATTTAATACTAGCAGTTCGCGGGTTACAGCAATTGCCTCTGCCCAGAAAAATATTGGAAACTTATGGATGCCGGTCATTGGAACCAAACCACCTACATTCATCGAGGCAACAGCTTGTGCCGTCTGGTTAAACTCGACTCTTGGACGCATTGCTCTTCGAAGGGTAAGTGCTAGGAGTATAAATTGGCCTAGATTCAGACCTATAAACTTCAATGATGTACCTTTACCAGACGTTGACAATCCAGATATAATAGAACGCTTATCTCTCGCTTATGAAGAGACCTGTAACGAAATTGTACCAATATTTAGGGATGGAATTTCGGGAGTTAGAACAATCTGGGATGACGCGGTTTCCGAAGCACTTCAAATTGACCGAAAAGTAATTTATCGTTGTGCAGAATTGCTGGCTCGTGACCCCTATGTTTCAGGAGAGCCTCTCCAATAAGTGCTCTAATTTTGGAGTTATTGGATTCTCATTTCCCAAAATAAATGACGGGAAACTTACTTAACTCTACCTTAAACATATTATCACCAATCCAGAATTTAGGGGAAACAGGGATTGGTTACATATTCTCCAAATAATATTACCAGCTTTTTCTTGGCTTCCCTGATTTTTTTGAAGGACGTGGTGAAATAACCATCATCTAAGTTAACCACCGAGTGCATTAGCTATAAATGTAAACGAATTGGAACCTCCCCAATTCAAAATTACTTAGAAATAGCACTGGGGAGTACATGCTCAGAAATTTGGAAGGAAGAGGATTATGAAAAAGATTGTTTTAGTTTTCATTGTACTGATTACAGGGACCATTTGTGTTTTCGCAGAAGAAGAACTTGAGGAATTTAAGGAGTATGGAAATAATTGCGCTGTATTCAACACTGTTGATATATTCACAGATGAAGTGAGTCATATTTTTAGTTGTCGACAGTCAGAGTTCCTTGATGAAACAATAATTGAATTTTTTGTGAATGGCTCCAATGGACAATTTATTGTTGCTATTTCAACGGGGTTTCAAAGTAGATTTGATGAAGAGGTGGAAATAGCGATTAGGGTTGATAAAAATCAATTAAGGACGGGCGTTTGGAGTTATTATAGCGAGCATGATTTTGCCATATCGCTTAACGACTTAACTTTATTTAATGACCTATTACTTGAGATTGCTAGGGGTAATCGGCTCGCTATTCGTGTTGGAGACAAAAGCGGTACTATCTCTCTAAAGGGGTCTGCAAATGCTATCACTGACTTCACTAAGCGAATTGCCCATTTAAATATCTTTAATGGAGTTGAGTAAATGGATGACAAAAAAGGGCATTAGTATTACAGGTGTGGTAAGTTTACAAACTTTCCATCCGAAATATACAGATATTTATGAATTCAATAACTCTGCAAATAACAAATGCTATATTAGTATCGCAGATTATCTTGAAGTAAGTTTCATAAGCAATTTTAACGATATAGAAAGACCTATCTAGTGCCAACTTTCAGGACACGTGCTCGTACCCTTGATATGCTTGGTCGCCAACAGATTGCTGGGATTTCAACCGCCATCAGTGAACTGTTTAAAAATGCCCATGACGCCTATGCTGACCATGTAGAAATTGATTATTACCGGTCCGATGGTCTCCTTGTTTTAAGAGATGACGGTGTGGGAATGAGCAAGGAAGACTTTGAAAACCGATGGTTGACTGTAGGGACAGAAAGCAAGTTTGACCCCAATAGATTACCACCCCGTTTTCCGAAAAAGAAAATGCGTCCTATGCTTGGAGAAAAAGGTATAGGAAGGCTTGCGGTTGCAACTTTAGGGCCCCAGCTTCTCATTCTATCTCAAAACTTTGAAAGATCTGACCTTGTCGCAGCTTTCTTGAACTGGGGCATATTTGCATGGCCAGGAATAGACTTAGAGGACATAACTATACCACTGAGAACATTTCCAACTGGAACTTTACCAACTATGTTAGAAGTATCTGAGATGGTTGGTGAATTTCGGAACTGTGCTACTCGAGTGAGTGACAAAGTTAGTTGCGAAAGCTTCCATAAACTCATGGAGGAGTTGGATCAATTCAACATCGATCCCGTGGACATTGATTCTTATCTCCAAAAACCATCGCTAAAGAATTATCAAAGCGGGACACATTTCATCATTAAACCTGCCACATCCTTATTGAAGGAAGAGATAGACGGGAATCTCATTACTGAAAAAGTAACTCCGCTTAAAAAAACTCTGCTAGGATTTTGCAATACCATGAATCCTGACCAAAAGGCCCTGATCAAAACAGCATTCCGGGACTACAAAACAGAAGAATTATTTGATGATTTGATTTCTGATGAGGAATTTTTTACCCCCAAGGAGTTTGAGGATGCTGACCACAGAATCCTAGGAAAATTTGATAAATTTGGTCAGTTTCAGGGTGAAATCTACATCTATGGCAAAAAACAGACTAATCGTCATGTGATACCTTGGTCTGGCAGTAAAGGAACCCACACTGATTGTGGTGGATTTAGTGTGGATTTTGCGGCTTTTGAAGGGGAACCTAAGTATTCAACTATTCCTGATGAAGAATATTCAAGATTGAGTAGAAAGTCAGATTGGTTGGGAGGTTTATATATTTATCGCAATGGAATCAGAATTTTGCCTTACGGCAGCTCAAACTTTGATTGGTTAAATATTGAATTGAGGAGGTCAAAGGGCACAGGATACTACTATTTTTCGCATAGGAAGATGTTCGGATTCTTAGAAATTGACTCCAGTGAAAATAAAGCCCTTATTGAAAAGGCAGGTCGGGAAGGTTTCCAAGAAAATAAAGCCTTTCGCCAATTTCGCTCAATCCTTGAGAATTTTTTCATTCAGCTTGCCGCGGATTTTTTTCGAAAAGAAAGTGTTTATTATGGATATGAAGAGAAAAAGAAAGAATTATCCAGAGAAGAGGCGGCCAGAAAAAAGAGAAAAGAAAAGGTAAAAGAAGTAAAAAAGCAATTTATCAAAGATCTTAATTTTTTCTTTGTTCAGTGTGATGACGGCAAACCTCAAGAAGAAGCAAATGCTTTGAAAATGGACTTGAAAAATAAGTTGCTAGCGGTAAGGGAAATATCTGAAATACAATCCGCAGCTAGCAAGATTATTATGCTAGAGCAAACTAAACACTCCGAAATCAGAGAACTAGAAGGCAAATATAAAATTTCTCGTCCCCGAATTGGATTGAATAAGGAAATTTTAAGAGACTGGGAGGCTTACAAATCATCCTTTTCCTCCTTGCTTGAAAATGTATTTAATCCCCTCAAAAAACGAGTTGATGAATTGATCAGTGATGAAATTAAAATGGCATCAATAGCATTAAATCGTCAGGTAAGAACTGAGGCAGCTTTGGATGGTCTTAATAAAGAAGTTCAAAAGAAAACAAAAGAAACTGGAAGTGAAGTGCAGAAAGAAGCAAATAAGGTTGCTTCAAAAGCAAAAATGGTGGCCACTCAATCTCTCATTGAAGTTGAATCCGAATTCAGGGAGGTTATGAGCGAATTCCAACGTATGGACCTAGCAAGTATGCCTGATGAATCATTTAAAGAATCACGGTCAAAATTTGAAGAAAGAATTCAAAAGGTCACAGAGAAACAGGGAGCATTGCTGAGGTCATTAAAAGAACAACTAGAAGCAATTGAATTTTCTGATACGATTTCAACTGTTGATCAATTAGGGGCTATAGAGCAGCGCAATATTCTTTTGGAGGAACAAGCTGAGGTCGATTCACAGTTAGCTCAATTAGGAATGGCTATAGAGATAATTGATCATGAATTTTCAGGCACAGTTCGGTCAATTCGGACAAATCTGCGTCAACTAAAGGCATGGGCAGACATTAATCAGGACCTGGAAAAATTGTATGAAAATATGCGCAATAGTTTTGACCACTTAGATGGTTATTTGACATTGTTTACTCCTTTACAGCGGAGACTTTATAGAAAAGAAGTTGAAATACATGGTCATAGATTGAGTGGTTTTATTCAGGAATTGTTTAAAGCAAGAATGGCACGACATGAAATTACCTTAACGACCACTAAGGCTTTTTCTAACGCAATGATAATAGGATTTCCTTCAAGTTTTTACCCTGTATTTGTGAATTTGGTTGATAATGCAATCTTTTGGGTATCACAAAAAAATCCATCAGAATCTCGTGAAATAAAACTCGATTGCCAAAATGATATTCTGTTAGTTTCAGACAATGGACCAGGAATAGATCTCAGAGACCGTGAAGCTATTTTTGAACTTGGCTTTAGCAGGAAACCCGGTGGAAGAGGGATGGGTCTTCACATCGGAAGAGAAACTCTGCGTCGAGTGGATTTCGATTTACAGTTAATTGATGGGGATAGCGGAGCAACGTTTGGGATTTTAAAAAATAATATAATTAACACAGGAAACTAAATGAGTTCAATGGAAACAAAGGAAATTCCAAATTATGTAAAGAATTTCCTTCAGACAGCCGTTATTGTTGACGAAAAGGCTTTCTTTTCGGTTGGTCCAAATATTAAAGAACACAGCGATATAAAAGTTCCAGGAAGGCATAACCAAGAACTAGCTGAAAAAAGTTATGTTAAGATAGATTCATCTAGTGAGAATCTAGATGCATTAGATACCGCTTCCATTATTAACTCTTTTTTAAAATATGGAATATTCTGTGGTGTTATTAGCGATTGGTCATCAGACTACAATGAAACCATTAAAAAAGCTGACATTGTTGTTTTAGACTGGTATCTTGAACCTAATAATCCTGATAAAACTCTAAATATTCTGAAATCTTTAAAGGAAGAACTATTCAATCAAGACTCACTTAAAATAATTGCGATCTATACTGGAAATCAAGATTTTGATGATATCAGGGAGAAAATTAAACGCAGTCTAAATTTGCATACTACTGATGAAGCCGCAATTAAGCCTGATATTATATTTAATAACGGTAGGGTGAATCTATATGCCAAACCAGGGGTAAATTTAAAAGAAGAATACGAAAACCGAAGTATAGAGGAGGAAGAACTCCCAATGCAATTGGTTAAAGACTTCGCGTCTATGACTGCAGGATTGCTCCCGGGAATCGCATTGACTTCTTTGGCAGCAGTACGAGAGAATTCATTTAGAGTCTTAAACAAATTTAGTTCAGAATTAGACCCCGCATTTTTAACTCAAAGAGTTCTAATTTCAAATCCTGATGAAGCGGAACAGCAAATGGTGACTCATATTGGTGAAGAACTGCTCTGCCTAATGGGGGATGCAGTTTATGAAGAGAAACCTGCTGGATTAGCCGAAATAGTAAAGTGGCTGGATAATCAGAACCAAGATATATTCAATTTTGGGCCTAAAAAAAATCTCAATTTGGAAGAAACCATAGAGATGATAGAAATAGGATTGGACCAGAGTAAATTAAAAAATCATAAACGTTCACCAACAGAGGGTTTTTCTAAAGAAGACTCTCAAATTCTTGATAAGAAATTAGCTTGGATCATGAATTCAAGGGCAGTTTACAATAATCAACATCCAAAGTTAGACCAAGGTACCATTATTTCTTATATAGAATCTGATGAAGAAAAGTATTTGCTTTGTATTCGACCGAGCTGTGACTGTGTTCGGATTAAATTGAAAACAGATTTTTATTTTCTTCGTTTATCTCAAAGCGAGGAAAAAAATAAGCGATCCAAAATTGTAGTAAGTATTAATGGTCAGGTTAGTTTATTTGAAATTGACTTTAAAAAATCATATTGGGATTCATTCACATTTAGTCCTGATCAAACTCTTCAATATGTAAAAGCAGAATCAGTAAAAGCAGAATCAGATAATATTTCTTACTATTTCAAAGATACTAAAGGTAAAAGGTTTTCTTGGATAGGACAACTTAAGTCAGAATACACCCATAGAGTTTCTCAACATTTAGCCTCTACTCTAAGCCGTATAGGAGCGGACGAGTCTGAATGGCTACGTCGACAATTATTTGTCCAATAAGAACAATAATCCGAGTTATCCACTTAGAAATTAAAGTTCACTTACACTTCAATCGCAGTAATCACTAGACTGAAAAAGTCTAAGGTAAGGGAGGAAGTCCAAGTTCCTTGAGATATTTATTGTACTTGGAAATAGAATCTTGAATCTGTTTGTCAATTTCCATCATTGTCTTGAAGGTTTCAGTTAGGTCAACAGGTTCTTCTTCCTTGGCTGTACTGACATATCTTGCGACGTTCAGATTATAGTTGTTTTCCCTTATCTCAGTTAATTCGACACATCTGGAATAGCGCTTGATTTTCTTTGGGCGTTCTTTGTAGACGTCAATTATTTTCTTGATGTGTTCATCAGTCAGTTTATTCTGTAGATACTCTTTTTCAAAATGTTCAGATGCATTGATGAACAAAACATCGTCAGTTTTTTTGCATTTCTTCAGGACAAGAATACAGACCGGAATTCCCGTTGAATAGAAAAGCTTATCTGGCAAACCTATGACGGTATCAATGTGACCTTCCTCCAAGAGTTTGTGGCGAATTCTCTCATCCACACCACCACGAATTAATACCCCATTGTGCAGAATAATAGCCATTACACCGTTATCATCAAGATAGTGGAATCCATGAAGAAGAAAAGCAGAATCCGCGACGTATTTTGGGGCAAGTCCATAATTCTTGAAGCGAGCATCTTCACCCATGCTTTCACTCCGACCCCATCGATAACTAAATGGAGGATTTGCCACAATCGCATCGAAGCTGGGTTTCTTGGAAGGATCTTTCTCACTAAGTTTTGGCCAGTCGTTGGTCAAAGTATCTCCAAGATAGATCTCAAATTCCGTATCTTTTACCCCGTGGAAAAGCATATTCATTCGGGCGAGATTGTAGGTGGTAATGTTTTTCTCTTGTCCAAAGAGTTTGTTGATTCCTTTGCCGCTCATGTTTTTGCGGACATTAAGTAACAACGAGCCTGAACCACAGGCAAAATCCAATACACTGTCAATGCGGTCTCTTTTGCCTGCTTTTGGATTATGACCGTCAAGGGTCACAATCTCGGAAAGGATTGTTGATATTTTCTGTGGCGTGTAGAATTCACCGGATTTTTTGCCAGACACTGCAGCAAACTGGTCAATCAAATACTCGTAGGCATCTCCCAATTCTTCATTAGAAATTGAGAATTTCAAAAGGACTTTATCTAATGTAGCTATAATCTTGCATAGGGTCGCATTTCGCTCAGAATAGTTTTTACCCAGCTTTTCAGAGGAAAGGTTTATCTCTGAAAACAATCCAGAAAAAGTGCTTTGGAAGGATTTATTCTCTATGTATTTGAATCCATCCTGAAGTGAATTGAGCAGGTCTTCATTCTTCACCCGGGCCTTGTGTGCCAACCTGACCCACAGGTGTTCGGGCTTAATACAATAATGTGTCTTGAGTCGCATCTTGTTTTCAAAATCCGATATTTTATCTTCATTATTCTCATACCAGACAGATAGTGAGGAACGTCTGCCATTGTCAGTGTCATTTGGGTCTGGATAGTTGGCACCGAGCACTTCCATAGCAGCCCGTTCATAATTTCCAGAGAGATAGTAAACGAACAGGAAAGCAAGCATATAGTCTCGGAAGTCGTTCACATACATTGCACCCCGTAGTTGGTCTGCGAAATACCAGAGTGTTTTACCTAAATTCTTATTTCCTTCTTTGGTCATTTCAGACTACTCATTTCAGGCTTGACCGCCTTGTAACAGGATTGGATTGAAATTGTAGGTGGTTATGTATTGGTCAAAAATCTTACGAAAATATTGTTTGTTTTCCTCAGACATTTCCCTAGGTTCAAACAAGGTATCGTTACCATGATTGAGATTGTTGATTAATCGCGCATAAAAATTTCCATCCCCTTCTTCGGGTTTGATACATTCAGAGAATTTTTTATAACCGTGGAAGATTGCAGTTTTCTCCAGAATTGAACGGAGCATATTATAGTGATAGGTATAAAGTTTACCTGTATGAACTGCTTCGTAAATTTCAGCCAGCGTTTCCAAGTGTTGAAAAAAAGGCGTATCACCAGTTTCTCTAAGGAGAAATTGTTCAGAGATTCTTTCTCGGCTGAAAAAGTATTTATTGGCTTGTCTCAATTCGTTGCTAAGGACATTAAAAAAAAATATATGATGCGTAGAAACAACCGTTTTGATAGGTCTTCCTTCTTTGAGCAGTTTTGCTAGATGATATGCTACACTGAAGGTATTTTGTTCATCAAGTGATGAGATGGGGTCATCAATGTAAATATATTTTACCCAATTATAAGAACCATCTCCATCATCATCAAGAACAAGGCGGATAATAGCTAGGAAGAAACACCATACGAAGATATTTTCTTCACCTCGAGAAACTTTTATACCCTTTTCAAAGTAAGTTTTATGTTGATGGTCAGTTTCATCTAACTCACCGTCACTCACCTTGGCGCTATCAGAACTTACTGTCACCTTTAGTTCGCGTACAAAAATTACTTCCCAGTTTGTAGTATCAAATTGAAATCCAATATCCGTAAATAATTTTAAGAAATCATTAACGCTAGTCTCTATTTCCAATAGAGGCAATGCATTAAGAAAACTTGACTCCTGATTTAGTTTAAGTTTATGCTTATTTTCATTCTCCAGATCATTATCCCAAATAAATAGGTCTTCAGTGAAGGCGTTGTAGTAAAGGGTATCTTTCTTAACGGTTACACCGTCTTTATTTCGTGATTTGCCTTTTTCCTTGAATGCATTTGACAATCGTGTTTTGCCAGTATGATTATAGGCATAAAGCAGTATGTAATTCTTAATATCCAACACTTCTCGCAGGTGAGAAACGAGATTGTTGAGGTTCATGAAAGTATTTTCGTTGGTCATTTTTAAGGAGTTTCTACTTTCGGAAAAAGCTGTTGCATTAGACCTTGTTTGTGTTGCCGAAGTGCTACAAGTTTCTGTTCATTTGACACAATGAGATTATCCACAGAGCTAAGGGAAGCAGCAACTTTCTTTTGTTCAATGAGGGATGGGAGGGCAATAGATAAATTTTTTATGGTTTCTGTTTTGAGCCGCGGAAACGGTCCACCCTCACAAAATCCTCTAAGGATATGTTTGTTCATCAATAGAAAGAAATAGATGAATAAGTAGTTAACTTCATCATTAGGAACGAGTCCGTGACAATTCTGATTGAACGTCATTGGGACTGTGTTAATTGCTAGGTGACCAATTTGTGATTGGGTAGATATAATAATAGAATTTTCTGGCACCATTTTCGTTGTTGAGTTTTCTAAACCGATCTCAGTGATTTTACGAGATGTTGACCCGACCTCTCGATTTCTCATTTGGGTCATATCTTTTGGGGTCAGCCAATTTATGTCCCCTCCCCAATATTCAGGTATACTTGTTTTTGGTTTTCCCCCGATTATAACATCACAAATATTTCCAAGTTTTTCCCTTCTCCATCCAAGTTTTTCCCTAAACTCAGGAAATCGAAGCCGAGGGTCGCTTTCACCAAGTTGGGGAAAGAGTTGTTGCATTAAGCCATGCTTGAGCTGCCGGAGAATTTTGAGCTTCTGCTCACAAGTAGCAATCAAATTCACCAGAGAGCCAAGGCAATCAGCGATTTTCTGTTGTTCAGGTAAAGATGGAACAGTCACCGGGATTGATAAAAAGTCAGATTCCTTGGCAACTGGATAGGTTAAACCCTGACTCCGTCTCAACACACTACTTACAAACGAATCAATGTGGAGTAAATGGTATATGAAAATAGGGCTTTCTTTTGCTCGGAGTTGAGCGTGACCTTTTGAACCCACATTGTTTCGGCCGTTTTCTATTTCAAAAAACAGATTTTTATGCTGAGAAGGTATTTCAAATTTGAAAATAATATCGTTGTTGTATGAAAGTCGTGAAGCCCTTCTTGGCGATTCACATTGAGAGGTCAATTTGTGTTTAAGATGTTCCCCACTTTTGACAGAATTTAAGTTAATATATACAAAACTAGCTGACAATTTAGTTTGTGGCGACTTGATTTCACAGACTGAAGACAAGGTTTTGACTTCCCACCCGGCTTCAAATCTAAACTCTGGAAACCTTAACCTAGGCACTAGCCGAGAGGTTTTGTGGTACTCCACTACATCACCTGCTCATATACAATGAAGCTAGAAATTTCATAGCCCTTACAAATTGAAGTCTTGTCAAGGTATTCGCCTTTCATAAGGGTATCAATGTACCATATGATTACTTCGCGATCTCCAAGAAAACTTGTACCAACTCTTATCAGCCCAATTAGTTCTTCTTGGGTAATCCTTACCCCATCGGGGACCGCATCTTTTAAACCGGAAATTAATTCCATGATGTAATCATAGTCAATATCTGTTCCAATACAAAATTAGCACTGAATATGTGCACTCTTTTTTCAATTTACATAAATCCCCAAACTTGATTAATTAAATTCGCTCCTCTTCTGAACTAAACTCATCTCTAGATTTACAATTACATTAAATTGTTGACCAATGTTACAATTTAATGACACCATACCCCCTACCAACAAAGAAGAGATAAGAACGTCTTCAAAGAGGGTGGAGGGTAATCCGATACTATTCAATTTTACTTTTGGATTTGTAGGTTGTTGAATTCCGTCAGAGAACTGAAATGTCAACCCTTTTCTACGAAGTAGCTTTTGTCTCTTTGGTCGCTTCAAGCTTACAACAAAAAGCGAAAAGTGAATTTTTTGACACCAATGAACCGCAACAACAAAGATGTCAGAAATAAATGGTAAAAATTTAAAAAGATGACTCCTATTGCGATTTCAAGCAAAAACTAAACTTGCTATAATATGATTAGTGAAAATCAAACCACTGGTATAACTGAAGATAATCTTGGTAAGAGGTTTATGTGACTCTTCCAAATTAGATTTTGGATTATTCCGTATTATTCATACTGCCTTTTCCGCGGTATAGTAAAGTGAGTGCACTAAGATATAAGCACTCTTACTTCAAACCAACTACACAGTAGAGGAACCGCATGACTATTATCACCGGAACCATTAATTTTCAGTTGGGGAAAGATACGGTAACCGGATTTGGCTTTTCAATTTCTGACAAGGAGCTGTACCCCGCATTGTCTTGTCCTGTTGTAGAAAATCTAAATGATGATGCAGGAAAGGAGTCAATTGGTTCATTTCTTAAAGGGCTAGTTGATACCGATTTTGAAAAAGAAGGATTTGAGGGAGTTTTTCTGATTCTAGACCGCCTGAAGATTTGTGTGTAGGTGAATCGGTGGCTACAACATTTTTAATACATCATATGGAGAGTTTGTCACGTGGTCAATTCTCCGGCATGAACGTAAGAGTAGATCTTCCAGTGAATGATTTGTTGTTTGAGTTGATAGCACTTTATTTTCCTCTTGCCAGCACCAGTGAACTGAGCAAAACGGTTGTAATTGGCAGAACAAGTGGTGTTCAATGAACGTAACTTCTGCATCACTAGAAAGAATTAATCAGCACTGGGCCATTAAGGCAATCGGAACAAAAGCAATCAATCAAGTTTTTGAACTGAGCAACAGTCACTTGGTAGAAAAGTCAGTCGGCAAGCAGATTCATTTAAACTATGAGTTCTCACCGGCTGATTATGAGCTACTAAAAAGAGTTTCCTTTGCATATGAGATAGCGGCAATTGAAGGACTGAATGATTTTCTTCATCCGACTTCTACAAATAATGAACTGCGGGAGCAATGTGCTTCAGCTGCCTGCCGGGCATTTGAAATTCAAAGAGTGTTAAAACCTCCCGCTGTTAAAGAACAACGGATTTATCATATTCTACACCTCTCTTCATTAGCTTATTGCGGAGAAAGATGGACGGAATTGCATCACTGGTACAATGAAAACGATAAACTCCTTCAAACTCCTTCTGTTGCGAACGCACTTTGGGATAGACGTTTGCTCTACCGTCTTTACGAATGCTGGGTGATTCTTTTCAGGAAGAAATACAGGGAGGATCTGCATCGAATTAGTGAGATAATTGCCGAACTCAGAGAAGATCAAAAGCATTATGAAGGTGGAGTTTTCAACGATACTAGCAATACTAAAAACCGAGCAATGGCTATCAGGCTGATTTGCCTGTATCACTGGGCCAAAGCGACGGAAATCCAAGCCACAGCTATGCTGCAAAGTGAGCCAGAAGGAGTAACCACCTTATTAAACAAGCATTTTGAATCGGCTATCAAAGCTGCGATGAGTGTGGACTCTCAACTAGAAATAGAGTTGAGGTGGCTACAAATTGCTAGTCATCAGATGATTACTGACCCTTTGGTGGATGGTAAGTCGGGTCAATTCAAGTGTCACACCCGTCATTCCCACTAATTTTCTTAAATTGGCATCATAAATGTTTTTTAATCTTCAAACAGTTAGACGTAACTCATCAATGGATTTTGTTAATTTTGAAGCATTGAATACCTGAAATGAACGCAACCGAAACATGGTGACTGATTATGGTTGACCGTTGAAGAGGTTTTCAACTTCACACTCCCCCTTTTTTCGTTCCACGAATAGTTCCGGTAAAAGGTTTCTCAACTTTGGATACAGTATCTCATAGAAATACTCCGCATTTCTTCCCATTGATGCTCTTTTGGCTCGTTGAGCCATACAAAAACAATGTTGAACGAACAGGGCAATGACTTGCAAGGGATTTCAAGGGCATCTCTGAAATTGAGTTCTAACCGGTATTAACCATCTGCAAATTTCAAAGTATTGAATGTTTCGTTCTTGATTGATTGAGCGTCAATCAACTTAATATGCTGATTTGGCCAAAATCCCTCACCCCAACAAATAGAGTTTACACATGAATGAGGCTACAAAGCCATTCAATTCAATTTCATCATGATCGCCATTTCAGGTCTGAAACTTAGTTTGGGCCGACTCTGAAAAAAGCAGTCCATATCGTCAAAAGCCCGTGACACAGCCGTTGGAGAAGTGTTCAAAAAAGAATCTTCCTAGTAAGTTTAATTATCATAGGAAAAGACGATGAAAAAACTCATAATTTCAGCACTACTGATTGTGTTTGGTAGTGTGTATGCGATGGCTCAGGACGCTCAGGACACTGAGATGGCCATGGAAGCGGCCCCCTCGGTGGCTATAAGTGGTTCAGCCAAGATGGGCCTCCTACATGATGGTGCACTGTCGACGGTTGGTGAATATGACGTGAAGTTTGCGTCTTCGGGTGTCACCGATGGTGGCCTGACATTTGGTGGCTCCATTACAATAGATAGTCGTGATAGCAATAGCATCACTGGTGATGGCTTTGGTGTCTATGTTGGTAGTGCTGATGGCAGTTGGAAACTGCAGTTTGGCGACAATGATGAGGGAATTGCGACAGTGGGTGGCTTTGGTGTCGCTGACCCCGATGATGGAGTGTTTCGTAACACTACCACGTTCGTTGGTGGCAGTGTCACCGTCATACCGCCGGTAGCCGAAGTACTTAACGATGATGGAGTGGATGCCATGCCTGCTACGGGTGAATTAGCCGGTGGAACTTCAGAGATTACGTTTGATACTGATGGCTCTGCATCGCTTGTACCAACAGCAGATTTAGACGAAGGGGTAAGCCAAGATATACAAACTGAATTAGTTTTAGCTGATGCAGTGATAATTGATGCCGAAACTACATTCACTATTCTTCCAGCTAATCTTAAACTAGTTAATAGTGATAATAGCTATTATTGGGTTTATACTCCCGATGATCAAACTACTACAGAAGTAGAAATGGGCGATGATCCTCGTACTTCAGAAGTTGAAACTAACTTTGACGAGGAACTCGTGATCTATCGCCACAGTACTTGGCTGACTGATGATGTAGACGATGCTGCTGATGATGAATTAGATGCTGCTGCAGACAAGCGTTTCACCTTTGATGTTACGATGTCTAGGGGTTATCAAGCGGCGACAGATGCAGTACCACCTACGGTACGGACAGAAGCAGTACCACAACGAACTGTGGTTACACCTGGGACTCCAGTGACTATAACTCCTAATAACCGAACGATTGCCCTTTCCGGTTCGGCTGGGCCAGTCACCTACTCACTCACCTCCGGTGTAGGTAATGCACAAGATTGGTCAATTGGAGCCAAATATGATGCTGGAGTTGCTCAAGTAGGGTTTGGTATAAACAGCACGGATGTGATAGCTTTTAGTGTCGGTAATGATAATGTAATCGATGTTGGCGAGTTCCATTACCAAGCTGTCTATGTCCGCAGGTCTGATGATGCAGTTCAAGCTACTGGGATTGGCTTACTTGGGAGTTATAACACCGGCGGTGGGTTAATAGAGTTGCAATACTCAAGAGTAGATTCCAGTTTAAGCCGAATTGATTTGTTATATAGCAATGATCTTGGTGGCGGTTTAGAATTCTACACGGATTTACGTCGCACAACCACTGGTAATGTATCCGCGAATCGAATTGAAACCGGAATTAAGATGAGCTTCTAACTCAATCGTAATAGTCTAGTGTCAGAGGGGGAACTACGGTTCCCCCTTTTGCGTTACATAGAACTAAAACTATTTTGATTATTGAACGACAAACAAGTTGATAGAATGATACTCAGGTAACAATTACCAGCAGTTGATGGAGTGCGTTGTCCGAACAGAGCTGGATACAATTGAAAAAGTCTTATTAAATTACTGATTCAATCGGAAATAATGTGTGATACTTTTCAATTAAAACTAATCTGTCCTCAAGATAGAAAAGCAAATTTCTTAAAGCTCATTTCGTCGACCAACAAATGAGGATTTTTACGAATTTTCTCCAATCTAATCCATTCAAATGCTAACCAATCATAAGGCCTAACAACTCTTGGTTCAGGTAAATCAAAGCGAGTTAAGGCAACCTTATCCTCTGGTCAACGGTTTTGAGAGCAAGGAATTCAATTATTACAAGAAACTCTAGAGTGAATCTCTCAGCGACATTTTGAAGGTAATTTTCACAAAGAACTCAATCGTAACTATAATGTTGCAAAAAGATCTGCACTCAACCCCGTCTTCAAATGATATACGAAATCACGTCAGACTCAACCCACTAACAAGCCATGAGCTGGAAGTAGGTCCCGGAGGACGTAAGTGCGGTAAGTGGCAGCGGCCTGATAAAACTGAAATGCCGGCATTTTATGAACCTCGCTGGACTCTGCATGGTCACTCAATTCGTCAAGGCTCTGCTTCCATGCCTTCCCCTGATAGGGAAGTATCTCTTCAGGGTTATAAAATAGAATACCCTCTTCGGCAGCAGACCTCCATTTTGCGCTGCGTTTTTCCCGATTGGTTTCCTGAAATTCGAGAATTTCTTTGACTTTATCTCGAATTCTTT
>Ga0209022_1001958_pt1 | contig 18803 bp, 18 predicted proteins | sample PinacodermPK_FD_187300 | JGI IMG/M metagenome (GOLD analysis project Ga0209022, IMG submission 187300) | Host-associated microbial community of the marine sponge Aplysina aerophoba from Gulf of Piran - sponge pinacoderm, lysed by proteinase... | ecosystem: Host-associated > Porifera > Sponge >...
GGAAATGCAGGTGTTCACAAACCTCGCCGACTTCCGCCATCGCTGCAAACGTTTCGCTGCGCATGTCTTTCGGGTGAGGGCTAGTGAAACGCACTCTATGAATGCCCTCGATACTGCCCACGGCTCGTAGCAAATCTGCGAAAAGCGGACGGGCTCGGCGGTCTGTGAGCCACGTTTCGCCGCACCAATAATTGTCTTCGCTCGTTGGTTCAGCCTGCCTTCGTGCGAGTGCCAAGTCACGGCCATAGCTGTTGACATTTTGGCCCAACAGGGTGACTTCGCTGACACCATCTTTTGCTAGGCGCTCAACTTCGGTCACAAGTTCGCCGAATGGACGGCTCATTTCCGGGCCACGAACCGAGGGCACGATGCAAAATGCACAGGAGTTGTCGCAACCGATTTGCACTGTCACCCAACTTGCATAGTCGAGTTCACGGCGTGTGAGTAACGCCGAGGGGAACGCTTCGTGGTCGGCACGTGCGGTGGCTTCAAGTATCTCTGTGATGGGGCCGTTTTGGTGGGCTTGGCGCAGCAGTTCGGCGGCTCGGTCAACATTGTGGGTGCCGAACACTACATCAACATGGGCTGCCCGTTCACGGATTTTTTCACGGTCTTTTTGCGCTAAGCACCCGCCAACTGCGATTTGCATGTTTGGGTTGTTTTGTTTGTGGGCTTTGAGGTTGCCTAATGCGCCGTAGAGTTTGTTGTCGGCGTTTTCACGTATGCAACAGGTGTTGAGGACGATTACGTCTGCTGTGGCTTCGTCCTCAGCTTGATGCATACCGTCTGCCTCAAGAAGCCCGGCGATCCGTTCTGAATCGTGCTCGTTCATCTGGCATCCGAAAGTTCGGATCAAATAAGATTTACCCACACCCAAAGGCTACCCCATCCCCGTCGCGCTCACCCATCTTGAAACGTGCGGTCAAAGTTTCTTCGTGACGAGACATAAGCCCTCAACGTAGTGGGATCACACGTCCACGATTGCGAGAGGACCTCAGAATCAGGCAGGGCATGCGGTTTGGGTGCGCTGGCGCAAATCGGTCATCCAGTTGAATGGGGGTCGGTATTGGTTTCTGTCCACGAGTCTTCGAGGTCGTTGATCGCGTCTTGGAGGTATCGTGTGAATTCGGTGTCGTTGGGTATTTCGTTAGCGACAGCGAACCAATGTTTGGCATGCTCAAGCAACCGTTTCTTGTTTCGTTCGAACACTGTGACACCTGCGCTGCGCCAAGCTGCTTTGTTGGCGTTCTCCAACACTTCTCGGCAACTTTCTACATCTTCTTCCACATCGTTGAGGTACTCTTGTGTTTTCTCGCCGTTATGATAAGCATGGAACGCTTCCAAATATGCATCGCTTAATCCGGTTAGATCCTTTAGTTGCAAACCTTCAGGTGTCGTGCAACTAGGCGCTTTGAGTATCTCTTTGTTCCTTTCAACTAAAAGCTGATCATTTATTTCAGTACGCAGCGCACCTAACCGAGAGACGTTTATTGTAGCGGAACCAAAACAACCGCCCGTGGCGAAGGTGTCGCGACCTAAGGGCAGGTACCCCGTAATCCAAACTTCAACATCAGCAGTGGTTTCATCATAGAGCGCCCTGTAATATCGCTCTAGATCTTCAGCAGACAACGAATCGATATCGGGACTTCGTGTTTCCGCTTCTGGTTCTTGTTGAGGTTCGCCAGATCCCGAATCGGCGCCAGTGTTGCCAACGACACCGAGCGAATCAGCGATATCGAGCAACCACGATTCAGACAAATTTGTATCAAGTGCGTAATCAATTCCTTGTTCAGCCATGCACTGTTGAATATGTCGTTCCTGTTGAAAAACTACCCAAAGACGAAGCGTGTCGTCAGAAACGGCACCTTGAGACCTCGGTCGGAAACCTGGCACCTCCCGTAATGCCTGCGGAACGTCATTGGCATCGCTGTTTGCGTTGCCGACGGGTTGGCTAGTGGTTGGACTAGGTCTTGGGGTTTCATCAACCGGTTGAGTATTAGGTGGTTCCTCACTCGGTTCGGGGTTTGCGGGGACATCGGTATCTTGACGTTGCGATGTTTCGCTGTTTGCTTGAACTTGATTACGGTCGCCACCATCGCCTGATGCAACCACAAGCAACACAACCCAAACCACAAACAACACCCCCGCTAGCCCTAAAAGGTTCCTCGGTCGAATTATCATTTCAAGTTCCTTTCCGATTATGTGGACTCTAATTGAGACATTGCACGGTCGATAGCTTCGCCATAAAGCCATGCGTAGCGCGTCACCGAAGCGTCCCAATTGGTTTCTGACCCGACCCACTTTACATGAGATTGATTGTCGTGGAAAATCAACTCAACATAAACGGCGTACTTCGCTTGACGGAGAGTTCGGCAAGGTTTCTGGCTCTCCGCGTTTGAGGTCGGAGTCAGCGCGGCGAGGGTTGGCGGCTGAACGCTTCGACGAGCATTTGCTGCGGCGGCTGGGCCGGTTCCGCCGCAAGGCCCGGGGTGCCCAGCATCGTTGAGTTCGGCCGGGGCTAGTTGTTGGACAAAGTCCCAGGTAAAACAGTTACGGCACCCGCCAAGTGACTGCTCGCGCAGTCTCAACGATGGCGCGACAACATCGTTTGGGTGGCGTTGGGGTCTCTCGGGGCCGTACCGGGCCGCGTTCAACACGGCGCTGCGGGTCCGCCAAGCAGGTCGCCGACCCGTTTGGCATAGCGCAATTAAGCCACTACGCGTTAGACGACGTGCGCCGCAGAGTCCAAAACGCCACGTTGGGGCACCGCGGTTGCCTCTACGACCCGCTGTATAGAGCCCACAAACTGTTGATGTCCGCCTCAAAACGCATCACCGACAACGGCCGAGACCGGCTACGGGGATGCCTCGACGCCGGTGATCCACACGGCGAGGTCCGATACGCATGGCACGCCAAAGAAACTTTGCGCGGCATCTATGACATCACCGACACCAAGATCGGCGCTGAGACAGTCGAACGACTCGCCGCAGATTTCCAAGACCCTTGGCTGCCCAACGGGATTAACCGGCTGGACCAGACCCTGTGGCTCTGGCGCACCCAGATCGCCAACTAGCACACCGCCGGAGTCACCAACGCAGCCACCGCAGGTGCAAACAATCTCGCCAAACGCATCAAACGGGTCGCGTTCGGTTCACCAACTTCGCAAACTACCGAATCCGACCACTCCTCTACGCCGGCAAAGCCAACTGGGCGCTACTCGACACCCTCACTCCGACATGAAACGCGAAGCGCCGTCAAAGTCTGTCTCTAGAGCTCGACAGGTATTCCAGAGGTCCGCTACTTCAGCGGGGTTCTTTGCGTCAGGGCGAGACCGCTTAGTTCGGCCATCCTTGCAAAACGTTGATCACACGGAACTCGAAACTAGTGAGTCCAGTGAACAGCCAGCCGCGAAGGACGGGTCGGAGCGAGCGTTGGACCGACCAACCGGACACCCTGATCCACTGTTAGGGGGACTCTTGTCGAAGCTCCCGCATGATAAACCGTTCACGCCTTCAGAACGCACCCAATGGCTGGAACTCGCAAAGCTTGTTCTCGACATGGTGTATGGCGGGGACGGCGAGGGCCCAAGGGATCCATAGCAAAAAGAGCCGGGCTGGGTGTCGCTGACAACAGTGACACCCAGCCCTGAGTTGTCTGCAACCAGGAGCATCACCCGAAGGGAGAGGCCCACATGGAGCGTACAAGAGAAACCATATCAGAGACTGCGGTGGCACGCACGTCGTTGCGCTTTAAATATGACGGAACCTCCCTCGCGGCGCTCGGTGAGTCTTTCTCCGCAGAGAGGCTCCGGACATACCTGAAACTCGCTTCGGGTAGTCACAGTGATGCCATGAGTATGTACGCACGGAACGTGGCGCTCGCGAGTGCGTTCTACGGCCCGCTTCAGACCCTTGAAGTCGCTCTGCGAAACGCGGTCAACAACATACTGACGGATAGCCACGGGGAATCCTGGTTCGGCGATTCGACTTTGCTCAAGAGGAACGAATTGAACCGCGCGAGACGCGCGATCCAAAGTGTAGGGAAGCAACTCACCGCTGGCCGAGTGCTAGCTGAACTCAATTTCGGTTTCTGGGTGGCGTTGTTCGCTAAGGGCTATGAAGCCCAGCTCTGGCGCACGAACTTGCACCGGCTCTTTGAGCCCCAACCAATCCGACATGAACTTCACGGGCAACTCGACAGACTTCGCACCCTACGAAATCGCGTAGCACACCACGAACCAATCTTGCAGCGTGATCTCCAGACTGATTACGACAAGATCAAGTGGATCCTCCAGATGTTGTCCCCCACAACTGCGGTTTGGACGGAGCACCACAGCCGTGTACCTGAAATCCTAGGTGTGAACCATCTCCAAGTCGTACGTTTCTAATCCGGTGCTTCGCGTTTCAGGTAAGTAGCACCCAGTTGGGTTTCCCGGCGTAGAGCAACGCTACTCTCCGACCTCAAACGCGGAGAATCAGGTTTCTCCAGTTGGCGGAACCGGACACATCAGTGGTCAACACCTCGCGGGGGGAACCTCGCTCTGCAGAACAACTCGTGGGTAAGGGTTATCAGGATCAGGCAGGGCATGCGGTTTGGGCGCTCTGGTGCAAATCGGTCATCCAGTTGAATGGGGGTCGGTATTGGTTTCTGTCCACGAGTCTTCGAGGTCGTTGATCGCGTCTTGGAGGTATCGTGTGAATTCGGTGTCGTTAGGTATTTCGTCAGCGACTGCGAACCAGTGTTTGGCATGCTCAAGCAACCGTTTTTGTGTCGTTCGAATATGGTGACTGCTGCTCTATCCCAAGCCGCTTTGTTAGCGTTCTCCAACACTTCTCGGCAACTTTCTACATCTTCTTCCACATCGTTGAGGTGATCTTGTGTTGTCTTGCCGTTATAGTAAGCATGGTACACTTCCAGATAAACATCGCTTAAGGCTATTAGATCCTTGAGTTCCACACCTTTGGGTGTCGTGCATGAGGGAGCTTTAAGCATTTCTTTCTTTTTTTCATCTACAAGTTCTTCGTCTAATTCGTCGCTCAATGAGTCCACACTATCAATAGCGGTTTGCGCGGAACCAAAACAACCGCCTGTGGCGAAAGTGTCGCGACCTAAGGGCAGGTAACCCGTTATCCAAACTTCGACATCGGCAGTGGTTTCATCATATAGCGCCCTGTAATATCGCTCTAGTTCTTCAACAGACAACGAATCGATATCGGGACTTCGTGTCGCTGCTTTTGGTTCCTGTTGAGGACCGCCAGATCCCGAATCAGCGCCAGTGTTGCCAACCATGCCGAGCGAATCAGCGATTTCCGCAAACCAAGAATCCGGCCAATCGACATCAAATACGTAATCGAAGCCTTTTTCAGCCATGCAATCCTGAATATATCGTTGCCGCTTGAATGCTTCCCGCAGGTAAAACGCGTCGTCAGAAACAGGTCCTTGATACCTCGGTCGGAAGCCTGGCACCTCCCACAATGTCTGCGGAACGTCATTAGCATCGCTGTTTGCGTTGCCGACCGGTTGGCTAGTGGTTGGGCTAGGTATTGAGGTTTCATCAACCGGTTGAGTAGTAGGTGGTTCCTCACTCGGCTCGGGGTTTGCGGGGACATCGACATCTTGACGTTGCGACATCTCGCTGTTTGCTTGAACTTGATTAGGTTCGCCACCATCGCCTGATGCAACCACAACCAACCCAACCCAAACCACCAACAACACCCCCGCCAACCCAAATAAGTTCCTCGGTCGAATTATCATTTCAAGTTCCTTAAAGAAAGGTAAACCACTTTTCCGTTGGGCGTTCCAGTAGGTTCAAAGATTATTTCCTGTTAAACCTACTCCTTGGTTAGGGAACCCACAGAGAGATTAGAGTGGTGACATCACGATACACGTCTGGGGAGTGTCATGCACATTCAAGTCAACAAGTTCTCAGCAAGATGCCCAACGGTTTTCCAAGATTGAACGGGAACCTCATACAACCCCCACTCAACAAGTGTCAACGTGAGCGGGGCATGTCTAGCTGGGCGATCATCTCTAACCCTAGTTCTTCCAACGCGTAAAGTCCCGTGTTGAGCGACACTCCGTTGCGTCCCTGTTCCAAGCGGATAATGCACTGTCTAGTTGTGCCAACCCGAAAAGCGAGTTCCTGCTGCGTCATCCCCACCGATTCGCGTTTCTGGCGGATCAATAACCCAACATCAAAAGCCGTGTCAACATTACGCCATTCGGTCAAGACAGCAAACCCCCGGTCACTTAGCTTCAGCGTATGCCACGATGCTGCCACTGATCTTGTGCGCTGTGTCCATCGCCCATTGCGGGCATTGAGCCGTTGCAGCCTCAAACGCATTTGGCAACGCTTCGGTCACATTTCGGAGTTTGTCAATCCCTACACTGAGTCCTAGTCTTGAGGCGGTTTGCACCCATTCCTCTAACGTGACGGGATTTGTCTCAGCAAAAACCATTGCCTGCCGGGTTTGTCTGGCTTCTGCGATCAAGTAAGGGGCCAACGAGTTCAAGTCGTACAACGGAGCCAACATTGCCTGAGGTCCATCCCAAAGAAGCCCATAGTTCTTGGCGTGCCCGTCAGTGTTGCCGATCAACCAACTATAGAACAGCGACAAGAAGAACAGGCGTGCGTCACCCCGGCTCTCTTGACGTAGCAATGCAATAATGTCTTCGGGGCTGGGACCACCATCTTCTTGATATTTCTGGGCTGAGGGCACTCCTAACGCTGCACAGAGGTCCTCAAAGTGCAAACGGCGCACTTCGTTTCCAGAAACGTCTCGGTCGAAACGCTCCACCACCAAACAGGCCTCATCTCCAAACAATTCCAGCGACGTGTGTGCCGCGTTAAACCCGAGCATGGTCGCCACCGTCTGACACAGGTGCTCATTAACTGCTATTGAGTCACGTAAGCGTTCATTGAGATGCCCAGATTGAGGTTTCAAGATGTGGGTAGTCGCGAGCGAACCACCAGGAAGGTGCCATTGATTTTCAATGAGGCTCAACGCCATCTTGGGTTGGGCACCAGCAAGGGACAACCGCAAGTCTGCTAGACCATCTGACGGGTCACCATCAGCGTCCCGAGATAAAAGGCGTAAGCGTTCGGCTATTTCATTCTTGTTGAGTTTCACAAGCTCGTCCATCTGTGGATCATCAAGAGTCGGGCGAGGCCAAAATTGTACCGCGCCGGCGCATTCAAGCCCTGCTTGAGTGCAGAGCAGGTCATAAGGCGCGGTCGAAGGCGCGCCTAGTTCACGCGCCATCCGCGCCCGTGTGCGGTGGTTTTCTGGTAACAAACCATCTACCCAATCAGAAACGTCGAATCTGCCTCGGTTCTCCAGTGGCAGAGACAAGGACAAGGGTGTCATTGACGGGCGTACGTGAGATTCGTAGTAGAAATGCACCGCACCTCGCCTCAATTGCACAAGCTTTCCGATCCGCTCACCGTGCAGAAACACAAAAAGGCCGTGTGTTTCTCTAGCCATCTGAGATGCCGTTTCTTGGCTGTGTGACTATTGGTTGTATTGCGACATTACTTTCCAATGCTTTCAGAACAGCAAGCGCATCTGAAAATCTCGGTTCGGTTTCCCCGTTTTCAAACTTTGAAACCCACTGCTGGGATCGCCCCACCGCTTGTCCGAGGCGTGCTTGATTCCAGCCTCGCAGACGGCGCAGGTAGATCACGAAACGGCGCACCCCTCCTTGACTTGCGAGCACAACAACTTCTCGTGTCATATATCGTAGTATATCCACTTTACGCTTCTACATAACAATTCACTGGATGGCCACCACGACACAACTGTTCTAAGCCGACCGAAGGTACGTCCAACTCTATTCAACAACACCCTCAACAAGTTTGAGGCATCAAGCAAAACATTGTTCACACCTATCCGGCGCAGATGCCACCGTTTCCCGATAACATCACCAGCCAACGAGTCCTTCCCAGATAGTTGGTCAACAAAAATAACCAATTCCAGCAGGGCATTGACCCAAACTCAAGGACCCCCCAACCACCCCCAACTCACGCTTACGCGCCCGTGGATCTTGCCCGCGTTTGGGACACGCGCATCGCCGCTCTCAACGAACCTGCGACATAAGGTAACCCGGCCCCGCAGGGCCGGGCAATACCATTAATCTTCAAGTGCGATAGGCATATCGTCGGTTTTCTCAAACTCTGACTCTGGCTCCGGCATCACTGCCTTCCAAACCCGATCTGAGATTTCGACCATCAACTCAGGGTTATCTTGCAGAAACCGCTTAGCGTTTTCTCGGCCCTGGCCAAGTTGCTCACCCTCATAGGTGTACCACGCACCCGACTTCTTCACGATGCCTTCCTCAACAGACAAGTCGAGCACGGAACCCTCACGAGATATCCCCGCGCCATACATGATGTCGAACTCGGCTTGCCTGAAGGGCGGTGCACACTTGTTTTTCACAACCTTCACCCGAGTGCGGTTACCCACAATCTCCACACCGTTCTTGATCGATTCAATGCGGCGAATGTCCAGCCTGCATGAAGAATAAAACTTCAATGCACGCCCACCTGGAGTCGTTTCGGGTGAACCGAACATTACCCCGATCTTTTCTCGCAGTTGATTGATGAAAATGCAGATCGTCTTCGATTTGCTGAGGTTGCCCGTCAACTTACGCAATGCCTGCGACATCAACCGAGCCTGCAAACCGACATGGGTGTCGCCCATCTCGCCTTCAATCTCAGCCCGAGGCGTGAGCGCCGCAACCGAGTCGATCACGATCACATCCAACGCACCCGAACGCACCAGCATGTCGGTGATCTCAAGTGCTTGCTCGCCGGTGTCTGGTTGCGATATCAACAATTCGTCAATATCTACACCAATCGCCTTGGCATACACCGGGTCCATCGCATGTTCGGCATCTATATAGGCACAAACGCCACCATTGCGCTGCGCCTCAGCCACCACATGAGTCGCAAGGGTAGTTTTGCCCGAAGACTCTGGGCCGAAAATCTCGGTGACACGACCACGAGGCAAGCCCCCGATCCCGAGAGCCAAGTCTAAGGCCAACGCACCAGTTGGGACTGACTCAATCTCCATAGTGCCCTTCTCGCCCATCTTCATGACCGAGCCCTTGCCGTATTGTTTCTCAATCTGGCCTAACGCCATATTGAGTGCTTTTTCTCGCTCCATTGTTGTGCTCCTTTTGTTGTGCTGCATTGTTGCAGTTAGGTTTTGGATAGGTTGGAATTGCTAAACTTGAACTTACTTAGGGGGTGTGACATCGCCCCAACGCAGTACGAACAACGCTAGTGTAATTGCGAACATCCGTTCGGTCAACCACCGGCGATCAATTTCACCGCAAACGCAAACGCAAACGCAACCACCGCAACCACCGTAAGCAACACTACCAACATAACCGAGGAGGTCTGTTGACCATGGCCGATAGCAACTACAGCGATACCGAACTTCGCAAACGGCTAACCCCCGAGCAATATCGAGTGACCCAAAAAGCGGGCACCGAACGCCCCTTTACGGGCGAATACTGGGATTGCCACGAAGACGGCACTTACCGCTGCATCGTCTGCGACACCGTATTGTTCACCAGCGACACCAAATACGACTCCGGCACTGGTTGGCCATCCTTCTTCGACACCGCCGCCGCCGATGTAGTACATATCCAAGTTGACCGAAGCCTCGGAATGATACGCGAAGAAGCCTTGTGCGCCAACTGTGGTGCTCACCTAGGCCACCGATTTGGTGATGGCCCAAAGCCGCACGGCCACCGCTACTGCATGAATTCCGCCTCCCTCCGCCTGGATAGCAATGCATCATAACCCCAAAAGATGCCCAAAGCAAACCTCAATCCAAGAAAAGTTCAAATTTCTCAACTAATGTGCAGCAATATCACTGACTGCTCCGTCCAAAGCCAAAGCTTCGCAATGGCTCAACCCCCGCTCCAACGCCGCATTATCTCGCCAACGTGCCCAATTGAGCCAAAGCCCATTTGAACTAGCAATCAAATCTTGCACCCGGTCAACGACCACAGCAGGAGGCAAATCAGGACGAGCAGCACTCAAAAGCTCCCGAAAACGAGCGGCGTAACGGTCGTAAAATGCTGCGTCCAACTTCTCCACATCTTCCTCAGTCAAAGCCAACGCCCAGAGAGCAATACGCAACGCCAGATAACTCCCGGTCAGGAACTCTTCAGTAAACGCGCCACGCAAAAACGCCCGAAACTTGTTAACCGGATTGCGTTGTTCGGATGCCGCCTGAGCGCAAGCCTCAAACAGGCGGTCGGTGGCACGCTGAAACACGGCCATAATCAAGGTCTGCTTATCATCGAAGTGATAACTCAACAACCCCAACGAAACCTCAGCTTCTTTAGCCACCGTGCGCATACTCGCACCACTGATGCCTTGACGCAAAATAACCTCTGCCACCGCATCAAGTATCTGTTCTTGCACCTCGCTACGAGGCAACCGCGTTTCAAGATTCGGCTCAGACATGACTTTGGTGAGGATAAGCTACAACAATGCGAAAACATCTCTTTTTTGTGATCACTCGGTTTGGCATTTTGCTGATAGCTCTCGGATTGGTGGCGAGTAGTTGTGGCGGAGACACCGCAAACACCACTATAAGCACCACAACGAGTGCATCCACGCCCACGACCGACACATCAACCACGAGCGTTCCCCTCACCACGACCACAACCGAAGCTACCGCCGATGCGGACGACACGGACACCTCCGCCGACACGGACACCGCCGACACAGACAACACCGACACAGACACAGACAACACCGCCACAGACACCAACGAACCCGACACACCCGCAACTACTAGCACCGCCCCAGGCGCAGCGGCGGGTACTTGGGAACAAGTAGCCGGCGGTGAAGACTGCAAGTGTGCAGACGGCAGCGACTACAACTACTGGGTTCGTCCAGCAGACCCCGAAAAAGTGGTTTTCTATCTTGAAGGCGGCGGTGCCTGCTTTAGCGCCGACACATGTGCATTCGATAGCGGCACATATTCTGTGACCACAGACGAAAGCGACAACCCAACTGGCGCCGGTGGAATCTTCGACTTCTCCAACCCAGAAAACCCACTTGCCAATAGTTCGTTCGTGGCTGCCCCTTACTGCACTGGTGATGTCCACATTGGCAACAACACGCAAAACTACAGCGACACCCTCACCGTGTATCACAATGGATTCGCCAATGCGTCAGCAGCGCTCGCCGAACTCCACGAACGCTTCCCAGATGCGAAGGAAATCGTGGTGGCCGGTTCAAGCGCCGGCGCGGTCGCAGCACCCCTTTTCGGCGGGCTTGTTGGCGACCTCTATCCCGATGCCAAAATCAGCGTGATCGCTGACGCGGCCGGTGCCTACCCGAGCAACCCCTTGATCAACTCCACTATTGGAAACTTATGGGGTTCTTTCTCAATCCTTCCCGACTGGCCAGTCAATGCTGAACTAGTCGCAGAGGACTGGGGCGTGCCCGAAATGATCATCCAAGCTGGCCGCCATAATCCGAACATTCGTTTCGCCCGTTTCGACAACGCCTTCGATGCCACGCAACTCACCTTCGCTGCCTTAGCGGGCTTTGACGCCACCAACATGGACGAGTTGATCAAAGAAAACGAACGCAAGATCGAGGCTGCAGGCGTGCCAGTAAGCAACTACCTGGCACCCGGTACCGACCACACCATTCTGGGCCGCAACGAAATGTACGCGCTAGAGGTTAGCGAAGTACCCTTCATCGACTGGATTACCACTTTCTTGAGCACGGACAACACAGATACCGATGTGGCGTGTGTGGAGTGCAGGGCATGACTACGCTACGGCGATACCTACGAGGCGTGCGCTTGGCACGTTGCGGGTCTCAACCGTCCCCATGCGGGGCATGACTACGCTACGGCGATACCCTTGCAACCCATGACGCACCGAACCCTCACTGAGCTAGAAGCGGGCTTAGAACGAGTCTTGGAAGCACCAACCGAGCGGGGCACTCTTCGTTTGATTGTGGCGCGTACGGCGATTGATGAACGCCAAATACTCCAGCGAGGCACACTCACCGAAGAACACGGTTTGGAGGGCGACAACTGGCTCACACGAGGCAACAAACGCACCCCAGATGGCAGCGCCCACCCACTAAAACAAGTCACGATTATCAATGCGCGAGTACTTGAACTGATCGCCGGTGAACCTGAGAATTGGGCCGCTGCCGGCGATCAGCTATACGCCGATTTCGATGTACGCGAAACCAACACGCCTGCGGGCACCCGCCTCTCCGTTGGCAACGCAACCCTCGAAGTTACCGACGCACCGCACCTCGGCTGCGCCAAGTTCAAAGACCGTTACGGCCATGACGCGTTGCGTTGGGTGAACTCCGAAGCTGGCGTGAAACTCAAACTGCGTGGTGTTAACGCCCGAGTGATCAAAAGCGGCATGATCCGAATCGGTGACCAAATCAGCAAAGCGTGACCACCAATCAACCACACCAACCAACCGCATTGCACAGATCGAATGTCGCTCGGTAACATATTTGCATGACCAAAGCTAGGCCCTTTGCAGCGGTCCTTTTTCCTCTGCTGTTATTTGTGAGTGCGTGCGCTGATAACGCCGCTAACAACTCCACCAACACTACTGCACCACCTACCACCACCACGACCGCAGCAGCGGCGGCAAGCGGGCACGGTGCAGATCACCAACATGGCAGCACCACACGAGAAGCTGTGCAACCATACCCTTCGGTTTCGGTGCGCATTCTTGAAGACCCATCTGGTGGTTGGCTGCTCAATACCGTTCCCACCAACTACCGTTTAGCCCCTGAAAAGGTAAGCACGAGCCATGTGGACGGCGAAGGACACATGCACCTTTACATCGACGGAGTCAAAGTCTTGCGCCTCTTTGGTGAGTGGCACCAAATGCCGCCGCTCACCGCAGGCACTCATGAGATCCGTGTGGAGTTGTCAACCAACGACCACGCAACCTTGACGAGAGACGGCACCATCGTGGACCACACCGTCACCCTAGACGTATCACCCGAACAGGCAACCATTGGGGCCGCCGACACCGCCGAGCCACCCGCCGACACGGCCGAGCCACCCGCCGACACCGCCGGCCACAACATGGATGACAGCGCTATGACCCAAGACGGAGCGACGGCTAGCGCCACGCCCGACCACACAATTGCGCTCGACATTGTTGACGGAGCGCCAGTCGGCGGACATCAACGAGTGACCGTCAGCTTGAACTCCACCGTAGCGATTCTGGCCTCATCGAATAACGCCGAAGAGATTCATATACACGGCTACGACATTTTGCACAGCATCTCCGCCAATGAACAATTGCAGTTCAGTTTCACGGCCAACATCCCCGGTGTGTTCGAGATCGAACTTGAAGGCTCAGGACGATTACTCGCACAACTAACCGTTTCCTAACTTCGCCCTCACTTCGCCACAACTTCGCCACCACAACCCATCTTCGCAAAAAATATTGCCCAACGGCGCGCGACAATGCTGATTGCGCGTAGGATACCGCTGTTCGTTAGAGCGAAGTCCGGTTCGATTCCGGTACTGTCCCGCAACGGTCAAGTCTGCTCACTTAGCTGAGCTGAACAAGTCCGGACGCCTCAAAGCGAACAAAAGACGAACCGACCCTCGAGGAAGGGAAGGCTCGCGCAACAAGCACCCTTGTTGCTCGTGCTGATTTCTCGAGCCACAAGGAGGACAGACTTGAACCGCATCTCAACTTTGACGGCGTTGCTATTGCTATTAGTGTGTGCAGCTTGCACGAGTAATGTCGCCTCAGATGAAACATCTCTAAGGATTGTTTCGCTGTCCCCCACGGCCACCGAAATGCTCTTCGCGGTAGGTGCAGGTGACCTAGTAGTAGCGGTAGACCAATACTCGGATTTTCCTGCTGAGGCCCCAACCACCGACCTTGACGGCTTCACACCCAACGCTGAAGCCATTGCGGCGTATGAACCCGACATCGTGTTTCTGGAATCCGCAGGCGAACTACAACCGGCCTTGGAGAGCATCGGCATTCGCGTGGTGGTGCAAAACGCCGCCGTCACACTAGCAGACACCTACGCGCAGATCAGCGAAGTTGGGCAAGTAACCGGTTATCAAGAAAACGCTGAAACCGTAAATCAGCAACTCCGAACTCAGATCGCGAAACTTGTGGCTGCTGCTCCCGATGCCAAAGGATTAAGTTATTACCACGAACTCGACCCCACCTTATATTCGGTAACGAGCGCCACATTCGTGGGCGCGGTGTATCAAATGTTTGGACTAGAAAACGTGGCTGATCCAGCAGACGCGAATGGCACGTCCTTTGGGTACCCACAACTCAGCGATGAATACCTCGTTGATGCTGACCCAGATTTGATTTTTCTTGCCGACACGCTTTGTTGCGAGCAAAGTACTGACAGCGTGGCTCAAAGGCCTGGTTGGGAGCAGTTGAGCGCAGTCCAAAACGGCAATGTGATTGAGTTGGATGACAGTATTGCTAGTCGCTGGGGGCCACGGATTATCCATTTCGTGAACGCGATATCTGAGGCACTGAGGAATCTGTAGGTGAGGAACTTGTAGGTGAGGAATCTGTAGGTGTTGGAAAGCAGCGAGCAACGATCGTTGCGGTGCGTTGACAATACCCTTGAGAGTTCGCGCCTTACCAGCAAAGCGTTGTTAGTGGGGTTGGGCGCGGTAGCCGTTGCCGTTACTTTAGGTTTGACTATCGGGCCGGTGCCACTGCGCTTTGATCGGGTTATTTTGGAGCTGCTTGATGGCATCCCTGGCCTAACCATCGACTCAGGGTTATCTGAAGCGCATCAAGCAATAGTCAATAAACTCCGTTTACCACGGGTGGTGCTCGGTTTGTTGGCGGGTGCCACGCTGTCGCTTAGCGGTGCCGCTTACCAAGGAGCTTTCCGAAACCCGCTAGCAGATCCATATCTGTTGGGTGTAGCTGCTGGTGCGGGGCTTGGCGCGACCATTGCGATTACCCAAGATTGGGGGGACGGAGCAGGCTTCATCGATTTGGTGCCGCTTGCAGCTTTCGCTGGGGCACTTTTAGCGGTTGGTATTTCCTACCTCGCGGGGCATTTGGGCGGAAACTCAACAGTGTCGTTGGTGCTCGCAGGGGTAGCCGTAGCGAGCTTCTTGACGGCAGTGCAGACCTATGTCCAACAATCCAACACTGATGCGCTTAGGGAGGTCTGGGCCTGGATTCTTGGGCGCGTGGCAACTTCAGGATGGGCTGAGCCGGCACTCATCACGCCCTATTTTGTGCTTATGGTGGTGCTGATATTACGGTATCGGCGCGCTCTTGACGCGTTATCGGTAGGTGACGAAGAAGCAACCTCGCTTGGGCTCAATCCCCGCCGCATCAGAGCCATCGTGGTGCTTGCGGCATCGCTTGGTGCGGCGGCCGCCGTGGCTGTTACCGGGTTGATTGGTTTTGTGGGGATAATCGTGCCGCACACTGTGCGCTTGATTTTCGGGGCAAGCCATAGAGCGCTTTTGCCATTATCGCTGTTGTTTGGTGGCGCGTTCATGGTGTTGGCCGACCTAGCTGCGCGCACGCTCCTAGCGCCAGCGGAACTACCAATTGGGGTAGTGACCGCCTTCATTGGAGCTCCAGTATTTGCGTTGATCCTACGAACCAGTCGCCGAGAAATTTGGTGACCGTAACACGGACCGTTATACCGAGCGTTATACCGAGCGTTATACCGAACGTTACACGGAGCGTTACGCCGGACGTTACACCCAAGGGCAGTGCGAATTGCGGTCTCCGAATGCGCCGTTGGTGGAGTAACGGCCGAGACCAAAAGGCTTTAGTTCGTCTGGCTTCTGTCCATACACGAGCATCTTTGCGGTGAGCTTACCTACTCCGATCATCTTGAACCCGTGATTAGAATCGGCGATCACCCAAGCATTGTCGGCGATATGGTCAAACACCGGCACGTTATCGGGGGTGAAGGCACCAATCCCGCCGTTGCGGCGCTCTTTGAAGTAGGGTCGCAGGTTCTCAAACCGCTTGAACAACATACCTAACGTGGCGCAATAATAATCAGCAAACCAATCTTCGGCTTGATACTCGTCATTGAGATGACCGTAAGGTTCAACCGCCGCTTTAGGGCCGATCTTCACCGGTATGGTTCCACCCTGAAGACCTGGCGCACCAACCCGCTCCGCCGCATAGCGAACATAGCTATAGAAGTTGTCTTTGAGCCAGTTGTTGTCTTGGTCATAAACGGGCGTGTTCATGAGTTCCACATGCAAAACCGGCGAATCACGGTGATTTGCCGTGCGGAAATCAACACCTTCAGGCAACAACACTTCACCTTCAAGCAACCGCCAATAGGTCCACATGTCGACGCTGGGTTCAACATGGCCATCGGGGTAGCCAACATCAATCTGTGTCGGCCCACCAAGCCATTCCCAATGCTGCGGGGTCCACGCACCAGCACCAACGACTACCTGTTCACAAGCAATAGCACCTTGGTCGGTTTCAACCGCGGTAACCGAACCCGAAGCATCACGTGTGTAGCCATTGACACTGGCACCATAAACACGCTGCACACCCCACTGATGACACTTCTGATCAAGCCCCCACACCGCCATATGCGTGCCGGCGTAACCAGAACGCAATTCGTGGAGCACAACATCGCAGTTATCGGTCTTGAAGTCGGGCCACAACCCAGTCAAAAAAGCGCGAGCATCAGCACCCACATACAAATCGGACGGATAACCGCTCGCTGCCTGCGAAGCCTGCAACTGCACGTAATCGCTTTCTTGGTTCGCTTCCCCTACCGAAACATAGCCAACCTGTTGAAAACCAAAGTTAACTGGGTCTGACTCCCAAACTTCAACACTAGCTCTCACAATCGCATGCAATGGCTCGGTCATGTAAAGATTACGAACACACCCACAAGCTAAACCAGTGGCACCAGCGCCGGGGCCTTGCTTGTCGATTAGCACCACATCGCTGCCTTTACCTTTACCAGAACGTTCAAGATACATGGCTAAGTGATAGGCACTCGAAAGTCCGTGAACGCCCGCACCGACCACCACAAAACGCGCACTCTCGGGCAAGCGAACAGCATCAAACACCGGCACAACGGCCGGATTGATGGGCTGCTGATCGTGGCGTGGTGGCACAGGCCGATTCGCGAATGGGTACCATTGATTGTGTTCACTCGGGTTCGGGACAGTGTCGATCATTGCTTCACCTGATTGCTTCTCCTGAAAGTGACAGTTGGCTGGTTTTAGGCGCGACAAACGCCAGCAAGGCGATTAACCCAAGTCGAAACGATCTAAGTTCATTACCTTTGACCAAGCATCAGCAAAGTCTGTGACGAACTTTTCTGCTCCGTCATCGCAACCATAAACCTCGGCAATAGCCCTCAATTGGGAGTTGGAACCGAACACGAGATCAGCACCCGTAGCAGTCCAACGTTGTTCCCCAGTGTGGCGGTCGCGTCCTGTAAAGATGCCCTCTTGATCCCTAGACACACTCCACTCGGTGTCCATGTTCAACAAGTTGACAAAGAAATCGTTGCTGAGAGTGCCAGGACGTGACGTGAGTACACCGTGAGCGGATTGACCCACATTCGCATTGAGCGCCCGCATCCCACCGACGAGTACCGTCATCTCGGGTGCGCTGAGGTTAAGCAAAAACGCTTTCTCAACCAACAACTCTTCAGCCGGACGTTTATGAAAATCAGCGAGATAGTTACGGAAGCCGTCGGCGCTGGGTTCTAGCACCGCGAAACTTTCCACATCGGTTTGTTCGGCGGTGGCATCGGTGCGCCCCGGTGAGAAGCCAACAGATAGGTCGTGGCCAACAGCTGCTGCCGCGCGTTCAACAGCGGCACAACCACCAAGCACGATCAAGTCGGCTAGCGACACTTGTTTGGCATTAGCAGCATCGAAATCGCTCTTGATCCCCTCAAGCACGGAAAGCACGTCACCGACACCGGCATCAACGTTGACCGACCAAGCGTTTTGAGGAGCCAGCCTGATCCGCGCACCGTTGGCACCACCACGCATATCTGTACATCTAAACGTTGAAGCGGAAGCCCAAGCGGTTGCAACCAACTGCGACACGCTGAGACCCGAAGCAAGAATACGCGCTTTCAAATCGGCGATTTCGCTTTCGTCAATGACCTCCGTGGATGGTGCCGGCACTGGGTCTTGCCAGATCAAATCCTCAGCCGGCACTTCAGAGCCGAGATAGCGAGACTTAGGCCCCATGTCTCGATGCGTCAGTTTGAACCAAGCACGAGCGAACGCATCAGCAAGTTCGTCGGGGTTTTCGTAAAAACGCCTTGAAATCGGTTCGTAGATCGGGTCGAAACGCAACGCTAAGTCTGTGGTGAGCATCATCGGTGCACAACGCTTATTTGGATCATGTGCGTCTGGGACAGTGTCGTCAGCGGCACGGTTCGTGGGCCTCCATTGCTTGGCACCTGCGGGGCTCTCGGTTAGCTCCCATTCGTATTCAAACAAGTTTTCAAAGAAACCGTTGTCCCAAGTCACCGGATCGTTAGTCCAAGCACCTTCGAGCCCGCTAGTGATAGCATCTCCGCCTACGCCTGAACCGTACGTGTTGTGCCAACCGAAACCCTGTTGTTCTAGGCTCGCCCCTTCGGGTTCGGCACCAACATAGGTATCGGGAACTGCACCGTGAGCTTTGCCGAAGGTGTGCCCACCCGCAATCAAGGCCACAGTTTCCGTGTCGTCCATCGCCATACGTGCGAAGGTTTCACGAATATCGATACCTGCAGCGATGGGGTCGGGATTACCATTGGGGCCTTCAGG
>Ga0209022_1001966_pt1 | contig 18734 bp, 16 predicted proteins | sample PinacodermPK_FD_187300 | JGI IMG/M metagenome (GOLD analysis project Ga0209022, IMG submission 187300) | Host-associated microbial community of the marine sponge Aplysina aerophoba from Gulf of Piran - sponge pinacoderm, lysed by proteinase... | ecosystem: Host-associated > Porifera > Sponge >...
GCCGACACCGTTGCCGACAGGGACGGAAGAGCATTACGAAGAACGGAAAGTATCGTTGACTGTGCTTGCATATTGCTAAGTGACTGTGCTTGAATATTGCTAAGTTAAACAATATATAAGCCGTTGTCAAGTCACTAGTCAAAGCGTAGGGCAGGGGTAGCCCCGCGTGTGCAGGGAGCGTTCCTGCAGTATCTTACGCTCACGCCATAGATGACGGGTCTGTTTTCGCCTATGGAAATGCTTTGCAGGGTCACGGCCAAACGTAAAAGCAGCTATGTCTCTCCGTTTTTCAAATGAAGGGCCGGAATTCCCCGGTGACCTGATCGATTCACTTCTGAACGGTGAGGTAGTTTTTCTCTGCGGATCGGGAATCAGCAGCCCGCCACTGCCAGGTTTTAAGGAATTGGTGGAATGTATAGTCGACGGCGTGAAGCGTGCGGCACACGCGTGGAACCTTCTGGCCACGATGGCCGGCAGGCAGCTGAGGGCAGTCTCGAGGAACATCGCCGGCAGAGGACGAGGCCCCGGCGCAGGAGGCGGAGGAAAAAGAGGAAGAGCGAGGCCTGTTCGGATTCAGGAGGCCAGAGGCGACGAAAATTAGGAGGCACAGTTGCCGGTAGGAAGCACGCGAAGGCAGGCTGCTTTAATCGTCTTCTATTTCAATTTCAAATACGGTGCCATCGGATCCGATTTCGATTTCGTAGTGCCTGCCATTTGCCCTTCCATATACCTCGTAGATTATCCCACGGCGGGTTTCTTCGCGTTCGACGCGCGTAATCACGAGGCCGGGCACAGCGTCACGCGCAGCGTCCAATACCACTTCCGGGACGGCTGAAAAGTCTCCTACGTACTCTTCTTCCCCATACTCTCCAGAGTCGCATCCGGTCACGCTGAACAGTGTCGCTGCAAATAAGATAAGAATCAGCCTCATGATGCCCTGATAAAACTCTGAAATGCTAGGATAGTCTTTACATTGTATAATGACGTGCATACACATACGTAATTTACAGTATTTAGCGGAATAATGAGCATCCCCGAATTTACTTACAAGGTACGATGAAACGATTTGCTCTCCCCCTCCTGGCTTTACTCGTTTCTGTCCCGCTCAAGGCCCAGACGCCTGACCAACTTCTCTACGCGGATTGGGAGGCCCTGGTCGAGCTGTACCGGGCGCTGGACGGGGACAACTGGAACAACAACACCGGTTGGTCCACAGCCAGTTTGTCATTCCCGATTGAAGAAAGCGATTTGGAGGACTGGTTCGGGGTCAGAACATTCAATGGCAGAGTTACTCAGATTAGTCTGGACGGAAATAACCTCAGTGGTTCGCTCCCGGAGGAAATCTCCAATCTCACGGCCGTGACCATCTTCAAACTATCCAACAACAACCTTACGGGTCCCATTCCGGCCGAAATCGGATTGATGATGGAGCTGCGAGAGCTTAGCCTTTTCACCAATGCGCTCACAGGTCCGATCCCCTCGGAAATTGGCGACCTTTCCAACCTGAATGGGCTAAGGCTCAGCCGCAACCAGCTTGAAGGGTCCATTCCAGCCGCCATTGGCAGTCTGTCGCTCCTGACCGAATTGAGTTTGAACCACAACCAATTGTCTGGAGGTATCCCAAGTGAGATTGGCAACCTGCCCGCTCTCACGGAGCTCAATGTTAGTCGGAATCAGTTGTCCGGTTCTGTTCCCTTCATTCTGTGTTCATTGACTCAGCTCACGGAGCTGAATCTGCGTGATAACGGATTGACCGGTCAGATTCCGACCTGTCTGGGTTCACTGACCTTGCTGACTATCCTCAATCTGGGTGACAACGAACTGGAGGGCAATATTCCCTCCCGGCTGGGTGACCTCACGCTGCTGACTTCGCTGCGACTGCAGCAGAACAATATGACGGGCTCAATTCCCCCGCAGCTGGGTAATCTTGGACGCCTCTCCGCGTTGCGACTGGGCCACAACAGGCTGACCGGAGCTGTACCACCTGAACTGGGCAATCTTTCGGCCCTGGAGATACTCTCGATTCATGAGAATCAGTTGACTGGGACGCTGCCTGCAAGTCTGACCTCCTTGCAGGCCCTGAGCACCCTCTGGTTCCACAGCAGTAGCGGGCAGGAGGTATGTGCTCCTTTGGATGACGCCTTTCAGGAATGGTTGGCACAGGTTCCGGATGTCATGGGACCGAATTGCGATCCGTCCGGCCTGGATCCTGCCAGCCTGCTTTATGCAGACTGGGGAGCCCTTGTCGCCCTGTACAATGCCACCGGCGGGGACGACTGGACTGCCAATACCGGGTGGTCCGCAGACTCGCTGGCATTCCCGATTGCTGAAAGCGATATCACGGGCTGGTACGGTGTTACAGTTTCCGGGGGACGCGTGACGCAATTGAGCCTCCCGGACAACCAGCTCGTCGGTTCGATTCCCCCAGAGATCGGCAAGCTTACGGCTCTGCAGCAATTGAGCCTGTACTCGAATGCACTGACGGGCGCCATTCCACCGGAAATCGGCAACCTGGCTGAATTGACGATACTGCGGCTGAGCCGCAACCAGCTCTCCGGCGAGATACCAGCCGAAACAGGCGACCTCATGGTGCTGACCGAATTGCGATTGAATCACAACGACTTGTCTGGACCCATACCTGATGAGATCGGAAGCCTTGCGGAGCTTATGGCGGTTAGTCTTCAGCAAAACCGGCTGGAGGGATCGCTGCCGGCTTCCCTGGGCAATCTGACGGCACTTACGGAACTGGTCGCTTATCGCAACAACCTCACAGGGACGATTCCGCCAGAACTAGGTGCCTTGCCGGCCCTCTCCAGGCTCAGCCTGAGCTGGAACAACCTGAGCGGCGCAATACCTTCGTCCCTCGGTAATGCGGCCCGGCTCACGGAGCTTCTGCTGAACAACAATGCCCTGGAGGGGGCGATTCCGCCGGAATTAGGCCGGTTGACCCAACTGGCCGCATTGAACCTGTCCAACAACTTCCTGACCGGATCCATTCCGCCGGAGCTTGGCGGTCTCGCAGAGCTTGAGCTGCTGCGTCTGGAAGAAAATTCTCTGGGTGGTCCCATCCCGGCTGAGCTGGGAAGCTTGGGCAAACTTCTGCGTCTGTACCTGTTCGATAATCGGCTCACGGGTGAGATCCCGGCTGAGATTGCCAATCTGGGTGGGCTCATCGAACTGAGCGCGAGCCAAAACCTGCTCACCGGATCCATTCCGCCGGAGCTTGGAGGTCTTACGGCACTCACCAGACTGTTCCTGTACGACAATGACTTATCTGGAACCATCCCGGTCGAGCTCGGCAATCTGACGCACCTGACGGTACTGAGTCTGAGTCAGAATCGCCTGGAAGGAGTGATTCCTGAGACGCTGGGCTCATTGAGCCGGCTTATGGAATTATACCTGTATGAGAACAACCTGACCGGCACGATCCCCGAAGCGCTGTGCTCGCTTGACCGACTGGCTGAGGTTAGTGTGCGCAGAAATCAGCTGACCGGTCAGATTCCGGCCTGCCTTGGAAGTCTGAGTCAACTGGAAGTGCTGAGCGTGGGTGACAACAATCTCGACGGCGAAATCCCGGTGGAGCTGGCAAATCTGGCGCGCCTGATGTCGCTGAATCTTGAGCAGAACGCGCTTGTCGGCTCGATTCCGCCTCAGCTGGGTCAATTGAGTATTCTGGAGACCCTGCGGTTGGGGCAAAACGGACTAACGGGTACCATCCCTCAGGAGCTGGGCAACCTGACAAGATTGCAGCACCTGTCGCTCCACGAGAATCAGTTGACGGGAACTGTTCCTTCGACCCTGACTGGCTTGGGTGAGCTAACCACGTTCTGGTTCTTCGGCGAGTCAGGTCAAACCGTGTGCGCACCGCGGGATGACGCCTTTCAGCAGTGGCTGGTCGGCATTGCAGATGCCATTGGCCCAAACTGCACCAGCCTGGCGATCGAATCGTCTGATCCCGATCCTATTACCAAATTCGCCCTGCGGGGCAATTACCCTAATCCATTCCGATCAGGCACATCGATCATTATTGAGCTCCCGGAACCAACCCGATCCCGTGTCGAGGTGCTGGACGTAACCGGGCGACGGGTCATGGATACACCAGTGCTGGAACTGAATCCGGGCCGGCAGATGATTCCCATTCGCGCACAGGGGTTGTCGTCGGGTGTGTACTTCTTTCGGGTACTGCTTGAGGCGCCGGGCGAGCACTATGTCCTGACCGGACGCATGCTGCTGATCCGATAACGGCAGCGAGAAACCGGCTCATTGTGCCGAAGACGATTGGTACGACCTGAGAGACCCTGGGCGCAGCTCATCATATCCATTCAGCTCTCCCTCGCGGCCTCAACAACGCCGGCCCTATCGTCCTCATTTGGTGCCATTGGCCAAATGCAATCAATGCCTGTGTATTCAGTTCAATTTGGATCTCATTAGGTGGGCAATTTGGATCTCAATATCCAAGCCACCAAAGAACCCTACAAAATCACGCTAATCCGATCAATATTTAATTTCCGTGCAAGCACTAATTACCGCAGACTATGTAGAATGGGTAGAAGAGGAAGATAATCTCATCCAGCTTCTGCAAGGAATAGACAATAAGGTTGAGGTCGAAATCCACGACTCCTCCGGAGCAATTTCGGCCATGCTTGAGGCGTATCGTGTATCTTACTACGAGTCAGAAACGCGCTTTGTCGCTGAAGGGGAGGTGGTTATACAAACAAGCGACGATCGAACGCTCGTATCCGAGTGGATCGAATGGGAGGAGGCTGATCGGTTGCTTCGCACGGATCGATTCGTTCAGATTACCACATCTGATGAAGTGGTTTCGGGAACGGGTCTTGAGGCTGCGGAGAACCTATCTTCTTATCAGATCGGTCGGTTTAGGGCTGAAGTTGTGCTTGACCAATGAGGTGTATTACGCTGTGGCTGCTGGTTGTGCTGCTAATGCCGAAAGGCAATCACTACAAGTACGAACGTGTCCTTTTCATTCATGCGGATACGGATTCTGTAGTCGTGGAGGGAGATCTGTTGACAGGTCGACAGGAGGGGGGAGAGTTTGTGCAGTATATCGATGGGAATGTGCTGGTAATCCTCGACGGAACGAAGATGACAGCGGATCGGGCTATCCGAAACGTAACCCGGCGTACAATTACATTTACGGGCAATGCCGTACTGGTTGACGATGGTGACACATTAAGAACAGACTCACTGCACTATGAAGAAGAGTTGAAAGTAGGCTATGCTGCAGGCAATGTCCAGTTATCCGATGGAGAAGTTGTAGCTCTGGCGCCTGTGGGCACTCATTACGTTGAAGAGCGGCGTGCAGGATTCCCGCAGGGGCTCATTATGTTGGTGTTACTGGCGGCCCCCCAAGATAGACAACGCTTGCATTCTGTGGGTATAGTTTATTCCGCTCACGAGACACAAATCCGTCAAGATTTGCAACCTTTACAGGAGTGGTATACCCCCTCACCGCCGGACCACCTTCTGCACACCAACCTGCTGACCAACCACCTCCATCCTGACGAAGTAAACTCCGCTCGGCATAGTTTCACTGTTCCAGCGCACCCGGTGCGCTCCCGCGCGATAGGGTTGGTCGGTCACGGTCGCGATTCTCCGCCCCAGCACATCAAACACGTCCAGGCGCACATGCCCAGGTTTCTCGGTTGTGAACTGCAGCGTCGTTTCGCCGGCGAACGGGTTGGGGTAGTTCTGTTCCAAAATTGTCTCGGGGACTTTCACATCCATCGCCGTGGAAGTGGAAATGTCTCCGTATAGAGGCACTGGCACTAAGGGATCACCCGGTTGTCCAAACTCCCACCGCTTCGCCTGTCTGAGCTGCTCAATAACAATTGGGGTTCTGGACGTAAAGAATTGCTCGCGGACAAAGTCAATAGCGCGGAGCCAATCATGCGGAGTCTTGGCGGGATCGCTCTTGAAATCCCCCCACCGGGCCGATTCGGCAATGATCATTGGGCGCACTTCATTTACTCTAGCATCCCAGCGTGCAAGCACGGATGAGTCACTGAGCGCTCCTTCTCCGAAGAAATGCTGGTGCGCAAGGTCAGAGAACCGAAGTCGGTATTTGCGGGATCCCATTAGTTGTTGGTGAATCCATTGTGGATTGCTGTGTCGGACGTCCGCTCCCGCAGCAAAGGGACCAGTTCGGTCATGTCCGGGGAAAAGAGTAAACTCCGCATCATGAACAAAGAACGCAAACCCCTGGTCCCCCTCGCGATCGCGCAAGCCAATCCAATTATTTGTGAGGGGCTCCTCCCCCAGGATCGGCCCATCTCTATTCGCTGTCCAGAAGATGATCAGCATGTATTGGATCAAGTTGTCGGCATCCAGTAGTACAGGGAAGTCCGAATTGGGGGTCCCGTCTGGGTTCATTCCCTGCAACTTCATGTACAATGAATCCCGCTCATTTTCGTCGTCCAGCCGCGCGAGCCGATTCGCTTCATAATAGAGGAGCCGCCAGGCATCATCAGTCCCCTCAGAGAACTCAATGCTGCCCCCATCGTGTTTCACGACATCATAGTCATCCTTGTCTCCGCGAATATAGAACTCGCCGTGCCACTGGTCCGCTCTCTCTTGGGTCTGAAACACCCCCCAGTACTGTCCATTCAGGTATAGATGGTAGTAGCGGCTTCGGGTATACGGAAGCCCCATGTCTCCCTGCGTGTCCCGGGAAAACACATCCCGCACGAGGGTATGATGAGATGACCCGTCAAATGACCAGGAATGATTTACTTCAGCACGTAAGTCAATCTTGTCGAACTCATTGACCCCCTCATCTCCAAACAGGTCATACTTTAGATTTTTTGGGCCGTAGGAGCCGCGAAAATAGAGGCGTAACGAGCGTTTCGGGTTTGCGGGGGTGCGGCCATTCCAAGCCCCCCGGACCCGTACCCCTGCATTAACTGCGAACCCATCCCGGTTTCCATGTCGGGAATTTTGTCCGATTTCATCAGAGAACTCTGGCGGGTAGATCAGCTCAATGGATACTGGGCGTTCCCAGTCTCTCCCCTTTTTTTGTGGATTGGCGAAGATCCCGCTCTCCTCGTCAAACAGCGAGGTGAACGGTAAAACCAGAGAAAGAGAGGGGGCGGAGGAGAGTGTCCTAATGAGTTGAGCCTCCTGGACCGCAACGATATTCGAGTCTAGTCCCATATCCACCGTAGACTCACCCCAATAGGACGGCCACCCCTTGGCGATCATGTTTTCTCGGGATTGTCGGATGACGTCGGCGGGGAAAATGTAGGTATGGGTTGTGATTGGTGACGGCGTGGCGCCCTCCATGAAAGCGGCTGCGCGGACTACGGTCGTTGAATCTATCGTGATGGGCCACACAAAAAGGGTCCCATTTTCGGGGGTGGGGTCCGAATGGTCAAGTGTGTAGTAGACGAAACTCCTTGGGTCATCGAAGACCCTGTCGTGGGTGATGTCCAGCTTAAAGGGATCGACCAGGATAGCACCGGGGGCACTGAATTCGACCGGGTTGAGTTCGGTTTGTGCAGCACTCGGCGATGCGAGAAGCACGAACGCGAGGGCGAGGGTAAAGCGTCTCATTTAAGTTCTATGTTGAAGGAATATGTAAGACCAAAATCTCCTTATTGCCGCACCAGCTTCCGTGCCCCTACATGCCGGCCATCAACCAGCATCCGCACGAGGTACACACCCCTTGACAGGGATGCGTTGTTCCAGTGCACTCGGTGTGGACCTATCCCGTAACGTTGGTCGACGACGGTCTCGACTCGGCGCCCCAGGACATCAAACACATCCAACCGCACATGCACGGGGAGTGTGGTGGTGAACTGCACCGTCGTTTCGCCCGTGAACGGGTTGGGGTAATTGGTTAGCAGTGCGCCGCGCTCAGGGAGTGCCGCGTTCGCGGCTCTGGATACCCGACTGGGCTCCACTGCTTCCGAGGGGACGGTAAACAGCCCCCTCCCGAAGGTAGCCACGAGAATCTCTTTCTCGTCATGGGCCATGTTGATGCGGGTGATGGGGACGTTCGGGAGCCCGCGATTTTCGCGGCTCCATGTCTGGCCGGCGTCCCGTGTTTCCCAGAGCCCGGTATCTGTCCCCATCCACATCCGAGTGGTATCCCGCTCGAACACGAAGATGTCCCTGCAGTGACCATAGTCTGCGCCCTCCGCGAGCGCAGTGCTGCGCTGTAGGTAATCATCCCAACGCCGTAGTCCCGATGATGCACACGAGAATATAACCGCTGGGTTCGCGGGGTGGGAAACCACCCGATCCCAGTTTTGTATCCGAAGAGAGTCGGCGATCTCGCGCACATCCCAGGACGCCCCGCCGTCAACGGAGACGGACCTGTCGGTGTACACCACATCCGCGTCCGCGGCGTGGGCGTGGACCATGGTGTGGCGGAAGAGGGGGTTCGTGGTTTCGGTGAACGTAGCGGCATAATCATTACTCCGGTAAACGTGCGGTTGGCTGGTCAACCAAACCCGATCCGGCTGTCGCCGCGATACGGATATCTGCCGCAGATGTAGGTCCCCCGCGAAGGGGGTACTGCTAGAGTCGGGATGGAACAGTCGCCACCCTCCCCGATCAAACCCTGTGACGCCCCCCTGCCACGAGCCCTCCCCCCCGACCAGCACATCGTACCTGTCAGGATGGCAGTGGATTTTTTCGACGGTCCCCAGCCAGTCCAGGTATGGGAGGAGTTGGCGGGGCTGCCCCGTTGGCGGGGAGGTTTTGGAGGGGGTGGGGGCGCGTGGAGAGCGTCCGATCCCGTACGCGGATGTTTTTCCTGCCTCGTCCCGTAGCTGCCACCCTTGTCGGATCGGCCACCGACCCGCAACATACCGGTGGGCGAGATCCGCTCCGGCAGGGATGGGGGTCGTGCAGGCTTCGGCGATGTAGGGCATCAGGGGGAGATCTCCTGTGCGAATGGCTCGTGCGTCGAAGTGTCTGATCTCCCACCCGACCCTCCAAGCAGGCTCGGCGGTGCGGCTCGCCATCAACCAGCGAAAGCCTAGGTGGGTGTCCGGGGCGGAGATCAGTTGAATGACAGGGGTGTTCCCCTGCTGTCCGTCGGTCAAAACCCGCCCGTTCTGGTAGTGTCCGATGGAGTAGCCAAGGCTGAGCGTGTCCCCCCCCTCGGGGTGAACGTGGAGGGAGCGGGCGGGCTCGCGTGTCGTCCACTCGCCACCCCCTATTCTGTCTACGGGAACCTGCTGCCAGGTCTGCCCCCCATCGTTGGAGCGGAGGAGTTTTCGGTGTCGCCCCCCTCCGCCTCTGCGATTCCTGGCAACCTGCACCCAAAAGATGTTGGGAGCTTGGGGGTCGGCGGCCAAGAGCCAACCAACCTGCTGCTCGGCGGTGGAGGTGGGGGGCTGGTCATCCACACGCAGAAAGTTCCAGCTTCCCCCGCCGTCGTGGCTCGCTAACACATAGTGATGGCCGCTGTCGCCGCTGTCCCCTCTGCTCCCATGCACCGTCACGAATACGTTCGTGAGGGAGGTGGGGTGGTGATAGAGGCGGGTGTCCTCGATGGGGGGCGGCGAGCCGGACAAGTTGGTGAACGGCAGGGGGGGGGAGGTGGTGCACCTCTGACCAGGTATGTCCTGCATCCACTGATCGGAGGATGCGCTGCGTGGTCGTCACCAGCACCGTATCGCCCCTGGCGGATGTGGTGATGCTGTTCAGTATGCGGAGATCTCGCCCCTTGGGCACTCCCACAAAGAAGGGGAGTCGCTCCCAGCGCGCTCCCCGGTCCGCGCTCCTATAGATTCCACGCCCCTCGAACCGAGAGGCCTCTCGGTATCGCGTGATGCTCCGCGCTATGTGATTTACCCCCGTTGCAACATACAGAATGTCAGGGGCGTAATGGGCAACCGACAGCGACGAGAGTATCAGATTGTCCAGCCCCGCCTCGGACACCGACCGGACAGTCACCCCCATGTCATCTGTGTGCCACAAGTATCCAGGCGTAAAGGCGTACCAGGACTCGCCGGTCGGATCCGCCGGGTCCGGGACCACGGCGGGGATGTAATTCAGTCTGGGTCTATCGGGTGTGTGTGCCAGTGACCTCCACGGCAGCTCCTGGGCGGTAGTGGCACCGAGCGCGGAGCAGAGGGCAAGGGGTAGGACTAGGATGGTTGGTAGTCGGTTCATGAGGAGGAGCGGGGGAGCCGTTGGGGTTGTTTTCCTGTTTTCGCTACATAGTACGACGCGGGGAGGGGACGGAGCGGCCACATTACCCGAGGGGCTAAGAACAAGTGAGTGAAACCACTGCTGAGCCACTGTAGCCTGCTCGGTGCGGTTCCCAATTATTGGGGATGGTCACGTGCCCGCCGAGGAAGATGTGGGCCACGTTGCCGGAATCAAAGTAAGGGCTGTCGGCATCACTAATGGAGCCGCTGCGGAAGGTGTCGATCCGAACCCCCCTTCCGCCCGCGTCGAAATATCCGACATGCCATGTCCAGGCGGCATCGGAGCCGTGGCCCTCGCTGCCCGTTGTCACCTCAAGCGTCACCGCTTCCACATCCAGGGACCAGGTGTCAGACGACGCGGCCATGATCCGCACCCACCCCGTTTGCGCCGTGATCGTGGTGGGGCAACCGGAATCTGTGCCATCCTCCCCGCACAGGGTCGAAAAGTTCCCCCCGAGCTCCAGAGCAGTGTTCGTGCTGGTGGTGGGCTGGATATCCACCTTCCCGCCGGGTTCGGCTTCCCCGACCTCTATGGGTAGTCCACTAATGGTGATATTGCCGACCCCCGCTTCTAGCTGACAGACTTTCTCGGGGGCGTGGAGACGATACGTAACAGCAGTGTCCACGACCCACGTCTGCGATCCCATCGTGATTGTCACTGGGATCCAGCCCTCATAGAGCCCCGGTTTGTCAGGGCCGCCCCCCGCGAGTCGTCCCCCGATCAACCACTCCATCTGCTGTGTTTCTGAATCCACAATGTTCGTGCAGGTTGGTCCTGAAGACACCTTGTAGCGTGAGCGCCGCTGTGTGTCGTGGGTCACGCAGTGTAGCGTGGGCTCCCACCAGAGCTCATCGGCTCCGCCCCGGAGATTTACGCGGGCTGGCACCGCAGCGTGGTACATTGCTCCCGTTACGAAGGGGAACCTGAGCGACGACAAAATGCGCCCGCAGGGGAGGGCGGTGTCTGTGGGGCATGTGGCCGTGAGGGCAAGTGCCTTCGCGGCATACAGGTCATAGCCGTTGGGGTGATCCTCGATGTGGATTCCCCGATCCAGGATGAACTGGAAGGGGTCGCTCTGCGCGGGATTGGCGAGATGGGGTTTGCGGGCAGAGTGGGCGAACCCGTGCGAGTGGTCCAGTCGGGTATCTTCCGCATTCCTTTGGGCGAGCACCGGAAGGGCTATGGTGCTCAGTAGAACGATGAGTAAGGGGGTGGTTATCGGTCGCATGGCGGTATCTAGAGAGCTGGGTTACTGGTTACAGGTGACCGAGAATGTGGTGGAGCCCGAGAACGTTCCGTGCGCGGAACGGGCGGGGACCGTAACGGTCCCGGAGATGCCGCACGAACACGATCCGGTTATGATGAGCCCCTGGTCATTGGTGTCGTCAGCCTGGCACGGCGAGCACTCCCCCGCCGTAGTTGTTACCGTCGGCATCCAGACCCTGCCCGAGAGGGTCGTGCCTGATCCATTCGACAGGGTAACGTTTTTGGATTGACTCCCCCCGAAAGCGCCGTGCACGCTCGAAAACAACGCCCCCCCGACGGTGATGGTCGTGCTGGCCATTGGCGTCCGCTGGGTCGCGGAGGCCGTGAAGGTCCCAAAGTCGAGCGCGGGGGAGCTGGTTGTGATGGAGCAGCTGGGGTCGGTCACGTACAGTTGCCCGCTGATGGTAATGCTCACATTGCGGGAAAAACCCTGGGCGGTGGTGGGGGCGGCGAGGAACACGGATAGGGTGCAGAGAAATAGGGTGCGGGTCATGGGGCGGCGTTAACTGCAGGTGGCGGTGACGCCAATAGTGGCGGTAAAGGTGCCTCCATCGACATCGCCCCAGTCCCAGGACGCGGTGCCGGTGAAGGCGAAATAGTGGGTCGTGGTGGACCACATCCCACCGCCTGTCCCGCTATGCGAGGAGGCTGACCCCTTTGACGTCCAGGAAGACCCATTCGAGGACTGCCACCACCCCAAGCTCAAGGACACAGCGGAGCCTAAGGAGGAGGGGAGGGAGACTGACACGCTCCAGCTGGTCAGGTGGTCTCCCTGTAGCGCTGCGCGTCCCCCATTGCTTGTGCCCCGTGTCACGCTCCCCGAACCGCTATCCTCAATGTCGTGACTGCCAAAGTCCAGGGCGGAGATATTGGAGATGGTGCAGGTGGGGCCTGGCGGGTTGATCGTGATGGTGTATGATAGCGTCGTGTCATCGGTCTCCTGCGCGACAGCAGGGCTGGCGCAGAGGAGCGCAGCGCAAAGCAATGCGGATGTGTAGGATGGTTGGCGGGGCATCTGACGGGGAGTTATGGTTGCAAGGCGATGGTGGGGGTGTTCTCTCCGACCCCTACATCCAGTATGGACTCATTCACGCGCTCATCTGTCAGCAGGTTTATGACGGTGATGCGGTAGCTCCCAGGCGGCAGCTGCGCAAGGAACACCCCATCCTGGTAGACATCCAGTATGTGGGGGGGCTGCTCGCTTAGCTCGTTCGGGGAAGAGATCCGCGCCGCGTGAACCTGCAGTACGGTGTAGGACCCGCTCCACCCGGTCAGCTGCCCCGAGAGGGTCGGCAACCTCTGCAGGGGGATGTCGATGTACCGCGTCTTGCCTGGCGTGGCCACGAACGCGAAGCGGTAGCCTGTGGCGGGGTACAGGAGTGGGTCGGGGATACTGGACGACAATAAGGTTACGGTGTACGTGTCATGTGGCGTCAGGTTGGGGACTACGACTTCGCCATTGGGGCGGTGGTGGACCGTCAGGTGGCTGACGTTCAGTTGGTGGCGGAGATTGAGAGGCTCCGTGGCGTCCAGCACGCCATTCAGGTTCGTGTCACGGAAGAGCCTGATGACTGCCTGCGTTCGCTCTTCGTAGAGCGCGCCGAAACGTATATCCTCACCTACCATGACCGCCCCCCTCAGGGTTTGGGAATGCTCGAACCCGTCCGCCCCCCGCCCCGCGCGAGCATCAAACCACGCCCATTCAGTATTGAGCTGGAAGCTCCCCCGTAGTTCGGTCTCCGCGTCCTCAACCGACCGGAGTCCTTCGAGTCCCAGCGACCAGGCCCGCCCCGTCATGTATGTCCCCACCCGAAAGGACTCCACCTCCCTCCCCGCGGATGCCCCCGAGATTCTTAGGTGGAGGCGGGGTTTCGCAAGGGGGAACGTGTAGGTCACCCCCGGGCTAAATGACACTGGGGGTTCCGACCATGACTGGAAGGTGACCCCACCCCGCAAGGACAGCGTTTGCCCCCACCGCCATATAAGGGTTGAGGTGAGGAGGGTTTGGGGCGGGACGTTTTCCGTCCGCCGATGTAGCGCACGGACATATAGACTCTGTCTCCGCCCCGCCACCGTGGCCGAGGTGGACCAGTGTTGTGTCAGCACGGGGGATTGCTGGATGTGGATGTCAGCGTTTACCCCACCCCACGTCCGCCACCACCTAAGGTGGGCTGCGCCCGAGAGGGAGAGTACATCAACCTCGGCGCTGGTGTGCATCGTGGGGAGGGGGAGGAGCGTGGCTCGGAGGGTCGCGGTGCGCGGTGTGTGGGTGGCGGACGCGAGTAGCGTGAGCGCCCGAGACACCCCCCATGCCACCTGCCCCGCAGGCGATTGACTCACCGTTAGGTCATACTCGACGTCGCCTGGGGGGAGGAGCTCGTAGGGGGTGAGTCGATCAACCTCGATGAGACTGACTGGCTCGCCCCCCAATGGCTCCACCTCGACCGTAGCCTCTGTGGTCCCATAAAACACGGGGTGGCGTATGGTGAACCGCCCCTCGTGGTCGGCCTGCACCTGCTCCGTGACAGAATCAAACACCTTCCCGCGCACGATTGCGTGGGGAACGGTAACTCCCGACAGGGTGGCGTCTCGGTGTATGGTTCTGGGGGAGAGGGGGCGGTTGCTGAGTTGCATACCCAGCCCCCCTGCTCCGCTGTGCCTCGCGGTGATCCGCGTGATCCAGCGGCGGGGGATGTCGAGGGTGTACCCGAACACGGCCCCCCCCTGAGACATGACCCATCGCGCTGTCCCGCCGGCAATGTCAGCCGTAACGCGCCCGTCGTATGAGAGGGAGCGCCCCTCCATGGCGCGCGAGCGGTGCGCGAGCGTGTAGCCCACATGCACGCCCCCCACCCAGCTTCGCTGGCGGGGGTAAAGGACATTCTCCAGCCGTTCCGTGTCAGCGAGGGTGCGGGAGCCGAACTGTGTCGGATCGAAGAGCTGGGCTGACGCGGAGAGCGTCAGGGTGAGCGCTGACTCGTCCCAGACCATGTCAGCCCCAAAAGCCTCCTGAAGGGCTTCGAGGGTGGAGAGCATCCCCTCTCCACCCCGCATGGCGAACGCCCCCTCGACGACCGCTTCGCCGTTAACCTCGATCCGGTTCGCGGTGTAGTCGAAGCGGATCGAATGCCGACTATCTCGGATCGAGAGAGCCATGGAGTCGCTGACCATGATCTCGTAGCCCAACAGCTCCATGAGGGGGTGGGGCTCCACCCAGAATCGTTCCCCGTCGTACCACGACGGCCAGACCCCCCTGAACCCTGGGGCTTGCAAGACAAGCGGCGCCTCCATCAGGATGGGCTGGGCGGGTGCAAATGGTGCGTAAAGTACACACATAAGGGCGAGCCACCTGAGGGGGCGCATGGGGTTTTATAGGGTGATCGTGATTGGGGCGGGAGTGGTGAAACTGTGCTGTGGTATCGTGTACAGCTCCTCGTCGAACACGAATCTGACTGAATCAGGCAGCGGACCCTCCAGGTCAAAAACCAGCTCCCGCGTCCTGAATAACGTGAGGGAGGAGAGACCGTACGATTCCAATCCATCCACGCTCTCCAAATGCACCCTGCCCCCCCAGGGGCTGTTACCGGTATTCTCGAGCTCAACCACCAGCTCTTCCGGGGCATGGGACACAACCCGAATCGAGATCGCAGGCTCCCCCACCCCCGCGATCATGACGAGGGGGACAACCATCTCGTAGTTGATGCGTAGCGCTGCTGCTGCGACCGGAGTCTGCGCTTGGTTGATCGGTGTGCGGGGGAGTATCCGGGTGTGGACGAACGCAACATGCCCCCCAGTCGGGAGCCCCACCGCATCGTCGATTGAGTAACGGACGATTCTCGTTTCCCCCGCCGCGAGTATCATACGGGAAGGGAACAGGACCAGGCGCTCCGTCAGGTCGCCGAAGGGCACTGCGGGCGTGGACGTCTCCGCAGATCCGAAGAGTCCCTCCGCTGCGACACCGGTGGTTGTGATCGTGATCTCGGCGTCCCCAGTGCCGTCGTTCGTAAGATGGATGTTGCCGTACGGCTCCGCGGACGTGAGCCACTTGAAAGCGGGAGAGACTGTCAAAGCGAGCTCCCCCTTCTCCTGGGCGTGGGCAATCTGCACTATCGGCAGGATGGCCGCGCAGATGAGTATCTTGATAAGCCTCATGTCGTTATAGTTGAGTGATTCGCACCGTCATCTCTCCAGCGTACCGCCCCGGCGGGGCTTGATTCGCGGTGAGGACCCCACCAAACCGCAGCTGCGTGCAACCAGAAACGCCGATCTCCCCCTCTATGATGTCGGTGTCGGGCAGTTGGGCGAATGCGGTCTGTGTGCACTCATGGCTCTGCGCCCAGCGCATCTCGTAGGTTGGCCTCAGTGGGGAGTCGGTTGGAGAGGAGAAGGGGGTGGGAGGCAGGACTTGGACGGTGACGGGCGTGCCCTGAGGCCCCGTCAGTAGAATGCCTGCGACGCTATGCGACCCGTACGCCTCCCCCTCCCGCGTCCCAGTCTCGGGGTGAAGCTCCACGCGACCTGCGGGGGGGACCTGCCCGAAATCCAATCGGGCGGAGGAGACGCTCAGGGTGAGCGTCGGGCGAATGATCTCCACCGTCACCCGCATGGAGGCACCCTGCTGGGCGAGAGCCATGTGGGCGAAAGCCCCAAACACGAACAGTGACAGAAGGGCGCGGGTCATGTGTCGCTGCAGGTGAAGCCAAGGCTGATGTCCCCCGTGTAGGTCCCCTGCTTGGTGCTGGACGTGATCCCGGTAATCCTCGCCCCGATGCGGTAATGTCGCACGAAATGTCGATCCCTGTCGTCGGTCGGGAGCCGGTCGGTATCAAACGCCTGCCCCCTACGCGTGGGGGCCTTCCAGGTGCTCCCCCCATCATCTGACCTGGCGCCGGACGGCGTGAAGTCCCTTAGCCAGGTAAAGATGTCGTTCGTATGGACGATTCGGGCAGTGGAGAGATAGGCGGTGTATTCGAGGACGTTTTGCGCGCCGAAAACGACGGTCGGCGATGTGAATGTGGGGACGGGACGATGGCTGGACGGGGTGGTGGTGACGCGCCCCGCGATGGGCTCGACGTTCACGGTGAGGGTCCCGCTTTCAGGGGGGACGATGTTTATGAATAATGTATGCGCCCCCGAAAAACCGCACGCCGAGGTTGGCGGGGCGTCACCGAACTCGATCTGGACGGGGACAGAGCCCGACTGTCCGAGGGCTGGGAATACCGACCCTGCCAGCCCCGCTAGCAGGAGGAGGAGCACCTGTTTCATTGATGTGGGCTGCGGCTAGGTGCCGCAGGTGATCGTGACCGTGATGTCCCCCTCGTAGGTGCCCGTCGACTTGCTGCTGGAAATACCGCTGAGCGACCCCCCGAGGCGGTAATATCGGTTAGTGGTGGTGCCGATGCCGGAGCCTGCTATGTTGGGGGCGCCCGAGGAGTACGTTGAGGCAGAGGCGGTGGCGCTGTTGGCGATCGCCCCGGCCCCGAACGTTATCCGGCAGTTTGCGCTGCCACATCCGCTTGTTTCGAGGGTGGAGGGGTAGGAGACTGCTACAGACGTCGCGGTGGTCGTGTTGCTGACCGCCAGCGCGAACGTACCCCATGCGTGCGTCCCGCCCCAGCGCGACGAGGGGGAGCCAGAGAAGCGGGCGGACGCGGTGGCTGTGGGGCTGACCGAGGCGCTGCCGTTTCCGCTTCCGAGTGTGTAGGCACCGAAGGCCAGGTCGTTGGTGCCAGACACCGCGCAACTTGCGGCGGGACGTGTGACCGTCACCGACGCGCTGATCGTCTGCGCGTGGGCCATCCCCATCGAGAGGAGACATACCCCCATGATCAGGGGGGCGGCGCGGGAGATGTTGGGAATGGACATTGCTTGCGAGAATTTTGATGAAGGTTGCTTCAGTTGGAGCAGGGGCGGGATCGAATCTGTCCCTGCTCGCCCCACGCTTCCACGCAGGTGTCACCGTCTCGGAGGGCGGTGACCACGATAGGCGGGGCGAACTCAAACCGCTGGCGGTCGATTTCGCAGGCGATAGACTCGCCTGCGCCGCCGTACTGCAGGGCTTGGGGGTCGTATCCCCACATCTCCAGACGGACTGTTTCGGTGTCCTGACTTATGAGCAGGTTCATATCGCCCCCGGTGTAATGCTGTGAGATCGCATCCACGCACATCCCCGCAATCGCATCGGGGGCGACTTGGGTAGTGTGGGCCGCGAGGAGGGCTTCAGGCGTTTCAGATAGGAGGGCTTCATAACGGTAGTCCGCCTCAAATTTCCACTCGGCTATCAGGGCCTGTAGACTCACCGGAATATATTCGTCCAGATGGTGGACATTCCCGGTCGGGTTGAGGATCAGGAGGTCATCGGGGCCGTACCCGTTCGCAGTCACATCAACCAAATTCACGGACACCAGTGTGTCTGGCATGAGGATCAGGAGGTCGGTAAGTATCTGCTCAATGACCGACTGATCCGTCAACGTGACCATTGGACGTGTCAGCTGATCAAAGGATTGGGCCCGCAAGGTGGGATTCCCAAGCAGAAGGGGGATTGCGAGGAAAACAATACGCCTGACTGAATTCATGATGGATAAGTGCGCAGGATGTGGAGATACGCCATTAATTGTAGTTTGATCCAATAATATAGTTCGTATTTATATAATTTACCAAATTCATGCAAAACAACACAAAACAGACGATTTCGTGTTGCATGAGAGATGGAGACACGTACAACCCTTCAATGCTATGACGCACCAGCACACCATGTCATTGCCAACACGGCTCTTTGCAGGTGGGGGAGTTGGGGTTGCCCCAGACGGCACAACCGATCATTCAGAATGTGCCCTCTGGGGGGCACGCGGAGATGTAACGGTAATGTGTTCCGTTACTGTTGATATATTGTTATATTACTGTGTGTATCTCTTTTCATCCATAACCTGATTTCTACGGAGGCATGAACACAAACAACTTGGGGGTTCAACCGCACGAAATAGGTTCGTACATTTCTATTTTGTCGTATCCCTGCATCGGGATCAGTTGTCTATCCAGACAATAACCGTCTAATTCTTTCGACAATTTCAGGTTGTACTCATTTTCGTTTTCGTGCTGGTAAGCAGGCAGGCCGTGACCGTTGATTTCATCCGTGCGAACTTTGTCGATCTCTTTTAACGGTTCTATCACGAATATTGTGGATAGAGTTCAAGCCCTCCACAGAAGAAGAGAATTGCAACCCTGAAGTTTTCAAATCTTCTGTATCCTCTGCCGATGGTTTTGACTTCCTGGATTTTGCCGTTGAT